>JACCDM011014260.1_pt1 | contig 81693 bp, 81 predicted proteins | sample 7445851 | NCBI WGS metagenome assembly JACCDM01 (sample SAMN15323438, study PRJNA562643) | freshwater metagenome | isolation source: river surface water | place: USA:Blue River Watershed | collected 2017-08-16
ACAACAGGACGAACATTGATTTCGTGAGTTTTAACACGATATTCATATTCGTAGCGATCAATTGAACGAGTGTTTCCAACACCTTCAGTCAAGAAAGACAATGGAAATTTCTTTTCCTCACGACCAGCCAAGTGAGTAATGATAGGAGAGATCTCCTCTGGACGTTCCATAAGTGCGTTAACCAACGAGTTAGTGTCGGTCATTTGGGCATCGTTATAGTACGTTTTTAGAACTTGCATTAGAGCCATAATTATAATTTATTTAAAGTTAATTGTTATATTGCTTAGTTACCCAAACAATGCTTTTAGATCCAGATTATCTGCATCAAATTTCTTTCCTTTTTTATCATTTGTCTGCATTGACTTAACACGCTCTTCGTTTTGTTTAATTTTTTCTTTCAAACTAACAGCACTTTCAGTCTTTGCTTTTACGTTAATAATATCTTTCAAGTTAAAGCCTTTATACATCAAATAATCCAAAGCTAGTTTAGCTTCGATATTAGCTTCTGCATAATCCTTATCTCTACGAGTCTGACCATTATCATTAATAGGTTCAGAAATGTAATCAAAGAATTTAGCTTTTTCACGATCTGGGATACGGATACCAGCAAATTCTTTTCCTTCTTGAATTGTACTAGCTACTCCCTCCCAAAATCTTTCGTTTTCTTCTTGAGCACGTTGTTGTGCTTCTTGTTGTTGACGAACCAAACTTTCACGTTCTTGCTTTTGAATAGTAGCAAGATTACGTTGAGCAACTTTAGCTCTATCATACAACTTACCAGAATCTTCGTAATCATTAATCATGTCTTTGATAAACTCATCGTCATGACCTTTGGTTTTTAAAAATTCAGTAATCATATATTTTTGAGTACGAGAATCTTCTTGTTCTAACTCAATATTTTCAAAACTTGTTCTTGGATTGTAAGCATCAAAGAATTTTTCAGGATCTCCACCTGCTAAAACAAAATCCAAATGTTTTTGTACTAAAGGAAATTGTTTAAACAAACCATCGAGTTGATCTTCTGCAATGTTTTGTGCAATGTCTTTAGTAAATTCTGCTAGACCTTCTTCTGTCTCTGCATACTCTTTTTCCAATTCGTAACCAAGAGATTTAGCAATAGAAGAAATAATACCATCGTCACCATCACCGATATTACCATTGTCGTCATTATCGTCAGAATCAGAAGTATCATCGTCATCAGAATCATCTGTGTCCAGTTTTTTAGATAATTTACTGGACTTTTTATCATCTTCTTCATCATCTAATGGATCAGATTTAATATCATCATTATCATCGCTGTCATCAGCGGTTGAAGCACCTTTTGCACCTTCGTCTGTGCTAATTGCTTCGATTCCATCCCCTAGAACATCGTCTAAAGTAATGTCTTCAAATTTAACTGTGGGTTTACTCATATCACAAAGATATATTAAGGGTTTTAATTAAAAACTGTTTAATTATTTTTTATAATTTGCTTTATTATATAACACTTTCATTTTAGAACTGTTACAAGTATAGCATTTTTTACCTCCGTTTTCAAACTTCTTTTTAGTATTTTTAGGAACAAATACTGGTTGATTAGTTGATTCAGGTACTGCAAAAGAATTAAAATCTTGTTCTTTATATCCATACCCATAACTAGGATTTAAAGTATTATTTGGATAATTTGAAATATCTCTTCCTAAACTTAAAGTTCTTGATATTAAAGGGTTAGTTACTTTTTCAAGTGCGGTTGCTTTATTTGCTACTTTACTTGCTACTTTTCCAGCATTAGCTAATTTAGCAGTTTGTTCTGCTGCACGTAACCATTTAGCAGTACCACCTGTAATAATATTTAATCCATCTAACGCAGCTCCAGTTAAATCTCCTTCATATAAATTTTTACCTAATCCTATTGCAGATGCTCCCATTCCTACAGGACCTGGTACAAAAGATGCTACGTCTAAAGCAAGATCTATTTCATCAGATATATTTGAATTATTAGGAATACATTTTTTTTGTTGTTCTGACCAAATATACCCAGTACCACAAGTTTGTTTTGCTCCTCCAGTTTTCATTAACTGTGGAGCAGTCTCATTAAAAGACATTACCAAAGGCTTAGCTTCGGATTGTGCAGGCTGAGGTACTTTATAGTTAGGAGTAGTAACAGGAGGAGCAGGAAAAGTAACAGGTTCTGGTTGTTGAATGGGTTGTTGTTGCTGTTGCTGTTGAGACTGAGCTTGCAATTGCTGTTGTTCATATTGATCAAGTACTTGAGGATTTTGTAAAGCCTCTATTGTATTAGGATAACCTAATTGCTTTACTCTTTCTAATATCTGTCTTCTAGTAGCATTATCCATTACTTCAAAAAAGTAAGTTTGTACTTAGCTTTATTAATATCTGCTTTAATCTCATCTAGTAAGTTATTGAATTCAGAAAATTTACTTTCTTTCTGAAGATCATCAACTTTATTCTTAAGTGTATCTAAAGCAGTTAAACAGTTAGTAATATCTTTAAACTTAGGGCTAACATTAAAGTCCATAAATGTCAACAATGTTTCAGAGATACCTTGGTAGTTTTCTACAACTTCATCTGCTTTATCTCTTAAGTTATCATATAAGTCATTAAGTGCTTGATGTGCAGAATAAGATCCTTGCCCAGTAATTCCCCAATGAAGAAGATGAACTTTATTAGCAACTTCTAACATGCTTAATGCTAACTCTGCTACTAAATTATCTAATCTACCTGACCCACGAAATCCTGCTTCTAAGTCTTTAATTACTTCGGTTCCATTCTTTTCTAAACTGTCTAAAGCAGTTAAATATTTTGACATGTTATTTTTAGCCATTATTCTGGGGTATTATTCTGTGCTAATTTATTATTAATTTCTTGCTCTTTAAGTTCTAATTGCTTTTGTTTAATTTCAAAATCTTTCATCATTTTTTCTAATGATGCAGAATTCTTTTTATCGTCATTTTCTGCAGCAATAAGAGCAAGTTCAATTTGTAATTGACGATCTTTTTCTTTATCCAGTTGCTGAACTTCAATTTGTTGTTGCTGAACTTGTAGTTGCTGTTGAGTTTGCTGAGCTTGTGCTTCTTGTTGAGCTTTCTGTAATTCTTCTTGAGCTTTCTCAGCTTGTCTAATTTTATCTTTAATTTGTGGGAAACTATCGCTTTCAAAGATTGAAATAGCTGCTGACATTGGAAGACCATTCTGTACAGCTGCTTGTGCAAATCCTCTAATAGCTTGAAGTTTCTCTACATCTTTACCAGCATCAGAAACAAAGATTCCGTATTCAGATTCTAAGTGTCCTAATCCTTCAACATCCAATTCAGCTAAAGTATTATCTGGCATTACAAACATTCCTTTCTTACCGTTAATCCAAGCTACTTTAGAGTAGTCGATTAATCCTTGCAATTCACGTTGCTCAAAGTTTGAGAACTTTCTAAATATATCTTCTGTTATATGAGAAGATTGGACAATGGCTTGTTGTGATGTTCCTTTTCCTTCATACATTCCAACGGAACCTTGACGTTGTCTATTAACACCACTCAATTTTTCCCATTCAACCATTATCGATTCTAAGAGGGTAAGATATTGTGAGATTGTCTTAATTGACATATCCAACACAGATTGGTGCTGGGGGGAAAGTTGTATTCCCTCTTTGTTGTAATCTACCCAAGCAATACCTGTACCCTCTACAAAGTACATAAACTTATCCATGTCCCAGTTTTTAGGGATCATGTTAATATCGAATTGAGCAATAATGTCTTTTGACCTGGCTATTGCTAATTCCATACGGTACTTGTAAATATTGTAATTTAACTGATAAGGAATTCCAAGACTAACTAAAGAGATAGGTTGAGAATTAATATCAGAGTATTTTCTTCCGTTAATCGGTAATTTGCAAATTGATGGATTGTCTAGACTAGTTCTTTGAATAGCTAGAGGATTCATTTTAATGTAGAATCTTCTATCAATTCTAACACCTTCCCATACTTCGTTAACCCATTCCCATTCTATAGATGCATTTGTTTGTTCTTTCATCTCTTTGGTTAACTTAAAAGTTTCATCAACTTCTTTAACCTCTTGAGTTCCAGTATTAGGATCTATGTAAGTTAAAAACCCAATTCTTTTTCTTGACTTCCAATATACCGTTACAACTTCTATCAATCTATTACGATAAATATTATCATCAGCTCCTGAAGCTTCTGCACGATATAAAAGATAAGCTTCTGCAGATGTATGAGTAGGAGATTCTAATTCTAAGATTTGTGCATCATCTAAGTATTCTCCATAAGCATCAATAATAGTAGAGGCATGTGAGAACTTTCTAATAATTGCCCAATCTCCATCTTCTACAAAATCAATATCTGGATCTTTATCAAAGTCAACATCTAATGGGTTGATTACTTCGTAAAATGGTTCATTACGTCTAACTCCTTTGTGAGAGTAACACTCCCCTGCAATTAAGAAATGGAAAAACTGCTTTTGAAATTTATCATAAATCTCTTGTTGATTCATAATATAGTTCAATGCATGTTGTCCTCTAATTGCTCTAGAATCTACATAAGATCTATTAAACTCTTCTTGAATTTGCTTAGGAAGCGGAACATCCTGTGGCTCTCCTTCAACTTGTCCTTGTTTAATTAGTTCATTTAAGAACTGAGTACGGATGTTATTTAAAAGCAAGTTTTGTAACTGTTCTTCTTTCTGGCTAATAGCATCAGCATTCTGTACAGTAACTGTATACTCTAAAGGACGCTTAGATTTCTCTCCAAGAAGTAAATCAATAATGGGTTTAATGATTGGATAGTTTCGTAGCTTAGTTGGGAAATTCTTTCTAGTTTTTCCGTAAGGCTTAAGTACATAGTTATAATCTTCTTCATCTATTACACCATTATAGTAGTCATACAAAGATCGCAAATATGCACGTCTTTCGCTAATACCAAATTTAGATAAATTAATAAATGCATCTACGCAATCTTTTTTCCACTTCTCATCTTTCTGACTTAATGGAACTCTTTGTTTAGGTATATGGGCTTGTCCGTACATTACTTACAAAATTAAATATAAAATAGTTTATATTAGCAAAGTTACTTATAAATTTTATCAAACCAATCATTTGCTGAATTATCGTTAATTTGGACATAGACTTCTTTGTTATATAACTCTCGCATATGATACATTGCTATCATTAACGCCATAGATCGGTCAAAATTACCTTTACGATTAAACTTAATTAACTCTTGAAGTAAAGCTGGGTCATAAATCTTATGCATATTAAGAGTGACATTTCCGTCCTCGTCAGATCCTCTACTATCTATCAGCCAATCTCTGATATAAAGTTCACCTTGGTTTTTACGTTGCTCAGTCATGTGCATTCCGTACTGACGTTTAACTGTCTTACTACGAAGATCACGTTTATCTAGCATTTCAAACTCTTCTTGTAGTAAATGTAACTTTCTAAAACGCTTAGCATAAGGTATAACTTCACCTCGGTCATTCTCAAATCCTATCTTTGCGTTATAGTATTCTGCTAGCATGAATAAGTTTCTGTTATATTCATCTTGAGTCTGTGGACGGCCTACATATGATGCAACAATTAAGTCATCTGGTTTAGATAGGTTATTTGGAACTTTAATAACGTATGCTGCCCCCAAAGATCCTGACGTACCCGCTTGTGCATAAGGGTCATGCCCAATTATGTACATGTTTTTTGGAGTAACTTGTTCTATATCAGTCTTATATGGGGTTTCATATACGACAACTGCACCTGTTACGTCATCATCTTTCCTGTGTGGGAACTTAGTAATAGGTCTATGTGGGGAATTACCACGGAAATCTACTTTTCCATCTGAAGTATAATACAATTCTCCTGCAACTCCAATAGCATCTAGGTTGTTTGCTATCACTCTATTGTATTGTTCTTTTAAAGATGTGACATCAAACGTATTTCCAGTGACTTGAAGTGTAGCTTCTTGTGGAGTAAAGGCATGTTCTGCTACATATTGGTCAAATGATTTAGCATCATTACCCTTTTTCTTCTTTTCCCGCTGTTCTAACTCAAATTCTATAGCTGCATTGGTGTCACTATTCCCATCTTTATCAATAAAGCCATCTAAGTTCTTGTAAATAGGATGAAAAAATCCACAATGTGTACCCATTGCACCTGCATCCCACTCATTTTCAAATGCTAAACAATCATATGCATCAGGATGGTAAAATAATTCTTCCAATCCTTCAAATCCAGGCCCTTCTTCTCCACCAGTTCCAAACGCCACCATAGTTCCAAGTGTTTTTGACCCTTGTTTCATAGTTGGCATAGCAACTTCCCAAGCTTTTAATAACCCTGTAAAAGATCCTGCTTCTTCAAAGAAAATTAACTCACCTGCTTTACCACGAACTTTGTCTGGATCGTCTTTCAAACTTACTGCTAGTATTTGAGACTTAAAACCTAGAGTTACGTCAGCACCATTTACATTCTTTTTGTACCCTGACTGCTTATGCATATCAGTATCTTTAATCCTTGGCTGAGTCCATGCTGTATTGTCATCTATAAACGAAAGAATATCCCACGTTTTAGACATAATACCATCACCAATCAAGTATTGTTTATCTGATGCAAATACAAAGTTTTTAGAATTACGTAAATGATAGTAGTTTCTAGCTAACATAGCTGCGGCTTTGTAAGAGTAACCTTTACGTCGAGCCTTAAGTACTACAATATGTTTGTTAGTTTTACGTGCTTTTTCTATTGATTGAAAGTAATCGTAATCCCCATCATAAAATGCAGGAAAAGTTCTTTCACGTTGTGAGTATTCTTCTCCAGTTACTGGGTCAACTACGTCTACAACTCTATCTATAACACAATAATTAAGATAAAAGTAATGGAACCCTGTAATGTGGACTCCATTTACTTCATATCCGTACAAACATCTATGCTTTTCTTCATCCCAAAATTCATAGTACTTTTTAGAATTTTTGGCCTCATCGGTATAATACCCTTTGGTCAAAAATGTACTTGATGCTGGAGAAAATAAATGTGTATCTTTAAACTTCGTCATTCGCTATACTTATTAGTAACAACTCCTCCACGATTTGGATTATCTTTTTCTGCCTGTTTTTTAACTAACTCTTCTAGTTTATCTAACCCTTCAACTACATCCCCCATTTTGGATAAGTTAGCAACCAAGTCTTTTGCCTGGTAAATTAACCGTCCATTTTCATCCATTTCTGTTAGGTCAATAGTTTCAAAATACTTTTGAAGTTTAGTAACTGAAATACGTGCAGCTTTAAGAAGTTTGATAGCATGCGTTTCAGATAGTAACATATATTTACTAACTGCCGCTTGAATTTTTGGATTGACTGCTGTCATTTTTAAATCAGCTAAAAGAATATCCTGTCTTTCGTCTGCTTCATAAGCTGCATAACTAGATCTATGGTCAACAAAAAAGTAAACAAATGCTAGTTCATTTACAGATAAACTTTTAAACTCTGGGATAGTTAACGCATATGGAGATGGTTCAACTTTTCCTTCTGCTAGTGTTAGTAGATCTTTCATTGTTTGTTTTTGTTTTCTAATTTGCGCCTAGTCTTTTCATTCATGTGGGCTATGCGCTCCTTTTTTGCATGAAATTTTCCAAAATATGGAAGCTTAATTGTTTGAAAACCAGGCTGTTTTATAATTTCTGCTACAAACTTAAATTGAGAGAATATAACTTCTTCAATAGTATGTATTGGAAGATTATGCTTTGTTGCCAGTTGGATTATTAGTTTCTTTTCCTTTTTCACCTCTAGTTATTTGAATTTTTTTACCTGTAGATCCAATGACAGTTTTAGGCCATTTATTAAGTGGACAAGTTGCTGTTTGTCTTTTAGCTTTTTTAGCCATTGGACATCCACACTCTGAGCACTTAAAAGTTTCATGAATAATAGATGGACATGCGTTGCAGATTTCTATCCTTTTATCGTACTCATTTTTTGGAGTAGGTGGACATCCTTCTGCTATGTAATCCCATGTGTCTACAGTATAATTTTTAATCATCTGTAGGATGCTTGCCTTGATTTTCGAATTCATATTGTTCAATTATACATTCTTCTAAAGTTCCATTTGCATCTTGAATTGCTGTTACATAAAAATAACTTAAATCCCATATGCATACTATCTTTTTAGCTATATTAATCTTTGTCATCTGCTATAATGGCTATAACCCTGTTTTGCTTTACAAGCATTGGATTTAGTTTATAGTTAGATTTATCTTTAATAATAGCTTTTTTATCCTTCAATCTTTTAACGTAATTGTTTAGAGTATTGTGATCTTTAATCTCTAGTATCTCAGCTATCTTCTTTTTGTTAGCAGCTGAACAAAGATTTTGCTCTTCGTTATTTTCAACTAGAGCTGTAAGAACTTTAAGTTCATTTTCTGTGAGCTTAAATAATCCGTTAAAGAATGAAAGATATTTAAAGGTTGTCTGTGCTTTAATCTTGATCGCTTTCATCTTGCTTTGCATTTAATAATTCTATTTTGGCTCTTCCATCTATCAGTCTAATTTTACAAGTCTTTGCGTGATTATTAAACTCATCTATGTACTCAGTGATTGATTCCCTGGTACAAAGAAAAGATAAGAATACTTCTAACTCTTTAGCTGACTTTAGTAAGGCCTGTTTTGTATCTTTTACAAATGTTTCTTGATTACGCAACTCATCGTAATCTTTCAACGATATTGTTACCGTGCCGTCCATTTTACAAATTAATAGGCTTTTAGTTTACAAATTAATAGCGCCTTGGATATCTGCCTTTGATGGAATAACACCAAGAACCATGAACTCGTTAATAGCTGCATATTTCTTTCCGTCTACTTCAAAGAAAAAACCTTCAGCTGTTGGATGAACTAGAATCTCATCTCCTACTTTAACTTGAGTGCATTGAGGACCACATGCTACGATTGTAGATGTTGGTTTCTTAGCTGCCATAGCAGCACCTTCTGATAATAAAATACCTCCGTCAGTTTCTCTTACTGATGGATCTGGAACTACTACCCAATCACGTGTTGGGTTAAAATTAATCATATTTGCCATAAAGTTGTGTGTTTATATGTGCAAATATAATCAAATCTTTTACATAACAAGAAACTTTAGAATAATTATTACAGACGTTACAGCAGTTGCTATTTGAAATGCTCGTAGTCTATGAGTTTTAATTTCTATAGTGCGTTGTAGTTTTCCAATCTCAATTGCTTGCTCATCTACTTTTTTAGATAAAGTTAGTACCTTACCTTGGAGTTTCTCATTGCTCTCCATAAGAGCTTGTGTTAGTCTAAAGCTATCCATTTGTTTATCTTTTAAATAAGTGATTTCTAAATCTTTATCTTCAATAACCAAATATAGGATTTCTTTTTCTTGCAACAAAGTAAGAATCTTAACTTCGTCTTCTTTTTTAAGAATTAAATCTCCTTGATCAGTTCTTAAGATACACTGTCCATAAGCTATCCCTGAACTTAGTGTCAGCATCAGGAAGAAACTTAATGATTTTAGTAATTTCATTTTTCTTATTATTTAGGTCAGTTTTAGCTTTTCTAAGTTCTAACATTCTCAAACTATCCTCTGTTCTTATTGAGTCTAAAAGCTCTTCTAGCTCTTTATTATCTTCTTCAAGTTCTTTTAAAGAATTTTTGTATTCACTAACTTGAGGATCAACTTGTGTTTTAGGATCAGTAGTTGTGAATAACATTAAAACAAACAAAGCTCCTAGGGTAATCAAAATAGCTAAAATAACTATCCTTTCTATCTTAGACATTTGTGTTTGGGTTTTTAGCTTTAATAATATTTTCAGCTGCAGTTCCTCCAAATCCTGTAAGGATTATAATTACCAACCAGTCAAAAATATAATCAGGAGTTTTGTAATTAGACATAGTACTAATAAAAGCTAGTACAAGTAAAGCAACAAGAGTAACTCCAGATCCAACTCTTTTAAAAGATAAATTCCCATCTGCTGAGAATATGCTAGTCATCATTTCTTTAAAATTCATTTAGTAAAGTGTATGTAAATTTGTTAAGACCTGAAGCTTTGCATTTGGCGAGCAATGCATTGAATTGTTTTGGGTCATTTAATACTTGACAACCAGCACTCCACTTATCAATCAACTTAGATACTAAGTTAGGGTTAGCTCTATGAATGTTAATTCCAAAAATTCCAGTTTCAAATTGTCCTAAAGTCTCAGCAATTTCATCTCTATCTCCATCTCTGTAAACTGCAATTGGTTTACATTGTGTAAGAGCTTCGTATTTACCTTGATGAAGTCCAATCTGCCATGAGTCTAAATATTGTCCTGGCTTAAGAACTGCTGCACCTTTTGGGTTTAACAAGTTAAGTAGCCAATGAGTTCCAGGATTAGTAGTACAAGTGTACCAAGAGATTTCATTATTATTAACAACTGCAATTAAATCATCAAATTGATTTTTAGCGTTTGCTTTAGATCTAATACCAACTAAATGAAAGTTAGGGAATTTATAACCAAGTTTAGTAAATTCTTTCTTAAGTTCTTCTATGGAATATTGTTTCATATTTTAGTTCTCTTTAATTTTAGCACGAATAATGAAATGCTCTTTTTCTTGTTCAGCAGCCATTACTCCCATTATACCTCTAAGCTCTTCATAAGTAAACTCAACTGTTAGTTGATCTTGCTCATTAAACACTTGAATTACATGGTCAGTAATTACTACTGCAGGTGAGTAGTTATCTTTAGTATTTAATACTGGGTCTTTATTGACCATAACACCAGTGTAGAGAGTTGTAGGCATAACACAAAGTTACTATTTATTCTTAAACTTATCAGTATAATGCTGATTAATTTTTATAATAACAGTAATTGTTGCTGCTATTGATGCTACAAACATTAGTAAAATATCCATAAGTTGTTGATTTTAAATCCGTTACACTAAATCTTAAAAAGATACAATTATCCCCTTAGCGATTTTTGTTGATTAAAGAGTTTTAAGTCACTGCCGTCTTTAGCCTTCGGTGGAACATTTCTTTCAGCCTATAGTTATAACCCACCCCAGGACTTTTATCTCTTTAACATTTTTACGAACTATTGGGGACAACTCCTAATGCTTATGTCATAATGGATTGGTTACCTGTTCGTTAGCATTATTAGAACCCAACTTCTGACCTCTTACTTACCTTTTGGCCCTCAGAGGTGATCGTCAGTGATGACGGTTCGTGGGACAAATATACAACATTAACCTTGACCCCTACTAATTTTTTTGTAGTTTTTTGAAGTTTTGATTGATGAGTATTTAGTTTTAGCGTGAACTCCTGGACGCTTTCTTTTAGGTTTAGCAACGAATGACGTGCTAGATTGTTTTACTTTAGCCATTGTAGATTTTAGTTAGATTTCAAAATTACTAATAATGTCTGAAATAAAATACCCTATCAGTGATATTTTAAGTTAGTGTTTGGAATAATGCACCTTAACGGGGATAATAACTATGCATTTAGTTCTTTTAATAACCAGTTATCTTGTAACAAATTTGTATGTAAAAATGTTACGAAGTAAGGGTAAATTATGTTTGAAGTTATAACAGTATAATGGAAAAAAATTTTTTAAAAATTATTTTTTTGAGGGAAATTTTTGCGAGCGGTGTCCTACATATTCAACGACCCCCGCTAGTTCTCGGATTGGGAATGTCCCCACCATTAAACCTAAATTGTTATGTGGAATAAATTTACAACTAGCACAGGTAAGGTATGTCTTACCAAGAGAACGTTTACAGCTGAAGGTCCAACTGAAGAGAAGTTCTGGTTCAATCCAGAGGATTTAGATTGGGACGAAATGGAAAAATTCTGCGAATTGAAAGGGCTGTAAAGCCTTTTCTCTTTGCGAAGCAGGGGGAATAATACCTACGTAATAGACTCATTATCAACATATTAGTTACTGCCGAGAGGAAGAACGATTGGTTTCCAACTCTCTCCGCAATAACAAGTGGTGTAAACTATAACTACCTAAAAATAGTTCATACTAGTTTATACCACTTTACTTTACAATAGAAAGGACGTGATATTCGTCGTATTCCTAAGCATGAAGACAAACTGCTTACTTACTTATACATTAATTGTAGTTGGTTATGTCCTTACTAGTAGGATATAATCTGTAAACCTATTGTCACATAGATGACAGCAAGTAAAACATCGCCAAAGATGTGGGGCTACTGATTAATGTATAAGTTGCTAATGCACCATAACTCACTTCCCAAGGGTGAGCAGTTGTAATATAAGACTTTCTAAAAATGTAAATGACTCATGCAACTATTGCTTTACTATTTACATATAAACAGAGAAATCTTATAACGAAAGATAAGTATTACAACTGAGTGCAGAGGGGCAAATTAAATTAAACATTAACTAAACACTTAAAACGCATGAAACAAAATGCTAAAGAAGAATTATTAGAGTTCTTACAAGGTTGTAAAAAGAGAATTGAAGGTAAGATTGTAGGAATAACCATCCTATATACTAAATCCCAAATGTTTAAAGGTAATATTGTAGACACTTACCATGTCTTCAATTATCATCAAAACGATGATCTTTATCCTTATTTAGAGTTATTAGACTTTGAATATGAAGGAAGATTAGATGAGTTAACAATTGCTGGTACTATCTGGTTTTCAGATGGTAACTATGCACATCGTGAACAACATGAAGGAGTAGAATGGTGGCATTTACACCAAGCTCCAATGATGGTATTTTTTAAACAAGAAAACTTTCAGTTTGAAAATGATCATGCTTTTTTAACTGAAGGTGATTACTAACCTAATAAGATCCAGTCAATGCTGGGTCTTATATTTTATTTTAAACATTAACCAAAACCTAATAACAATGGAAGAACAAAACTTCTTATTCTTTTACACTAATAACGGTGTAACATGTACCACAAATAGCGAGATCGTCGCTATAAAAAGATCAGATGTAGGATCTCACATCTTTAAACAAGAGATAAACTAAGTTTAACTAAACCTCATTTAACAATGAAAAACTTAAAGAATGTTTTTGTAGCTATGATTAGTATTCTAGTTGTAGCTTGTGCCAGTTACATGTTCATCCCTGTAATGGGAATGATAATCACTTTCTCAACTGATACTTATTTCAGTTTGATTAGTGGAGGAACAGGTGTACTTAATGCTATGATTGCATTAGTGTGCACATTTGGTTATATCGCAATAGAATTTGGCGAATAACAAAACTAATAAGTGGGGTAATAGTAACATATTATCCCACTTTCTGACTTTGGATTTACTTAAATTACATATAAATCACATGAAAAACACAATTAACAGTGGTTCTTTGGACATGATCCAAGAGAATCAAACCTTGCTTTTGTCTGCTAGGAAAGTGTCAGGCAACAAAATTCAATTAGAGTTCGCTGAGTTGATCAGAACATCAACTGCATCAGTAAACCCTCTTGGATTATTCAACAAATCAGATGATCGTTTCAACACAGGTAACAAGGCACGTCGTGCTTGGTTGACTGCTGAAGCAAAAGATGCATCTGTAATTTTAGGATTAGATTTATCTGATTCTGCTAACTGGTCTGTAGATGGTATGGGACGTGAGGTACTTGAGTTGAACGTACTCAACCCTGTAGCTACTATCAATGGAACAGATCATCAACTTAAGGTTGAGATTGTAGAAACTATTGAGCCTACTGACTGGCAAGCTCAAAATCTACAAACTTCTGCTAAGCGTCGTGGTAAAGATGGAGCTTTTATCACGCACAAAGGCATGTACATTTTCGCAAACACAAGAATCGTGTTCGATAATGCAAACCATGTTATGCTAGAACCAGATGCTGCTGTTAAAGCTACTTCTGGTATTCCAGCTGGTGTTGACGTATCAACTGGAGAGTTGTTCTAAACTCCATTTCCCCTGTAACTGAGTTCAAAGCAAGGAGCGAAACCTTGCAGGGGAACTATTCCATTCGCCACACATACAATAAGGTTTAAGACACATAACAAATAACACTCCTGATGAATGGACAGGAGTTGTTATGTGTTCTTGTTATTTCGTACTAGATAATAGGTACGGTTATAATAGTTACGCTAACAATTAAAAACAAATAATTATGAGTAAAATGAAATGGGTTAAAGAAATATCAGAAGACCCACAAGCAACAGAGCAATTGTTTAATCTAACTACAATTGCAGAACAAACTAAGAAACCATATTTTAGTTTTCAAGCACAAAACATTACTACATCAGTAGCTCGTGCAATGTGTACATTAATTAAAGATGAATTGACAAGATTAGATTCCTATGACAAAGAAGAAAGATTGTAAGTATACAATAGAATTATCTGAAGAACAGATGAGATTAATTGCATTATGTCTTGAAGATATAACTAGATTTGCTTGCGGTCAATGGGAGTTACAATACACTATTGAAAACATGGTAACAGGACTTCCATTTGATGAGCAAATAAAAAGGCGTGATGATGCAGAAGAACATTTAAGACAAGCTAAACGAGTTTTATTGCCAGACTTTGCAGACAATCAAAGCTATGGATACAACGGCACAGAGTTTATTGGTAATACATATCAAATTTATCGGTCTATTATGCATCAGTTAGCAATAGATCATAATTGGGATAATGTGTATTCATCTCCTGCATTACCATCTGGAACAATGGGAACAATTAAGATTAACAAAGTAAAATAAATAACTATGGAAAAAGAATTTGTACCCTACGAACTTGCTTTAGAGTTAAAGCAACTTGGATTTGAAGAACCTTGTTTAAGTTATTATGAAGGAGAGTCATTCTCATATCATTTGGCATCAATAAAAGGAGATGATTACATTATCCCAGCACCATTATACCAACAAGCATTCCGTTGGTTTAGAGAGAAGTATAATATTCAATCGTGCGTTGCTTTTACAATATCAAAATACAAATTTGAAATTCATTTTCAAAGACTTGCTGATGGAGAGAATCCTCCCGTAATGGTATGGCACTATGTAGATAGTTGGTTGGGTTTGAATATAGGATTATTTGATGCCTACGAAGAAGCAGAGTTAGCTTGCTTAAAAAAGCTAATAGAAATTGTAAAAACTAAATAACTATGAAAACAATTACACTTGATGGAGTTGACTATGAATTAACTCCTATTAAAAAACAAGAATCATTGATTCTTAAACAACAATTCAACTTTGAAATTCACCCTGATGAATTGGGTAAAATGTCATGGGATGAAGCGGTTGAAGCAGTTAAACAGTTAGGTAATGGATGGAGATTACCTACGATAATTGAATTGCATTTGATTTACAATAGTCAATTAAAAGACAAATTCAAAACTTATGATTACTATTGGTCCTCGTCGGAGGGCAGTTCCAACATTGCATGGGGGTTCGCCTTCTACGATGGCGACACCACCAGCAACTATAAGAACGACAACTACTATGTTAGGGCTGTTCGGGATATAACTATTTAATTATTGAACTATGAAACAGACAAAAACAATCCCATTTAATTGGGAAGAGTACAACAACAACCGTGATAAGTATAAGGTAGTTACACGAGGTGGTGATGAGGTAAATCAATTAACCAAATTTGAAACAACAAATAAATTTCCATGGGTTGGTGTAGTGCTTCATGAATTAAAATCTTTTTATATAGATGGTAAGTATTTAGAAAGTGGCGATAGTATATTTGACCTTCAACTCCAATACGAAGAAGAGGTTGTTGAATCGTGGGTGAATTTGTATAGCACACATGATGGTTTCATAAGCACGTCAGCTACTTTTATTTCTAAAGAATCTGCTAGATCAATAGGCATTTGCACTAAAGGTTATGTCAAAACAATTAACTTAAATGATTTGGTATGAAAAAAGAAATCGTTTACACAGACAAGTATTTACTTGTTGTAGATAATTTAAGCAGACCTGCAAAAGAAGGAGAAACATTCCTTTCCAAAGAGGGGTTTATACATACGAACACAGGTTATAATTACGGAGACAAACTTATCATCGCACACCTACCACTATCGGATGCACCTATTCTTGGAGGAGTGCCATTGCTTCCACCTTTGTCACAAGGAGATAATGTTGAGGAGTTAGCTGAATCTACTTTTGGTACTGACATAGATTCTATTAGAGGTAGTCAAGAATATGATTTGAATAAAGACCTTAAAACAGGTTTTGTTAGAGGCTACAACAAAGCAAAGGAGAAGTACAAGTACACAGAGGAGGATATGTTTGGTTTTGCTCAATGGATTATTGACCAAGATAGAAAAATGGTATTGATTTATTCAAAAAAGTCATTGCTAAATGAATACATCCAATCTCTCCAACAACCATCAAGACCTACTCATTTTGAGTGTGAGGTAGATAATATACTTTCATTCAATTGGGATGATGGAATTGATGCTATTGTTAATGATAATTTTGGTAATCCTAAAACAACGACCAACTCGCAAGGTCAAGAAGAACTTGTGGGGAAATACTTAAACTTATGAGTAAAATGACAGCAGTACAATGGTTAGTAGAACAAATCAATCCTTATGGAGTAAGTGTTCATCAAGATTTATTTGAACAAGCACTACAAATGGAACGTGAGCAGATTGTTGTCGCATTTATTAGCGGTGGGTTAAATTGGGAAACTAAATTAATAATATGGGAAATGATAATTTGAAAACGGAAAACAATAACGCCAATGTGCTGTTACCTGCCGTTTATTTTGCAGTGTATGTTGATGGGAATTACAAGCAGATTGTAACAGTAAAAGCTGATAGTGAAGAACAAGCAGAACGCAGATTGATTGATGCTGGTTGGAACGCACCTGTTAGATTTGAACAAATGGTATTTGATATTGATAATGTCTGCGTTCTTTTTAATGGCAGGTAACATCCGAATAGACGCAACCATTAAACAAATTAAAAACAAAACAATATGAGTAACGAAAAACAAGGAGGTCAAGATGAATGAGATAACTAAAATACTAGAAGCACATAAAGCTATTACTAGAACTAAAGGTAAAGAGTATGCTCCAACTTCTGCTGAAATTCAAGAGTGGATTGACGCAAACAATAAAAACAGTATAAAACAATACTCACGTAAAGCTATATTTGATGAATTAAAAAACTATTGTCATTTATCTAAAAAAGACGATTTCATTGAGTTATGTGAATGGCAAAATGGAGAAGGATTTGATGTTGAAATAGGTACAAACCTTGCTCGCAGATTTCAATTAACTTGGGGTGAATTCGAAGCAATTAAAACATTAGCAAAACAATTAGATAAATATGATGAAGAAATGCTTTGATTGTCAACGAACATATCCATTGTTTATGTTTAGTAAATCCAAAATGGGATATCAAAGACCTAGTGATTATGGTGTAGTTAAAGTATGTAGAATTTGCAACTATAAAAAGTGGTCAAGAGATATGTCAGCATGGAGATATGATTTCAGTATTAAAAAGTTTCAATTAGTAAAATTTAAAAGCAAATGGGAGATATTAAAGAACGTATTAAAGTAGAAGAATTAAACGTAGAGACAGCACAAAAGTTGTTACTTTTAAATCTTGTAATGTGGAGTATGCAAACTGTGCATGCAGTAGACGCAGTAGAATCAGTTGGTTGGGCATTTAATCATAAAGTTAAATATCATGCTAAACAATTGGTTGCTGAAATACTTAAGCATCATGGTAAAACATTAAGTCAATTGTGGGATAACACGGACACAACTATCCCACAAGTTGTACAATACCTTGATGCTTATACTGAACGTATGGCTAATACAGGATATTGGATGCTCCCAGAATTAATTGATTACATTGATAAAGCAAAAGAAGATTATGTTAAACGCGTATCAGAGACATCTACTACAAACATGTGAGTATAGTATTGACACTATATCTAGTACATTATGGTATCATTTAGCATTAGGTTATCACACAGCCTTCGAAACTGTTGAAGAAACTGTTGGTGAAGAAGCAGAGTTAAATGATACTACAATGCGAATGGTAGCAGCTGTATTATTAAGCATGCATAAAGCAGAACAAAAACAAAATGATTCATCTAATTAATTTTAATGATTCGCTAATTGAATATGATCATCCAAACATTAAACGTAGTGAATGGAATGACATGTTCGATTATATACACAATAACAATGAAGTTGTGTATGGCGTAGACACTGAAACATCTGGATTTAGTTTTGTTTCTAAGAAGTTATTAATGTTGCAAATAGGGGATATGAAAGAACAATTCATTATTGATTGTCGTAATCCAATATCCGATAGAGAAATGCAACTGATTAAAATCTTTTTAGAATCAGATAACTATGTCAAGATATTTCACAATGCAAAGTTTGATTACAAATTTCTTAAAAAGAAGTTTAATGCTAGTACTGATAACATCTTTGATACTTATTTAGCTGAGAAAATACTAAACTGTGGGAAAACAGATTATGGGTATGGACTTGGTAAGGTAGTAGAAAGATATACTGGCAACACTCTTAATAAAGAAATACGAGGGAGGTTTACTGATACACACTCTACTCCATTTACTATTGATCAGATTATTTACGGGGCTAAAGATGTTGAGTATCTAATAGATATTAGAGAAAAACAATTAGACTTTATTGATTTGCAAGGACTCTCAAATGTTTGTAAGTTAGAGATGAAGGCTACCAGAGTCTTTGCAGAGATAGAATATGAAGGATTAATAGTAGACAGAGAAGCATGGGATAAATTGAAAGACATTAATGTAGAAGCAGCTAATAAAGCTGAAGTAATTCTACAAGAACATGCTTACAATCTCCCAGAGTTAGTAAAGTACAGAGAAACTCAATTAGATTTGTTTGCTACAGAGGAAATCAGGCGAACAATTATTAATTGGGATTCTCCCTCTCAAGTACTTAAAGTATTTAAAATTTATTTCCCTGAAATTGAAGATGTTAACGGAAAGAAACTTAATCCTTACAGATATAAAAGCGAGTTAATCGATGTTTATATCAAGTATAAGGAGAAGTCTAAGTTAGTATCAGCATTTGGAGATAACTTTTACAATTATGTAGAGGAGGATGGTAAGATCCACACTAGTTTCCAACAGATATTAGACACTGGTAGAGTATCTTCTAGTGAACCTAATATGCAACAGATACCAGCAGATAACTTGTATCGTAATTGTTTCATACCTCCTAAAGGTGATGTCTTTGTATCTAGCGATTATAGTTCTCAAGAATTAAATGTAATTGCTTACGGTAGCCAAGACCCTGTATTCTTAAAGGCGTTAGAAAACAATGAAGATTTACATTCAGTATGTGCTGAGTTAGTATTTGGGAAGAAATGGATTGAAGCAGCTGAACCAGATTGTGCGTATATGAAGACAAAAGAAAAGTGTGATTGTAAAGCGCATAAGAAACTCAGAACACAAGTTAAGACAATTAATTTCGGTTAAAATTTATTATCTTTGTATTATGAAAAAAGATAGCCAGGCCGAAATAAAAACCCGTAAATTCAGGGAACCCTCAGCATGTAAAGATGGTGGCAATCCTGAGCCAAGCCTTGAGAATAAGGAAGGTGCAGAGACTAGACACGGGTTATGTGTGAAATGCAATGGACTTATTCCAGTCCACAAATACAAAAATGCTAAATTCTGTAGTGATAAATGTAGAATGGCATTTAACTCTCATAAATCAAGAGTAAAACATGGATTAATTAAAGTTCCTAATGTAGGATCTGGAGGTAATCAATGGGGTAAAAATAATCATCAATATAAAACTGGTATTGGTAATTATTCTAAAAAAGCTTTTGAACATTATGGAAGAATTTGTAATAGATGTGCAGATACAAAAAAATTATTAGTACATCATATAGATCATAACAGATCTAATAATGATATATCTAATTTAGAAGTTCTTTGTAAAAAATGCCATCAGGATCATCATTGCATTAGAGATATACAAGGAAAGTATAGCTTACACACATAAAGGTATAGTCCAAGCATATAAGAAATTATATGAGTCCGTGCTGGCATACGGAATGGGACCTAAGAAGTTAAGTGAGACTATTAACTCAAGTCAACAAGAAGCTAAGAATCTTATTAAAGATTACTTTAAAGCTTTCCCAAAGATTGAGAAGTTCCTTAACAATTTAGGTGAGTTTGGTAAAAAGAATGGGTATATAGAAACATTTCCTCCATTTAGACGCAAGAGATGGTTTGATAACTGGACACCAAAGATGTATAGTGAGAAAGAGAATTTTATGGAACTTGGAAGTATTGAAAGAGCTAGCAAAAACACACCAATACAAGGTAGCTCTGCAGATATGACTAAGTTAGCATTGGTTTATATCATGAAACATATTGAAGATAATAATCTACCAATTAAGATTGTTATGACAGTACATGATCAGATAGATACAATTTGTCCAATAGATCTAGCAGAAGAATGGAAAGAACAGATGAGTGAGTTGATGGAGAAAGCAGCGAAAGCAGTGATAAAGAATGGATTATTAAAATCAGATACAACTATAACAGAAAAGTGGAGTAAATAATGTCGTAAAAGTTTATTATATTTGCGACAGAGTTTTTGTGTACTCTGATACTTTTTCGTTAGTATTTGTTTTTATTTGTTTCGGAATAAGGGGGATAACGATCTCCCTTATTTTGTTTTATTTCAGTTGAAATCTCTAAATACAAACAATATGTTTAAACTTAACTTTACCGATCATGGTTTCAGTATAAACCTAATCGAAGCGCAAGAATGCATTTCTTGTGGAACGAACTACTACACAACTGACGATTCACACACAGATGGATTGTGCCCTGGATGTAATGCAGAATTACTAGCTATTTCAAAAGAAGATGAACCAATAATTAATGAAAATTATGAACAAGAATTTGAACTTTGAACCAATTGATGTAGATTTGTCTTGGCCTAAAGAAAGACCTTTAATACAAAGTTCTGTGTACCCAGAAAGAGAGTACAGTTTTAATGAGTTAGCTACACTTCATGCAGAAGGTGGTAAGCAAACTAACTTAGAACGTATTGAGAACAGTTTGAAGCCTTTCAAAGCCAACTTATTAACCATTTTAAAATCAGAGCAATGAGTAACTTACCAGCTGGCGCAGAAAACGATCCATACGCACCTTGGAATAAATCTAGTAGATTATGCAGATATTGTGATGTAGATATTCTAAGAGATACTATTGCCAATGAAGTTCTTAAAGATCCAGACTGTGACGAAGATTGTATTGATGAACAAGTTGAATTAATTTTGTCAGAACAACCTTTATGTACTGCTTGCGCTAAAGAAGAATACTATGACTACACAGACGAAGACTAAAAGAATGTCAAAACGAGAAAAAGAAGCTTTTGCAGCTGAAACTTTAATTAATGCTATGATGCAAATCGCAGGGTATAATCTAACTGCACGTGATTTAGCAGAAGAAGCAAAGACAGTTAAAGGCAAAGAATGGTATGATAAATATACTATGACTCGTGAGCAAGAAAAAGAGTGGATGGAATGGGGAGTAGATTATTTAAGGAAGTTTCTTAAACAAAACAGTAGACAAGCTCATTTGAATATGCAAATGATGAACTTAAGTTATGGTTTAAGAATACATCCAAGACCAGAGCAAGAGCAAGATTAAAACGTGATGCAGATGGAATGTTAGGTAGCTCCTAACACCCTCAGTTGAGAAATACTATACGTAAAGGCGCCCATCCGTATTGACGTAGACACTGAGTTTCTGCATCACAACCTTATTAGCTCCGTTGGCCAGGAGATCGTAAAACACGGACTGCATACCAGATGAACCGTCAGGTTGCACACTGCTTCCGTTCTCATCGTATAGGAGATAGAGTTAGCCTTCTCGACGTCGTTTAAAAAGGCAACATAGTCAGGTGGAGGAATTGGTAGACTCACTGAGAATAAAATCTTTGGTTACAGGTTCGAATCCTGTCCTGACTACAAAAACTTCAATAGGAGTACCTGTTCAAGGGATGTTGCAATCCCCCTATTGATTAAAAACCACTGTTGAAAGTTACGTTGGAACGGACGAACAGGAGGGTGGCTCGCAAAAGCCTTTGGGGTTCGAATCCCACCAGTGGTCAAACGTGTTGTTCCCTTTGAGAAAGGAAATTGTTCCATGAAATGGAGATACACCAAATACAATCTACACAACACAGAGGACTTCTCATCCTCAAATATAGGTATAGGCGCATCAACTTCCTATTTCAATAGAACGCTGACAGCTGGAAAGACAGCAACATAGCGCAGTGGCGGAATTGGTTAGACGCACGAAAAAGCAGGTGAGATACAGACTGCTCCAGAAATGGAAGATCAAGTGTCCTCGGAAGGCTCACATATAGGTTCGAATCCTATCTGTGCTGCAACTGTTCGGAAATTCCGAACAATCACTTAAAAACAAATTAAAAACAAATTATTATGAAAGAACACTTTAACGAAAAGTTTATGGACAGATTATTCAAAGGAGTAATAGTCATGGTAGCAATTATTTGCTTTGGAGTTATGATTTTAGTTGGCACTTTAATTTACAAAGTTATTTTAGAGTTATGAGTCAACAAGTATCATTTAGAAACAGACATGGTGAGCATATTATTATGACTTATGATGGAAAAGAAACAATCACTATGGTTGGTGGTGAGTTTTTTAATCTATTAGATTTTGCTAGAACTGCTATAGATAATGATGGGGAAGTTATCATGTTTGATCCTCCTGGTGGTCCATGTATTTATGGGATGGCTTATTGGGATCCAGCAGTTGATTACAAAACAAGTATGAACTTAAAGAGCATTGATCCTTTATTTACTAACTTGTTTGTAGACAAGATAATAATAAACGAAGTAGCAGAAACAGTACAAATCAAAGTAAAACAAGGAGATGACAATGGCAACATCATTACAAGCAAACTTAGAATTAAAGAATCAAGAACAGAAGAAGGCTCTTAAAGCATGGCAATCAGCAGGATTTAAAGGATCAGTATTCGCAGGTACTGGATTTGGTAAATCTCGTGTTGGAGTTATGGCTGCAGGAGAAGTTCTTAGAAAATGGGGAGGTAAAGCATTAGTATTAGTCCCAACTAATCAATTACAAGATCAATTTGAAGAAGAGTTTAAGAAATGGGGATATGATGATATCCTAGATGACGTAGAAATCGTATGCTATCAATCGGCTTGCAAGTATGAAAACAAGCATTATGAAGTAATTATAGCCGATGAAGTTCATTTAGGGTTGTCAGATGTTTATATCCAATCATTTACTAATAACACTTACAACAAGTTACTTTGCTTAACAGCAACCCCTCCAGAAGATCCAATGTATTTAGTGAGATTACAAAAGATGGCTCCTATTGTATATCATATTACTATGGATCAGTGTGTAAAAATGGGATTAATTAGCCCATATAAAATTTATTGTATTCCTGTTGAATTAACTGATGAGGAAAAGAAAGATTACTCTAAAGCTAATAACATGTTTGTGCAGTATAAGTATAGACTTGGACAGTTTGATGCATTCAGTGAAGCTAACCAAATATTAGCTAACCCTAAATCTTATTCTAAAGAAGAATATACTAATGCACTTATGTTTTACAAAGCAATAAGAGATAGGAAGGATGTAGTTCAAAAGGCTTATAACAAAGTTTTATATGCTAGTAAACTAATTGGTTATCATGACGGAAGTAGAATACTAACATTTGCAGGTAACAATGAAATAACTGATGCAATTAACGCACAAGTTCAAAAAGACCACGGAGATATCAGTAGAGTATATCATTCCAAACTAGGAACTAAAGCAAGAAAACAAGCATTAGAAGACTTCAAGAATAAGACAGCAAATGTATTGTGTTCAACTAAAGCTCTTAACCAAGGCTTTGATGTATCTGATGCAGAGATAGGGATAATCTGCGGATTAGATTCTAAAAGCTTATCAATGATACAAAGAGTGGGACGATTGTTACGATTAAGTCCAGACAAAGTTGGAACAGTAATTATCTTGTATGTACCAAACTCTCAAGAGGAGAAATGGTTACAATCAAGTATAAAAAGTTTTGACAATATTGTTTGGATTGATAAACTTTCTTCTTATATTTGTATTGAGAATCAAGAATCAGTATAACAAAATTTATTATGACTATTGAAATTAATACTGATCTACTCAAACAGCTAGGTATTACAGCTGATGAGTTTTGTTTTTTGATCTTGACTTATCGCAAAGAGAGTATTGAAGATTTAAAGTTAATTGTAGACCAACACAAGTTAGAAGAAGCAGGGTACATTAAGTTGGGAGAAGACGAGGTCTTTCTTAGAGAACACTTTCTGCAATATGTAGAGAGTTCATTTGATAAGATGTGGCATGGTCTTCTCTCGACATACCCGCTTAAAGTCTTAGCTAACGGTCAATTACGAATTCTTCGTGCTAAAGATCCAACTTCTAAAGCTAACGCCAAAGCTAAAGTTAAGTATCAAAAGATTGTAGGTAATGATGTAACTAAACATCAGCACATTATTGAGTGCTTGAACAGAGAACTACAATTGAGAAAGACTAGCAATAGTTTAGGTTATATGCAGCAGTTAGAGACATGGATCAACAACTATAGTTGGGAAAAATACAGCGATTTAAGTGAAGATGGAACAACAACCAAACTCAAGTCCGAAGGACGTATCACAAGACAACTCTAAAATAACTGAGTTTAGGCATATCAAAGATGCCGTAAGTAAATCAATCCAAGAAGTTAGAAATGCAAAGCTAGGTAAGCGCATTGTGTTTCCGACTAAATGGCCTAGATTAAACAAACAGTTATTAGGTGGGTTGCAACCAGGCAAGATGTATGTTATTGCTGGTAGACCTGGTGTAGGTAAATCTGCATTTAGTAATCAGTTATTATTTGACTTATTAGATGTCAATGTCAATGCTCCATTGGTAGTATTGTATTGGACATTTGAGATGCCAGATTATCAACAAATTATGCGTGCTGCTTCAAATGATGCTAATCTAAAGTTCTCGCAACTTTATTCCGTAGATCAGCCATTAGATGACACAAGTATGCAGAAATACGAAGATGCTGCTAACAAGTATGTTAAGTATCCCATTTACTTCTGTTCTATTCCACAGAATATGAATAAGATTAAAGACACGAACAATAAAGTATCTGCAAGGTATCCGTACCATACCATTGTAAACTTAATTGATCATACTCGTCTTATCATAGGATCAGAAGACACAGAATTGCAAAAGCTTAATACAGTATCAAAAGCCTGTATGTGGATGCAATCTAAAATGGGGTCGATAACAATCTTATTATCGCAGTTAAACAGGAATATCGAGCAAGAGTTCCGAGCTAAGAATCAATATCAACCATTGCTTACCGATTTGTTTGGTGGAGATTCTATTGGCCAGGATGCTCATGTAGTTATCATGCTACAAAGACCATTCGATTTGTACGGTATTACAGACAAGTATTGTGGAGAAGAGCCTGAAAATCTTCTAGCTTGTCATATCGAAAAGAATCGTGATGGTTTATTGGGTATGATCCCTTTTGAAACAGATTTATCAACATTTACAATTAAAGAAAGAAAATGATGCAATTACCAACAGAAAAAGTTGCAGCGGCTAGAAAAAGCCCTAAAAACTTGGTAGTGTATGGACAGCCTAAAGTAGGTAAGACAACAGCGTTAGCAAAGCTGGATGATTGTCTTATCATAGATTTAGAGCGTGGTTCAGACATGGTAGAAGCTCTTAAGATTCAAGTTAGTAATCTTAAAGAACTTAGTGAAGTAGGCAAATCTATTATGGCTAATAAAAAACCATATAAATACATTGCCATCGACACATTAACTCAGTTAGAAGTATGGTGTGAAGCAGAAGCTAAAGAGCTTTACAAACAAACTCCTATGGGTAAAAACTTTGATAGTGATAACAAAGGACTATCAATACTTTCATTACCTCAAGGTGGTGGCTATTTGTATTTGAGAATCGCAGTTAAGAAATGGATGGACAGACTAGAGATGCTAGCTGATCATATCATTTATATCGGCCATCTCAAAGATAAAATGCTAGACAAGAAAGGTAAAGAAGTAGCAAGTAAAGATTTAGATTTGACTGGTAAGATCAGAAACATTGCATGTGCTAATGCTGATGCTATCGGACTAATCTATCGTGAAGGAGACAAAACAATGATCTCATTTGATTCTAGCGAAGACATTAACGCAGGATCAAGATGCGAACATTTACGAGGCCAGAAGATGGAACTGGACTGGAAGAATATTTTCATCGATTAATTTAAAACTTTTAAAATCAAAAACAAATGAGCATAGATGCTAGAGTAGAGACTACTGTAACACCAGTAGCAAGTAACGAAACAATTAAATTGACTGTTTCAGGAATTATTAATGATCTAAACAATGGATTGGATCGTGAGAAAATTGCAACTAAATACGGCTTGACTAAACAAGAAGTTAACGAAGTATTTAAGCACCCTAAATTGCAAGGTCTTCGTGTTAAACGTAAACCAGCTGTACGTTTTGTATTGGAAGATGATACAGCAGTACCAAATAACACTGAGTATCCTGTATCTGTAAGTGAAGCTTTACCTGTTGAAGCTCCTGCAAAGTTCTATACTGAACCAGAGCAATTGCCAGAACCACAATCAGAAGTAGATCCAAGTTTTGTTGATGCATTTAATGATGCAGACGCAGCAACTCCACTTTACAAACAATCTTTTCAATAATCTTTTAAATTAAAAACAAATGGCTGTACAGTCGAATAACTCAGAAGTAGAAGTATCAGGTGGAGTAACCCTGTATACAGGTATTGCACCAGTAAAAGTAATTGCAGTTAACCCAACTTTAGATGAACTTAAAGATCTAGGAATTAACGCTAAGACAGATCCTAACTATTCAGTCTCTATCAACAATGAAGAGTACAATAAGATTACGTTCTGGCTTGAGTGTGCTAATCCTAACTTTAAAGTTAAGTTTGAGATTTTGATGCAAGCAAATCATCGTGAAAGTAAGACAGGTAAATTCATGTGGATCAATAACGTAGGTCAAACTACATGGTCTGAAGATGTACCTTCTTATGACTGGTGGAAGAATGCAGACAAAACTCGTAAGGCTTATGTTGGAGAAGATACATTGATTGATTTTACTAAAGCATGGGCTAACGTAGCTAATGGTGGAGAAGTATCATTTGATACTATCGATGCTATTGTTAAAGGCGATGTTAAAGAACTCAAGCAATTAGTAGCTGCATTGAAAGATAACTCTTTGCGTGTATTGATTGGTGTAAAAGATGAAAAGTATCAACAAGTTTATGGTAAGCACTTTGGTCGTATTAAGCCAATGCGTGATGCTGACTTCGTTAAAGCTTTGAATGGTGATTATGGTAACTTCAATGCTGAGTACAATAAGGATCTTAAACTACAAGTTTATGCACCTTCATTGTTAGTAGCTGATGAAGATGCTGATACATCTGCAGCAATGGCATCATCTGATGATGGTGACTTGTGGGAAAACTAATCTAATGTTTAATTAAATGGTAAGGGGGACAATAGTCCTCCTTATTCATTTTTATACTTTTGTATGCATGATAGAAGTAAGAAGCAGTGAGGATTATTTACATACAAGCGTTATATTAGAGAAGATCACAGAGTATGATATCTTTAGGCATTATTGTCACAATTTTAAGAATATTGGTGACAAGTTTTGTAGCGAACTTCGTAAGGATAAAAGCCCAACTTGTTCTATTATCTATTGGAATAAGAAATTATTGTACAAAGATTTTGGAACAGGGGAATCTCATGACTGTTTTAGTTACATACAGGCAAAGTATAATCTGACTTTTGTTGAAGCATTGAGAGTAGTTGACGTTGACTTTTGTTTAAATTTATCTAGTAAAGACCCGTACAAAAAGAGTGTAGCAACTACGTATGGATTTGATAATCAAATACTTAAAGAAAAGCAGACAACTATTATTAAGAAAAAAGCAAGAAAGTGGACTATTGAAGATCAAAACTATTGGAATTCCTTTGGAATTAGAATAGCTACTTTGATTAAATTTGCAGTAGAACCAATTTCACACTTTTGGATTAATGACGCACGTTTTACTTGTGATACTATCACTTATGCTTATAACCTTAACGGTAAGTATAAACTATATAGCCCACTTAAAAAGGAGAATAAGTGGATTAGTAACACAGATAGTAAGTGCATTCAAGGGATACAAGGATTACAGGGAGTTAAAGAAGAACAGCTTGTAATATTAACAAAGTCTCTTAAAGATGTTATGTGTCTTTATGAACTTGGTTATTATTCAATAGCGTTGCAGAGTGAGATGATAATGCCTAGTCCAGAGTTAATAAAAAAGTTGAGCTTGATGTTCTATAATGTAGTAGTTTTATACGATAATGATTATGAATCAGAAACTAACCCAGGCCAAACAATGGCTAATAAAATATGTGAAGTCTACGGTCTTCAAAATATTATTATCCCTTCACATTATGAAGCAAAGGATATCTCTGATCTTATCAAATCTAAAGGTAAAGAAACTGCATTAAGAGTACTAAAACTACAATTGCCTTATGGAGAATAAAGAAAAAGTTGATGCAATTTTGCAGAAGTGTGCGAATTTATTCGCAAATTTGGGAACTGGTACACAATTAGATGTTGGATCAGAAACAAAAGCAAAACAATTAGAACAAGAATGGCTAAAGGAAATCCAAAGTATGGACGCAAAACTGTACGAAAAACTAGTCCCAAGCGAGGAGTAAAGAAAATCAACGCTATTAAAAAGACAGTTGATGGGATAGAGTTTGACTCTATGCTAGAGGTATTCACGTACAAAAAACTTAAAGAGAATAATCTTGGAGGAATGTATGAGCCTAAAAGTTTTACTATACTTCCTGGATTTACTTATGAGGGAGAGACACATGAGAACAGAGGCAAAGCTGATGACTTAGTTGTTAAAGATTCTAGTACAATAAGAGCTATTACATATACTCCTGATTTTGTAAAGTACAATGATAACGGAGATATTGAATGGATTATTGAGTGTAAAGGATTTGCTAACGAGCGATTCCCTAACGTCTGGAAAATGTTTAAGTTTATGCTAATGCAAACGCATGATGTTCCTCCAATGCTATTCATGCCAAGAAATCAAAAACAAGTGCTCTCTATTATAGAGCGTTTAAAATCTTAAATTAAAATGAAAACCCCAGAACCTGGGGATTTGGTTATTCTTTCTACTAATAATGTATTATCGTATGGTGTAACTATTCAGTATACGCCAGAAGTTTTTAGGTATATATGGCTGGGTAGGGTTCATGAAAAACCTGCTAGTTGGACTTCAAATAGATTAATTCACGATAAGCTCTATACAGATAATATCCATGGACATTATGTATCTAAAAGAGTATTTAAAGTAGAAGATAATCAAGTCTCACCTGATCATTTAGCACTCGCTAATAAGTTCAGAGAAAAATTCAAAACAATTTTATCAAAATGAGTATTAAAGTAATCGGAAACGATCATATCGGTAGTGATACTGGTATTAAAAAGCGCATCAATGCTGGCGCTGAAAAATTAGTATTCGACATCTTACAAGCAACTCAATATTCTAATCCTATTCCGTCTAGTGTTAGAGAATTGGTTACTAATGCTTGCGATGCACAAAGAGAGAAAGAAATTGCTATTAGTATTCTAACTGGTCAATCTAAAGTCGAAGACTATTATATAGAGAGACATGGTGAGCAATATGAAGACAGTAACTTTGATCATAGTTATTATAATTTAGAAAAATTAGACAAGACAAATAACGAAATTATTGTTACTTATGTGCAAAACGAAGGAGTAGGATTTTGTGATGAGTTTGTTATTCAAGATTATGGTGTAGGTATCGGTCAACGTAGATTAGAAGGTATTTTAGAGTTAGGTTATTCAACTAAACGTAATACTTCTCAAAACTTTGGTGCCTTTGGTTTAGGTGCTAAAGTTGCACTATCTACTGGAGTAGATTTCTACACTATTGAAACTGTCTATAACGGTAAGCGATTCAAAGCTAACTGTTATAATTACAAGACTGACTTTGTTATACCAAAGTTTAATTCTAAAGGAGAACTAAACCCAACAATTACGCTAAGTGATGGCAGTGTTGTGTATTATGAAGAGACTTCAGAGTTAAACAATACCAAAGTTAAGTTTGGAGTTAAGAAATTTAACAGACAAAGATTTGAAGATGCTGTAGAAGAACAGCTAACTTATCTTGCTAATGTTAAATTCTTTATCCAGTATGAAGATAAGACTATTAGAGAAATTGACTTTAAAACAAGAGTCATTTACAACTCTGATAATCTAATCGTATCTAATTCTTATTACTACAATAAGCCACACATTATCATTGTAAAAGATCAAGGATCTGCTACAGGTATTAACTATGGCTATGTAGATTTTAGAGAGTTAGAAATGGAACAACTTTATGGAGCTGTAGGATTGAAATGTCCTATCAGACAGGTCTATAAAGATGAGGAAGGCAATGAGGTAGTTATACAGGACGGTGTAGAAGTTACCCCAAGCCGTGAGAAAGTTATTTGGAATGATCATACCAAAGAGTTTGTTCAAAAGTTAATTGTTAAAGCTGCTGAAGAGGCTGCTAACTTGATCCAAGCGGAATTGAAAGAAGATGATTTCTTAAAGTGGATAGATACATGTAGAAATATTTTGAACACTAAAATTAATAGTGATCCAGTTATATCTGCATTATCTAGAATCATTGATAGGTCAGAGATTAAACCTAAGTATGCTCCAAACCCATCAATAAAATGGGGGCCACTGAAGGCCGTTTTCACTGGAGTTAGTGTGAAAGAACACACATCTTATGTAAAAGATAAGACTATTCATGCTAAATCAGAATCTATTCAAGAGTGGGAACAGTTCGACTTAGATAGAATTTACTTTAAAGAAGAGAACACCAGTTCTAGACTTAAAGATTTCTATTTGATGGAAAAGCATGATGGTAAGTTTATCTCTATTTATCGAAAGGATTTACAATATCTTTTAGATAAAGTAGAAGATGCGTTGACTCAAGAAGATGCTGATCAATATCAAAAGGAGTATGACAAACGTAAAGTAAATGCTGATAAACTAATTGCTTTAATTAAAGCTTCTAGTCTATTTAGAACTTATGAAGATGTTGTTGTTCCTGATGAGTTTGAAGCAAACTGGAAGAAGAAAGAAGATGTTGTCTACAATGCAGAAAATGAAACTAGTTTAACTCGTGAGGAACTGCGTAAACTTAACGAGCAGATAGTAGCATTTACTGTTAGACCAGCTGAAAGAACTTATCATCGTGGGGATTACACATCATTAGTATGGGATAAAGTAGAACCAAAACTTAGCGAGCTTAAAGATTTACAAGGAACTGTCTATTATGGTACGGATGAAGATGGTGAATTAATTAAACAAGCAGCTTGGTTAAGTCAACATTCTATGCCTAGTCTTGTACAAACATGTGGAAATTCTTATGGTACTCCTCCTAAAGGTGATTCACCATCAGATCGTGTATTCTTTTGGGGATGTTCTCCTACTAGGTTTACTGAAGGATATCATCATAATAAATGGTTAGTAGATAAATCTTATGTTAATGATAAATCTCCTCAGTTCTTAAAAGTTAGTGCTAATAATGTACGGATTATTAGTAAGTTTGATAATTTTAAACCTATCTCTCAATTCTTTAGAGATGCTGTAGATATCAATGATTCTGATAAAACTATGTATACAACTCATCCTGTAAACATGTTAAACTTTACAATTAGAAAGATTAAAACAGCAGGATTGTTAAATGATAGTTATACATATCATTATTTTGAATGTATTAAAGGAATTGATCCTTGGTTTAAAACTATCTATAAAACCATATCTAAAATGTATCACACTGCAGTATCTATGGAAAAAAGCTTTGATGATATTGTAGATGATTTAGCTAAGTTAAGTGTAATGCAAGACATTGCTACATCAGATTCAGTAGAGTTAATTGAGCAAACTTCTAAAGAACTATTTGTTCTTAGTGATATTGGAGATGCTTTGGTTTATGATAAAGATATTGTAGAGCTTTTAAACTATATCAATAACTTTAAATCAGAAGTTGAGCATATTCTTGAGTATTTAGAGGATGATGTTTCTACAGATGCTGCTAAAGAAATCTATAGTTATCTTAACTGGAGACAAAAGTTTGATATTGAAATTCCAAAAGACGCAATCAAAAGAATTAATGAACGGTATTCTTTTGATATTGAAATTCCAACCGTTTAATTTTGTATCTTTAAACAATAAATTTAAATTTAAATTATGATTAGCATTAATGTAATCGACGGAAACCTTGTAGGATCTTATGGAGAGAAAAACTTCAGTGTAAAATTCTCTGAGGATCTGTACAAGAAGATGACAGAACTTCAAACTGCTGCAGATGAAGCTACTACAATGGCTGAATACACTGCATGTTTAGAAGCTTTTGACATGTTAACAGTAGTTGACGTAAATGAGTACATTCAAACTAAGTGTGAATACATTTATTTGGATGAAAGAACTGGAAAGTTTTACTTAAAAACTAAAGAAGTAATCTCTAATGTTCCTATGCCTGAAGCATTGGTGGAGCGTATCCACGAATCTATTGACAAAGGATTAGATTTTATGCCATTAGTTAAGATGTGGACTAGATGGTTGCGTAACCCTATTCTTCATAAGAAGATGAAGACTGGACGTGGAGAAGAATTCTCTGAGCGCTTCTTTAACTTCATCAATCTTAAGTACGTACATCCTGTACTTATGAAACAACTTATGGAAGAACATGGTTTCAGTGAAGAAGTAGCAACTAAAAGAGCTACTATGTATCAAATGAAAATTACTAAAGAAGGACTTTTAAATGGTTACAAAGTATCTTCTGAAGTAATGCATAAGTTTGATGCTGAAACTGGAGAAATGGTAGATCGTTATAAGCGTACATTCAATGTTGATACTGGAGAGATTGAGTCTGAAGGACTTCCAGAGATTGTTGAAGATCGTTTATTCCAACCTGCTATTATGGGTACAGGCGGAGATGCTTTCTGGTGTGAAGGACCTAATGGTTTTTCTAAACCTGGTCACTTTATCAAAGTTGGTTGTACACATCGTTTAGATAGCTGGGATCAAGTAGATACTGATGATCATCGTTCTTGTGTACCTGGTTTGCATTTCGGTGGTCTTGAATATATCAATAGAATTTCTGGGGAAATACATAATATATTCGTAGATCCAATGCATATTGGTGCAGTTCCAGATGATTCTACTGGAGCTATTCGTTGTATCCAATATTTTGTTCATTCTAGTTTAGCAGGAGTTAATGGTTCTATTTATCATTCATCTACTTATGCAGCTAAAACTGACGAAGAGTGGAAGCAAATGATGGAGGAAGCAGTTAAATTAAAAATGCAAGAAGCTTTAGAAGTTACTGAAGAAGCAGCAAGATTAGCTAATTTGTAATAGTTATGATAGACAGTGTAGAGAGATTACCGAGAGATGGCTACGTGTGTTTGATTGATGGAGATAGTCTATTATATTACGAAATGGATAAGCCTACACTAGAGGAAGCTGTTGCAGGAATTGATTCAAGGATAGAACATATCCTTAATCAATGCAACACTTCCATCTATGTGGGATTTTTAACTGAACCTAACTGTTTTCGTTATCAAGTCTATGACGACTATAAAGGGAACAGGAAATCAAGACCTAAACCTATTAATTTCTATGCGTTATTAGCGCATCTAAAACAGAAGTGGAAATTCTATGGGGTTAAAGGTTTTGAGGCTGATGATTTAGTTAGTTATTATTCGTATACTGATACTCGTAAAACTATTATTTGTTCACCAGATAAAGATGTATTACAGCAGTGTGTAGGAATGCATTATAATTATCAGAAGGCTGAATTCCTTCATACGTCTCCAGAAGAAGCTAATTTATTCTTATGGAAACAAGTATTGATGGGAGATAGCACAGATAATATTCAAGGCATTCAAGGCGTGGGAGTGAAGACTGCAGAGAATTGGTTAAAAGAACGTACTAAAGAGTATGAAGCATTTGCATTGAAAAAGTATGTAGAAAAGTATGGAATGATTGAAGGTATAGTTAACTTTTACGTTAACTTTAGACTTGTGTACTTACTTAAGACAAAGCAAGATGTCATGCGAGAAGTGGGAGTAGAATTACCTCCATTAGAATGTTTAACTTTTAATCAATTTCAAGATGATACAGGATTGTGGGACTAATCTCATACAAACAGTAGTTAATCCACGAGTAGTCAGATTAACAGGCAACTTAACCGATTATCGTCCAGAGTATAACGAAGAAGGTGATATTGTATCTCTAACTTGTAATGATTATTGTTACAAGATTGGAATGATACTTAGACCTAAACCACGTTATGCATTTAAAGTAAATCATATTATTCCTCAAATAAAAGATAAACAGATACTTTGTTATGATCTTTTGTATGCTAATAGAACTCGTTCAAGTTATTTTATTCTTCCTTTATTAGGTGGTAGCAGAGAACTATTTCTATGGGATAAGAATTTAATTAATGCATTTGTAGGTACTCCGTATGATGATAATTGCATAGCTTTGTTGTTTAGATTTTCAGGAGATGTACTCTTTGGTAAATTTGAGAAAGCACTAGAATCATTTAGATCTTTTAGAAGACGATTTGATCCAGATCCTTACCATGTAATGTTCGTATTCGATCTTACAGAGGAGATGGAGAATTCATATCTAGCTTTTAAAGAAGGTAAATATTCTCAAATGTCTGACTTTTATAAACTAAAGATTGTTTCCTTTCACGGAACAACAATGGATGATGCAATGGCTAAGGTTTTATTTAAATCTCCTTCTCTTAAACAAGAGCTAGAAGAACAGCTAGATATCACATTAGATGATGATGCTGAATTGCATGATAAACCGAATATGGAAACTGAAATATTTAATCCTGAGTATTACGAATTAAAAATTATTAAACGATGACAGACACAATTCATTCACAGAATTTTATACCAGAACCTTATATTAATAAACGAGAACAGCAAATTAGAGGGGTGATGGCAGAAATCACCTCTCTATTACTTGCTAAGAATGCAGCGTATGGAGATTCAGCTTTATCTCCTAGCAATATATTCAGTAAGTTAAATGCTGTAGAAGCTATTAAGATTCGTATTGACGATAAACTTAAGAGAATTGCTAATAAAGGAATTACTGATCAAACAGAGGATACGGTCTCTGATTTGATTGGGTATTTAGTTCTATTGAAAATAGCGTTAAAAGAAAAATAAAAAAGAATGGGGGACGATGTCCCCCTTTTTCAAGTCGATTTTAATCTAAATTGAACCACTTACTTGCTTCTTCAGGAGTTTGAGATTTCTGAACACCCTGTAATATAGGAAGCATTTTCTCAAGATAAGCTACAAACTTTCTATCTCCTTTTTGATGGATACCAGTTCTTCTTTCATAGAATACACCCTCTCTATCATTATTAATTATATAGTTAAGTTCGTCTGGAATTTGACTTAATAGTTTTGATAGGTTTTCTGCAGGTCTTACACTAGCTGTAGGAGATGTACTAAGTTTAAGGAATTCATTTATCTTAATAAACTGAGTTAATTCAGACTGTGCTCTTAAAGCTTGATACATTAAAAACATATTAACGTATGTTTTTTCTTCATCATCATCTTCCATAGCAGCTGTTAAAGATGCTATTAACATAGAAGCTATTCCAAAGTAAAATCCTGTACCACGTAAGCGCTTCATATTAGCTTTTTCCATTGGAGATAATTGATTCCAAGTACCTGTAATAGATTTATTTTGAAATGATTCCTTAATAAATCTTCCTAATGTAACTAATGTTCCTTCAGATAACATACCAGATTCTAAATCAGTATGTACTCCAAAGTTAGCTGCATGTCCATAGTGTCTACGTAAAGATGGGACAAAATAATTTCTAAACAACATTACTAATCTTCCCATCCAGTGACGTTGAAGAGTAACTTTATCTGTCTCAGTTTTAATCTGGTTAGTTTTTTTAGTAAGAGATGAGATTTTATTCATCACTTGCATCCTATTGAATGGTACAAGTTCTGCTTTACCGTCTTTTATTTCCCCTTCAATAAACACATCATTACGCAATTGATAAACACCTTTACCATTATCTACAATAATATCATAAATATTAGCTGGTTTACCATCTGCATTTAAAATAGGTTTACGATCTTTATCTAAAAGTTTACCTTCATAAGATTTAAAAATTGCTAGCATTCTAGTCATAGCAGATTCATGTTCAAATCCATGCTGAAGAATAAACATACCATCTAGAGATATAGCTTTCAAAGCTTTTGCTCCAGTTTTTTGATTCATTTGTACTCCTTCATAGTTTCCAAATGCATCAAACAATTGAGCAGCTTGAACTATTTTACTAGTAGGTGCAAAAGCTCCCATATCTCCAATAGATTGCAATGCTTTTCCTCCTAAGTATTCTTTCTTAGCCCAGAAATAATCTTTGCTAGTAAAAAATTCTCTAGCTACTGCTTCTTCTCGTAAACGAATATTATCGATAACTCCTTGGTTAACTGCTTGTAAAGCATTGAAAGATAAGTTAGCCATAGCCGTATATGAAGCTAACTGTGCAGACATTTTATTTAGTGAGAAATTCTTCCCTGCAAAATCAAAGTCAGCTTTAATTTCTTTCTCTCCAAAGAAATTCATTTCTATAAATGCCTTCAAATGTTTAGAGTGATTAGACTCTTCAATCTTCTTTTTGTATCTAGTAAATCCTAATCTAGAAGCTAACTTATTTACAATTGGAATATTATTAGCAGCTGTTGATAATACTTCTTGGTTTTCTATAATATCAGCCATTAAGATAACTGCTCCTTGAATTTGGCTTTTACGATTAAACATATTAGCCATGGCACCAAACTGTACAATAGAACTTCCAAGATCTCTAGTTACAAATTTTTCATCTAATGCTCCTGTAAAGAAAATAGGAACTGTTTTGTTTCTAAATTCTTCATTAGCATTAATAGCATCTCCATAAGCAGTATCAGTTTCTAGAAAAGTAAATGTATCTTTAGCAAAATCTTTTGCTGCACTAAATGCTCCGTCTTTTTGTACTTTGTCTAATCCGCTAGATCTAATAGAAGGAACTATGTAAGAGAATGTATCCCAAGAATTTAATGTCATCCCGTTATAGTTGATCATTTTCTGAGATCTCTTGTACTCTTCTAATAGCGCATTATAATACTCAAACGCTGGAGCGTTATTTTTTAAAGCTTCATATTTGGGATTAACATATTTAGAGTTAGGCATAACAGCTGTACCTCTAAATGATTTATTAAAGTCATCCCAAATGTTTTCCAATGCTGCTTTGTATGTAGTAACGTCTGCAGTAGCTACAGCAATAGCATCTGCGTTATTGTTTAAAGTAGCAGTTTTTAATTTAGCATTAGCAGCACTTAACTTTCTTTCAAGTAAAGCTTTTCTCTGCATCGCATCTGGAGAAGGTTGTGTATTATCTGAATGCCATTTATTAATAAATGAATAGTATTGTTTACGTTCAGGACTCTTCTCCCAATCTTTTCTTTCTTGATCAGTAGCATCTTTACCAGGCTTTTTAAACTTCTCTTCAGCCTCTTTGTACATCTTAGCCTGTTCAAGGTTATATTTATTAACATCAAAAGGTTGTACAAAGCTTAACATTCTTACATTTTTATAAGATCCATCTTCTTGACGTAATCTATAAGCATATACTTCTTGAATGTCTTCGTTAAACTTATTAGGGTTGATATCTGCTCCTTTAAATTCTGCAAACTTTCTATAAGCAGGAGCTAATCGATATATTAATTCTCTAGTATCATCAGATGCTTTATATAAACTATCTTTTACAAATGTTGCAAATAACTGCAAAGCAGGTTGAGATGAGTATACAAATGGATCAAGCCAGTAACTAAATGCAGATTTATCTTGAGCAACTTCTCTAAGTTCATTAATCAAAGTTTGTCTTCCAATCTTTCTATTCTCTAATTGAGAGTTAGCAAGTTTAGTAAGTTCACTTTTGTATTTAGCTTCTATTGCATCAGTAACTTCTTTATTTCCTTTATTCTCTTTTAATGCTTCTTTATACTCTTTTGTTAACTTTTGATATTGCTCATCTTTTTGTAATCCTACAGTTCTTCCAAATTTAGTATTGTTATCAATTAAGATTTGAATATTATTATTAATTTCTGGGGAGTTATATTCTAACAACAAATCTACCATCATTGGTATACCTGTATCATAATAATCTGCTTGTACAGATTTCATTTGGTCAATAGCACCTTTTAATTTAGCACTAATAACATCTAACTCTCCTTTTCTTTGAGCATTCTGAGCAATTACTGCAGGATCAGTACTGATACTTCTATCGATCTTTCTAAGATCTTTTGTAATCAATAATTGAATCTGATCCATCAAACTGTTATCACCAGCAAAGAAGTTATTTAAATAAGTACTTACATTGTATAACTTATGTATCATATTTAATCTCTCTTCTGGAGATGTAGATCCTTCTTTAAATTCAGTAGCAATATTCTCAAATATATCTTCAGCTTTATTAGCTAAACGAGCAGCATAGTTTACAAAGTCTATTAGGTTTTCTACTTTTTCAACATTCTCTAATTTCTTCTTAAGAAGTTTTAGAGTATTAATCTCTTGCTCATTTTGGTTTTCTTCGCTAACTCTTTGAGCTTTTAATAGTGCATCCTCTACAGCAATACGAACTTGTTGAACTGTATCTTCAAATCGTTTTTGCTGTCCAGATAAGTCAATACTATTCTGCTCATAATAAGATAGTCTTCCTTTAAATTGAGATCTATCTAGTCTACCTGCTAGCAATTGACTAGCTAATCTTTCAACTGCATCTTCTTTAATATTAAATACAGAACGTAATGCTCTAGCTATTTTATTAAATATTCTTTGGAAAAGATTAGGTTGATTTCTATTAATCTTAGCACCAGCTAATCCAATAGCAGTTACTACAATTTCTTTATCTAACTTTTCCCCAGTTAAATGCGGGTATTTTTCTTTAACTTTAGTTTCTAAATTTGTACCACGTAATTGTTGAATAGCCTGTTGAACTACAGGATTGTCTACTCCTAGTAAATCTACAAGGATATGGCTAAATTCGTGTATATGCGTATCTTCAGAAAGTTTATTAGGATTAAGTTTAACTACAGTAGTGCCATCTGGATTAGTTACAACTCTTCCTTTACTAGTAAGTTCAGGGTCAATTTCAACTCTTACAGTAATACCAGCAGCTAAGAATGCTTTTTGCAAAGAAATAATTTGATCTTTAACAGAATCTATTTTAACTCCTTCTGAAAATGTAAGCAAAGAATCATCTACTTCCCCATCTTCAGATTCTTCTAACTCTCTTTTTAAATCTTCAAACTCTTGCCATTGTATATCCATGTCTCTGTTGTACTCTTCTCCTACCTGGTTAGCAAATGCTTCAGCAGTTCTATAAAATCCATCATTAAGTTGATTTAGAACTTCATCATTTACATTAACCTCATAAAGATTTGAAGAGTTTACTATTACAGTATTCCCACCAACTTTTGCAAATCCTATATTAGGGTTATCCATTGGAGCTCGTCCAGGAGCATATCTACTAGATTGTTTTACTGTGAATACAGGAACAGATATTCCGTAATTGTTTCGTAAAATAGTATTAAGACTTTCCAAAGCTTCTAAACTTTGAATAGCATATTGATTTGCTGGTACAATAATTTGATTAAAGTTATTGATACTAGCAATTGAAGCTTCAACTAATGATTTCTTTATAACATCTTTTGTTATATTATCAGTTGTAACAGACGGAACAAATCCTAATCTATTATATGCCTCATTTACATTTCCAAAGATTGCAGAGTCAACAGAGTTGATTACTGCTGTTAATCTTGGATTTTTAGAGGGTTCATTATTACCATTTATCCCTACTATGCTACAATTGCTCATAATATTGTACAAATTTTTCTGTTTACTTCTTTAGTCTCTCTAGCTGTTTGCTGATCAAAAGAACTTAATGCAGTTGCAGCTTCTATCATGTTTTGACGACGTTCTCTATATCCAGGAGTACTAGCATCTTTATGAATACCATACAAACTATTTTTATGGTATGTTTTATCTAATGCTACATATACTGCTTTTTGTTCTTCTCCTACCATGATATCGTGACTATACAAATATAAGCCAGTTTCTGTTTCTTCGCTATTTCTAACTTTGGCAAATGTAGATGTTTTATAAATTACTACTTCATTTCCTAATGTTTCATCATTAGTATTGATAGGATTTAACAAAGGACTTCCTTTAATAACTAGTCCTCCAAACATTTGCATAAAGTCTAACATGTCTTCACTATTAAAGTAACTAGGTACCATCATAGCAGTCTTTTGATCATATAAATATTCAGAAATACTTTGAGTTTTATCTTCCATTCTTATAGGAGTTCTAAAGTATTGCATAGGAATGATGTCAAAATATGACCCATACTTAGATCCAAATCCGTATCTGATAAAGTTATTGGCAATTAAATCCTCACCAAACTCTTTAATAGCAGCTACATCTTCTGGAGTAGTAGCATATTGCTGTGGGTTATATATAAGATTAGCAAAATTTTTTTCAAATTTATTTTTCAAATTTGGTTCTAATCCAAATGCTCCTTCAAACTTTAAGAATGTAATACCAAGTTCTGGATCCAATTCAGTTTCAAAAGCTGTAATAATCCTGTTATTAAGTAACAATGGGTTTTTAGCTTTTAGATCTCTAAGTCTTTTAGCAAGATTAGTATCTTTATTTGTATACAATCTTCTAATGTTAGCTCCAGAGAACATATCTCTAATTGGAGATCCTTCACGAAGTAAAGCAGAGAATATAATGCTATTATCTACAGCATCATGCATCTCTGGAGTTAGAGTAGTATTTCCAGTATTATTTTTAATCCCTTCTTTAAATACTTGAGAAGCCATAGATAAACGCAATCCAAATACTTTAGATATTTTAGACATTGTACTATCTATAAACTCATGATAAGCTTTAGTAGTACGATAAACTGAATTCTCAGAAGTAAACTGTGATACAGGATTTACTCCTTCCATTCCTTTAGATACAATAGCAGGTTTTTCTAATACTCCATTTTCAGAATAAGCATTGAACTTGTTTACCTTATCTTTAAAAGCTTGTAAGTCTCCAACACGATTAACACTGGTTAAAGTATCAGGAGTTAACTGTTTATATAGTTCAGATAAGTAAGCACCACCTTTGTAAAACTTATAAAAGTTATTTAAGAAAATAATCTGCTGCTTAGGATCTCTTTTTTCTCTACTAAGATTTTCTAACTCTTCAGAAGACATATTCTTAGTAATAATATTCTGATGCTTAAGAGGTTTGTATTTAGGATCTTTACTGTATCTTTTATAAACATCTCTATAAGCTTTATTCATCTTCCTCAAATCACCTTTATGTCTAGTAGTAATCTCATCTACTAAATCTCTAATGATAGGTTGATTTAAGAAGTTATGTAATAGTCTTCTACTAGGATCTGGGAAATGAGCAATAAACCAACTAGCTACGTTAGCTGTAACAGGATTATCATTCAATTCTTTTTGTACAGGTTCTTTAGAAGCATCTACAGAGTCAGAGATTTTATCAGAAGCAGTTTTACCATCCGCTACATAATCAGTAAATACTTGACCATCAATCTTAATAGCAAATTCTGGAACAGCTTCTAACTGGCCGTACATTGCTACGTTTCTTCCAGACAATATATTAGCGTATTTACCAATCAACTTAGAAGCATTAATATTACGTTCAGTAATTTCTGACTCAGTCATTGGTGAATTCCAATCTAAAGGTTTACCATATTCTGGAATAGCTTCACGAATACGTGTTTGTTCTACTTTAGAATATTCAGTGTCTAATGGAGCCATTGTTTCTCTAACATGATATTTGCTAGACATAACAGCTTCCATACTATCATATAATACGTTATTTAATTCTTGTTCTGAAAGAGCTTCAAAGTTTTTAGTAGCATTAAGTTTATTATAATCTACACGAACTTTAACAAGATTACCATTCTCATCTGTAGTTACTTCAGGGAATAACAAATTCATTTTATCGACGTCAAAGTCAGATCCCATCAACTTGGTAATTTGTCCAGGAACTACAATTGCTTTTGCATAGTGATCAGGAAGAATCTTAGCTATCTTTAAAATAATAGTTGATGATTTACCCTGGTTAGGAATACGATAACCTAACAATCTTCTAAGTTCTTCTGGAACAGAATCTAAACTTTGTCCAGGTTTAATTCCAAACTTACGTGCTAAGTCTTCTCTAATAGCACACTCAGCATGTACTACTCTATGTCCTGTAATAGGATCATTTTCTATAGACAAGAATTTAAGTTCATTATCTATTGCATGTCCTCCAATTTGAGCTACCTGTACAGCTTCGTATCCAGGAAGTTTTTGATTGTATGCTCTGTTTTGGAAGATAGACAAAAGAATAGATTCATACTTTTTAGCATATACAGGAAGATCTAAAGGAGTTTTAAATCTTAAAGTACCATCTACAGTTTGTTCTACATCTAATATGTTTATGTAGTTACTAGATAACTGTTTTTTAATAGCATCTTTTCTTAAAAGATCTCTAACAATATTAACTACATTGTTTTTAGCTTGTTGAATTCTTAAAGGATCTCTACTATTCTCTGCTTCTGCAAGCTCATCAAATCCTAATTCATTATCAATTTCTGCAACTGCTCTTCTAAGTTTTTCTTCAATAGCTCTTTCAAAGTTATCTTTAAGATCTGCTCCAGTAGTAGCTTGTGCATAACCTAATCCAGCATTATAAACATAAGTTCCTGACATGTTTAAGTCAGCGATAATGTTTTTCTTTAACTGCTTATTGATTAATTGTTTCTTCTCTTCTTTCATTGAAGGAATAAACTGAGGGAATCCTAATCCACTACTAAGAATCTCTTGAGTGGCCATGTTATTAAACTCACCAGGAGTACCAGTAACTACATGAATTCCTAACTTAGCAGCTTTTTTAGCAGATACAGTATTGACAATATGAATACCACGGGCTTCCATAGTACTTCTTAAATCTTCTAATACTGGGTAATCTTTAGTATATTCTTCTAACAATACTTGGTAAGAGTTTTTATGAATGATAGTCATTACTCTACCATTCTCATTTTTTAATCCTCCGTAGAAAGGCTTCATTGGAAGAATAATAACTCTATCTCCTGCTTTAAATCCTTTAGGAACAAATCCTTCTTGATAAGCAAATACTTTTTGTCCTGCAGGTAAAGCTTTATATACTTTAAAAGCTTCTTCTTCTTCTCTACTCCACAATCCTAAACCTTGACGCATATATCTATAAGCATCTAAGGTAATATGAGCCAATGCATCTGTACCTTCTACTTGTCCTGCTTTATATTCTTTAGCAATTCTTTCAGCTTGTTGTTTAGCAGCAGCAGTATATTCAGCAATTATTCTATTTTTTTCAGAAGTAGTAATTGTAGGATCTTGTAATATTTGCATATTAGCTTCTTCTGCTTCTGCTAAGAATATTTTTTCTAATCCTTCTTGCATCCTAGCAGCTTCTGCATCAACACGAGTCTTTTGACTTTCTTTAATTATATTACCTTTCTCATCTCGTATCTCTCTAGTCAAGTCTAATTTAATATCTTGAATAGTAGCTTCTCTCAAAGTTTTAGGAACTCCATAATCTTCAGACATCCAACTAACTTTACCTACTGTACCCTTTTCAGCCATTTTGGTTTTAGGAGTACCTAATAATTCCATACGCTTATAGAAGTCTACAACATCTTTAGTCATAGTTCTTCTACCACGAAATAGTTTAGTTAGTTCATTTCTAGCTAATGCATCATTAATTACAAAATCTTTAATGGCTTCTTTAGTTCCACCAAATAAAGACTTAGCATTTATATTATCTAGTTCTGCTAACTTTCCATTAGCAGATAAAGTTTTGTATAGTTCTGTAGCCTGAGTTTCGAAATACTTTAAAACATCTTTAGTCATTGACTCTAATCTCTCATCAATCATTGTTTTGATTTCAGGAGATAGAGATATTGGGTTTTTAATATAATCTTCTATGAACTCAGAAATATTTTTTTCTTTTACATTAGCATCAGTAACAATCTGCTCATCAGTAACAATTTGTTCTCCTTGTTCATTTAAAGCAGTAAACTGCATAAATGCTGAGTCAAACTCTCTTCCTGTTTTATTTGCAATAGCTTTTGCAATGTTAGCATTAGTAGGTTGCTCACCTTTTTCTAATCTATAATCAGTACCTTCAATAAGCATAGAGTAATCTCTTTGCTCCATTGGTATGTCTGCATTGTCTGTAATTACTTTGTCAATAAACTTATTAGATTCATTAATCCTAATAAAGTCTTGAATAATTTGTTTCTTAACTTCTTTAGCAATAGTAGTATCTATTCCATAATGTTGTACATTACCAATACGTGGCATTGTAACCATCTTCATTGTACCTCTTGATCCAAGAGTCATTGAAGTTCTAAAGAACTTTTTATTACCAGCATTAATAAATGCATTAAGACGAGTAGCAACAGAATCTAATTTAGAGAAATCTTCATAGTCTTGTGCTTCAATCCTTTTATCATCCTTTACAGTATCTAAAGTTTCTACTGCAAATGTTGATAAGAACTCTTCATTACCAAAGTGACGGAATAAAAAGCTCATTAAGTTAACGTCATTGTATCCAGAGATAAAACTATCTCCTAGATACATCTCCATCATTTCTGACTTATTACCTAGACCTTTAATTGTATTTACAATTTGGTCCATTTGAGTCTCTTGGTTTGCAGGATAAATAGATTTACCTGATCCACTAATGAATGTATCACCTACTTGGTTAATAAAATAAGGAAGGATACGAGCGATATACTCAATATCTCCTCTGTTATTTTTGTAAATGTCTACAGTTTTGTTCTTATTATTTAAACTAGTAGACATTGCTTTAGCCTTATTATAAAGATCTAAAAACAATAGACGGCCATTAGCTTTAATATATTTCTTACCACTTAAAATGTTATCTCCAGTATTAATATACTTTTGAAGATTAGCATAAGTGTCTTCAATACGGACGTTATCTCCAATATTAATTGACATTTCCCATAGCAAGTTTCCTAACTCTCTTACAATCTCATGAACTCCTGAAGTTTGTACTAGTGTATCAGCATTAGTTCTATCTTTTAAAAACTTTTCAATTTTGTCTACAGCACGGTTAATCTCTTCTAATTTATTAGGTTTGATTTCAATTACTCCTTGATCATTCATTCTATAAAGAGCACGATCACTAGGAATATCTTGTTCTGTAGATTGAGTTCTCCACTTACCTGTAAACTCTTTTGATATAGTCTTAAGGTTAGGATTAATGATAGATACTGTAGTACCTGCTTTAGTAGTTTCTTTTTTGAACAATAAGAACTTGTTATAGTTTAAAGCAAATGCAGAGTAAAGCATTGCTTGTTTTTGTCCATCTAAAGTATTAATAAAGTTTAGTACATTTCTGTAAGCAGGTTTGTATTGAGTATAAGACTCTAAAGCCGCTTTCATATCAGCAAAAGATTGCTTACCTACCCATATATTTAGCAATGCTTTATATACCTCATCTCTATTTAAATAAGTTTCTTGACCAATCCAATTAGTCTCACCAGAAGGAACTGTTGCTAGCAATTCTTTTACAGCTTGAGTTAACTTTTTAGCAGGATTAACCTCAACACTTTGTTTATTGTAAATCTTTTCTTCAGTAGATTCTAAAGTCTCCAACTTAAAATCATCTGGTTCCATTTCTTCTACATCCATAGCATCTTCTATGTCTGTAGATTCTGGAGTAGCATTAATCTTATATCCAGCTTCTGCTAACTTATCTACTAAAATATCTCTCCATCCAATAGATGTAATATTACCTAACTCATCTACTTTAGTATTCCAATTACCGTAAATATTCTTGTAAGTATTCCTAACTTTTGTATTATCAGTTAGGGCAAAAGTCATGTTGTTACTTTTTAAAAATGTAAACAATGCCTGTTTAGCTTTAGCAGCTTCCTCTGCACTATTAAGTCTTACACTTGCATCATAAGCAAGTTCTAACTCAATGGCTTTCAATGCATTATCAGAATTGTAAGGAGATCCATCAACAGATTTATACATTCTAGATGCATAACTATTAGCAATTTCTCCTTTATTAGTACCAGTTCCTAATGAGTTACCAGCATTAAAGTTCTCAGAAGAGAACATACTTTTGATAAATACAGAATAAAGAGTGTCTCTAACATCTTCAAACTGCCTATCCCCTAACTCACCTTGTCTATATAAAATATTTTTATTGTTAAAGATATCAGGAAGAGTAGTAGTGTACAGTTCAGATGGAACAAATCCGCTATATCTATTCCATAAATATGCTGCTAAACTTTCTCCATGAATCTTAACTAAATCTTTCCAGTCTTGTGAGTTTGTATTAGGACAGGTAATTGCCATAGTTTATTTTAATTTATTGATTGCAGATATTTTGGATATCATTGCCTTCTTTCATCAGATCTGCTAAATTAGTGATACTTCCTTGTTGTTGTCTCATTTCTGCCTCTAAAATTTGCTGTTGTTCAGGAGTAATAGTAGATTGTCTTGCACCAGATAATAGTTTTTCTTCAAAGCTAAGAGTAGCAGGTTCAGCAGGTTTAACTTCTTCTACAACAATAGTAGGTTGTGCAGTTTCTTCAACTCCAAACTCTGCAAATAAATCATCTGCAGGAGTTGATGCTACATCTATTTCTCCAGCTTCTGGGGTAGTTTCTGTAGGTTCTGAAATCTTAACAGCGTTTCTTTCTACTTGAGTAGTAGTAGGAACTATTTGATCTTGAATTCTCAAGTTACCTAAATCTAATCCAATATTATTAAATGCTGACTCACTTGCACTTAAAGCAATGTCTGTAGATAAAATAGAGTTATGTCCTAATCCTTCTGCTCTTGGTTCAGAAAACTCTTGAGAAGATGCTAAGTAATCTACATAACTATTATATTCAATACCAGTAATTTTACTTACATACTTACCTTCTTGGCTTAATAAGTCTTTACTTACTTGATATTTCTTTTTAAGAACAGCTGTTCTAAATTCATTCATAATCTCTTTCTTAAATGACTTATGGTCTTTTCTTTCAGAGATTACAACGTCGTATCCTTCAACTCCTTCTTTTTCAGATTGTTTAAAGTCTACAAAACTGAATTCAACATTGCTATCATTTTCAGAGTTTAAAGCATTTTGAATATTGCTAGCAGATATTCTAATAAGACTCTTAGCAGATTCTGAATAGAATGTAAATAATAATTCTCCAGATCCTAGTACTTCTAAGTAAACAATATCTTTAATATTATTATTCTTAATGTCATCATAAGACTCTTGCTCTGCAGCAATAAACTCATCTAAGATTAAGTTAGTTCCTAAGATTTGAGATACATTTTCAAATGCACCTTCTTTAATAGAATTAAGTATTGCAGTTAATCCATACTCATCCATTGACTTAGTAGATGCTACAAAAGCTTTTGGTCTACCTAGTGGATCTTTTCCTATAATTATAACTTGACCTTTAAGTAAATTATCAGATTGAATTTGAGATATTGCTACTAATTCTTCTTCTGTGAATTCTCCAAAGAATGGTTGAACTCCTTGAGTAGTAACAATTCCAATTCCACCTTGTTGTATTAATTGAGTAGGATCATAAAATACTTTTGTTCCATTTTCTGTTACAGCATTAGAGATATTACTATCACTAATAAGTTTACCTTTAACTGTAGCAGTAGGTTTACCATTTTTATTATCAAATATAAGTTTTCTATCTGTTTGATTTCTATCCTTAGCAGCTGCTAGTAATGCAATGTTAACTCCATTATGTTTAATGAAAATAGGAACATGCATCCAGTGTTCGTCTACAGGATATTTATCTTTATTCTCTTGCCACCATTGTGTAGTTTCATCTACTACAAACTCTACATCATCCCCTATTTTAACTGTATTATTAGGATTACTAATATTTTCAGAGAATATTAAAATAGGATTATTGTTAGCATCCATCTGAACAACCATGTTACCTGATAAAATACTTCCATCTTCTGATACAATAACTTGAGAAGATTCTACATCAGGTTTTTGTACTTCAATTTGTGCTAATGGTAAATTTAAAGTATTACTAGAAACTGTTACTACAGGAGCAGCAGGTTCAGTTTGTGTTTGTGGTTGTGCTTGTGTAGGAACAGGTTTAGTAGGCTCAGATTTAAGTTCAGTAGAGTCAGTAGTATTTTTAATTTTATCTAACTCTTCTTGTGCTGTTTGAGCTTTTCTTTTTTCTTCTTCTGCTTTTATTTCCTCACTTTGATCAGACCTCTCTTGCGGAGTTCCTGTATCAGTAGAGGTATCCTCTCCTTGAGAGACTTCCCCTTGAGTTGGTACGCCACTTCCGAGGGCAGCTTCACCAGCTTGTTGTAGTTCTGCAATTCTAACTTCATCTTGTAGTTGCTTTATAATGTTAATATTTTCTCTATGACTTTCAATTTTAGCATTTAACTCATTAACTAAGTCTTTAAGTCTTCTTGCCTCCATTCGCATATTAGCTAAGTCAGTCTCAGTAAACCCTTGATAACCTGGATTGTTAGCAGCAGCTTCTAAAATATCTTGATTAGCTTGTTGAGCTTCAGCAAATGTGTTTAACTGATTAGTTAAATTAGCAATTGCATCTTGTTCTTCTTGAATTAAAATATTATCTTCTTCTTCATTAGTAGAGAAATCAGGTTCTGTAACATCTCCTCCTAATTGTTTAGATTCAATAACAGAAGACTTAGCATCAATTACTTCACCAAGAGCTGTAAGTGTATCTATAATATCTTTAATTTTAGGAATAGCTTCAAACTCATCTTGAGATAATCTTTCTGAATTCTTTGCTTTATCTAATGCATCTAACATAGATAAAAGCTTATCATTGATCATCTTTAATCTACGTCTCTCTGTCTTTAAAGTACCTATAGATTTATCAGAATCTTTAAGATCAGTATTAGTTTTTTTTGCTTTTTCTTTTTCTATAGCATCTAACGCTTCACTTAATATAGTAACTCTAGTATCCTCTATAGTAGTTAATGCAGAATCTACTGTATCATTTACTTCATCAATTGCCATAGCATTCATAAGAATACTGTGAGCAATTGCTTCTGGGATAAGATCTTCTCCAGATTTTTCTTCAACAACACCTTGTAAAACTTCTTCTTGATTAGAAAAGTCAATACTAATATTAAATCTTTTTTCTCTACCAGTTTTAACGTCAATTAAAGTTACTCCAGTAAGATTAAAAGTTTCATCAAACTCTAATGAATCTAATGCATTAGGTCTAACTTCGTAAACTCTTCCTTGAATTACAAATTGTCTTCCATTAGAATCTACTACAGCAATATCACTAGTAATTGTAGCTAATTCTTTTACAAAATTTTCTACAGCCTCTTGTTGAGCCTCTTGAAAAGCAAGAGCATCTGCATCATCTTGAGCAGCCATGTAAGGAATAATTGCTGCTCTAATTTCATTATGCTCATCTAACTTTCTTTTAATCTCTCTTTCTTGCATTTCATCACGCAATGCTTGAGCTCTTACAGGATTTGTAGATTCTATTTCATCCGCATCTAACTGACTTAACTCATTATAGCTCATTTTAATAAACTCTTTTTGAGCTTCTTTAACTTGCTTTTTAAGTTCTTTATATCTATTTTTAGCTTTAATAATTAATTCAGGAGATGCATTAGCAGGAACTCCAGCTTCTAATTCTTCTGGAGTAAGTGCATTTTGTATTGCTTGCTCTGCAGATTCATCAGCTATCTGTTGTTTCTTTTGACCTTTTAAAAGTCTTTGAGCTTCTACATAAAATTGACGTTGATCTGGATTTTTTCTAAGTTCATTAAATGCAGCATCTGCTGCACTTTTAACTCCTAAAGATTGTTGAAGATTATTAATAGCTATTGCATATTTAGTTTGATCAGTAGCTGATAAGTTTCTAAAAGCTTCAATAGCCAAATCTAATTGCTCTTCAAATTTTGCATCTTTTTTAGCTTGTGCATTTAATTCTAATTTACCACTGAGTTTAGAATTAATTTGAACTTCTCCTTGTGCATCAACAAATACATCTCCTAAACTTACAGAGTAGAATAATTTGTTTTTATCTAGTTTAGCAAACTCTGGATTAAGTGATACTAAAGTTTGATAAGCTTTGTTAGCTTCTTCAGTAGCTACTTCACTTTGTAATGCAGAACTAAATAGTAACTGTCTGTACTCTCTATCTATTTTTTGTTGTAATAAAAAATCTTTTTTAGCTTCTTCAGATTGCAATGCTGCAAAAATTCCTTGAGGTGGTCTTAATGGAGCAATTGTATTAATATCTTTTTCTAATTGAAAAGTTCTTTTAGCAGAATCTTTAATATCTTGAATAACTTCTTGTTGAGTCTTTCCTCCTGTCTGATCTCTTAAAGGACGAACTTCATCATAACCCATTCGCTTTTTAAAGTCTGCTTCATCTAATGCTGCTAAGTCATCTAACTCTTCATTAGCGTAATCTAAAGCATTAACTTTATCATACTTACGCATATGATTGTGAATCAACTGTCTACGAGCTTTTTCTTTTTCAATGTCAGTAGATTCTTCTTTTGATATAATAGCTAATAATTCAATATTTTTTTCAGTCTGTTCAAAGTTTTCTACTATATTTTGAAAAGCACCACTATTCATTATTTTTAAAGCTTCTTCTGTATTCTTAGCTTTAACTCCTGATTGACCTCTAGATTGAACTGCTGCTGTACCTCCACCAATAATAGCTCCAATAAGCATACTTTCCAATCCATCTTTAGATGTAAAAGTTTCTGCTCCTCCTTTTAAAAGGGCAGACATCATATCTCCAAAGCCACCTTCAATATTATTATTGAATTTATTTCCATAATACTCTTGTGCAGCAATATTAGTAGCAAATTGTGCTCCTTCTTGGAATGCTTCTGTACCTGCAACTCTTACACCTTGTCCAAATATCCTATCTCCTTTTTGAATAGCTTTTAGCAATTTGTAATTAGATAAACCTTCAGCATATTTTGCAGTTCCTGTTGCAGTATTCTTTGTAATTTTATATGAAGTTTCTAGAGCATCATCAGCTACTTGACTTCCTCTAGCAGCTTTAAAAGCCATACCTCCAAAAGTTACAGCATTAGATACTGTTAAAACAGCCATGTTAGCTAAGAAGTTAGTATTCATTGCAGCTAAAGCAGACTCTTCAATACCTGCACGCATTTCTTCAGGCATTTCCATACCTGGATTTTGTGCTTCCCATTCTGCTTCACGTTCTTCAATAAATTGTTTTTTAGTTTCTCTAGCTTCAACAGATGCTTCAGCTAATCCCATAGTAATTGCTACATCTAAAGCTCTAGCTCCATTAGCAAGTCTTTGAACATTAGCAGTTCTTCCTACAATTTTAGCTATATCTGCTCCTGCTTGTAATCCTTTAATTACTCTATAATTAGCAGCTAACTTTGATACGTTTGCTCCTACTTTTGCAGCAGTTCCTAATGCTCTAGCACCAGCAAGAGTTCCACCTGCTACTCCCATACCACCTGTAAGATACATAGTAGCTAACATACCTACAGTATATGCAGCACCTCCAGCTACTTTATCTCCAATAAAGTTTCCAGGATTGGATACTGCACCTAACAAAGATTCTTGTTCTTCTTTAGTATAGTAATTAGGAAGCCATTCACGTAATTGTTCATTAACAGCATCCATAGAGTTACCTACAGTATTATCTGCAAAAGAATGATCTTTGTCAAATAACATAGATCCAACACCATTAGCAACTCCTAAAGTTCCATCTACTATACTTGTTCCAACAGTTCCAACAGCTTTAGTTAATCCAAAAGCTAATTGTTCGTACCAAGGTTGGTTTTGAGTACGTTGCTCATTCCAATCTTTTGAAAATGCATTAGTATTTACATCATAATCTTTATAGTTACTTAAAGGGTCTGTGTAAACATTAGTAAGATTTTGGCTAATAGATCCAGCAAATCCTAATCCTATTTGAGGGTTTCCTGCAGGATTTACTTTAGAATTATTAGATTGAATAACATTTACAGGTAATCCAGTACTAGGGTCTATTCCATCTTTTGCATCAGGAAAAGCACTAGCAGTTTTAATTACATCTAGTGGTAATCCTGTAGAAGGATCTAATTGTTCTGCCATAATACAAATTTAATTAATTTACTTTGAAGTATGGTAAACTAATAAAAGTTTTAAATAACTCAGAATTTGGATCTATAGCACCAGTAAGCTTTGCATCTATTCCATATTTTGTCAAATCTCTAACTGGCTTACCATCTGCACCTATTATAGTTACTAAAGGTTTGCCATTACCATTTACATCATTAAAACGTAATGTCATATCAGAAGCATATTGTCCTGTTTTAGTATTAATAGTATTTAAATTAATATCAAATTTTTCAGCATTTCCAGAATCTGCTATTCTTGTAGCAAGTTTAAATGAATTAGTATTATAAACTTGTTTTAATTCTGGAGAAGTCATTTGATCCATATCCATATAAATTGTTTCAGGAGTTTTATTATCTCCTTTAACTACTTGTAATTTCATTAATTTAGTACCATATTGAGGCATTCCATATCCTGCAATAGTATATCCTTCTAAATTTTCTATTTGTTCTCCGTTTTGGTTAGTATAAACCATATCAGATCTAAGAGGTTTATTTAATAATAAATCATTAAATACTTTAGTAAATCCTCTAGTCTGATCTTGCCCTAATCCTAAAACTTTATTCATAGTCCATACAGGAGCTGTTTTAACTTCAAGTAATCCTTTATCTACTTTATTTTGGAAAGTATTTTGAAATACATAAGTAATATCAGATTGAGCTATTCTAGTAGTACTTGGTGTAAATCCTAAATTTTCTGCAGCAATTTGTTCTGAATCTTGATTAAAAGATTTATCTAATTGTGCTCTTCCTGAATAATATTCTTTTTGATGATTAGCAAAAGAATTTTGTCCATATTTAGCATCAAATTTAGATTGAAAATTTAAATAATCTTGGTCTCCAGTATTATCAAAAGTTTGTTGAAGTTTTACATATAACTCTCCTGCATTTTTAGTTCCATAAAATTCTGCCATAGCATCTATTAATGTAGGATCTTGTTTTCTTAATTCATCAAATGTTAAAGATCTATTTGTAGCAGCTACAATTTGTGCTTCAATATTTTTTCTATCATTTTTAAGTCCTTTTACTTGATCAGCGTATCCTGCAATTTCAGTAGCATCTAATGCTGTACCATCTTCAGATTTTCCAGTTGATATTATTTTTTCTAATCTTGCAATTTCTGCTTGTTTAGAATTAATATTAGTAAGTTTTTCATTAATATCTTTTCCTCCCCATTGAGTAGCATTAATTTCTCCAGTATTTGATATAGTAGGATTAGCAACATCCCAAGCAATAGCTTGTTTATCACGTTCTCTAGCACTAAGATTATCTACTTTGTACATAGAAGTTTGTTTGTAAATACCACCTTTAAGTGATGCATATTCTCTTATAGGTTGTTCATACTCTTGAATAAAACTATTTTTAGCATAGTTTAATTTTTGCTCAGGAGTACTTAATTGTCCAAGAGAGTTTAATTCGTTTTTAATAGAATCAATACTATTTTGAATTTGAAGTTTATCATTACCTCTGTATTTACCAGAATTTAATTCAGCATTTAATTGTCCTAATTTATCTTGCAAATTAGTAGCTTGCATTTCAATTAATTTATCTGGGCCTCCTACAGCATCACTATACTTGTAAGTCTTCATTGTACCCATTTGATCTAGATACATTTTAACATCAGACTCTTGCATAACAGCATCTACTGCTTTTTGTACAAGTTTTGGATCAATTTGAGTTATAGTACCTCCCTCGTCAATAGATACTAAATCTCCTGTAGTAGGATCTTTTTGAACCCTAGAAGTAGTTCTACCAGTTTCTTGAGTGTGTAGAATTTCTAATCTTTTAGTAACACGATCCATAATCTTAGGATCATTATAAAGAGTAGGTGCAGAAAATGCAGTTCCTTGTTTTGCTCTACCATATTCATCTAACTCTATTCCTTTATAACCTCTAATCATATAACTTTTATAAAGGTCATATTGCTCTGCATTTACATCTCCTTTTTCTAAACGCTTATTAAGTTCAGATATAGTAGTTTGATATCTTTGGTAATTTTCAGCTAAAGGCTTCATCATATTCCCAGTTTCTTTTGCAATAGAATGTAATGGAAATGTCATGTTTTCATAGTCACCTCTTTCAGCTATTTGTTGAAGTTTAGCATCAGTAGATTTTTTAAGTTCTTTTGCTAATGCAGTATCATTTTCAAAAGGAGCAAACTGCATATCTCTTAATGCAGTATTTAATGCATCATTTACTGCAAAGTTTTGAGCATATCTATCATTTAAAGTTTTAGAAATTTCCCCTATTTTAGGATCAACATAAGGGTTTATTATAGGATCAAATTTATATGCCATAATTATGCTTTAAATGTTCTATTATTTTTTAAATCTCCTAAACGAGAAACGTATTTTTTAACTCCCCCAAATTTACTAAGTTGTTTATTAGGCTCTTCTGTAGTTTGTTTTGTTTGTGCAGCTTTTTGTTGTTCTAAATATCTCATTAATGCTCCACTATAATCTTGAGTAGCAGCTACATCATAGTCTCTTTTAAGTCCACGATTAGCCATATTAGTAACTACTACAGATTGTGAACCTCTATCTAATGCTCCTAAAATCTGTTCTCTATTTTCTACATCTCTAGCGTATCTAAGTTGAGTATTAAACTTATTAGCTTCTTGAATTCTTGCAGCATTCATCTGAGCAAGTTGAGCATTAGTTTGTTGAGCTGCCATTGCTTGACCAACATTAAACTGAGAAATACCTGCATTAATTTTAGCTTCTTCTCCAGCTCTTCCCATGTTAACATTTTGCTCAGCTTGTGCAATTTGCATAGACTGTTGATCAGCTTTTGTTTTAGCTGCTAACATTCCAGCAACTGCTCCAGGGCCTGACATGTTTTGCAATGCTTGATTCATAGCTGCTTGATTTTGTTGATTAGCAGCACGTTCAGCATTATATTGAACTCTACCTAAAGTAATCCTACCAACAGAACCAGGTTGTACATAACCAGTAGCTACTGATGGAGCAATATCTTTAGTTTTAATTGGATTAGCTATAGCATACGCAGAAGGTATAGCTTGTACTAACCCAATGTAATTTTTATCAGGAGTATAGTTATACTTAGGAGGTTCAGGTAAATTTAAAGTATAATCTTTAGTAGTTGGAGGAGGAGTACTTTCATCTTTAGGATTTTCCTTTGGAACTTCTCCAGGTTTATCAGGTGGTGGTGGAGGTGTTTCTATAGAATTAATTGCTGATTCAACTGCATTATGAAAAGGACCTGGTTTTCCATCAGATGCTAATCTACGAGTAATTGCAATTTTTTCTGCTCTAGTTTTACCAGCAAGTTTTGCTTTAGTATCTGCAGCATCTTGTCCTGTATAATTTTCTAAGAAGTTAAGAATTTGATCTGCTTTAGCGTCATCATTTAAAGACGCTTCTACTAATGGAAGCCATTTATTTTGATAGTTTTCACCTGCAAAAATATCTCCAGCTTTGTCTCGTTCAGTATAATCTAAAGCTCCTTTAGTTTTAGCAACATTTGTAAATGTTTTATTTTGACTATTATATGTAAGAGCAGTATTTGTTGTCTGAGTATTAGTAGTAGTTGCAGTAGTTACTGGAGGATTAGCAACAGCATTATCTACAGTAATAACAGGTGGATTAGTTACAGTTGGTTGAGTAGAAGTTGTTACTTCTTCATCTGGTACAAATGTAGTTGATGTAGGACCAGGATTAATATTAGGTAAATTATATTGTGCTAATTGTGCTTGTTTTCTAGGCAAAGTAGTAATATCTTTACCTTTTAACATTGGTCCATACTCTGAAGCTTGTCTAGTTTCATTTGCTTCTTTAGCTGCTTTCTCTCTTAAATAAAATTCATACTCATCTTGTGTAATTGGACGAGGAGTAGCAAGTCTACCACTTTCATCAACTGCTGGTTTATTATTAGATTGAGATTCAACTCCTTGAGTTGCTCCCATTACTGGTTTACCAAATGGATCTTCACTCCATAAGTCAGCATTAGGTAATGTAGTACCATTAGCAGGATTAGGAATGGTAGTATTTGGATTATTTCTTTGTCCTCTATAAAATTCAAATTCTTCTTTAGATAGATTTGGTAATAAACCTTTATAAAATGCATCTCCATTTATATAACTTATATTAGCAGTATCTTCATCTATATATGGTGCTGCAATTTCCATATATTTATCTAAAGGCATATTTTCAAGTTCTTCTTCTGTATACTTTCCATCTTTTACAATGTCATAATTTGTACCAACAGCTCCATAACTTCTTCCGCCTACAAAATCTCCTCTCCTAGATTTTTTTATAGCTTTTAAATAATCTTCATAAGTATTTACAGGATTACCTTGTTCGTCTAACATTTCTAATGCTATACCTTGATTTACTCCATTAACTTTACGAGCTTCATTTCCTGTAGTGCCATCATCACCTGATAAACAACTGTAATGTCTAGGATTTTTAGCACAAAATGCTGAAAGATTTTGCCAATATTCTTTACTTCTACCACCTACTACAATATCTGGTTCTTTTTTTCCGCCTTTATCATATTGTAATGGGCCACCATATTTAGCAAATTTCATCCCTTTAATTTGATTAGGATTTCTACCTGCTGCTGCTTCTTGAGATAAAGCAAGTTGGTGTATTTCTTCTCCAGTTGCTCCTGATTTAATAAGTTTTTTATGTGCTTTAGCATAAGTTTCTCCATTAGGCAACTTTAATGTAGCTGAAAATACATAGTCATTTTGTTCTGTTTCTCCACCTTCAACTTCAATATTACCAGGAAGATCAATTCCTCCGTGTTCATGTTTTTTACCTACATACTCAACTGCACCTCTACCTAAAGATTTAGCAACTCCACCTTTTAGATATTTAATATTTCCTCCATATTTAGCTTCAAATGTAGAGTTTTTAAGACCAAATCCAGTATTAACATCTGATTGCATCATACTACTCATTCTTGCATTATCTAATGCATTAGCAGTATCAGTCATTGCTTGTAATTGCGCTTCTCTATTTCTTTTTTCAATTACAGTTGGATCTAAATTTTTATCATAAACATTCTCTTCTCCAAATAAAAGTTTTTTACCAAATCTTTTATTTCCAAGTTTAACTCCTCTTTCATCTTCAGATTTAGTCATACGTCTTTGATGTTGAGCTTTAATAAGTCCTGCTCCAGTTCCAACTATAGTTCCTACAGCCATACCTATTCCAGTACCTACACCAGGAATTACTGATCCAATAGTTCCACCAATAGTAGCACCTTTACCTGCACTTTTAGCTACTTGCCCACTATATTCTTTTTTAGAATAATGAGTATCATCATAATATTGACTTCTACCTTCTTTTTGCATTTGCTTATCATCAGCTTTATTTAACTGATTATAAGCAATTTGTCCAGCAATTTGCGGAGCTGCAACTAATGCTGCAGTTCCTGCACTTTTACCAATAGCTGCTAAATTTTGTCCTACTGCGCTACCTGTACTTGAAGTAGTAGTAGCTAGATTTTGTCCAACAGTAGGAGTTCCAGCAAACAATTCTCCTGTTGTACTAGTAGCAGTTTGCATTGCAGGATTTACTAACACAGGTGCAGGAGCGACAGGAGCAACGGGAGCAGGAGTTACTGGTGCCCAAGTTGGAGAATAGTAAGTTCCAGATTGTAAAGCTGCATTAGTAAAAGGAGTTGCTGTATCTTTAAACAATCCTGCTTTTGCATCTTTTGCTACATTTTTAGCAGCTTTAGCTCCAGTTTGTGATATTTGTTTATTAACTTCTTGAGTATTAGCTTGTGACTGTTCTTTACGTGCAGTAGTTTCTTCTTGCTTTCTTTGTTCTGCAGCAGCAGTTTGATCTTGTAAATAATCTAATTGTCTAGCAAATTGATCTCCATAAATGGCAGTCATTCTTTTAGCTTTCTCTTGTTCTTGTGCATCAAATTTATTTTGAAGCATCGCAGTAGGAGGCGTAGAAGCTTGATAGGTAACATTGTCATTAAGATACAATTCTTTTTCTACGTCTGTATAAGGTCCGCCATCTACAAATTTACGTTTAGGTTTTGCTTTATATTTAGAAGCTATTTTAGATTTAAGTTTAGCCATTATCTTGAAGATTTACGAAGTGTAGCGTTCGCTGAATACAAATTTACTAAATTATTATTACCTTGCCCAATTAATCTTATTCCAAAAAATTTAGATACGAATTTCTTTTGCTCGTACCAAGGTTTAGTTGTGTCAAGGATTGTTGGATTAATAACTCCTTCATCTATAAACATTAATTGTTTATCTGGAGTTTGGACATTAGAGTTAAAAGATCCAGAGATATTGTACTGATTATCAGATAGTTCAAAACTTTTAGAATATTTAACCAAATCTCTAAAGCTATTAAACATCCAAGAACCTTCTACTTTTCTAATGTTATTGAGATATTCAAAGTTAGTTAACCCTGAATTTTGATAAGTATTATAGATGTAGAATTGTTTAAATGGAAGTTCAATATTGTAAGTATTAAGCTTATCTTTTAACACAGAACTAGATTGTTCTAATGCAATAGCTCCAGTCTCATCTTTAGAGTATACATCAGCAATAAAATTAATTGATGCTAGTACTTTAGTTAAGTCAGGAGAATCATTTACAATAAACTCAAATTCATAGTTATAGTTAACATTATAGAATTGCGCTCCATTAGTAGAATTATGTTTCCAAACTTTAAATGTACTAGGACTACTAGTTGTAGCATTTACAAAAGATTCAAAACTAAAGAAGTACTCTGAGTTATAAAAATACCAAGATGGTACATAACTATGGCGGCTAATCCAAGATTGATTGTCAGGGTAGAAAGATATAGTCCAACCAGCTTCTTTAAACCAATAGTTATCGTTAGAAATATTAATTAAGTAATAAGTAGCTGTTGCACAATCTTCAGAAGTCTCTCCTGTAGTTGGAAGAGTAATTTCTTTTATATAATTGTACCAACTAACTATTCCTAATTCTTCAAATAAATCTGCTAATGCTTGATTAAATACAAATGCTCCTAAGTTAGGATCATACCATATTCCAGCAGAATTAGGCGCTAAGTAAGGAGCATTAAGTAATGCAGAACCATTAATAATACCAACACCAGTTCCTTGTGGAATAGTATCATTATTAAGAGTAGTATATTCTCCTTCTAAACAATCACCTGGGTCATAATTAAAGTCAATTGCATTAGGAATAAAATGATTTTGCAATAAAGTTTTAAAAGTATCAGAATAAACTAATTCTTTTTTAGTAATGATAAACCTTTTAAATAATGGATCATAAGTACTAACAAATCCAAATGAACCTGTTGGAGCATCTAGATTAAGATAAGGAATAGTATCTAAATTAATTGGGTATGGGTTATTTTCATTTATTGTTTCTAAAGTATATGGGATGTTTAACCTAAACCAATTTTCCATACCTAATTGACTGATCTCAGTTAATTTTTCAGTTAACAAGAATACTTTCTTTTCTTTTCTAGATACATAAGCATATCCATACTTACTAATAATAGACGAGTGTTTGTTAAAACTTCCACCATATCCTTCATTAGCTGTTACAAGTTCTACAGGTTCTTGAGCAAAAATATCTCCTGAACCAATGTATGCTTCTGTAGCATCTCCTAATTGAAGGTTTTGTTTACCAGTAGTTTTATATAAAGACTTTTCAGTGTGGATAAATAGAAGACCATTCAATGCTACTAGGTTAGTAATAGCTCCTTTATTTTGAGAAAAGTCTTTGTATTGTAATGCTAAGAAGTTTCTATAGTTATCATCAATTCTTCCATCTTGTACATTAGATCTGATTACACGAGAAGGGAATGCTGTTTCAATTTCTCCTTTCTTTGGGAATGGAATAGTAGTTTTAATATCTTGTAATGCAGAATAGTGATCTTCATACAAAAGATTATCTTGTTTAGTCAAATCAATCATTGGAGATCTAAACAAAGTCTCTGCAGCATTGTAACTATCAAAGAATAAACTTTTTGATTTACTAACTCCTTTTACAAAATCTCCTGCATGTCTAAAGTTTAAGTTATCATCAGATTCTACAAATATTGAATATACAGTTGTATTTGCTACAACACTCATAGATTCATTAAAGTTAGTTAATGAAAGCATTCCAGAAGGATTTGCATTAATACCAACTGAACTTCCTCCTCCAATATTAATTAATTTAGAGTATATACTAGCTCCAGTAAGAGGACTTGGCCATGCATCTGTTCCATAAGTTCTAGCTACACGCATGTTCATAAAAGCTACTGCTCCTAAATAATCATTAGCACCAGTAGTTGCTGGATCTCCAACTCCATCAAAACTTGTAAATATATTTTCTGGAAAAGAATATTGATGCCCAAATCCTGGAGTAACGACAGTATTATTAAAAGTATTTTGAACTGCATAGTAATTCGGAAAATCCGAACTTGTTGTTCTATAACCATAACGTGCTATAAATGTATCTCCACCAAATATCCATCCTGTTTCAAATCCATTGTAATAATTATTAACACTGTTATATGTAGGAAGAATATTTCTGTATCCATCAGTGTTTTGAAAAGCAGTTTCTAAGTAAGAAGAATCATATAAAGAAGTACATGAAGGATTGTCTTTATTAATAGTTAATATTAATGAACTTTTAAAGTTATTTCCTCCAAGATCTAATAATAAAACAATTGGATCATCAGTTCCTGCAGTTATTTCTCCAGAATAAACATTATCACCTGTAGCAAAATTTAATAAAACAGGTGTTCCTCCTCCTAATGTTAAACTACCTAAATTAGCACTTCCATCAAATTGACTTCCTAAAAGTATAGAGTAATTGTAGGTAGTTCCTGGAATTAACTCTTCTCCATTTTCATCTAAAACATCAATTTGAATTTCTCCAGTATTTGCACCTGCAGCATAAATTAGTTTTACAGATCCTCCTAAAGGTTGTGCTGTAATATTTTCTTCATCTAATGTGTAACTAGTAACTTGTAGACAATCTAAAACTCCTCCAATCTCTCCAGTATTTAAACTAGCTTTACTAACTTGTAATGGATGGTAATATCCAGTCCATACAAGAGTTTGATTGTCAAATGGGTTAAAAACATCAGTTTTATAACTATGAAGATTAGCTAAAAATATATTAGCTTTTCCTCTATATAAACTTTGCCAGTTTGGATCTGGTACAACAGCAGGATTAGGAGCACTTAATATAGTACCTTCTAATGAATATGTATCATAATGAGGAACTTCCCTATTGTCAAAGTTATATCCTAATAAAGCAGGAAGTCCACTTTTAATAGATAAAGCAATTGCAGATTCTCCACAATAATTATCTAAATATTGAGCTCCATGAAACGAATCAGTATCTGTAACTTTTAAATAACTTAACCCATCAATATAAGATGCTCCATTATTACTAATAGTAAATACATTAGCTAAAGCTCGTGGATTAAAGTAATTAGTAAAACTTCCTGTAGAGTTTTCATAAGTATTAAAACTACTTTGATAATAACTATTATATCTAGCTCCTATCATTACATGAGCTTTAAAACTAGTAGGTCCTCTATTTTCAGCAAAGTCATTAAGATTGCCATTATTATTTGCTCTAGCAAATTTTGAAGTTAGATTTCCTAAATCAGCATGTACCCAACTAAACTCTTCATTTTCATTTTGACCAGTTAAGAAAAATTTATATCCTTGTAAATATGTAATATTTGGGTTACCATTACTATTAGTTTCTGTTACAGTAGGATCTTTAATTGAATTTCTATACATTCCAGTAAACTGATGCATAGTAATCATAGATTGAATACTAATATAATCTGCAATGCTTACATTAATCTTTTTTCTAAGCATTGTAAAATCATGAAACTTTACAACAGGACTTCCTGAATATGTATCTACATCTGCAGGTGTGTCACTATCTGTGTAATAAAATTTACCAATATAACTAGTATTATATTGAATAGTAGAGTTAGTATCTAAAGTAGTAACATCTGGAATATTAGCATAAAAACTAAAGTATCTATAAAACGGTCCAAGCTTTTTATTAGAAAGATTTAATCTTGTAGTAGAAAAGAAACCATGTGCTCTAAAGAAAGATGGATGAAGCAAACTTTGACCAAGAATAGTTTTATTTTCTAATGTTCTTTTAGCATAATAAACTTTAAATCCTTGTACTTGCTTAAGAATAAACTTAGGAATTTTAATGTTTTTAAACTTAAATCCTAAGATATTAATTGTTTCGTAAAAGAATGCAGATTGATTAATTTGATCATCCCAGCTAGTAGTTGCAGTTCTAAGATTTATTAATAAACTTTTTTCTACAAATCCAGTAGGAGTGCCACTTGTAGGAATATATACTCTATAAAGATTGTCTCTATCTAAATCAATAAATGCAAAATCTTTATTTAAGTTAGATGGAAATTTATGATGACGTACTTGTCTTGCACCATCTACATATACATCAAATCCTGCAGGTGTAGCATTTCCAGAACTATCTACATCATATAATACAAAATCTGGAGTTTCTGGATAAGTCTCATTTTCATTAGACCAGTACCCCATAGAATATTCTTCATCAGTTCTTACTCTATTAGGTATAACTTCTTTACTAGTATCATAAATTTTATTGTAATGATAATTTCCTAACTTTTCTTTTAAGTCAAAGTTTTGAATTGATGAAGGTCTAAGAGTCCCATTATCATCTTCTTCTACAGTAAAATAAGGAGCATATCCAGAAGGAGAATAACCATTTTCTGGCATAGACTCTGTATTTGCTGGATCAAAATACCATGTATTTAAATTATCTTGTATACGTCCAGGAACATGATAAGCATAAGTTTCAGTTCCATCATTTAATACAAATGAAATATATAGAGCATATACTTCTCCTCTACGATAAGATTTAAGATAAGAAGCAGTATATTGATTTTTATATCCTCCCATTCTATTAATCTCTGTATCAGGATAATAAATTGAAGGATTATCTTCATCTTGAGTCCAAAAATCATTATCTCCGTCGAATATAGAAGTTAGTTGATACTTATTGTAATAGGTAGAAATAAACTTATAATCATCAAATTGTTGATAATAAGTTCCATCATCATTGTATTTTTTAAGAATCTGAGTGTAACCATAATTAAGATTAAGAGTATCAAATACACGATTATCAAATCGTTTCATTTTTTTAATTACAGGAATAGTTATAATATTACCTGCAAATCTTTGAAACCCAATATCTTTTCTAGCTGTTAGATTACCAAGATAAAGTTTATTATCTAATTGAGTAATTGTTTTAGCACTTAAATAAGTAGCTCTATCTAATACAATATTATCTACAGAGCTAATTCCATAGTTTTCATTTCCAGTAAATGTGATTGTTCCTAATTGCTCTACTGGAACTAATGGAAGTTTATATGCGGTTCTTGCATTACCTGATACTTTAATAATATAGGGAACTATATAAGGATAATTTTCATCATACATTGGAGAATCTAATGATCCTGGCATATCAGTTCTCCAAGAATATTGCCATTGAATAGCAAAAGATGTTTGAGTATTAGCTGGAGCTCCTGTCATATGTTCAAAAGGAACAGCAGGAGTGACACCATTATCAAGATAATTTCCTTTAGGGATATAAACAGGTTGACTTACAGTATATACATTTGTTTCTGTATATTCTTCAGTAGCATAAGCTAAACATAAATAGTAAGCACCAGTTTCAAGAATTCCACCTTTAATAAGTTTGTGATCTTTAATTTGTGGAATCTTTTTAGTAGTTAAAAATAGATTTAAATAATCTACATTTTTACCAGTAAATCCATTTTTAGCTCCTGGTAATTTTGAATAAAGACAATTAGCAGTTGCTCCATTTTTAATATTAGCAAGTTGTCTAGTTATATTAAAAGTTCTAGGAGGATTGTAATCATCAATATATTCAATATTAGTAGGGCCGTCTACTTTTATATTTTTATAGTTATCAGTAAAATAAACAACAACATCTCCATTAGCAGCCACTCTAGCTTCTCCAGTAATAGGATACTCAGGACTAAAGTTTAAGTGTCCTGTATTTATATCATAATATTCATCAGTAGGATTATCTGATGTTGCAAATAGCAATGTCATTAAATCTCCTTCTGGATCAAATAAATAGATATAAGAACTTGAAGTATTGTTAGACTTATATAAAGTAGAGTAGAACAATAGGAATTTATTATCAGGCAAAAGAATTGACCCGTTAATTTTTCTATCTTGTCCTAATACTTTTGGAATACTATTATCTATTTTAGCACTAGACTGAGATACAGTATTTCCATATTCAGTAGAAATAGAACCTTTGTCTAAATTCATAACCATATTCAAAGCATCTCTGTGAGTACTTTGTGGTTGATCTACTAATCCTGAATCTTTATATAATCCTTTTAAAAACTTCATAGTGTTCCGTAATTATTATAACGCCCTCTGTCTAAATTTTCTCTTGTGTTCAAATTCTCAAATCCTGTAGAATGTCTATTGATGTTAGGAACCAATCTAACCCATTGATTCAAGAATGATTCGTACTTGTCAATGCTTGGATAATTAGCAGCGTTTCTAGCTTGAGTGCAATAGTATCTCCATTTTTGATCAGCAAAATTGTAATCAATTCCATTCATAGATAGAGTATAACCACCTAATATCATTTGCTTATACACATACCAAAACATAGCTTCTTTATAGCTAATATCATCTGGTACCATAGGATAACAATCCTCATCTAATGGAAATGCTGTGTAACTTAAACAAATAGGACCTTCTTTAAAAGAAGTCTTAATGTATCCACCATCTACAATATAAGTTTCTTTGCATTTGATAAATTGATTTACACAATTATCACAATGAATTCCTGCAGGGAATGTAGATGTTCCATATTGTAATGGACTTAGCGTATTATCTGCTGCTAAATACAAGTTTTCTAATACTCCAATTCTAGCGTTTATTTCACGCAATTGATAGTTGTAAGCAATCTTATCGTTAGGATCAGATACTACTTGTGCATTTAATGCAGCTAATTGTGCTACTAATTCTGTTAATTCATTAGTTATTGTAGGACTAATAACATTGTTAATAGCAACTTGGTTAATATAATACAAATCAGATGGCATAATTACTTTGTAGTCTACTACATTAAGTACTTTACTTTTTTGTACAAGTTGTGGCGTAGCTCCTATATGCTCTAAAGCTTCACCTATCCATTCAATAGAATCATCAATCCAGTTGTCCCCTGGAGGTTTAAGATCACGCATGATCTTTCTTACTATTGCTTTACTACTTGTTAATCTGTATACCATCTTTTTTAAATCTTAAATAAGCCAAATCGTCTTTGTGAAGTAAATCAACTAGTTTCTCTTTGTTTCCTTTCTTACCACGAGTAGGAGAAAATCTATATACTGTTTTATTCTTTACTTTACACTTAGACTTAGTCCAATGATATTTGCAATAAAACTTATCAGTATAATATACTTGATATTTCTCACCTTCACCAGTAGTACTATCGTAGAGTTTAACTCCTTGTTCAACTAACTCTTTTTTAAGTTTATTAGTCTCTCCCCAATCTACTGTTAATTTACCTGGATAGCGTTCTATCCTTCTAATAGATATGGTTCCCATGTTAGAACCCATATCAAATTCGTATCCATCTAATACTAAATCAAATAGTTTAATATTAAATTCTTTGCAGATGTCTTCAAAAAGCTTTCTATCTACTGGATGTTCTGTTGTTGTCTTGTAAAATAAATAAGCTTCTTTAATTGTTTGCGATTGTTTCTGCATTCAATCAACATTTTTTACCACCCATTTTCTTTTTACCTGCAGCAGCCATTTCTTGAAACTTAGATTTACCGTATTTCTTACGACCAATACTAGCAGCAATAGCTTTAGCAGATTCTTCAGATTTACCATCACCTTTCATTTTGTTAACCATTTTAGCAAAACGTCCACCACCACCAGGTTCCATAGTTTTTTTTCCACCTTTTTTAAATTTAAGAGCTTCTTCAGCAGCATCTTTTTGATTAGGATATATACCTTTTAGTTCTGGTTTAGGATTTCCATTTTTATCATATCCAGCTCTACCTTTAAGTTTTTGACGTTGTTCGTTTTTAGAAGCTTTATCAAGTTCTTCCCTCCAATGTGCATTACGTTCTTTATAGTTATGACGAATGTCATAGTCAACATCACGCCAATTATCTAATTCATCTAACATATTTTTAGCTTCATTTTTTTTAGCTTGAAAATGTTCTGTACTATCTGCAGTAGGTTTTTCAAGTTTATTAGGACCACCATTTTTAAATTTTTTAGAAGGTGCTCCAAACTTAAGTTCTTTGGATTCTTGCATAAAAGATTCTCTTTCTCTTTTAGCTTCTTTAGCGATAAATTTTTTACCGCCTTTTTTATATTCCATTTTCATATCTTCTTCTTTTTTAATTTTACGTTCTTGCTCTAACATTTGTTTAGTAGGCTTTTTACCTGACCCTTTATTTTTACGAATATTATCCCAAAGACCTCTTTTAGAATATGAGCCATCAGCTCTTTTAATTAGCTTACTCATTTTCCAAATTTAATTTCTTTGCTTTCTTCCATAAAATTACCAGCAATATCACTAGCTTCTTTAGCTACTTTCTTAGCCTCAGCTGCTACTTCTTTCATGAGTTTTTTATCTTTAACAATATTATTGTATTCTTTGATAGTTCTTAAAGCAGACTCAATTTTCCATTTACGATCTTCTGCGATCATAGATAGACCTTTACTTTTCTTGGCCATTGTTTTTATTTTTTAAAAGTTCTCTTTCTTTTCTAGCAGTTAACGCTCTTTCGATGTTAAACCATATAAGTGTAATAGCACCAATAACTCCTAGACCCCAAGTAATTACACTAGAAAACATGGCCCATGTCCATGTAATCCATGCTAAATTAATTGTTGCCCATTCTATGTGCATTGCTTGCTCTTTTATTTGACAAATTAACTTTTCCATAACTATTACCAATTTGAACAACTACCACATCTCCAAACTCTTAGGGCTTTATTAATTCTAGAGTTAGGATCATTTGCTGTTTTAGCAGACGTTAATCGTTTCTTCATTCCACACATACGGTTACAAAAAGAATCTCTTCTTTTGCCACCTTTAGGTTGTGGTGCTCTTAATTTAGAACCAGGATTAGCTGCACGATAACTTGCTCTACCTTTTGCATTTAATCCTCCTTTAGGATTTTTACCTTCTGATCTTTGCCAAGCGGGTGATGCCATTGTTACTTTTAATTTTATTCTTTACTATTTTGTTGTGGTTGTCCATTATATCCGTCTGATCCTCTATCTAACTCTGTATCACTTACACTACCAGCTAATAATCTTAATTCTCCTCCTGCAATTCCTGATACAATTCCTTGTACCATATCCATAGGCATTGGGAAAATATCAGTTCCATTATAACAAGGACTTCCATTACAATCTAAAAACTTTCCAATTTCCTCTGGATCTTCAAAGATACCACGAAGATTGACAGTATCCATACCTTCAGGATTAATTATGTACAAATAATCTTCTAACATAAAAGCTTTCTTAACTTTAGAAGTATATTTATCATAAGTCAAGAAGTTAACTTCGTATGGTTTGATTAATTGAATTCTGCCGTGACCAGTAACATCTCCTACAAAAGTAATCGCTTCTTCAAAGTTAAATCTAACTGTACGTGGAATCTGACGAATAGATCTATAAACAGGGCATGCTATTGGTACATTGCAGCATTTACTAGCATCAACTTGTTCTAGTTTAATGCATCGCAAGTCTTGTTCTAAGTGTCTGGTAACTAGTCCATTACGAGCATAATCTCGTCTAATGAACATAGCACGATAGTACTTGATGTTAAATTTAAGTTGAGATAAACTTATGGGGTCATCTTGGTTAGATCTACCTCCTCGATATAAGTTTCTAATGTTGTAAGCAATTTCGTCTAAAGTCATGGTTAATCATTTAATATACTACACTGTAAATGTCCTTCGTATCCTGTTTTATAATTCCAGATATAAGCCTGAGCAGCACGTTGGGCTTCATAACCCATTTTCTTGTGCCATAAATCTGCAGGACAAATAGATGGAATAAATCTTACTTTAATTCCTCTGTATTCATTAACCATTTCTTTATGTAAATGCCCACAATGCACTTCTCTAAATTTTGCATTAGCAAACAATAAAGGTTGCTCAGTTGCCATAATCAAAGGCAAGTCTGCAGCTTTTTCATTGTTACCGTGAGTGTACATAATTAAGTTAACTCCAAAGTTAAAGTATTTTCTTGAATTTTGAGTATTATCTACTGATACATTTTCGTCTTTTTTGTACCAAGCAGATAATACTTCTCCCACATAGTACATTCTTTCATAATCGTGATTACCTTGAACAACTACTACATGTACTGGAGCAGATTGTTTTAAGTAATCAATAGCTTTGACTAATAGCTTCCAATATCCTTGAAAGCTTTTCATCCAATGAACAGAATCGTGTTGTGGTGTGCCTGCTGTTGTTGTGTAGTTTATATTATCCGAGTTTAAGCCATCATTACCTATAGGTAGTAATATTTGGTTTATTTCCAAACCTTTAGCTTTTTCAAGAAGCTCTATTACCATATCCATATATAATTGCTCAAATGCTTCTAAGTTAGTATCAGTCAACTTTCCATAATGAATATCTGGAATTGATATTTCTAATACTACTGGATTTTTTCCTATAATTTTTGCAGTCTTTTTAGCAACTGGACTATGAGATTCTACAAACTTTAAGAAGTCTTCTTTTAATGCATTAGGATTAACTTGTTCGTTAGTGACTACAGAGAATCTAAAATCACCTCCCATGTTTTGCCAATACTTAACTGACCTTACTTTAATTTTATCAATACCGTTAGCTTGTAAAAAATCTTCATAATCTTTTTTAGTAGCATCACTAAGTTTTGTGTTTTTAGTTTCTCCAGAATTATAGTGTTTAATATTATTAATAAGCAATATTTTTCTAGCAGATTTTCTAGCTTTTTCTGCTAAAGCAACATCTATATTTAAAACTTTTGCAAGTGTATATTTAGATCGTTTAAAAAACGAAGGATTAGCTAAACAATACTTTACTATTTCTTCAAATTGCATATGGTTTAAATTTATATTGTTCGTGTTCTGGAAGGTCAACTATTGGTAAAAATCTAAACCAAACATACTCAGCTTCTGTTATTTGATCAATTAACATTCTTGGAAGATAATATTCTTGTGTAACATCATCTTGCATACAACCAAATATAGCGTATTCAGTATAGTTCTTACCTTCTATTTCATTGTAAAGTTCTGGTGTTATGTAAGATATAGTTATCATATTCTTCCTAACATTTGTAAAAAGGTTGTTATTATACTATTAGCCTCAGTAATTTCAGCAAGTGTAAATAAATAAGCATTAGCTCCTGCATAAAACCCTTGTCTTCTTGTACTTGCTGTGTTAAATCCTAAAAAATAAGTTATACCATTTGCGGTTGTTAACGTACCAGTAGTAGCCGTTCCTATAGATGTTCCGTTTTTATAAACAGTGTAGTTTGTACTAGTTGTAAAAGGTACAGCCATAATATACAAACCTCTTGCATCTGTATTAGTTATTGTAGATGTATTACCCAGCATACCGATAGCAAATTGATCACTAGTATTTCTAACATTTAATGTATTTCTACCAGCAACTGATCCGTTAAATTCAAATCCTGTAGATTGCCCATCTTCTTGCACGTGAATTAAAATAGTTCTTGGACCACCTATAGTTAAACCAAAATTAGCCGCATAAGTAAGATAAGATGCTGTATTAAAAGCTTCTAATCCTAAAGTTGATTGAGTTACTGTTCCTACAACACCTGCTCCAGTTGCCCCTAAAGATTTTAGTTCTTTTAAAGTTGCTGCCTGATTAGATGCTGATACAAAAGGATGTATAAATGAAAGTCTATCCCAAAGATTTAATCCTCCTCTTAAATTAGAGACAAGATAGTTTATTGCATTTTTTTCAGTTTCTGTAAAACTAGATGGAATACTATTAAATATAAATCTATTAGCATATGGATCATAATCAGGATTAATGTAATAACTACTTCTTCCTAATATAGTTTGATATTGTTCGACTATAGTATTTAAAGTTATTAACTCTGCTTCAGTAAGTTGAGTACTAGCATATGAAAATGATACTGTATTTACTGCTGTATTAGTAGTCCTACTAAGTTCATGTCCAAAAAATCCAGAAAAAGCTGTAGTACCTTTAGTTATTGATTGATATTTTATTTGATTAAAAAGAAAATCTCCTGTATTAGTAGTAGTATTACTAATTGCTTTAAAACCATCTGGAACAGATAAACTTGTAAAAGTAGTAGAAAGAGCTCCGTAATATATAAAACTACTAGTTGAGTTAGCCATGAAAGATAAAAATGTTCTAGTAGATAAATACATAACTCCAGATTCATTTGTTGCAGATCCTGTAGATCCTTTAAGAGTACCATAATAACCCATTGAGAAGTTATTAGTACTATATGCTCCTCCATTAATACCACTAACAGCACTTGCATTAACAGCAGATGTTCCTACTATACCTGTTGAATTATGAGTAACTCCTGTAAATGTAAGTTCTCTTGAAGAGTTACTTGGGTCTAATAATTCATATTTATGAGATGTAGCATTACCTCCTATAAAAGGATAGATAAAATGCATCTTACTCCACAATCCTGTAGATTTTAAATTATCAACTAAATAATCTAATGCTGATATTTGTGTAATATCTGTAATACCAGCATAGGCAGCAAAGGTTTGAACCTCACTTGCATTATTTCCACTAGTACCTCTTTGAGATGCTAGAATAGTTGGTAATCTTCTATCAGGTCCTGAATGTAACATTATTCATCAAAATTTCTAGAAAATACAGTTACTAATACTTCTTCTCCTGAATCTACAGCAGTATCTAATCTTAAATACAAACTCCATCCAGCAGGTAGTGGTAGATAATAATTTTGATCTCTATCAAGTAATCTAAAAGTAATTTGATTACCATCTGAAGATTGCATTAATCTTAAAGGATTTGCTGAAGTAGTTCCAGTACCTTGTTCTGCTAATATGTTATTAGGAGATAATAATTGTTTAATTATTACAGCAGTTGTACCATCATTAATTATTAATTTTCCTTCTAATGCGCTAGTATTTGTAGAAGTAATAAGAACTTCATATACCCAACTATCATTATCTGCTGCTCTTAAAATTTCTACAGGACCAGTACCATCAACACTAGTAATGGTAGTTGTAGTAATTAACTGTTGATTTAAAAAATAAGCTGTAGTATTTTTTGCCATAATTTTATATTTTTATCCAGGAAATGCTCCCATCCATGTCATACCTGCTGGTATTGGACCTGTACTTCCTCCTGGTTTATTTTTCCATGCACCTGCTTCGTAAGTTAATACTTCATTATCTACTGGAGATGTAATAACTACATTATGTAATTCTTCTAATTCATATCCATTTTGAATTGCATATAATATACCTCCATTATTATTTTGAGATCTAGTTACATGCCCAATAAATACTGTATGATTTGGGTAAGTAGGTGGTGTTGTAGTTACTCCACCATCAGTTGTAGCTAACCATAATTTAGCTCCTACACTATAAGAAGCCGTATTTAAGTTATGCACTCTTCCACTTGTAACAATGTATCCTATTTCTCCAGGTGCTATGTCTTCATATACAGCACCTATTGTTTTAGAACTAGTTGTTTCAGTTCCTGCATTAGCTTTTAGTACTTCAGGATATTCTGCAGAAGATGAAGATGTTTTTACATAAACAATTGTTCCTTTAGTTAATGTAGTTCCATATCCATTTTTAGCTTGAAATTGCTCTCGTTCTGCTGAATCTACTACTCCATCTGCATCTATATCATAAGTAGCAATATCCATTTTAGCATCTAATGCTGTTTGTAAATCAGTTTGATCTGATAAATTTCCTCCAATAGTTCCCCAAGTACTTGCTGCTGGAGTGAATACTTTAAAGTAAATAGCTCCAGACAATGCGTCACTTGTAGATATACTTGCTAAAATAATTTGAGTAGTAGGAGCAGTAGGAGTCATAGCTCCATTTGTTCCTAAATATAAAATAGATCCTTCTATATAAGAACCTGTATTAATATTTTGGACTGTACCTTCAACTAAAACTTCTCCATATCCTGCAGGATTAATTGTTTCTAGAACATAACCTAATGGATATTTAGTAGAGTCTGTATTAGTATAACTAGCTAAAGTAATTTTTTTACCTTTTACAATAACAATAGCACCTGGATAGATTGGATCTACAGATTGATTGTAACATTTTATTTTTCTACCGTCAGATATAATCATTTAATCTTACTTTAAGTGTTACGTGTGTTACTATATCGCTAGTCATTTTAATTTGAGTGTATGCTGGTATTTCATCTTCTACTATAATAGGATTACCATCACTAGCTTTTACAATAGTTAAGTTAGCACTAGTATTACTTTTAACTATCTCTTTTAATACGCAAGTATATGGTACCGTAAAGTTAATATAATCTGTGGTTTGAAAGTCAAAATAATATTCTCTATTTAATCTAAGGTCATCAATTAATGGTCCTAATCCTCTAGTATGCAATTCTATTAAATACAGAATTCTTTCTGTTTTAGTAGAATACGGATTACTTTCACTAGCATAAAGATATGGGGTTGTATTAATCAACCCCACATTCTTTAAAATTCTATTGAGTAGTATTTCCGATTTTGTACTTTGCATTACTTAATAATGACTTTCATTACTTCATAGTTAGCGACTGAAATATCCTTTGGAACATCTGCTTCTTTAATGATAGCTAATTCTAAAGTTGCTTCTTTTTTAAGTTCAGCATCTGCCGCAGCTAATTGCTCTTTACGAGCAGCAATAACTCCTGCATTTTCTTCTTTAGCTTCCATTTTTTGAAGAGCTTCAAGATCTTCAGCATCCATATATTTTTTAGCTTCAATAGAAAGAGTAATAAACTCTTCTGTTGGAACTACCATTTCTTCAATGTACTGAAGATGGTTTTTAATTACTTCTGAGTTAGAAATAACTGCTTTTGCAAAGTCAAGACCTTTACATTCTTTACTGTCTTGCAGTGCTTTAAACAAGTTCAAAAAAACTTGATTTGTTGCTGTAATTTGCATATGTGTTGGTTTATGTGTTATCGTTGTTTATTAAAATTAGCATTAAAAATACTTCCAGCTAATCCTGTTGATGGTACTGAATAAAATGGAATATCTCTACTAGTAAAATTAAAATTAGTTATTTCAGGACCATATTGTTTAACACTGACTATTTCAGTAAATAAAGATGAAATACTACTAGTTGAAAGATTTCCTACAAATTTACTATGATGAGGATATGGTACGTTTGCTCCTCCTCCTAAATTACTTTGCCCAGGAGCAACATTTCCTAAAATAGCAGCAGAACCTTGTGCGTTAAAAGGATCAGGACTATTTAAAGGTATAGTTCTTACACCATTTGCTGCTGTACTTGGTACATCCCATCCTGTAAATATTGTTCTACCAGGTTGTAATGCTCCATTATAATTTTTAGTAATGTGCATACCATTAGCAAGAGTAATATTTTTACCTAAACCTGTAGCTCCTCCACTTCCTGCAGCCCCCATTCCTAAAGTAATTACTGATAAAGTATGAGTAACAGGATCTAAACATAAAACTTCTTCTTCAACTAATGCATTTGTACCAGATTTTGATACAATATAAATTTTTAAAGTGTTAGGATCATGATCAGCATCCCTAGGTTTTTCTAAAAATGCATAAGCACAATTTATTTCTTTTGTATGTAGCAATCCAGTAGCAGAAACAAATGGTCGAACTCCAAATAAACTAGGTTTAGTATAAAATATTCTACCTCTTCCATTTCCAGGAATCCAATATATATTTCCATTAGGATGAGCTATTGCATCAACTAAATTTAAAGTAGATCTTGCAGATGGATTAGTATCTGTTACAGCTGCTTTAATTGTTCCTGCAGGTCCTGTAGGATCTACAGTAAGTGTTCCAGCTTCTGTTACCCATTCTTTAGTTGTACCAATTAATGGATGATTTGTAGTAGTATAAGTAGTAGAAGGTTGTTCTATACTTGCTTCATCTCCTAATGCGTTACTTGTTGGTTGAAATCTATATATAGTACCTAAACCAGCTGATAATACATATATTAATCCATCTGGTCCTAAAACAGGTGCAGATAAAAAAGCATTTGAAGTAAGTGCAGGAACTCCATTTGGATAACTACTAGTAGGATATCCAGGATATAAAGTTAAAAATTTCCATTGTCCACTTATAGGATTTAAAATTAACCATTTATGATAACTTCCAATTATTCTATGTCCTAAAGGAGCAAAATAGATTAAATTATTCGGTGCTAAAATTCCAGTATTAAAACCTAAACCTGCTGATTCTTGAGGAGCAGGCCAAGAAGGTTTTCCAAATCCACTTGTTAAACTTATTGTTACACTTGGATCTGGTGTTAAATAATTAAATGTAGCTCGTGACCAATTAGTAGTACGAGTATTTGTAGTTCCAGGAGTTATTTCAACAATTACATTAGCAGTTCCACTAAATTGAGGATAAGTTATTCCATTTACAGTAATACCATTATTAATGTAGATACTATAAAATTTACCATTAGGACCTAATGTAAGTTTTGTAAACATACCTACACCATCTCCCAATATTCCAGTTATACCAGTTTGAGTTGAAGTATGTGTAACTACACTATACCCCCAAGTAGATGCTTGACTTGTTGCTAATGTAATCATTTAATTATATTACTACGTTAGTTATATCTCCAAATAAATACCAAGAATCATAAGTAGTTGTACCATTACCAGCAGATACTTTAATTAGTGTAGCAGCACTATATTGAGTTCTTAAATACCTCATAGTATTAGCACTAGAAATTGTTGCTGATCCTCCTGCTACAGGTTCAATTTTTACTTGTCCTCCACCTAATTGCATAATTGTTACTTGATATCCTACTGGAAAATTAGGAAGAGTATTTGGTATTTTTAAAGAACAAGCAGTTGGAGCAGAAAAAGTAATTACTACTCCTGCGTCATTAGTCAATGTTGTAACACTGTCACTTATTGGAGTTTGAGGATTTAAAGGAGTTAAACTTGCTGTACCTAAAGGATCTGTAGCAAGTAATGTCCAGTTATTAGTAGTATTAATTATATGTCTAAAACCTCCTACACCAAAAGCGCCATTAGTACCTGGAGCTCCTGCGGGTCCTTGCATACCAGCTAATGCTAATTCATCCCATCTTCCTGATGTATCTACTGCAGGATCTGTTGAAGCCGAACCTAAACTTGTATTAACTAATACATAAGAAGATCCTTGAGATTGAACTGCATCATTAACTGCATATGCAGGTGATGGAGATGCTGTCCAATTTCCTCTCCAAGTTAATCCTGCAATATTAGCATTTTCTCCAGCAGGACCTTCTGGTCCAGGTTCACCTTCTAAAGACGTTAACCATTCTTCTAAAGTTAAAGGTGTTTCTCCTTCTGGAACTGTGTCTACATATAAATCATAAGCAGATTTTCCACATTCAGTACAGTCACTTCCTGCAGCTCTTAGATAAATAGTTTCTCCTCCAGTAACTTCTAAAGGATTAGTAGAATAAGTAGATCCATCTGTACTGTATTCTACCGTACCGTCTGATGCTAAAGTAAATGGTTCAATGCCCATAGGAATTGTATTAATTGTTATTCTTGAAATTGATGTTTGTTTTTTACAAAGCGTATTTAAAAAGCTTGTAAATAACTGAAGATAGTTAGTAGTATTTAACTGGTCTTCTGTATTATAATTATCGTCATCAACTCCTGCAAAAGGACGTTGATTATATATACAATCTAAACCTTCTCCAGTTGATGGATCATATTTAGATAAAAGATACTGAATTATTACTGTCTTAGATAACTCAACTGGATTACATTCTACCCCTCCTATTAATTTATCATAATAAGAATTACCACTATTTCCAATACAATCATACTTACTTGAAACGTAAGTATCAAATGGATTTCCGTATAAGGTACTTGGTATTTGTCCCATTAGCAATTACAATCACAAGTTGAATCACAAAGTTCTGCAGCTTTATTATATTTTTCTTGCGCTGCGGCAATATCTCCGTTAGCTGCATCAACAACTGCACATCGAATTAAAATTAAAATCTTTTCTATTTTTCTGATTACATCGTGACAATCTCCACCTTCACAATTACAATTGATTACTGTACCTAACAAATTAGCCATGCAACAATCAATTGCACAAGTACCTAAAACATAAACAGTTTTAGTTTCGGCACTTATATCATCTAATATCATTTCAAATTTATACAAACCATTAAGATTTGTAGTACTCTCAATTAATGCATCTAATTCTGCATTTCCTGCATTATATAATTCATTAATTACTGAGTCAGTTAAATGTTCAATAACAAAATACCAATTAGTATCTATATTAACAGGATTAGCAGATTGGAATATTTGAGTTTCAACTTCTCCTTGAACTAAATAAATTTTACCTAGTGCATCTGATGTACCTGTATGATCGGGAGATAATACTGCAAAATTTGCTGCAGTGCAATTAGGTGAAACTGATATTAAAGATCCTATAAATCCCATTGTATTTTATTTATTACAAATATAAGGTAAAAAGCCCCACCAAATTGTGAGGCTTTTTAATTAGTTAAGATTAATACAAAAACTCAAGAGTGTCTCCAGCAGATGGATACGATCCAAGACCAAACTCAGAACCAAAGTTTGTACTAGCATATACATTAGTAGGTGCGTAAATACGAACACTATTAATTTCTGCAGCACGAGCAATACCAGTAGATGATGGATGAGAATGCTCATAATCTACTTGAATCATATCGTAAGTAGTTCCAGCAACTGCAAATTCAGGAAAAGCCAATGGAAAATACATACGGTTAAAGTTACCATATTTTGCACGCATTGCTTTTTCTTCGCTAATTACTTGCCAGTAGTTACCAGCTCCTTCGTCCATTGCTTGATTGACAGTAACGTCAGCGCTAACTATAGAAGCATTTCCTGATTGAACTGTTACATCAAATACTACAGTAGCATGACGAGCAGTGATAACAATTGCATCAGTTACAGTAGCAATATCTACAGTAAACAATTTACCCAACATTTTGTCAGCAGCAAAAGCTTTAGCAAACTCATTTCTAACATTTGCAATAGTAACTCCACCAGCAGCAATCAATGCAGCTTCAGAAACTTCTACGTTAAAGATCATACGACCTGCAGAGAAGTTGCCAATAAGTGGGAAAGGGTACAATGTGCTAGATGCAGTCATACCATTGATAGCAGATGCAGTTGCAGACAAATCCAAAGTAGTATCACCAGGATTAGTGTAAGAAATGTAAGCAGTAGGTGCATTTCTCAAAGCAATACGGAACATAATTCCATCATCAGGAGTACTAGCAGCAAAACCAGTTAAATCAACTTTAATTTGGTGCAATTTAGTAGCTTGGAATTTTGTAGATGCAAGTCTTTTTATTGATGGAAGATCAATAATAGGAGAAGCAATACAATTACCGTTAAGCATTGTTTGTGTAAATTGTACTTGTTTCAAAGCAGCAGTATTTAATACTCCAGAAGATGCAAGGTTTACACCGTAAGCTCCAGTTGACAAATCCCAAATACCTACTTTTGCTCCAGCAGCAGTACCAGCAGATTGAGAATAAGAACCAGAAGTTAAAACAGGAACTGTAGAACTATTAGCTACAAATACCTGACTTAGATTAGAAGGTGCCATTTTTTAATTTTTTAGGCGTTTAACATTAATTTAATTTATTCGCTTTCAAATGTTTCCATTGATTGCGTGTTATACCGTTGGGATTCTAGCCCCTCTAGTATGCTTTTAATTGTCATCTCTACAATCTCTTCGTGTGTGTGAAATGGTAATTCACATCCAACTCCAAGGTTGTAAGAAATAGCAATTGGTTTTCTCAAATACTTAATTATTGCTTTTTTGGCAATAAACATATTTGTGGTGTATATATCCAAATAACTTTCTTCTATGTTGTAGAACGGCAAGTCGTAATCTGTTTTATTAAATGGATCATCTAATAAAGCATATATATCGTCATGCTGAGCAAATGTACAATAAGAAATTTTATTATACAAAGGAATTGCAGAGTTTGTTTTAAAATCTCTAGTCTCTGTTGATAGAGTAGCAAACTCATTAAAATAAGAGATAGCAGTTTGAGTATTATCTAGTGGATTAACCCATACTGTATAAAGGCATTTATTGTACAATGGATCTAACTCATCAGAGATAATATCTAATGCAATGTTAAATTTAAATTGCAAATACAAATGATTTGAATCTACATTAGGAGATATATGCTGAGTTATTCCTGCAGAATTTTGTTCAGGTAATGCTAATACTGGGTGAACATCTAATATATAATTATCAGAGTTCATTACTTTATCAATAGTAGATAAATCTGTAGTATTAATTTTAACCCAAGTTGCACTAGAACTTTTAAATACGTAAATATCTTTAAGTACATACCCTTTAATAGGAGGAGTTAAATTAAACTTTACATACCTTAAATTAGTTATTACTTTTCTTTGTTCTGGAACAGCAGTACAAGAATACTTAGTTTCTGCTCTAACTGATACAAGAAAAAGATAATCTAATGGAAGAGTATATCTATCTACATAAATAGGAGAATATTTAGAAGTATAAACTTCTCCATAATATTGAGTATTATCTTGATGTTCTACAATCAAAGATTTAAGATCATCAATTCTTTTTTGAGATTGTTCAAATCCCTTACCTTGACGATTAGATCTAGCATTAAATCGTTGTTTAACAAACCTAAGTTGTGATAGATTTAATTCATGATCTATTTCTTCAGGTAATAAGTTGTCAACCTGGAAAGATGCAAGTTTTTGCACCCCCAGGTTAACAGCTATATGCATTTCATTTACAGTCATTATTTAACTTCTTTAAGTTGTGCACGCATTGCGTTTACAGCTCCAGAGTTTTTCTTATTCTTAAAATAAACAATTGCGTCTTTCATAGTTTCTCCGATTGTTTCATCTTGGTAAATGATTTGATTACCAATTTGTCGAAGAACACCTTTTTCAATCATTTCTAAAATTTCAGAACGTAACTCTAAAGTGTCGTCTTTACAATACTTCAAAAAGCGTTCTGGATTAGAATCTTTTACATCATAAAGTTGGTTTTCAACTTCCATGTCAGTTAAATTATCTGGATTTCCTTTAGCTAATACACGTAGCAAGGTACGCATTAAATCAAAGTTTCCAGTCAATTTAATAAATTCTTTATCAGCCTCTTTCTTAACTTGAACTTTGTTGTTCTTTTTAAGAAGATCTTTTTGAGGATCATAAATATAAAACCGTTTATCGGGAGAAGTTTTCATTTCATCTTCAGACATTGCAACTTGACGGTGTTTAATTGCCCACTTGTACTTAATGTAATCAATTGGGTTAATTGGCGTACCATCTTCAGTTGTTTCAATGTTTAATTCTACTCCTTCAAATGGAACTGTAATGCTTAAACTAGACCAGAAGTCTTTTGTTTTTGCAGGCCATTCGTTGTGTGTAGGTGGAACATCAACCAATTCTTTCAATAATTTTTCTTCTTCTTTACCTTCTACTCCTTTGAGTGGAAGTCTGTTTACAAAGATGGATCCAATTTTAACTTTAGCTCCAGCTCTGATTTCTTTTGGAAGGTGATTAAGTACTTCCTTTCTTCTAATAATAATTGTTCTCATAATATTGTTCTTTTTATTTAATTATTTCCCAGATTAAGAATAACTAGGAGTTCTTTATATTTAGAAAAAATGAGGGGAGGGTTAACTCCCCCCATCTTTTTATAAACCAACACAACTTAAGATGCAACACACTGAAGATCCAAGCTAGTATCGAAGCGACGAAGCAAAATACCAGCAGTCTTCAACATATGCACAGAAGCACCATCAATATCACTTGCACGAGTGTCAGTTTCAGTGAATCCTTTTGGAACAACTGAACCTGCAACACACCAACGCAACAATTCACGACCTTTCTTGTTAACCATTTGCAAGTTGTTTTCACCATCATAAGTAGATTGGTCAACAAATACCATGCGATAAGATTCCAAAGGCAAACCAGAAACTGGATGCTTTTTAGAAGCTTGAGCAACAGGACCGTGATCAAACAAAGGAGATTTAACTACGTTAACTCTATGACCATCAACGTGCTCATAACTAGTGAAGTAACCAGTGATTCCCAAGTTACGACCAGAACCAGTAATGAAGGTAGGTTGAGTAGTTTGCAAATAAGAGTTAGAAGAATAGTAAGTCTTCAAAGCACGGTCAAACTCACGAGCTCCACCGATACCAGTGTAAAGAGTTACTTGCTTGTCAGTAGCATCAGTCATACCATAGAACAAATCACCAATAACTTCCTCAATCTTAGCTTGAGTCAAATTAGAATAAGTGTCTTTGTTAATGATTTGCTCCAACAAACCAGGACCAGAAACTACAGGTTGACCATTCTCATCCAACATAGTGCTAACACCATTTGCATCATGAGTTTTTTGACCATACCAGTAGTACATTTCACACTCTTCTTTGAACTTCAACATGTGACGGTACTCTTCGTAATCCATCCACAATTTAGTCTTACTTCCTTCTTTCAAAGGCAATTCAAATTGAGCAACATAATCTTTAGCATTTCCAGAGAAATGATAAGACTTACGTACAGTACCAATTTTGCTACGAACCAAACCAGGAGCAGTCCAGTTAGATGCATTACCACGAGAGAAATCAATTCCTACGTTAGCATACATCATTCCCCACAAAGCACCAGGAGAAGCATCAGCAATAGATACAGAAGCTGCATCAGGAGAAACCAATTTCAAAGTGTACTCCCATCCTGAACCATTAGATACAGGTTCTGACATGATACGAGCCAATACACCAGATTGAGATACCAAAGTGTAAGGAAAAATAAACCACTTGTCAGGGAAAGTCAATTTGAATGGAGCACCACCAGCACCAACAACTGCACCAGGAGCAGTAGATACAACAGGACGAACATTGATTTCGTGAGTTTTAACACGATATTCATATTCGTAGCGATCAATTGAACGAGTGTTTCCAACACCTTCAGTCAAGAAAGACAATGGAAATTTCTTTTCCTCACGACCAG
>JACCDM010160930.1_pt1 | contig 81385 bp, 76 predicted proteins | sample 7445851 | NCBI WGS metagenome assembly JACCDM01 (sample SAMN15323438, study PRJNA562643) | freshwater metagenome | isolation source: river surface water | place: USA:Blue River Watershed | collected 2017-08-16
TCGATGCGGACACCATTCGTTTGCTGCTTGAAGATCTGCAGCGCGAGTGGGTCGGGCGTGGGGTAGAACTCGTGCCGTTGGCCTCGGGATGGCGGTTTCAGACGCGGCCGGAGATGCGCGAGTATCTCGATAGGCTGAAAAACGAGAAACCGCCGCGTTACTCACGGGCGACCATGGAAACACTGGCCATCATCGCCTATCGTCAACCCGTCACCCGGGGCGATATCGAAGACATCCGTGGCGTGGCCGTGGCCACACAGGTGATCAAATCCTTGGAGGATCGCAGTTGGATTGAGGCCATCGGCCATCGCGATGCACCAGGCCGTCCGGCGTTGTACGCGACCACCCGCCACTTTTTGGACGATCTCGGTCTGCGATCCCTGGAGGAACTTCCCACGTTGGATGCCAATTGGAGTGACACCGCCAATGCCTTGTTGCCCGGCTTGGCCCAAGAGTCCTCGATGGCCGATCGCGAGGCCGTGCCGTCAGAGTCCGAATCCGTTAAGACCGATGACGCGGGCGTCATGCCCGACGATGAACCTCAGGCTGCATCGTGAGCGATGAATTAAATCTAAACGATCCGGTGCTCGACGATCCCGCTGAGCCGGACACGGCGCACGTGGTGAACGCGCCGGAGCCAGAGGGCGACCCCATTCCGTTTTACGCCCAGCAGGGATCAAGCCCTCGCGTGGGAGGGCCATCGCGGGCGGGCTTGGATTACGACCCACCGAAGTTGCACAAGGTGTTGGCCGATGCGGGCGTTGGTTCGCGGCGGGAGATGGAAGAACTTATCCTCGCGGGGCGTGTGTCGGTCAATGGCACCCCGGCCCATATCGGACAGCGCATCTTGCATTCCGATCAGGTCAAGGTGAACGGCAAGCCGATCCGAATCCGCGTGGCCCCGCCGCCGGTCCGCGTGTTGGCCTATCACAAGCCCGCGGGTGAAATCGTGACCCGCGACGATCCCCAGCATCGCGTCACCGTATTTAAGAAATTGCCTCCGGCCCGCTTTGGCCGTTGGATTGCGGTGGGCCGCCTGGACATGAACACCGAGGGACTCTTGTTGTTCACCACTTCGGGCGAACTGGCCAATCGACTCATGCATCCGCGTTCTCAGGTCCAGCGCGAATACGCCGTGCGTTTATTGGGTGAACTCACGCCCGAGTCTCGCGCACAACTCATCGAGGGCATCGCGCTTGATGATGGTCCGGCTAAATTTGAAAGCATTGATGACGCCGGTGGCGAGGGTGCGAATTACTGGGTACGCGTGGTGATCACCGAGGGGCGTAATCGCGAAGTCCGCCGTATGTTTGAGAAGGTCGGTGTGACGGTGAGCCGCTTGATCCGGATTCGATACGGCCAGATTGCCTTACCGTCGAACCTGCGCCGCGGCCAGTCGGTGGATCTCGACGAGGCTGACATTCAGGCACTGTGTCAGTCGGTGGGACTGCGGAACGGCGCTGGTGCCGTGGGCGGTCCGCGCAAGGGCGCGGGTCAGAAGGCACGCCGGGGACCGCGTCCGACCCGAGCGGGTGGGGGCGCCCCCCAGCCGTGGCACTCGCCAAGCAGCGTGGCCCGGGTCAGTCAGGAGGACCGCCACTTGGACGATGGCGTGGATCTCAATGAGCCGCATCCCGATGATGAATGGCAACCCTCCGGCCCGGATGCCCACCTCTCGCATCTCGGCGGTGGACCGAAAAAGCGGCAAAACGGGGCCAAAAAGCCCAATCCCTTGCAGACCTCGTGGGGGGCTTCCAAACCGGTGACCGGTGCGTTATCTGCGCCGCAGCGGCCTGGAGGGCCGGGACGTCCCGGCGGCGGTCGCCCGGGCGGGGCTAAAAAAGGATCTCGGCCCGGTGGTGCAAAGGGCGGCTTCCGCGGCCGCAAGCCCCAATAGTCGGAGTCCATCGGCCAACCGGCATTGATCACGGCTGAAGATTCCTGTAAAATCAAATACATAGCGCGTCTCTTCACGCTGTCGTTGTGACCACAACGGGTTCGGAAAGAGAAAAGCGGTCAATAAGAAATGGGCTTCACAAAGCCCATTTTTTTTTGCCGTTTCGCATCGCGAGGCAGGGTAATAACGGATGTGGATGGTCGGGGTGGAGTGACGAGTCGGGTATGGCAGATCTTTGGCAGGCCGTGGAGTTGGCCGCAGCAGACATGGGGTTTGAACTCATCGACCTGGAGAGAACGCCGGGTGGTGTGATGCGCGTGTTCATTGATGTCCGCGATCCCGCCGGCATGGTGACGGTGGATGATTGTGAAGCAGTGTCGCGGCATCTGGTGCACCTGTTGCCCGTCGAGGGATTTGATTTCCAGCGGCTGGAGGTGTCTTCGCCGGGCATGGATCGGCCACTGACCAAGCCGGCGCATTACGTTCGGTTTGCCGGATCGATGATCAAGTTGCGGTTACGGCTGCCGTTAGAGGGGCGGCGAAATTTTGAGGGTGTGCTGCAGGTGTCCGACCAGGGAGCGCTGTCACTCGAGTACGAGGGCAAAGGGGGCGAGCGGCTGCAGTTGAATTTTGAAATCAGTGATGTGGAGCGGGCGCGGTTAGTGCCGCAGTACCCGTTTTAAATAGGATCTAGGAGAACCAGTATGAGCCGTGACTTGTTGATGTTGGCCGATGCCCTGGCAAGGGAAAAAAATGTCGAGCGGGAGATTGTGTTCCAGTCGCTGGAGAGCGCGCTGGCCTCGGCCACGAAAAAACGGTTCACCGATGAAGTCGATGTGCGCGTCTCGATTGACCGTACGAGCGGCGACTATGAGAGTTTTCGTCGTTGGCAGGTGGTGCCAGATGGTGAGCTCGAAGATCATGACCTGCAGATCATCCTGACGGAAGCCCGCAAGCAGATCGCCGATATCGAGGTGGGCGATTTCATTGAAGAGGAACTCGAGCCGATCGAGTTTGGCCGAATTGGGGCGCAGGCCGCCAAGCAGGTGATCCTGCAGCGCATTCGTGAAGCCGAACGCGAGCAGATCCTTAAGGATTTTCTGGAGCGCGGTGAAGTCATCATTAACGGTACCGTCAAGCGCCTAGAGCGCGGCGATGTGATTGTGGAATCCGGCAAGATCGAGGCACGGTTGCCCCGTGATCAGATGATCCCTAAGGAGAATCTGCGTCCCGGCGATCGTGTCCGTGCCTATATGCAGCGTGTGGAGCGCACCCAGCGTGGCCCACAGATCATCTTGTCGCGTACGGCCCCGGAATTCATCATGAAATTGTTCGAGCTCGAGGTGCCCGAGATCGAGCAGGGCATGCTCATCATCAAGTCAGCCGCCCGTGATCCGGGCGTGCGCGCCAAGATCGCGGTGTTCACGGCCGACCGTCGTATTGATCCGATCGGCACCTGTGTGGGCGTGCGCGGATCGCGTGTTCAGGCGGTGACCCATGAACTGGCCGGTGAGCGTGTGGACATCGTGCTCTGGTCAGAAGACCCGGCCGAGTTCGTGATCGGTGCCCTGGCCCCGGCCAATGTGTCGTCCATCGTGGTTGACGAAGAGCGTCACGCGATGGACGTGGTGGTCGATGAGGCCGAGTTGGCAGTGGCCATCGGCCGCGGCGGACAGAATGTGCGTTTGGCCTCCGACCTCACCGGTTGGCAGATCAATATCATGACGGCAGATGAGTCGGCCGAGAAATCGGAAACCGAGCGCCAGAAGCTGCGTGAAATCTTTATGGAGAAGCTCGATGTCGATGCGGAGGTGGCCGACATCCTGATCGAGGAAGGCTTCTCGACGCTGGAGGAAGTCGCTTATGTGCCCGTGGCCGAGATGCTGGAGATCGATGCCTTTGATGAGGATACGGTTAACGAGCTGCGTAACCGTGCGCGCAATGCGTTGCTGACGGCGGCGATTGCCCAGGAAGAGAAGCTGGAAACCACCGCAGAGGATCTGTTGGATCTTGAGGGAATGGATCGTGATCTGGCCGTAACGCTGGCCGATGCCAAAGTTTTCACGCGCGATGATCTCGCCGATCTGGGTGTGGATGAGCTGGTCGAGATCGCTGGACTCGATGAGTCGCGTGCCAAGGATCTGATCATGAAGGCACGCGCCCATTGGTTTGCCTCTGAAGAGACCGAGGCAGGGGGGTCGACGGATGGCCGCTGATAATGTAGAAAAATTTGCGGCCGAACTGAAACTTCCGGTCGAAACACTGCTCGAGCAGTTGCGCGCGGCAGGGGTGCAGAAGTCATCGGCCGGTGATGGGCTGACCGAGACCGACAAGGAACAGCTGTTGTCGTCCTTGCGTAAGGCCCATGGGGGCGAAGAGGCACCGCGCAAGAAAATCACGTTGACCAAACGGCAGACCTCCGAGATCAAGCAGGCCGACGGTTCTGGAAAGTCGCGCACCATTCAGGTGGAGGTGCGTAAAAAGCGCGTGTTTGTGAAGCGCGATACCGCCGAAGGCGCCGACACCGCCGAGTCGAGCGCACCGTCTGCACCGGTGGTCTCCGAGGAAGAGCTTGCTCAGCGTGAGACCGAGAGCCGGCGTCAGTCGGAGCTCTTGGCGCGTCAGGAAGCGGAGCTCAAGGAAAAGCAGGATCGTTTGGAGCGTGAGCGTGCGCGTGAAGCGCAGGCCATTAAGGATGCCGAAGAGGCCGCCCGATTGGCCGAGCAGGCGTCCACGCTGGATGCAGCGGCCGCTACGAAGAGCGCCAAGGAAGAGGCGAGTCGTGTCAAGGAGCGTGCCCGACAGGCCGCGGAAGATGCGGCCAAATCGGTGCAGGCCCGTCGTGCAGTGGAAGATGAAGTGGCGGCCATCAATAAACTGATGTCCGCGGCGCGCACCGGAAAGCTTGCGGCCACGGCCCGTGCGCCGGAGAAGGCGGCCGAACCCGCATCGACCACTCTGCATAAGCCTGCGGCAAAAGCCGGCACAGAAAAAGCCGAGGACGACAAGCCCAAAGAGAAGAAATCCGAAAAGCAGCTGAAGGCCTCCAAGCTCTCATCGACCTGGCAAGACGATGCCGCGAAGAAGCGCGCCATTAAGACCCGTGGTGACACCATGGGGGGTGCAGGGGGTTGGCGGGCGGGCCCGAGGGCGAAATCCAAGCAAGGTTCCACTGAACCCTCGAATTTCGTGCAGCCCACCGAGCCGCAGGTGCGTGAGGTGCATGTGCCCGAAACCATCAGCGTGGCCGATCTGGCCCACAAGATGTCGGTAAAGGGCTCTGAGGTGGTCAAAACCCTGATGCAGATGGGCCAGATGGTCACCATCAATCAGGTCTTGGATCAGGAGACCGCCATGATTGTGGTCGAAGAGATGGGGCACAAGGCGTTTGCGGCCAAGCTCGACGATCCCGAGGCCTTCCTGGAGGAAACCGAGGCGGAAAAACTTGCTCAAGCGGCGGCGGTCACGCGGCCGCCCGTGGTCACCATCATGGGCCACGTGGATCATGGCAAGACATCCTTATTGGATTACATTCGTCGCACAAAAGTCGCGGCGGGCGAAGCCGGTGGTATTACGCAGCACATCGGTGCCTACCACGTGGACACACCGCGCGGCGTGATCACTTTTCTGGACACACCGGGTCACGAGGCATTTACGGCAATGCGTGCCCGCGGTGCGAATGCGACCGACATTGTCATTCTGGTGGTGGCGGCCGACGATGGCGTGATGCCCCAGACGAAAGAGGCCGTCGCCCACGCGAAGGCAGCGGGCGTGCCCATCGTGGTGGCCATTAACAAGATCGATAAGCCCGAGGCAAATCCGGATCGGGTCAAAACCGAGCTCGTCGCCGAAGAAGTGGTCCCTGAGGAATATGGCGGCGAGTCGCCGTTTATTTCGGTGTCCGCCAAGACCGGTCAGGGCATTGATGATCTGTTGGAAAACGTGCTGTTGCAGGCCGAGGTGTTGGAGCTGAAGGCACCGGTATCGGCATTGGCCAAGGGTCTGATTGTCGAGGCGCGCATCGACAAGGGCCGTGGTCCGGTGGCGACCGTGCTCGTGCAATCGGGAACGCTGAAAAAAGGCGATGTGATCCTGGCCGGTGCCGCGTTCGGACGGGTGCGTGCCATGCTCGATGAAAACGGGCGACAGGTCGACGAGGCCGGCCCATCGATTCCGGTGGAGATTCTGGGCATGACCGAGGTGCCGCAGGCGGGCGACGAGATGATGGTGTTAGGCGATGAGCGCAAAGCCCGTGAAATTGCCTTGTTCCGTCAGGGCAAGTTCCGCGACGTCCGTTTGGCAAAGCAGCAGGCCGCGAAACTGGAGAACATTTTCGAGAACATGGGCGACGGGGCGAAAACCCTTTCCCTCATCATCAAGTCGGATGTGCAAGGGTCGCAGGAGGCCTTGGCGACGGCGATGCAGAAGCTGTCCACCGAAGAAGTCAAGGTCAACATCGTGCATGCCGCGGTGGGCGCCATCACCGAGTCCGACATCAATCTGGCCATTGCATCCAAGGCGGTCGTAATCGGATTTAATGTCCGCGCCGATCAGCAGGCCAAGCGGCTCGCCGAAGGCAACGGCATTGATCTGCGCTACTACTCGATCATCTACGATGCGGTCGATGAAGTGAAGAACGCCATGCAGGGCATGCTGGCGCCGGAGCGTCGCGAGAACATTATTGGATTGGTCGAGATTCGCCAGGTCTTCAAGGTATCGCGTCTGGGCAATATTGCCGGGTGTATGGTGCTCGAAGGAATTGTTCGTCGTGGTGCCCAGGTCCGACTGCTGCGGGATAACGCGGTGATCTGGACGGGCGAACTCGATTCGTTAAAGCGCTTCAAGGATGACGCCAAAGAAGTCAAAGAGGGATTTGAGTGTGGTTTGACACTCAAGAACTACGATGACATTCAGGAAGGCGATCAGCTCGAGGTGTTTGAGATTCAAGAAATTGCGCGGACACTCCAATAAGCCAACGGAACGGGGACACCGGGTTGCCGATCAGATACAGCGGGATTTGTCGGAACTGATTCGGCTGGAAGTGAAGGATCCCCGGTTGGGCCTGGTCACCATCACCGACGTGGAAGTCACGCCGGACTATGCCCACGCGAAAGTGTTTTACAGCGTCTTGCCGGATGACGAGTCGCAGCTTAAAAAAACAGCCGAGGGTCTGGCGGCCTGCCGCGGCTTTTTGCGGGCCAAGCTGGGCCGCATGCTGAAGATTCATCAGACGCCCGAGTTGCATTTCGTGCGGGACGACTCGGTCGCGCGGGCGATGGCCATGAGCGCATTGATTGATCGGGCCGTGTCGGGCCAGGGCCGTCATGACTAAGCGCGCGACGTGTCCGATTGATGGCGTGTTGCTGCTCGATAAGCCGGTGGGTCCGTCGTCGACCCGGGTGCTGGGTCACGTCAAGCATCTGTTGAATGCGGCCAAGGCCGGCCATGGTGGCACTCTGGATCCGATGGCCAGTGGTCTGTTGCCCCTGATGTTCGGTGAGGCCACCAAATACGCCGCCCATGGGCTGGATGCCGACAAAACCTACGAGGCGCAGATTGCCCTTGGGTCCCGCACCACCACGGCCGATCGTGAGGGCGAGGTCATCGCTCAGGCGGCCGTTCCCGACACCTTGTCGCGTGAGCAGATCCATGCGGTTCTCGCCCGGTTTATGGGGCCGCAAGACCAGGTGCCGCCCATGCACTCGGCACTGAAAAAAGACGGCAAGGCCTTGTATGCCTATGCGCGAACGGGGCAAACCGTGGAGCGCGCCCCTCGTCGAATCATGATTCATGCGATTACGCTCACGGAGTGGGCGACGCCATTGATCGGGATTCGCGTGAGCTGCAGCAAGGGCACGTACATTCGGACTCTGGCGGAAGACATTGGTCAGGCCTTGGGGCTTCCCGCCCATTTGCACAGCCTGCGGCGTGTCGCGGTCGGCGACCTGTTGGCCCACGATATGGTGGCACTCTCCGCCATTGAGCAGGCCGATCCGTCGGATCGCGAAGCGTTTCTTAAACCCGTGGACTGGCTGATTCGCGACTGGCCGGCCGTGGTGCTCGATCGCCCTCAGGAGCATCAGTTTGTTCATGGCCAGGCGGTGACCGTCACGACGACGATGGCCGCGCCCCGAATGGCGACGGGCGATGGCGCACACACAACACATCAACAGGTGCGTGTGCAAAACCGCCAGGGCGTATTTCTGGGCACGGGTCGTGTCGCTGCCCAACGTGTTCTTCATCCCGAGCGTCTTCGGGTCTTATCTTCTTAGGAGTCGTTTATGCGCGCACTGCGCAATATTGCAATTATCGCCCACGTGGACCACGGCAAGACCACGATGGTGGACAAACTGCTGCAGCAGGCCGGAACATTTGCAAAACATCAGCAGGTGTCCGAGCGTGTCATGGACTCCAATGATCTGGAAAAAGAGCGTGGCATTACCATTTTGGCCAAGAACTGTGCGGTCGATTACGAGGGCACGCACATCAATATCGTGGACACGCCGGGTCATGCCGACTTTGGCGGCGAAGTGGAGCGTGTGCTCTCCATGGTCGATGGCGTGTTGTTATTGGTGGACGCGGTCGAAGGCCCGATGCCCCAGACGCGTTTTGTGACCCGTAAGGCCTTGGGCCTGGGGCTCAAACCCATTGTGGTGGTCAATAAAATCGATCGGCCGGGCGCCCGACCGGACTGGGTGGTGAGCCATACCTTTGATCTGTTTGACAAGCTCGGCGCCACCGAGGAGCAGCTCGACTTTCCCGTGGTTTACGCCTCGGCATTGAACGGATTTGCCACCCTGGATCACACGCAGCCGAGCACGGACATGCGGCCGCTGTTTGATGCGATTTTGAAGTATGTGCCCCAGCGGGCCGACGATACCGAGGCGTCCTTGCAGCTGCAGATCTGTTCCCTGGACTATTCAAGCTATGTCGGAAAAATCGGCATTGGTCGTATCAATCGCGGTCGTCTGAAATCCCTGCAGGACGTCATGATTCAGGATGGTCCTGACGGCACACCGAAGAAAGCCCGCGTCAATCAGATCCTGAAGTTCAAGGGACTGGAGCGCGAAGTGGTGCCCACCGCCGAGGCCGGCGATATCGTGCTGATCAATGGCATTGAAGACCTCAACATCGGCACCACGGTGTGTGAGCTGGATCATGTCGACCCATTGCCGATGCTGCAGGTGGACGAACCCACGCTGACCATGAACTTCATGGTGAACGCATCACCGTTGGCCGGCCGTGAAGGCAAGTTCGTGACCAGCCGTCAGATTCGCGAACGCCTGGAGCGGGAATTGAAATCCAACGTGGCACTCCGGGTGGACTTCAGTGCCGACTCCGATACCTTCATCGTGTCCGGTCGGGGGGAGTTGCACCTCACCATCTTGCTGGAAAACATGCGTCGTGAGGGCTATGAGCTTGCCGTGTCGCGTCCTCGTGTGGTCTTTAAAACCGATTCGAACGGGGAGCGGCTTGAGCCCTATGAGATGCTCACCGTCGATGTGGAGCAAGACCATCAAGGACCGGTGATGGAGAATCTGGGACTGCGCAAGGGCGAGCTGTTGGACATGCAGCCCGACAGTAAGGGCCGTGTGCGCCTGGAATACCGTATGCCCGCACGTGGGCTGATCGGGTTTCAGGGCGAGTTTCTCACCATGACCCGTGGCACGGGGCTCATGAGTCATATCTTTGATGATTACGGCCCCTACAAGGGGGAGTTGGCGGAACGCCGTAATGGGGTGCTGATCTCTCAGGATGACGGCAATGCGGTGGCCTATGCCTTATGGAAGCTGCAAGAGCGCGGCCGCATGTTTGTGAAGCCGGGAGATGCCTTGTACGAAGGCATGATCATTGGAATCCATAGCCGTGATAACGACCTGGTGGTCAATCCGGTCAAAGAGAAAAAGCTCACCAATGTGCGGGCCTCGGGCAAGGATGAACACATCGATCTCACCCCGCCAATTGAACTAACGCTGGAAAAGGCGGTGGAGTTCATCGCCGATGATGAGCTGGTGGAGATTACGCCAAAGAGTATCCGTTTGCGTAAACGGTATCTTAAGGAACACGAGCGTAAAAAGGCCGTGCGTGAAGAGGCGGCCTGAGATTCAGGAGTCAATGGTCTTGGTTAGAGGTCATTCGGAGATTTGAAAATGCAAAAGGAAATCAAGGTTTCGCTGATGGCGACCCGACAAGTCGTAGACGATATGCTCGCCGACACCGCTTTGCAGAACGAACTTACCCGGGCGGTGGATGCCTGTGTCCGTGCATTGCGCTCCGGCAGAAAACTCATGTTTGCCGGTAATGGAGGCAGTGCCGCCGAGGCACAGCATTTCTCTGCAGAAATGGTGGGTCGCTTTCTAAAAGAACGTCGTCCCTTGCCTTCAATTGCCTTAAGTACCGACACTTCCGCATTGACCGCGATAGGTAATGATTATGGATACGAACATGTCTTCTCTCGACAGGTGGAGGCGCTGGGGAATGAGGGAGATGTGTTGATTGCGATGTCCACGTCGGGTCGCAGTCCAAATGTCCTCTTAGCGATTAAGAGTGCACGTGATCGAGGCGTGATTACGATCGCGCTGACGGGAGCTACCGCGCGAGACATGGGCGAAGTTGCGGATATTGTGTTGAAGGTACCCTCTAGTCATACCCCTCAGATTCAGGAAGGTCACCTTGTGTTAGGACATTTGCTGTGCGGGATGGTGGAGAGCCAACTCCTCGCATAAGCCGCGCGCTGCAGATTCTGCAGACGTTGGGCGTGGACGAGGCCACACAAACGGCCACCCGTTTATCCGCGCAGTTTGACGGATCCCCGCGCACCGTCGAAACCTATCGAAAGCAGTGGGGCAAAGAGGTCACCGATCTGTTGATCGCGTTGCACCGGATGTCCGGGGTGGGCACCCGTGTTCGTCGTGAGCCCGGATCGGAAGCCCCGGCGCAGGTGGAAACTCTGCGGCGGATGCTGTTGGCGTTAGCCGATGATCTGCGCGTGGTGGTCATGCAGTTGGCTCTGCACATTTCGGATCTGGAAGGGTTGACCCGTCGGATGACCTCGTCCGACGCACCGGAGCTCGCGGCCTGGGGCCGATCGCTCGGGGAAGAGACCCTGTTGGTGCAGGCCCCATTGGCCAATCGGCTCGGCATCTGGCAGTTGAAGTGGCTGATGGAAGATCTGGCCTTTCGGATGACGGAGCCGCAGGCGTATCGTGAGATCGCCCGTCAGTTGGACGAGACCCGTCAGGAACGCGAAGCGTTTGTCACCACCACCATTGCGCGCCTGCGCCATTTTCTGGATCAGGCCGCAATCCACGGCGAGGTGGCCGGACGGCCCAAGCACCTCTACAGCATCTATCGCAAGCTCAGCGCAAAGGGACTGCAGTTTGATCAGCTGATGGATGTTCGTGCCTTCCGAATCCTGGTGGACACCGAGGCCCAGTGCTACACCGTCTTGGGGTTTTTGCATGATCACTGGCGGCCCCTGGATTCGGAGTTTGATGACTACATCACACGGCCGAAGGCCAACGGTTATCAATCCTTGCATACCGTTTTGTTGGATGCGGACGGCCGGCCGTTCGAGGTGCAGATTCGGACGCACGACATGCATCAGCGCGCAGAGCTCGGGGTGGCGGCCCACTGGAAGTACAAGGAGTCGGGCGGCCGACATGCCTCCAGTGGCGACTATGCGGCACGGATTTCCTGGCTTCGGCAGATGCTGGACTGGGGGCACGGCTCATCGGGCAGTGTGCGCCTTGGCGATGATCGGGTCTATGCACTCACGCCCATGGCACGAATCATTGAGCTACCCAAGGGGGCGACGCCCCTGGACTTCGCTTATCACCTGCACACGGAGATCGGACACCGTTGTCGCGGTGCTAAGGTCAATGGTCAGATCGTGCCCTTGACGGCCGAGATTCACACCGGTGAGACGGTGGAGCTGCTGACCGTGAAGCAGGGTGGTCCGAGCCGCGACTGGATGAATCCGGACGCCGGTTACCTGCGCAGTCCGCGCGCCCGACAAAAAGTACGCACGTGGTTCCACGCCTTAGATCTTGCCGAGGGGCGTGGGGATGACAGGACCATGGAGAAGGCCTTGGAGAAATCCACGGAGAAGCCTTCCGACAAAAAATCAGAGAGCATGCACAGCGATGCGGAGCGTTTGAAGCGCTCCGAGATCACGGCAGAGGAGTTGATTCTGTCGAAAATCACCCGGCCCAAGGCGGCCTCGAAAGGCCCGGTGTTGGTGGTGGGGGTGGATCGCATGCTCACGGCATTGGCGCGCTGCTGTAAGCCGGCGCCGCCGGATGCGATCAAAGGGTTCGTCACCCGCGGCCGCGGGGTGAGCGTGCATCGGGATTCGTGTGCCACCTTCGCACGGATGGCCCACGATGCGCCAGAGCGTGTCATTGATACGGAGTGGGGCGCGCCGAAAGATGCACAGGAGGCCCGCTATCTGGTGGATGCCACCGTGGTGGCCAAATCCCGTTCGGAGTTGCTGCGCGATATTGCGGAAGTATTGGCCCGAGAAAAGGTGCCGCTGGCCCGCATGGATTCGTTCCCCAAGGGCGACCTGGTGACGATGGCCTTAAGCCTTCAGGTGGCCGATGGCGAACAGCTCAAACGCGCCTTGGCACTGCTGCGCGACGTGACCGGTGTCATGTCCGCACAGCGGGCATAACCTCAGGCGGCGATTAACCGCAGGTGCCGAGCTCGCCGCACTGACTGCAGAAGTCGCATCCGTCTTTCCGAATCACGGCATGGGCCCCACAGGCCGAACATTTTTTGCCTGCCATGGTGGCCATGGGAGTGGGACTGTCGGCCGGTGCTACTTCAGTGTGATGATGAATCACGGTAATGCGTTGTTGCGCACGATTGGCCAGAATGTTCTGGATGGCATAGGCGATTGCCGCTACTTCCGAGTCATGCCACATCGGTACCGTGGTGCCATCGGCCTTCTTGTGGGTGCCCAGGCGTACCGGGCCGCGATCCCAGGCGACTTTCCGCATATCGTGAAGTGCACGCTCCAAAAATCCGCCGCGCGCGGCCAGTGACAACATGCGCATCGTGGACGTTGTCCACTGCTGGGATTCACCGCTTTGGCCGACCGGCATAAAGAACTCAATGGCCCGATCAATCGTGCCCTCACCACTGGGGTTGGGCAGGGGCAGAAAGGACACGATCAGATACAGGGTCTTATGGCCTTCTTGCGTCCAGTATTCAATCTTCTCGGCCACCGCTGACAGGGCGCCCTTAGGACGTTTCTCGATGACGGTGCGCATCGGATCCACCGGTAAGGCATCCGATGAGGCATCGGAGGTCGGTTCGGCCGTGGGCGTGGTTTCCAGCACTGCCCCCAGAATACTGTTGGGACGATAAGTGGCCAGTCCCTTGAGCCGGAACTTCCAGGCCTGCAGGTAGAGGCTCTTAAAGTCTTCGTACGGGTAGTCGGCCGGCACATTCACGGTTTTGGAGATGGCCGTGTCCACGAACGGTTGCACACACTGCATCATGGCGATGTGATCTTCGGCGCTCATGTCCAATGCGGATACGAAACTCTCCGGTAGGCTTTCGGCGTGGCCACCCAGCAGATGGAAAATACGCCAGGCATGATCTTCCACGGTGTATTCACGGGTCGAGCCATCGGCCTCGCGCTTTTTACGGCGATAGGTCCATGAGAACGCGGGTTCGATGCCATTGGACGCGTTGTCGGCAAAGGCCAGGCTCACCGTACCGGTGGGTGCAATGGACAGCAGGTGGCTGTTGCGAATGCCGTGTTGCCGAATGGCCGCCTTTATGGATTCGGGAAGCCGGCTTGCGAACGTGCCATCGGCCAGATAGCCACTGGCATTAAACATCGGAAAGGCGCCTTTTTCCTTGGCGAGTTCCACCGAGGCCTCATAGGCGGCATTGCGCATGCACTCGGCGATCTGTGTGGCCATCGCCCGACCGTCGTCACGATCGTAGCGCAGACCCAGCATGGTCAGCGTATTGCCCAGGCCGGTGAATCCCACGCCGATGCGCCGCTTTGCGGCGGCCTCTTCGCGTTGCTGCGGCAGTGGCCACCAGGTGACATCGAGCACGTTATCGAGCATGCGCACCTGGATCTTGACCGACTCGGCAAACCCCTCGAAGTCAAAGCGCGGTGTGCCTTGAAAACCAAACGGGTGGCGCACAAATCCCGGCAGGATGATCGGACCCAGGTCACAACATCCGTAGGAGGGCAGGGGTTGCTCACCGCAGTTATGTGCAAGCAGGCCATTGGCATCGAAAGCGTGCACATCACGGACGGTCACATCATAGACGGGGGCCTCACCACAGGGTTCGAGCGACATCACGGTGGCGGTAAACCGCTCGCGGTTCAGGCGGCGCTTGTAGTGAGATAAAAGGGTGTCGAGTCGCGCGGCCTTGTCGGTGTCGGAAAAACCGATCATGTCTGCAAACCGCCGCAGGTTCTCTCCGCTGATCAGAAGCTCCTGCTGTGCTTCGGTGTCATCGAGACGCTGGCCACCGTGGCCATCGGGCAGCAGACGGGGGCCGGTCGCACGGCGCTCTTCATGAATGGACGACATGATGCCCAGGCGATGCAGCATCCGTTGGACGGCCTGTAGATTCTGCAGATTGCTTTGCGACAGTCGCAGACTGACCTGTTTCATCGCATGGTCGTGGATGCTCCCATCGGCATCAAAGAGTCCCCGTAGAAATCCAACGTAGAAGTCCGACGATTTGCGCTCGATCTGAGGGCTGATGACCGTGTGCCCGGGACGCATGCCCAGTTCAAACGCCAAGTCCCGAAGGCTGCGGCCTGTTGTGATACGGCGTTCACCGCGGGCGACGATGGGCCGTTGGAACCCTTTGAAGTCCGATCGGTGGTCCAAGCGGCCGATGGCCGCTTCCGCGGATTCCATTACGCCCTGCGCACCGCTGCGCGCGTAAAGGGACTCGCGTTGTCCGACCACGCGGAGCTCCGGTGCCCAGACCGATAACACGGCCCTATCATCCTTTAGCGCGCCGCGACCGACCAGCAGTCCGAGAAGATAGCCCTCATCTTCATTGCCCTCACCGGCCCAACCCGACGCCACGCGGTGGTCGTTGAGAACAATCTCGTCACCGGCCTTGAGATCTTGTGCCTCGGCCCACTCGGTCTCTCGGCTATACCGGGTCTTTCGCGCAACGCGACGGATGCGGTGATCTGCGGTCAGTCGAAGTCGAAATCCCTCGGTCGTCCGAAGTTCGAACACCGGTTTTGTGCCGGTATGGAAGAACCCCGGACTCTCTAGGTCATGCAGTTCCCCGTTCACTTGCACTAGAAATGTCTGACCGATCAATTCCTGGACCTGACGCGGCCCACGTTCGGTCTGCACCCAGGTATCCGCCGTCACGCAGGGATTTGTCGCGTTGATGGACTCGCAATAGCGCAGATTGTTATCGGTGTTGATCCGATCGAGAAATAAAATTCCCGGTTCGGCAAAGTCATAGGCCGACTGCATGATGGTGTTCCAGAGCTCACGGGCAGCGATGGTCTGATAGACCCACTTGCCATCGGCCTCGCGGCGATAGGATCCCTGGTCGATCAGGGCGGCGGCGGGTTTGGCCGAGTGGACCAGATGCCATTCCTCATCGTTTTCCACAGCGGTGATGAAACTGTCGGGCACCGCCACGGAGACATTGAAATTATTCCAACGGCCAGGCGTTCGTTTGGCCGTGATGAACTCCATGACATCCGGATGATCAACGCGCAGCACGCCCATCTGCGCGCCGCGTCGCGCACCGGCGGACTCGACGGTGCTGCAGGACTGATCGAAGACATTGATATAACTGCAGGGTCCCGAGGCCATGGAGGCCGTGCCTTTGACCTCGGCGCCTTTCGGCCGGATACGTGAAAAGTCATAGCCCACGCCACCGCCGCGTCGCATGGTCTCCGCCGATTCGCGCAGGGCCTCGTAGATACCCGGAAATCCATCGTCATCCTGGCCCTGAATGCAGTCGCCCACCGGCTGCACGAAACAGTTGATCAGCGTGGCTTTGATGTTTGTGCCCGCAGCACTCATGATGCGCCCGGCGCCGATGGCACCGGCCTGCATGTTCTTTAGAAACAACGCCTCATAGCGATCGCGTTCGGTGGATTTCTCAACACTGGCCAGGGCGCGGGCCACACGGGCGTAGAGTTGGTCGGCCGTTTGCTCTCCCGATTTGAGGTACTTCTCGCGCAGGACATCCAGGCTGATGGTTTGGGGCTCTTGGGTAATGCCTGCAGCGTGAAGTTCATCGCGTTTCATGGAAGGTCTGCCGAAAAAAGATCGTGAAGGAAGGGAAATCGAAGCCCGCTATTGTCGCCCAAGACTGCGTGACACAGCGGCACACTCGGCGCGTCGCGCGGCTAGGCCGAGGGGGCGGCCTGAAGACCACCCAGCAGGCATCGGACCAATTCTTCGACGCTGCGAATCTGATTGCCAAACGGAAGGGCTCCGGCACCTCGGAAAAACAAGCCACGTTGCGTGTCCCCGCTTTGGGCGTGGGCGAGTTGGCGATCAATGCAGAACTGACCCATGCTCGCCACGCCATCGCGCAGGCCACAATGGGCCAGGCAATCCAGGGCGAGATTGCACCCCTTTTGTTTCAAGTGGGCGACCGACTTGAGCTTGTCCTCAATGCGCAGATACTTGTCCAGCCAGGGGGTGCGCACCGCGCGGGCGGGCAACCCCGCCACGCTGACAAACTCCACGATGTCATCGGGAGTGGCGTTGGCCAATGTGGCTTTGAATTCGGGCGCCGCATCGCATTCATGGGTAACCGCAAAGGCGGTGCCTAACTGCACGGCAGTGGCGCCCAGTGCCTGCAGGCGTAGGATGTCTTCGCGAGACGAGATGCCGCCGGCGGCGATGATAGGAATCGATTTGCTGAATCCGGCCTCGTCCAGAAACCGCACGACGGCCGGGATGACCTTGTCGAATTCAAATCGGACATCCCGCAGATCTGTGACTTTGGCCGCGCCCAGGTGGCCGCCGGCGAGCCGCGGATGTTCGATCACGATGGCGTCGGGCAAGCGGCCTTTCTTTTCCCATTTTTTGATCACCAGTTGCACACCGCGGGCATCGGAGAGGATCGGAATTAAGGCGCAATCGGGATGATCTCGGGCGAGATCGGGCAGATCGAGCGGCAGACCGGCGCCCACGACCAGGGCATCGGCACCCGATGCCAGCGCCTGTCGTACGTAGTCCTCGTAGGCCGACAGGGCCTTCATGACATTGACGGCGATTAGCCCATTGCCGTTGGCAATGGCGCGGGCGCGTGTGATTTCTCGGTCAAGCGCTTGGAGATTCGCGGCATCCAGGATGGCGCGACCATCCGGGCGATGGGCCGCATCGCGTGTGCGATCCATGAGATCGGGATGCAGTCGACGCAGGTCAACCGAGGACACCGTACCGATGGCGCCCAAGCGGGCCACCGCACCGGCCAGTCCACCGGCCGAGACACCCACGCCCATGCCACCTTGCACGACCGGAATGAGCGGCCTGCCGTGCATGCGCCAGGTGCTGAGACCGGACTGTTGGGATAGGGCAAGAAGTTGATCGGCGAGGTGTCGATCGTGATGCTCCGGCTCTTGGGGTTTTAACGGAGATGGGTGACGGGACGGCGGCGCGAAATAATCCCTGAAATTCATGATTTTTCTTTATAAAACAGTAGGTTAGAACCAGGCCATACCGTAACAAACGGCCCTGAAATACAGGTTGATATAGGTCAATTCTTTAAGCGCTAAAACCATTGACGGCTTAAGATGCCGTCACATGAAACTCTCTACGCTTTTCGCTGTGCTGGGTCTGTGGTGCGCTCTGGTGCCGTCCGTATCCTGGGCGCAGGGGTCGCGAGAGCAGGCCGATAAGCGGGATGTGAAACGCCAGGAGTTTTTAAAGCGGCTGCCGCTGGAGTCGCGCTGTAAAGCCGAGGTGGCCGGCGGCGTGATCAAGCCCGAGGGCGCACAAACCTGGACATCGGGCCCATTTGAAGTGGAAGCCGAAGACGATTTTCGCGTCACCATCGCGATGCTGGATCAGATTCCACGCGTGGATCAGGAAACCTGCGAGGCACAAGCCCGCGGACTGGAATATGACGATACCAAGCGGGCCATGGAGTTTCAGGATGGTCACTTGGTGTGCATGCGCCGCGTTTACAACGATCGTGGTCGATTACCCCAGGTATTGGCCTGTCGCGTGAGCGCGCTGCTCACTCAGCCAACCCATCTGCGGTGCCGGAATTTCGATCCGATCCTGGATCCGGACGGCGTGTTTGTGGCGCCTCACCTGATGATGGTGGTGACCTTGCCACAGGCGGTCATGACGAAAGGCACCTGTCAGGCGGCGGACCGGTTTTGATTTAATCTTGGGCATATGGACCTTGCCCAACTGATTCAGACCATTGCGGTCTACGCGATTCCTGTGGTGTTTGCGATCACGGTGCACGAGGCTGCGCATGGTTATGCAGCCCGTTATTTTGGCGATACTACGGCGGCACAACTCGGCCGCATCACACTCAATCCCATCAAGCACATCGATCCGATCGGGACCGTTTTGGTGCCCTTGGGGTTGTACTTTGCAACGGCCGGTGCGTTTTTATTCGGTTATGCAAAGCCGGTGCCGGTGGATTTCAGCGCGCTACGACATCCCAAGCGGGACATGGTCTGGGTAGCGCTGGCGGGCCCGGCCGCGAATCTGTTTCAGGCCGTAGGCTGGGGCATCGGGCTTATTCTGTTGTTCGCCATGGGCATCGAGGAGCGATTCTGGCTGTCCATGTGCAAAGCCGGCATCCTGGTCAATGTGGTGATGTTTGTGTTCAATCTTTTTCCGCTGCCGCCCATGGATGGCGGACGTATCCTGGTGGGCCTATTGCCGTGGCGGCAGTCCTTGATTGTGGCGCGGATCGAACCCTACGGATTTTTCATTGTGCTGGCGTTGTTGGTGGCCGGTGTGATCTCCACGTTGTGGATGCAGCCCTTAATGGCCGTCACTTATCAGTTCATTGATCTGGTGCTGAGCCCGTTGCGTTTTTTATTGAGGTAGCGGTGTTATGGCCAGAGTAAAAATCGAACTTCCAGCCTTCTTTCTGTTTTCTACCGAGTTGACCGTGTACACGCAGCACATCAATTATGGCAATCATCTCGATAACGCGGCATTACTGGGACTGGTGTCGGAAGCGCGCATGCGATTTTTTGAATCTTTGGGATTCACCGAAGCCGATACCGAGGGCGCAGGCATCATCGTGGCCGACGCCGCCGTGCAGTACAAATCCGAGGCCTTTCGTGGCGAGGTGTTGGTCGTGGAATATGCCGTGGGTGACGTTTCACGAGTGGGCTGCGATCTGATCTATCGGCTTTCTGAAAAGATCACGGGCCGTGAAGTGGCACGCGGAAAGACCGGCATCGTATTTTTCAATTACGAGCGACGGGAAACCGTTCCCGTGCCGCAGGGTTTTCTTCGGGCAACGCAGTCGGGAGCGTGATGGCCCTCCGATGGCGGGTTCGGGTCGCCTTCGGTGCCGGCGTCACCAGAGACCGGCGGCGACGGCCTCTTCAATCAGACGTTGAACGGCCGGATTGATGTTGCTCAGAAAATTTAATCCCGTGCGGGTTTCGATATCCCGAACGGAGGTAATGAATTCCTCGATGCGCCGATTCGGCTGGGGTGCATTGGGCACCACAAACGCGATCGTGTCCACGCGCACCGGGTCGAACACCACTTTGTAGAAATGCGTGGGCACGGCCACCTGGTTGGGACCGATGCGCGATGGCGTCACGGTGTCGTAAATGGGCCCGGTGTAAATGAAGAGTTCTCCGCGGCTGGCCACCCATTTACGGATCGTGGACTCAATGTCGCTCCAAATTCCCCGATTCATGCCGGGACCCACCTGCGGGGCCATATTGGAGAGGTAGAAGCTCTCCTCCATCGCCTGTGCACTCCATCGCATATCGGCCGCGGGCGCCATATGGCCGCGGTCATAGCCGCTATTGCGATAGTCATCCAGTTCGGCGCGTTTTCCCTTGGGCAGTTCTGGGTCGGGGACGAACCGATCGCGGCGTGAGACGCGATTGACCAGACGCTCGGGTGTCATGCGCTGCGCCACCCACAACGGTGCTTTCTTGGTCTCATCGTGGGCCAGGGCAAATCCGGTTCGACACAGCAGTGCACCGTGCGTGTCCGGAAGCCCATATTCCAAAAACTCCTTGCAGCGCTCTGGAATATCCCGTGAGAACGCCGGCAGATGGGTGGTCATCGCGACCACGAACATGGCCAGCATCATGACGATCGCACGGGCATCGACCCGCGCGATCCGCTTATTTTTTCTTAGGACGAAAGGCCTTGCAGACATGGTCATGCGTAAAAAGACTCGGTCCACCGATCAGCTCTAAGCCATAAGGAATGGCGGCAAATACGCCCGGAACCACCACGTCGCCCTGGGCATCACGAACGCCACCCAGGGTCTCGGCGATGGCCTTCGGTTGGCCTGGCAGATTGACGATGATGGATTTGTTGCGAATCACGCCAACCTGGCGCGACAAAATGGCGGTGGGCACGTAATGCAAACTGACCTGGCGCATTTGCTCTCCAAAGCCGGGAAGCTCTTTATCGGCAATGGCCAAAGTGGCCTCGGGCGTGACGTCGCGCTCGGTGGGCCCTGTGCCCCCGGTGGTGAACACAAGGTCACAGCCCTCCTGATCCACGAGTTCGATCAGGGTCTGCGCGATCCTTTCGCGTTCATCCGGGATTAACCGTTCCACGGCCACCCATGGACTGGAGAGGGCCGCACTGAGCCAGTCCTTCAGTCCCGGCAGTCCCATGTCCTGGTAAACCCCTTGACTTGCACGATCGCTGATGGAAACGAGGCCGATTTTTGCTGTCATCCCGCTATTATTGCCGCTATGAAAAAAAGCCAACCATCCGCATCTTCCCCACTGTTTTACGATCCGCAGGACCTGCGTGATCTATCGCTCAAAATTCTGCAGATGGCCAAGGATATTGGTGCCACGGATGCCGCCAGTGAGGTCTCGGAAAGCAGTGGCCTATCGGTGACCGTGCGCAAACAGGCCATCGAGACCCTGGAGCGCACCCGTGATCGGGGGGCGGCAGTCACGGTGTACAGCGGACTGAAACGTGGCCATGCCACGACCTCGGACTTTTCGGATCGGGCCCTGCGCGATGCAGTGGCCAAGGCCTTTGATATCGCCCATTACACGGCCGAGGATCCCTGTGCGGGCCTGCCCGAAGACGCGTTGATTGCCCGTGACTACCCATCCTTGCCGCTGTATTTCCCATGGGCCTTATCGGCCGAGTCGGCGGTGGCGCTTGCCATGGACGCAGAGCGGGCGGCGCTTGCGGTGAGCCCCGCCATTAAAAATACCGAAGGCGCATCGGTGGCCGCGCATCATGGACAGTTCTTTGCGGCCAATACACGGGGCTTTGTGGGCGGATATCCATATTCACGCCACTGGCTATCGGTGGCGCCGATTGCCCAGGCCGGATCGGCCATGCAGCGCGACGATTGGTATACCTCCGATCGGGATCCGGTCAAATTGGCGGATCCGGAGTCGGTGGGGCGTTACGCCGCGCACCGTGCGCTGGCCCGGTTGCATGCCCGTAAGGCGCCCACGCAACGCTTACCGGTTCTGTTTGAAGCGCCGCTGGCCAGCGGAATTCTGGGCGCCTTCGTTCAGGCGACCAGCGGCTCGGCCTTGTACCGCAAATCCAGTTTTCTGCTCGATAGCCTGGGCACCGCCGTGTTTCCCTCGCATATCCAGATTTCGGAAGACCCGCTGATTCCCGGTGCGATGGGCAGCACGCCCTTTGATGATGAGGGCGTGCGGGTGGGGGCACGTGATGTGGTGGCCAATGGTACGGTTCAGGGTTACTTCTTATCCTGCTACAGCGCGCGCAAGCTGGGCATGACCACGACTGGTAATGCCGGTGGTTCGCACAATCTGGTGATGCGCAGCACCCAGACACGTCCCAGTGATGATCTGGTCACCTTGATGCGCAAGATGGGCCGCGGTTTATTGCTGACCGAGGTGATGGGCCAGGGCGTGAATTACGTTACGGGCGACTATTCCCGAGGAGCCTTTGGATATTGGGTCGAGAACGGTGAGATTGCCTATCCGGTCGAAGAGATCACGATTGCCTCGAATATGAAAGATATGTTTCAGGGCATTGTGGCGATCGGTGCCGACGCGCTGTGTCGCGGCACCAAGACCGTGGGCTCCATTCTGATCGATGAAATGACGATTGCCGGAGAGTAACACCGCGCGCGGCGCTAGAGATCGGACAGCGTCTCGACGCGCTGGGGCGTGACCCGGTTGGCTTTGATCACGCCGGGAATGCGCCGAATACGACGCAAGACATTGGCCAGGTGCTGGCGCTCCCGAACCTCTAGAGTCAGGTGCATGATGGCCAGCGTCTGATCCTTGGGCGCGGTATTGGCGCCCACAATGTTGGCCTCGGCACCCGAGATCGCCGAGGCCACACGGGCAAGAATGCCGCGTTGGTCCTGGGTTTCGATCACCAGATGGCATTGAAACAGTCGTTTTAAATCCTCGGCCCAGATCACATCGGCCCAACGGGTCGGATCTTTGGAGCGTTGGCGCCGTCCCAGGCCGCAGTTGGCCCGGTGCACCACTAGACCAGCGCCGCCACGCATCAGTCCAATGGCCGCATCTCCACCGATCGGGCTGCAGCAGGTCGCGTATTGCACCGTGGACCCTTCGCTGCCATCGATCGTGATGGCCTCGGTGCCGCTGGCGAAGTGGCTCTGCGAGATGGCCAGGGCGTGACGGGCATGTTCAGGCAGACGCACACCCGCGCCCGAGGACTGTGGGATCAGGCGACGTGCGGCCACGTTGGCCAAGGTCAGTCCCAGTCCAATGTCTTCCAGGAGTCGGTCTTTATCCTGGGCAGAATTCTCGGCCAGGAACTGGTGCCAATCGAGTTGCGGATCATCGATGCCATTGGCGCCCAGCGACTTAAGGGCCTGATCCAGTAACCGCTGCCCAAATTCAATGGCCTCGGTACGCGTGGTGGTCTTGAGACGATGTCGAATTTCAGCACGGGCTTTGGCCGTTCGCACAAAACCCAACCAGGAGGGATGAGGGTTTGCGTCGGGCCGCGTATGCACGTGGATCACATCACCATTGCGCAGCGGGGTATCGAGCCCGGCCGGTTGATGGTTGACTTCTGCGGAAACGCAACGGTTTCCGATATCGGTATGCACGTTGTAGGCGAAGTCCACCGGTGTCGAGCCGCGTGGGAGTTCTTTGATGGACCCCTTCGGGGTGAACACGTAGACCACGTCGGGAAAGAGGTCGATTTTGACGCTGTCAAGAAACTCGGATGGATCACGGGTCTGGGATTGCACCTGCACCAGGGATTGCATCCACTCGTGGGCACGGGCCTGCAGGGGCGAGACCTGTGCACTGCGATCCTCTTTGTACATCCAATGGGCGGCCACGCCGGCCTCGGATACGTGGTGCATTTCCTCTGTGCGAATCTGAAACTCCACCGGTGTGCCGTAGGGGCCCACTACGGTGGTGTGCAGTGACTGATAGCCGTTGGATTTTGGGAGCGCGATGTAATCCTTGAATTTACCGGGCATGGGTTTGTACAAGGCATGCAGGGCGCCGAGGGTCAGGTAGCACTGCGGAATATCGTGGACCAGAATCCGAAAACCGTAGACATCGAGCACCTCGGCAAGACTGAGTTTTTTCTCGATCATCTTGTTGTAGGTCGACCAGAGGCTTTTTTCGCGGCCCTCGATGGTCGCGTGGATGCCGAACTTGGGTAACTGGGATTCAATGGCGCTTTTCAAACGGCCGACCACTTCGCGCCGGTTGCCGCGTGCGGCCAGCAATGCCTTGGAAAGCACGGCGTAGCGCCGCGGAAATAGGCCGGCAAAGCTTAAGTCCTCGAGTTCTCGGAAGACCGCGTTCAAACCGAGTCGATGGGCGATGGGCGCATAGATGTCCAGGGTTTCCTTGGCTACACGACGACGCTTCTCCGGGGCCACCACGTGAAGGGTGCGCATGTTGTGGAGCCGATCGGCGATCTTGATCAGAATGACCCGGACATCACGGGCCATGGCCAACAACATTTTGCGAAAGTTCTCGGCCTGCGCTTCTTCGCGATTACGGAATTCAACGGCATCGAGTTTGGATAGGCCATCGACGAGTGCCGACACCTCGGGGCCGAACCGCTCACGGATATCGGTGGTGGTGGCGTGGGTGTCTTCGACGGTGTCGTGCAGTAATGCGGCCATTAAGGCCTGGGCATCGAGCCGCCACTGGGTGCAGAGTTCGGCCACCGCAAGGGGGTGGGACACGTAGGGTTCACCGCTTTGGCGGAACTGCCCGAGATGGGCTTCGTCGCTGAATCGATAGGCGGCGCGTAGGCGCTCGCAGTCTTCTTTTGGTAAGTAGGCCCGAGCGCGATCGATGAGCGGGCTTACGGAAACGGCCCGCAGAGCGGGACTGTTCACTTAAATGGGCACTTTCCGCAGCATCTCACGGCCCACGTGCTGACCAGCGATTTCACGCAGCGCCGTGACGGTGGGTTTGTCACGGGATTCGATTTTTGGCGATGCACCTTGGGCCAACTGACGGGCGCGATAAGCGGCCGCAAGGGCAAGCTCAAAGCGATTGGGAATGAAGGGCAGGCAGTCGTCAACGGTAATGCGGGCCATGGCATGTCCTAGCGTGTGGGTGAACGGGCAACCTTCTGCGCGAAGTCTTCGAGATTCTGTAAAGCAGCGCTAAAGTCTTGATTTATAATAACATAATCGAACTCATGGCTGTGCGCCATCTCACTTTGAGCCGCCGCCACACGCCGCGCGATCACCGTATCGCTGTCCTGGCCGCGGCCCCGTAGACGCCGCTCCAACTCCTCAATGGAGGGCGGCAAAATAAAAACGCTTTTGCTGTCGGGAAATAACGCCCGGATCTGCTGGGCGCCTTGCCAATCGATCTCCAGCAGGATGTGTCGGGATAAGGCCAACTGGGATTCGATCCACGACCGCGACGTGCCATAGAAATTTCCGTGCACTTCGGCCCACTCCAGAAAGTCCCCGTGGTCACGCCGGCGTTCGAACTCGGCCCGATCGGTAAAAAAATAGTGCTCGCCGTGGACTTCGCCCGGCCGTGGGGCGCGGGTGGTAGTCGATACGGAGAGCACCCATTCGGGATGACGTTCCAAAAACGCGGCCACGAGCGAGGATTTTCCTGCACCCGATGGTGCGGCAATCATCAGAAGTTGGCCGCTGGGCGACACGGCTGCCGCGCTATTCAAGGTTCTGGGCCTGTTCGCGAATCTGTTCGATCAGTAGTTTGATCTCGATGGAAAGGGTGCTGAGCTCCGCGGATGCCGATTTCGATCCGAGGGTATTGGCTTCTCGGTTCATTTCCTGGGTCAGGAAATCCAGACGTTTACCGATCCCGGATGACGGGCCAGAACGCCGGTCGGTGGGATGACCCGCGAGTGTCTGGCGTGCCGATTGGAGATGCACGAAAAGTCGGTCGAGCTCTTCGGCCACATCAATTCGAAGTCCAAAGACGGCCGCCTCTTGGCGAATGCGTTCACTTAAGAGATCGGCCTGTGCGGCGGTCATGGCTACACCCGGCGATGCCGCTGCCGTTGGCACGGCCGTGCGTAACGCATCTTGAAGCTTGTCCGAGAGCTTTTGCTCTTGTGCGCGAATCGTCTCGGGCAGGATGGCGCGTGCGCGTTGCACGAAGGCCTCAATCTCATCGAGTCGTGCGCGAACGATCTCCATCAGGCGCTCGCCTTCGTCGTGACGGCTGCGATGAAAAGGTACTAATGCCTCATCGAGTAAGCGCGACACGAGCGCAGACCAGTCGTCTGCGCTGAGTTGTGACTCGATCGTGACCCCTGGCAACCGGAGAAGATCGTTGACGGAAAACGGCGTGATGTCGGAGGCCTGTCCGCGGATCTCATGGGCAAGACGCAGTGCCGAGGCCAGTCCGGCGGGATGAATCTGGGTTTTGGCCAGACTCGATTCGGTCCGGGTCAGGGTGATGCGGCATTCCACTTTTCCGCGATGCACGCTGGCCTGGGTCTTGTCCCGGCACAGGCCTTCGAGCCAGCGGAATTCGTCTGGCATGCGGCAGGTGAACTCGAAAAATCGATTGTTCACGCTTTTGAGTTCCACACTGAGGCGTCCGGCCGGGCAGTCGGCCTGTGCGCTGCCGTATCCGGTCATGCTGGAAGGGGTCATAGAATGCATCTCACGCAGAATGGCCACCAAGAAGGTTGAGACACGGTATTGTAAGGGGCAACCATCACAAGGAATCGACATGACACAGCACTCCGCTCCAGGATCCCCCACACTTCATGCGTCGGGTCGGCCCAGTGGGCGCACGCCCGCGCAACTGCGACCGGTCAGTCTTCAGCGCCGTTACACCCGGCATGCCGAAGGATCGGTGCTGGTGTGCTTCGGCGAAACCAAAGTCTTGTGCACGGCGTCGGTGGAAGAGCGTGTGCCAGGATTCTTAAAGGGTCAGGGCTCCGGCTGGGTCACGGCCGAGTACGGCATGCTGCCCCGATCCACTCACACGCGCAGTGACCGTGAGGCGGCCAAGGGCAAGCAGAGTGGTCGGACACTGGAAATTCAACGACTCATTGGCCGCTCATTGCGCGCCGTGACAGACTTAACGCTCCTCGGAGAGCGGACCATCACCATCGACTGCGATGTGCTGCAGGCTGATGGCGGCACGCGCACGGCGAGCATTACCGGCGCATGCGTGGCGCTGGCCGATGCCTGTGCCGGATTGCAGCGTGATCGGCTAATTTCCACCAGTCCTCTAAAGGAGTCGGTGGCGGCGATCTCGGTGGGCATCTGGAGGGGCGTGCCCGTGCTGGATCTGGACTATCTCGAGGATTCCGCATGCGACACCGACATGAATGTGGTGATGACAGATTCCGGCGGCATTGTGGAAGTCCAAGGCACTGCTGAAGGGGCGCCGTTTTCGCGGGTGCAGCTGGATGATTTGCTGGCCTTGGCGGCCCAGGGCATAGAGCAATTGCATGAGTTTCAACAGTGTCTGATTCAAGATCCCGAGCGTCTGTCCGTCACCGTGGAATGACCATGGCCATCGGGTACACGCCGTCATTCGGCGCGTGTGCAGTTCGGATTAAGAGGCACGCGCCGACCCATTGATGACGATGAACCGACGTTGGGTATTGGCCTCGTCCAATTCCGGAAAGCTGCGGGAGTTTCGACACGCCCTGAGTCCGCTATTGACGGCGCAAGGAGTTGAGTTGATCGCGCAGTCCGATCTTGGAATTGCGAGTGCGGACGAGCCCCATGACACCTTTGAGGACAATGCGTTGGCGAAGGCGCGCCATGCAAGCCGTGCCAGCGGATGCCCGGCGCTGGCCGACGACTCCGGCCTGTGTGTGACTGCCTTGGGTGGGGCGCCGGGAGTCCGATCCGCACGTTACTGGAACGACCAACGCGATTCCCAAGAGGCGACATTGCGCGCTCAACTTGATGCCTTGCCGGTGGACGATGCCAATTCGCGTTTCCTGCTCAGCCAGCTCACGTCTGCGTCGCCGGCGCAGTTTCGTGCGGTGATCGTGTGGGTGCAGTCTGCGGAGGACCCCCATCCGATTGTCGCTCACGGCGTGTGGAACGGTCAGGTGACCGGTGAAGTGCGCGGTGAGCAGGGATTCGGTTACGACCCGATATTTTTTGACTCCCAATTGAATAAAATGGCGGCCGAACTCTCGGTCGAAGAAAAACAACGGGTGAGTCATCGCGGGGCCGCGTTGCGTGCGCTCATGGATCAGTTGGCGCTGCGGAACAGGGCGTGAGGTGGTGTCCGGTGACTCATGATTGCCTTTGATGCACTGCCCGAGTTGTCGCTTTACGTGCATCTGCCATGGTGTCTGCGCAAGTGTCCGTATTGCGATTTCAATTCCCATGAGGCGCAGGGCGATCTTGCCCAGGCCGAGTACGTGCAGGCGTTGTTATTGGACCTGGAGAGCGAACTTCCGCAGGTCTGGGGCCGGCCCATCACCAGTGTGTTCATTGGTGGTGGAACGCCGAGTCTGTTTTCACCCCAGGCAATCGCCGACCTGTTGTCGGGCATCCGTGCCCGCGTTCGCGTGCTTCCCGGAGCGGAAATCACGATGGAGGCCAATCCTGGCACCTTTGAGGCCGAGCGTTTTGAGGGGTTTCGGCAGGCCGGTGTGAACCGCTTATCACTTGGGATTCAGTCTTTTGATGATCGTCAGTTGCGTGTTTTAGGGCGCGTGCACGATGTGGCGCAGGCGATACAAGCGGCGCGCAGTGCAGTGAAGATCTTTGATCGTGTGAACCTGGACCTGATGTTTGGTCTGCCGGGCCAGACCCTTTCGGACTTGCAGCGGGAGTTGGCACAGGCACTGGCCATCGAATCGACCCATCTGTCCTGCTATCAACTGACACTGGAGCCCAACACGATTTTCGCCACACGCCCCCCCGCCGGGCTTCCGGACGAGGATCAATTGGCCGACATGCAGTTGTTGGTGACCGACACATTGGGGGCGCACGGGTTTGAGCGCTATGAGATCTCGGCGTTTTCTAAAACCGGCGCGCGATGTGCCCACAATCTGAATTACTGGACCTTTGGCGACTACCTCGGCATTGGCGCCGGTGCCCACGGCAAAATCTCCAGCGCCGATCGGATCGTCCGCACGCATAAACGGCGACACCCGCAGGCCTACCAGGAGGCTGCAGTCCGTGGCAAACCCAGCGCCGGCCGGGATCCGATTGAGGTCGCCAGCCTGCCGTTTGAATTCATGCTCAATGGGCTGCGGCTGATTCATGGGGTGCCCGTGGCCCGATGGCGCCAGACCACGGGCCTGGCCGTGGGCGAGCATCCCTTTTTGCTCGAGCGTCTTACCCATGCCCAGGAACGGGGCCTGCTTGCTCGGGATCCGGGCGTTTTTCGGGCCACACCGCGCGGCCTGGAGCTATTGAATGACCTGCAATCGATCTTTTTGGTCTAAATTGGTGCAAAAATCGGGAGTCTTATGGAAATGCACCAATATCATTCAATTAATGCACTAAACTAGTGCAAATTAGTGAAATCTGCGCTCAAAAATCAATCTAAGTCATTGATTTGCCGTTGATTTTCGGCAGGCATGTTTTTCGCTAAGAACGAGTCATCGATTTTATTTTAAGGAGAGCCGTAATGCCCACCCCTCAAGACGTCATGAAGATGGTGACTGATAACGAAGTCAAATTTGTGGATTTCCGTTTTACCGACACCCGCGGCAAGGAGCAGCACGTTTCGGTGCCCATCAGCCACTTTGATGAAGACAAGTTCGAGTCTGGCCATGCGTTTGACGGGTCATCGATCGCGGGATGGAAGGGCATTGAAGCCTCGGACATGTTGCTGATGCCGGATCCCAATACGGCCGTGCTCGATCCCTTCCGTGAGGAGACCACGCTGAACCTGACCTGTGACGTGGTCGAGCCGTCCGACGGCAAGGGCTATGACCGTGATCCGCGCTCGATTGCCAAGCGTGCAGAGGCTTATCTCAAGGCCTCCGGCATTGGGGACACCGCGTACTTCGGGCCGGAGCCCGAGTTCTTCATCTTCGATGGTGTGACCTGGAATGTCGACATGTCGGGTTGTGGTGTGAAGATCAAATCCGAGGAGGCCAGCTGGTCCACCGGAATCGAGTACGAGGGCGGCAATATGGGCCATCGTCCGGCGGTGAAGGGCGGTTACTTCCCCGTGCCACCGATTGATTCTTTCCAGGACATTCGTTCCGAGATGTGCCTGATTCTGGAGCAAATGGGCGTGCCCGTGGAGGTCCATCACCACGAAGTCGCCGGTGCCGGACAGTGCGAGATCGGCACCAAGTTCTCCACCCTGACCCAGCGGGCGGACTGGACCCAGATCCTGAAATATGTCGTGCAAAACGTCGCCCACAGTTACGGCAAAACCGCCACCTTCATGCCCAAGCCGGTGGTGGGGGATAACGGGTCAGGCATGCACTGCCATCAGTCCGTGTGGAAAGATGGTCAGAATCTGTTTGCCGGTAATGGCTACGCGGGACTCTCCGAGTTTGCGCTTTACTACATTGGCGGCATTATTAAGCACGCCCGTGCACTCAATGCCATCACCAACCCCGGCACCAATAGCTACAAGCGACTGGTACCCGGATTCGAAGCGCCGGTGAAGCTGGCCTATTCCGCGAAAAACCGTTCGGCCTCCATTCGTATTCCTCACGTGAGCAACCCGAAGGGCCGCCGCATTGAGGTGCGTTTCCCGGATCCTACGGCCAATCCTTATATGGCCTTTGCGGCACTGTTGATGGCAGGACTCGATGGCGTGATGAACAAAATCCATCCTGGCGAGCCCGCAGACAAAAACCTGTATGACCTGCCACCCGAGGAAGAGAAGAAGATCCCGACGGTCTGCTCGTCATTGGACCAGGCGCTCGAGGCCTTGGACAAGGATCGTGAGTTCCTGACCCGTGGCGGTGTCTTCAGCGACGACATGATCAACGCGTACATCGATCTCAAGATGGAAGAGGTCACACGATTCCGCATGACCACGCACCCCGTCGAGTTCGATATGTACTACTCGCTGTAATGCCCTCGCGCGGAATCGTGATCAGCGGTCGTTTAGTGTGACGCGACAGGATTTCCGCAGTTTTGATCTGTTGACCACGGCGGTGGTGATTCTGGATCGTGATCTGCGCGTAGTGCATTGCAATCAGGCGGCCGAGATCCTGTTTGGGGTCTCGAGCCGGCTGCTCGAAGGTCAACCGCTGTTTGAGTCCATTGAACCCGTTGAAGAAGCGGAGCACATGCTGTATGAAGCGGTCGAACAGCAGTTTGATGCCAAGCGTCAGCACATTGCCTGGAAGCTTCCCATGCGCGGGGTAACCACGCTCGACACCACCGTGACGGCCCAGTCGGAGATGCACGATGTGCTGCTCTGTCTTGAACTGCGAGAGATTGATCAGCAGCGGAAGGCTGATCGTGAGGAGCACCGGGCCGATCTGACCCAGGCCAACAAAGAGCTCATGCGCAATCTCGCCCATGAGATCAAAAATCCACTTGGTGGGGTCCGCGGTGCGGCCCAGTTGCTCGATCGGGAACTGCCCAGTGATGACCTGCGGGAATACACACAGGTCATTATTAAAGAGGCAGATCGGCTGCAGGAATTGGTCGATCAAATGCTCGCTCCGCACCGCAAGGCGCGGGTGCTGGAGCCCGTCAACATCCACGAGGTCTGCGAACGTGTGCGCAGTCTGATGCTGGCCGAGTTCACCCAGGGGTTGCGCATTCGACGGGATTACGACACGAGCCTGCCGCCCGTGCACGGCGACCGTGAGCAGCTCATTCAAGTGGTGCTCAACGTGGTGCGAAATGCTGCCCAGGCACTGAATGGTGAAGGCGAGATCATTCTTCGATCTCGAGTGGCACGTCAGGTCACCATCACCAAGCGTCGTCACAAACTGGCATTGGATTTGCATGTGATCGATAACGGGCCGGGCATTCCCGAGGAGATCCGGGAACGTGTTTTCTATCCTCTGGTATCCGGACATCCGCAGGGGCATGGCCTTGGACTGACCTTGGCCCAGTCCTTTGTGCATCAGCACGGCGGCATGATCGACGTGGAAAGCCGGCCCGGTCTGACGGATTTTCTGATTCGTTTGCCGATTGACTTGAAATGGAGCCAGTGATGAAACCGGTGTGGATTGTGGATGATGATCAGTCGATCCGTTGGGTCCTGGAGAAGGCACTGAGCAAACAGCACATGCCGTGCCGAGTGTTTGAAGATGCGCACGACGTGATGACGGCCTTGGAGTCGGACACGCCTCAGGTGCTGGTGTCGGATATTCGCATGCCGGGCGACAGTGGTCTGGAGCTCTTGGAGCGGGTGAAGCACCGGTGTCCCCAGGTGCCGGTGATCGTGATGACGGCCTATTCGGATCTGGACAGTGCCGTCTCGGCGTTTCAGGGTGGCGCGTTCGAATATCTGCCCAAACCCTTTGATGTGGACGCAGCGGTGGCCTTGATCCGGCGTGCCGTTCAGGAGAGCTCGCCATCGGCGTCGGCCGGTGATGCATCGGTCGAAGCACTCCCTGAGTTACTGGGCCAGGCACCGGTGATGCAGGATGTATTTCGTGCCATAGGCCGGCTGAGCCAATCGAGTGCAACCGTGCTCATCACCGGGGAGTCGGGCACCGGAAAGGAGCTTGTGGCCAGCGCGTTGCATCGTCACAGTCCTCGTGCCCGGATGCCGTTTGTGGCGTTGAACACGGCGGCCATTCCACGTGATCTGTTGGAGTCCGAGCTCTTTGGTCATGAGCGCGGTGCGTTTACCGGGGCGCAGTCGATGCGTCGTGGGCGCTTCGAGCAGGCCGAAGGCGGCACACTTTTTCTGGATGAAATCGGCGATATGCCGTTGGATTTGCAGACCCGGTTATTGCGTGTGTTATCCGATGGTAACTATTACCGTGTGGGCGGACATCAGCCGCTGAAGGCCAATGTCCGGGTCATCGCGGCCACGCATCAGGACCTGGAGGCACGGGTGCGCTCCGGACAGTTTCGTGAGGATCTCTTTCATCGTCTGAATGTGATTCGGTTGAAGTTGCCACCACTGCGCGAGCGACAGGAAGACATTCCGCTCTTGGTCAAACACTTTCTTCAGAAAAGCGCCAAGGATCTGAAGGTGGACACCAAGCAGATTGCGCCGGCGGCCATGGAGGTGCTCACCCAGCTTCCATTTCCCGGCAATGTGCGGCAGCTGGAAAATCTGTGCCACTGGATGACGGTGATGGCGCCGAGTCAACTGGTGCAGGTAGAGGATCTGCCCGCCGAATTGCGCAGCCATGACCCACCCGTGCCCGCGGTTAACCCCGGTGGCGCGTCGGAGAGTGTGTTGATGACGATGGCGGTGCCCTTGCCCGCTGCGAACGGCGTTTCATGGAAGGAGTTGTTGCGTCAGGAGGTCACTCGGGCCTTGGCCAGCGATCCCGCCGGACCGGCCGATGGCCGTATGAATCAGTGGTCGCGGGAGTTCGAGACCGCCGTGTTGGGCGTGGCGCTGAAACACACGCGTGGACGGCGCATGGAAGCCGCACAGTTGTTGGGGATAGGGCGCAACACCATGACCCGCAAGATCGCGGAACTCCACTTGGAGGATGACAGATAGTCGGTTTTTGATTATTCTCAATATTGGGACACCGCAGGGAGAGAAAAACAATGCACAGTTCTTACCAAGGACTGAGCGGCGGGGCACCAATATCGATTGCGTCAATTTCGTCGAATTGCGCCGATTGCTCGATGCACGAGCTATGCCTACCCGCCGTCGTCAACAACGAGGATTTGGACCGGCTTGAGACCATCATGTCCAAGCGGGTGCGGGTGGAGCGGGGGGACTCCCTCTACCGGGCGGGCGATGTTTTCACGTCCTTGTATGCGGTACGCCTGGGGCACTTTAAGACCGTCTACTCCGAGGGACCCACTTCTAAGCAGATTATTGCGTTTCAAATGTCCGGCGAGATGCTGGGCATGGAGGGCATCGGTCAGTCACGCCACAAGTGCAGTGTGATTGCGCTGGAAGACAGCGAAGTCTGCGAGGTGCCGTACTCACGCCTGGAGGAACTGTTGACCCAGTTGCCGAGCCTGCAGGCCCATTTTCATCGCATGATGAGCCGCGAAATTGAGCGCGAGCATCAGGTGATGTTGTTACTCGGATCCATGAGCGCGGATCAGCGCGTGGCCGCATTCCTGTTGAACCTTTCCCGACGCTATGAGGCGCGGGGGCTCTCACCCAATCACTTTGTATTGCGCATGACCCGGGAAGACATCGGTAACTACCTGGGGCTCACCATTGAGAGCGTCAGCCGCGTGTTCAGTCGATTTAAAAAGAACGACTGGATCGAAGGGTCTCCGCGGGATGTGAAGCTTCAGGATCGCAAGGCACTCGAGGAACTCTGCGGTCAGCACTGAGCCGCTCTTGGGCGACCCCTCGGGGCCAGGCGACACCTGCAGCGCGGGGCTAGAGCGAGTAGGGCGATCGGCGTTCGATGGGTTCTGAGGTGGGCGGTTTCATCAGCGACCAGGTCATGAAACTCGAGATCGCCATGAACACAAAACACACCGCAAAGCCAATCGCATAGGCGGCCAGTCGATCGATGTCCAGGGGCAGGCCGTGCAGGATCAGATCCACGGGATCAAAGAGTGAAAAAAACAGGGCATTGAGCGCTGCCGCCCCCAGAAAGGCCGGCCATAAGACCACCATGGCCACCTTGGCCTTGCTGGACGGAATATTGGTCGGTGGGGGTGGTGCGTAAGGAACTCTCGCCATCGCTCACTCCAGAATTAGTTAACAGTCCAGGTGGCTTTAACCCGCCAGCTGGACTGGTCATCTTCCAATTGGGCATACCAACGACCCGAGGATAGTCCCGGCACATCGGATTGGTAGCGACCGTCGGCGGATTTTACAAGGGTCGCCGTGATGTCCATTTGATTGAGTGTGGGGTGGGAGAGCCGCAACCGAATCGCGTCTGGCGCGGGCACGCCGGCGTTAGCCTGAAAAATCACCTGAATGCGCTGGGTGCCCAAGGGTTGCGGCAGGATGGAGGCCGTAAGCTGGATCCCCTGCGATTGGGCGGCCTGGTCTTTTTCGAGCCGCTGGTTGATGGCGCGGCCTTCCTTGTAATAGTCATCGGCCACCAGACTGTCGGCCGTTTTGACGGCGATGATCATGGTGATAACTCCGGCGATCACCGCCGAGGCGGGGATGCCGATGAGAAACCATACCCAGCCGTGACGAAACCAGGGTTTGGTATCGTTGGCCGGATCACGGCGCTCGGAATGCGAGGGTTCTGTGGACATGCGCATGATTATCTCGGAATAAAGAAGATGGCTTTCTCATCCACGCCCACACCGGGTGCCGTGAGTGAGTCGATCCGGATCTGGATTTTGTGGGAGCCTTTTTCCAGCGCTTCGAGATCGGCGATTGGTGATTGCATCCGCACCACGAAGAGTTTGGTCGAGGTCTTGGGCACCTCAAAGGTATCCCCACTGACCATGCGCAGTCCCGGAATACCTGTCGCAGTGACCTTATAGGTGTGGGTGCGTTCGTCGGCATTGATGAACTGGAACTGGAAGGTGTTTTCAATATAAGTGCCCTCCACCTCGCGGGCCATCGCGCCGCGATCCCGCATGATGTCCACCTTGAGCGGCGTGCGCAGAATGAGTGAACCGAATACCGCCGACACGATCACGGCAAGAATGGCGGTGTAGATCAGCACACGGGGGCGCAGAATATGAGCCCTCAGTTCCTGTTGGGTGTAACGCTTGGCCATCGCATTCTGTGTGGAATAGCGAATTAGATCCCGCGAATAGCCCATCTTGTCCATGATGGTGTTGCAACCATCCACGCACAGTCCGCAGCCGATGCACTCGTACTGCAGGCCCATCCGGATATCAATTCCGGTGGGGCAGACATCCACGCATACACCGCAGTCGATGCAATCGCCCTTGCCGACGGAGCGATGATCGATTTTCTTGGAGCGTGAGCCACGGGGTTCGCCACGGGTTTCATCGTAGGTCACGATCATGGTGTCCCGGTCAAACATCACGCTCTGGAATCGTGCGTAGGGACACATGTACTTACAGACCTGCTCGCGCATGAATCCCGCCTGCAATATGGTGAAGCCTGCATAAAACAGGATCCAGAAGGTCTGCCAGGGACCCAGGTCGTTAGTGATCACCAATTGGCCCAGGTCCCGAATTGGAGTGAAATAACCGGCGAAGGTAAAACCGGTCCACAAGGCCACGATCAACCAGGCGGCATATTTCAATGCCCGTCGCAGGGCACGCTCACCGGCCGGCCCCTTAGCATCCAGACGCATGCGCTTGGCACGATCGCCTTCGATCCACCGTTCGATCTGCAGAAAGATAGCGGTGTACACCGTCTGCGGGCAGGCGTAGCCGCAAAACAGCCGGCCGGCCACGGCGGTAAACAAAAACAGACTGAAGGCGCTTGTGACCAGCAGGGCGGTCAGGTAGATGAAGTCCTGCGGCCAGAGCACCAGGCTGAAAATGTAGAACTTACGTTCGACGAGGTTTAACAGAATCGCGGGACGGTCATCCCAGGTGAGCCAGGGCAGGCCGTAGTACAGGATCTGGGTGAGGGCCACCAGTACCCAGCGCCAGGTATTAAAAACCCCGCGGACTTCACGTGGATAAAGTTTTTTCCGCGGGGCGTAGAGCAGTACCGTTTGTTCGTGTGGGGCGGACCCGTCGGTACTCATGGTCTCGGTATGGGGGCGTCGTCGATTCGGATCAGAATATTATTTTTGTTGCGACAGGCTATAGACGTAGGCCGACACGATGTGGGATTTCTGTTCGCCCAGGAAATCCTTCCACGCGGGCATGACCCCGTGGCGACCGTTATTGATCGTCTGCGTGATGCCGGCTACCGTGCCGCTGACCAACCAGACCTTATCGGTCAGATTGGGTGCACCCATCGCGATATTGCCCTTGCCATCGGCGCCGTGACAGGCGGCGCACACGGCAAACATCGGTTTACCTGCCGCGGCTTTGCCCGCATCGTGGCCACTGCCCGAGAGGCTCAACACATAGTTGGCCACGTTTTCGACCATCTCGGGGCCGCCCAGCGCGGCGCCCATCGGGGGCATGACCCCTTGGCGGCCTTCCAGCACCGAGGTTTTAATCGCCTGGGGCGTGCCGCCCCACAGCCAGTCGTTATCGGCCAGATTTGGGAATCCCTTTGCGCCGCGGCCATCCGAGCCGTGACACTGGGCACAGTTATTCAAAAACAGGCGCTGGCCAATGGCCAAGCCGGCCGGATCCTTGGCCACGTCGTCCATGCTCATGGCGGCGTACTTGGCATAGATAGGACCAAACTCTTTGTCGGCCTTCTCCATTTCCTTGGTGTGTTGACCCGTCGAGGACCAGCCCAGAACACCTTTCACATTGCCCAGGCCCGGGTAGAGCACCAGGTAGGCCACGCTGAACACGATGGTGATGTAAAAGAGCATCATCCACCAGCGCGGTAGCGGGTTGTTGTATTCCTGAAGGTTTTCATCCCAGACGTGACCGGTGGTGCCGGGATCTTTTCCGGGAATCACTTTCTGGCGGGACAGTGCGTAGAGCAGCGCGGCACAGGCCGCAATGGACAGCGCGCTGAGCGCAATCACGTAGAGATTCCAAAATTCGCTTGTAAAGTCAGCCATGGCGTTCTCGCTTGTTCGTCGTATGGACTATCGTGTGTTTTTGTCAGAATCCAGTGGCGCATCGTCTTGCAAGGGAATCATTGCATTGCGATCCATCTCTGATTTCTGTTTTTTTCCGAATACCCAAATGACCATGGCCACAAACGCCACGACACCCACCACGGTGAGTACGGAGTGAAAGCTGCTGATGGTCATTCGGGTTTCTCCCTGAAGTGCCGAAATCGGATTCGATTAACTGCGTTTGTCTTTGAGGGCCAGGCCGAGTGACTGCAGGTAGGCGATCAGCGCCTCCATTTCGGTCTTGCCCTTGACATCGTCGACCGATGATTTGATCTGCTCATCGGTATAGGGATGGCCGAGCGTGCGCAGTACGCTGAGCTTCTTGGGCATCACTTCGGCATCCACTAGATTTTTCGCCAGCCAAGGATAGGCGGGCATATTGGACTCGGGCACCACATCGCGCGGGTTATTCAGGTGAACCCGATGCCATTCGTCGCTGTAGCGGCCACCCACGCGGTGCAGATCGGGCCCGGTGCGTTTGCTGCCCCACTGGAAGGGACGATCATAGACAAACTCACCGGCCACGGAGTAGTGACCATAGCGCTCGGTCTCGGCCCGGAAGGGGCGAATCATCTGCGAGTGACAGTTATAGCAGCCCTCGCGAACGTAGACGTCCCGACCGGCCAACTGCAGCGCGGTGTATGGCTGTAAACCCTTCACCGGTTCCGTGGTGGATTTCTGGAAAAACAGCGGCACGATCTCCACCAGGCCACCGATCGCCACTGTAATGAGCACCAGCACGATCAGCAGTGCCGGGCTCTTCTCGATTCTTTCATGTGTTGCAGGCATTTGTAGTCTCCCTTGTCTGCGCGTTCGGTTAGGCGTGCGCCACTTCCGGGATGCGGGCATCCACGGGCTTGGGTTCGCGGATCGTCATGAACATGTTCCAGGCCATGATGATCATGCCGGCCAGGTAGAGGACACCGCCGAGCAGACGAATCGTGTAATACGGGTAAGTGGCCTTGATGCTCTCGATGAAGGCATAGGTCAGTGAACCATCCGGGTTCACGGCACGCCACATCAGGCCTTGCATTACCCCGGCAATCCACATGGCTGCGATGTAGAACACGATGCCCAGTGTCGCCACCCAGAAGTGCACCTCAATGGCCTTCACGCTGTACATCTCGCGCTTGCCGGCCAGACGCGGCAGCAGGTAGTACATGGCCCCCATCGAGATCATGCCCACCCAGCCCAAGGCGCCCGAGTGCACGTGGCCCACGGTCCAGTCGGTGTAGTGCGACAGGGCATTCACGGTTTTGATGGACATCATCGGGCCTTCAAACGTGGACATGCCGTAAAACGAAATCGAGGTGATCAGGAATTTCAGAATCGGATCCGAGCGCAGCTTGTGCCAGGCGCCCGACAGGGTCATCACGCCGTTGATCATGCCACCCCAGCTCGGGGCCAAGAGAATCAATGAAAACACCATGCCCAGCGACTGGGTCCAGTCCGGCAGCGCGGTGAAGTGGAGGTGGTGGGGGCCGGCCCACATATAGGTGAAGATCAGTGCCCAGAAGTGCACGATCGATAACCGATACGAATACACCGGACGCTCGGCCTGTTTGGGCATGAAGTAATACATCATGCCCAGAAAGCCCGCGGTCAGGAAAAAGCCCACGGCGTTGTGGCCATACCACCACTGCACCATGGCGTCCTGGACACCGGCGTAGGCCGAATAAGATTTGGTCAGGGACACCGGCAGGGCGGCGCTGTTCACGATGTGCAGCAGGGCCACGGTCAGAATAAATGCGCCAAAAAACCAGTTGGCCACGTAGATGTGTTCAATCTTGCGCTTAAAAATCGTGCCGAAGAACACGATGGCATACGACACCCAGACCACGGCGATCAACAGATCAATCGGCCACTCGAGCTCCGCGTATTCCTTGCCGCTGGTAATTCCCAGAGGAAGGGTCACGGCCGCCAGGACAATGATCAGCTGCCAGCCCCAGAAGGTGAAGGCGGCCAGGCCATCGCTAAACAACCGGGTGTGGCAGGTACGCTGGACCACGTAGTACGAGGTGGCGAACAAGGCGCTGCCACCGAACGCAAAAATCACGGCATTCGTGTGCAGGGGTCGCAAGCGCCCGTAAGACAGAAACGACCAGTGCGGCGTCAGATCGGGAAACGCCAGCTGGGCCGCCACGATCACGCCCACCAACATGCCGACCACACCCCAGATAACGGTCATGATCGCGAACTGTTTCACGACCTTGTAGTTGTACTCACCTGCTGTGTTCACAGCCATGATGTGATTCCCCCTGAGATTGGAATAATTGCGAGCCTAAGTGTATTCCCCAAGAGGAATATAGGGCTTGATATACGTCAACGGTCGTGCAGTCCAACCGGTGCCCTAGACAAACAAGGGTGCCGGGCCGGCGCTCTCCCGGGGGGGCGGGGTCAGTGCTTGTCTTGGGAGGGACGGTCGTCGTCCATCAAGATGCGGCGCGCGGGACCTTCCACATCATCGAATTGTCCGGAATCGGACATGCGAAAAAACAGCCAGACCGCCGCGGCAATCACCACCAGGCTAATGACAATCAGGAGAGGCAGCACGTCCATGGGCACAGCGTAACACTCAGTGCCGAAGCAGTCGGGCGGAATTGAGCACCACCAGCAGTGAGCTCGCGGCCATGCCTATCGATGCCACCAGGGGGCTGATCATGCCGAGGGCGGCAAATGGAATCGCCACCACGTTATAGGCGAGCGCCCAGGCCAGGTTCTGGTTCAGGATACGCCGCGCCCGATGGGCAATCCCAATCGTATCGGCCACTGCGGTCAGACTGTTGCCCACGAGATAGATATCCGCTTTTTGTCGGGCCAACGGTGCTGCGCTATTCACGGCAATCGAGACATCGGCCTGGGCGAGCACCGGGGCGTCATTATGACCGTCGCCCACCATGAGCGTGATGTGGCCCTGATCTTGAAGGGCTTTGACGCGCTCTTTTTTGGTGTTCGGTGTGCAGTGTCCGATCGCGTGGGCAGGATCGAGCGATAGGGCCTGGGCCAATCGTGCCACCCGCTCGGGGTGATCGCCACTCAGACACCACACGCGCATGCCCAAGGCGCGCATACGCTGCACCAAGGGAAGTGATTCTGGGCGAAGCGTGTCTTGAATGGAAAACCCGGCGCGGATCACGCCATCGATTGAGAAAAACACCGTGCAGTCGGCCGGCCATGGAGCGGTGGTGGAGACCGTTGGATCGGATTGCGCAAAGTGCTGCGCACCGAGTCGCAGGTGCTGGCCATCCAGATCGGCGTAAATCCCAAGTCCGGCGTACGACTGGGCGTGCCCTAGTCGTTCTGCGCGCGGTCGGAGTCCGCGCGCCGTCATCTCCCGTCGTGCGGTGTGGGCGATGGCCTGCGCTAAGGGATGCGCGCTTTCCTGGGCGATGGCGGCAATCGTGGGCCAGAGATTCGGATCGCCGAATTCCATCTGCACGTCGGAGCGTGAGGGATCAGTGAGCGTGCCGGTTTTATCGAAGATCACATCGCGCACTGCAGTCAACCGCTCCAGGGTCTGTGAACGGCTAACGGCAATGCCACCTTCGAGCAGTCGCGCTAAGGCGGCGGCGTAGGCGGCCGGGCCCGCCATCGATAAGGCACATGGGCATGTGACCACCAAGACAGCGATCACCGAGGGCAGCCACTGCTGCACACCCTGACCGAGGCCAACCGATACGGCAATCAGTGTCATGCTTAATAGCAGTATGCCGGCTGTGAAATAGCCACCGATTCGATCGGCCCATGCGACCCATTGAGGACGGTCCGTGGCCGCTTGTTCGGCGAGTTGGGATAACCGCGACAGCGTGCCCTGGCTTGGGGGGGTGTCCATCTCCATCTCAATGGCCGGTCCGAGGTTCACGGATCCTTCGGTCATGCGATCCCCACGATGACGGGTAACAGGCAAGGCCTCGCCCGTGAGCCAGGACTGATCGACTTCCGTAGTGGGAGAGAGCAGCAGACCATCGGCGGGCAGACGATCCCCCGAGTTCACACGGACGCGATCCCCGATGCGCAGATTCCAGGGGGCGACGTCGGCGATATCCGGTGCGACCCGATGGGCCAGTGTGGGCAGTGCTGTGGCCAGTTTCTCGCGTTGAGACGATGTGCGTGCGCGGATCTTGGCCTCGACCCATCGTGCTCCCAAAAGCAGAAACACAAACATCGATACCGAGTCGAAGTAGACCTCGCCCGTATGACTCATCCAGGCCCAGACACTGGCTGCAAATGCAATGATCAGCCCCAGGCTCACCGGCACGTCCATGCTCAGTCGGCGCTGCCTTACGGCGCGCCAGGCCGATTCGAAAAACGGTGTGGCGCTGTACACCATGACTGGAATGGTGATCAGAAGACTGGCGGTGCGCATCAGTGAGCGAACGTCGTCATCCAATCCGCCGCCTTCCAGATATTCGGGATAGGCGTACATCATGATCTGTGCCGAGGCGAGTCCGGCCACAAAGAGCCGTCGCAGTGCGATCCGTTCGGAGGCGCGGCGCATCTGCTCCATGGGGGCCGAGCCCAGTGGCAGCAGGGCGTAACCCACGCGATGAATCTGCTGGGCAATCGCCGAGAGGGTGATCTGTGTGGGTTGCCATTCCATAAACAGTCGCGCGGTGCTCGCGTTGGCCCGTGCCCGCACGACCCCCGGCGTTTGGGCCAGGATTTTCTCAATCAGCCAGGCGCAGGCGCCGCAGCGCAGTCCCTCAATGGCCAGAGTGGTCTGGGCGCTTGCGTGGACATGTTCCTGCGAGTTCTCATTGACCTGCACGTGTTGTGCATTCCATTGCGGGTCATCCAAAAGCTGGGCCCAGGGGGCCAAGGACTCCAGGGTTTTGATATCCAATGCCTGCGCACTGCGCTGTTCGTAATAACTCTGAGCGCCCGCGCTGATGATGGCGTTGGCAATCGATTGGCAACCGATGCAACACAGGGGTTGCAGGGTTTGGTGGTACGCCACTGTCCATGTGCTTCCCGGGGGCACGGGCTCCCCGCAGTGAAAGCATGCGGAGGACGGCGGCCGTGTTGCTGCGGCGTGGGCAGAGGCCGAGGTCATGGCAGACCCGCTCCGCCAATGCAAAATCCATCGAGCCAGGACACTGTGATCACGCCCGCGGCGCGCAAGAGCCCCCAGGTGCCGAAGATCACGATCAGGCCGCCCGCGATTCTACGAACGCTCGGATGACTCACGACGGAGGCGGCGGTGTGGGAGGCCATCGCCGTGACCCAGAGGGCCGGAATCGTGCCAAGACCGAAGGCCACCATCCACAGCGCGCCCTGGGCGGCCGATCCCGATACGGATGCGGTGACCAGCATGCTGTAAACAAGCCCGCAGGGCAGCCACCCCCAAATGGCACCGGCGCGGATGGCATTGATCAGTTGTCGGCCCCGATTACGACGGTGCGGTGTCTGTGGCACCAGGGTCGCCGTGGCCAAGGGCGAGAGGAATGTCCAGACCACCTGGCCCATGCGCTCGAGTTGAACAATGCCGCTCCAGACCTGGGCCACATGCAGGCCCAGTGCGATCAGAATTAGGTTGGCGGCGATGAAGGCAAGATCCCGAATCATCACCAGCGGTGCGTTGGCCAAAAAGAAACTCCCAAATGCCCCCACCAGCAACCCCATCAGACCGTAACTGAGCACTCGGCCGAGTTGCCAGGCGAGCAGCTCCGCACCCCGCTGGGCGGCGGTGTTATTCAGGTTCTGTCGATTGGTCTGTCCGGCGGCGATGGCCAATCCACCGCACATCGCCAGACAGTGTCCGGCCGACCATACGCCGATCAAAAGGGCGCTCAAAGGAAGTGAGGTCATGACGGGATTTTATGCGGCGAACGCCGTGCTCGCCGTTGACGCCACTGTTGTGGTGAGGCTACGACGTCGCGCAGTCGGCCCAGGCGGGCGCATGGTCCGAGGGTTGCTCCAATTTCCGCGGTTCGGTATCGATGCCACTCGCGCGGCAGCGATCGGCCAGGGCGGCAGACAGTAAGACATGATCAATGCGCAGACCGCGGTTACGTCGAAACGCACCTTGTCGGTAGTCCCACCAGGAGTAGACCTGATCGGGCTGATCATGAAGCCGAAACGCATCCCGCAATCCCAGCGACAGCAGCCCTGAGAACTTTCCGCGCTCCGGTGTCGAGCATAAGACTTGTTCGTGCCAGATCGCGGGGTCATGCACGTCGCGATCCTCGGGGGCGATGTTGTAATCCCCCACCATGGCCAGCTGCCCATGACGGGATAACTCCTGCCCGATATAGTCGTGCAGGGCCGATAACCATCGCAGTTTGTAGTCGTATTTGTCGGTGCCTACGGCCGCGCCGTTGGGCACATACACGCTGATAAAACGTATCGCCGCAGGGCGCTGCGTTGGCGATGACGTCAAGGCCCACGGCTGCAGTGTCGCCGCGATGAGGCGCACCTGTTCATCGGGAAATAATGGATTGTTCACGACGACATCGGTCGGAGGCTCGAAAGCCTCGGCACGTGCCAGGATCGCCACACCGTTATAGGTCGGCTGTCCGGCAAAGACCACGTGGTAACCGGCGGCGTCAATATCCGCTTTTGGAAATTTGGCATCGACGAGCTTTGTTTCCTGCAGTCCCAGAAGATCGACCTGGGTGCGGTCAAGCCACTGCAGCACGTGCGGCAAACGCACGCGCAGGGAGTTCACATTCCAGGTGGCGAGTTTCAACTCAGAGTAAACCGTTGTGACGCAGCAGGGGTTCGACCTGAGGTTCACGGCCACGGAAGGCCTTAAATGATTCCATCGCCGGACGGGAGCCGCCCACCGACAGCACTTCTTTCCAGAAACGCTCGCCCACCTGCCCGTAGCGCGCCACGCCCATTTCTTCAAAGGCCGCATAGGCATCGGCGGACAGGACTTCGGCCCACTTGTAGCTGTAGTACCCCGCCGCGTAACCGCCGGCAAAGATATGCGAGAAGCTCTGGGCAAACCGATTAAATTCTGGCGGCATCAATACGGCGATCTGTTTCCGTATGTCCCAGAGCATGGCTTCGATTGCCTTCCCGGTATCGGCGGGCGTATCTTGGGCAGTTGGCTTTAGGCCCATGTGGATGCGCATGTCGAACACCGAGAATTCAATCTGTCGCAGCATGAACAGGCCGCTTTGGAAATTCTTGGCCGCGATCATCTTGTCAAAGAGATCGCGTGGCAGTGGCTCGCCGGAGTCCACATGGGCGGTCATATGCGACAGGTTCTCCCACTCCCAGCAGAAGTTCTCCATGAACTGGCTCGGCAGTTCCACCGCATCCCATTCCACGCCGTTGATTCCGGAGACTTCGAGTTCGTTCACGCGGGTGAGCAAGTGGTGTAGCCCGTGTCCAAATTCGTGGAACAGGGTGATGACGTCATCGTGGGTGAGGGTAGTGGGTTTACCGCCCACGGGAGGTGCGAAATTGCAGTTCAGAAGAGCCACTGGCGTTTGCACGCCATTAGGCAGGCCGCGACGGCCGCGTGAATCGTCCATCCACGCACCACCGCGTTTCGTGCTACGGGCATACAGATCCAGGTAGAGATGACCGATGGTCTGACCCGTGCGCACCACCTCGAACAGTTGCACGTCCTGGTGCCACGTGGGCAGTGGGGCCATTCCAATCATGGGTTTGATCTCGACACTGAATAAGGTCTTGACCACACGAAATAGTCCCTGCAGGACCCGTGGCAGCGGAAAGTATTGACGGACCTGATCTTCAGAAAATGCGTAGCGCTTCTGGCGCAATTGTTCGCTGGCAAAGCCGACATCCCAGGCCTGCAGGGATGAAATTCCCAGCTCGGCAGCGGCAAATGCGCGTAATTCGGTCAGATCGTTTTCGGCGGCCGGCCGCGCCTTGCTGGCCAGGTCCATCAGAAAGTCGATCACCTGTTGTGGAGTGTCGGCCATTTTCGGCGCCAATGAGACTTCCGCGGCGTTGGCATAGCCCAGCAGTTGTGCCTGGGCCTGGCGCAGTTGAAGAATCTCTCCCATGATCGGACCGTTGTCGTGCAGCGCTCCCTCGGTGGCAATCTCGGAGGCGCGCACGGCCTGCTTGCGGTACACCTCTTCGCGCAGCGTACGGTCCTTGGCGAACTGCAGAATCGGGCCAGTGCTGGGGTGTTGCAGGGTGAAGACCCAGCCGGAGAGGTCACGCTGTGCGGCCTCGGCGGCGGCGGACTCCACGGCGTAATCCGGCAGTCCGTCCAGGCGTTGCGGATCGGTGATGTGAATGATGGTGGCGTTTGTGGAGTCCAAGAGCTGCTCGGAGAACTTCTGGTGAAGCTGCGCCAGACGTGCCTGCAGATCAGCAAATTGTTTTTTCTGCGCTAGGTCCAGTTCCGCTCCGCCCAAACGAAATGCCCGCAAGGAAATCTCCAAAGCCCGCTGCCGAGCGCGCAACACATCGTCGTTGGCGGCCATTGGGGTTTGGGTGATCTGCGCGGACAAGGCCTTAGTTTTTTCAAAGAGTGCCGGATGTTGGGCGAGCTCGGTCCAGAACTCACTGACCTGTGCCAACCGACTATTGATGGCATCGCGCCATTGCGGGGAGTCCATTACGCCTGACATGTGATGGACCGCACTCCAGGCGCGGCTCAACCGTTCGGTGGCATCGGTCAGCGGTTCCATTACGGCTTGCCATGTGACGGGCGTGGCCGCATCCGTGACGGATGCTAAGGCGGTACGGGCATCTGAGAGTAGTTGGTCAATGGCCGGCGCCACATGCTCGGGCGCAATCAGGTCATAACGCGGCAGCGTGTCGCGATCCAGGAGTTCGTTTAGAAATGGATTATTCATGCGGGAGATAGATGGAGCCGACGTTCGGCGGATTCAAGGGTGTTAATCAACAACATGGCGATGGTCATGGGTCCCACGCCGCCCGGCACCGGGGTAACGGCGCCGGCCACGGCACAGATGGGTTCGAAATCCACATCGCCGCAAAGTTTCCCATCGGCCGTACGGTTAATACCCACATCGATCACGATGGCACCAGGTTTGACCATGTCGGCCGAGATCATGCGGGGCCGACCAATAGCCGCCACCAGGATATCGGCCCGTCGGGTGTGTTCCTCCAGGTGCCGGGTCTTGCTGTTGCACAGGGTCACCGTGGCGCCCTGGGCGAGCAGCATCATGGCCATGGGTTTGCCCACAATGTTGCTGGCGCCCACGATCACGGCGTTGGCACCCCAGATGGGCGCTTGGATCGACTCCAGCATCTTCATCACGCCGTACGGTGTGCACGGTTGAAACAGTGGTTTACCGGTCATGAGCGCACCGGCGTTGCTGATGTGAAATCCATCCACATCTTTATCGGCTGCAATGGCTTCGATGACCTTGTGGGCGTCGATGTGCTTGGGCAAGGGCAGTTGCACCAGTATGCCGTCGACCAGCGGATCCTTATTCAGGGTGTCGATCAACTGGAGCAGGTCGCGCTCCGAGAGTGATTCGGGCTTTTGGATTAACTGGGAGCGAATCCCGGCCTCCTCGCAGGCCTTGACCTTGTTGCGGACATAGACCTGACTGGCGGGATTCTCGCCCACGAGCACCACGGTCAGGCCGGGCGGGCGGGATTTTTGGGCGCAGCGAGCGGCGCGGTCGGCGGCCTGCGCGCGGAAGGTTTTGGCGAGTTGAGCGCCGTCGATGATGGTGGCTGGCATGGGCTAGGAATTGGACTTTTCGTGATTATTCCCTTAAAGTTGAGGGCTTGCTTGACGCCGGGTCATCGGGGACAAGGGGCTATAGCTCAGCTGGGAGAGCGCTTGCATGGCATGCAAGAGGTCAGCGGTTCGATCCCGCTTAGCTCCACCAGAACTCTCCGATATCGGCCATCACGCAACGGGCGTTTTCTGACCCGGCAGCAATTACGGGTCCCCTTCGTCTAGAGGCCTAGGACATCACCCTTTCACGGTGAGTACAGGGGTTCGAATCCCCTAGGGGACGCCATTCCATCATTTTCCATCATCCCAAAGAATTTTCTGAGACTCTCTGATAGCCTTAACTGACAAGGCTTTGCGGGCTTTTTATCGTCCCAAAGTTTCCCAGGAAATCCCTATTAATTTTATACAGATGTGGATAAAAAAAGGGATAAAATTAGTGAATCCAATGGACGGATTCAAACTCACCACCACAGTCATACGGAATGCCAATCCGAAGGCAAAACCGTATCGCCTCTCGGCCGGCCGGGGGCTCGTTTTAATTGTCCACCCCAATGGCTCCAAATACTGGCAGTACCGCTACCGACGGTCCGATAAAGAGCACCTCATATCAATCGGGGTTTGGGGTACGACCAAGGATCTTGTGAGTCTGGATGACGCGTTTGTGGCCCGCGAGGAGATTCGGGCAAAAATCAGAAAAGGAATCGATCCCGCCGAGGAAAAAAGAGCGCAGAAACGGGCCTTGGCCCGGCGCGAGGGCAGGGCGACCACATTTAAGAAGGTGGCATCGCAGTGGCTTACCGTTTGGAGTCGGGGCAAAAGCGAGCGCACCGTCGGCTATCAGGAGCGAAGGCTCGAAAACGACATCTTTCCGCTCATAGGCTCCATGCCCATTGAAATGGTTGGACGCAGAGATGTCATCGAGGTCGTCAAGCACATCGACTCACGTGGCGCCCATGAGATGGCCTCGCGGGCCCTAAACGTCATCTCCCGCATCTTGGCCTATGCGGTAACCCACGAGCTCAGGGAGTCAAACCCCGCTCACGACATCAAGCCCTCCGATCTGATCGGAACGGTGCCGACAAAAAATTACGCCAGCATCACTTCCAAGGAACTGCCGGATTTGTTGGGAAAAATAGACTCCTACGAGGGTCTCATCACCCGCTATGCGATGCAACTACTCGCGCTTACTTTTGTTCGAACCAAAGAGTTGCTCGGCGCCCAGTGGGCAGAGATCGATTTTGTGGCCAAGCGTTGGACGGTTCCCGGTTCGCGCATGAAAAAGACCAAAGGCGCCCAGGTGCCGCATGTTGTGCCGTTGGCTTCTCAGACCCTTGAACTACTTGAATCCTTAAAAAAGCTCTCTGGAACCTCGAAATTTCTATTTCCCGGCGGCGACAGTGAGAAGCCACTCAGCAACAACACTATCCTGATGGCCCTCAAACGAATGGGCTACAAGGGACAGATGACGGGGCACGGGTTTCGCTCAGTTGCCAGCACTGTGCTGCATGAGCAAGGATTTAACCATCTCTACATTGAACGCCAGTTATCCCATATGGAGCGCGATGAGGTCGCCGCCGCTTACAACTACGCCGAGTATCTAGAGCAGCGTACAGCCATGATGCAGTGGTGGGCGGATTACATAGAGGAAGCTCGAAAGTGACGAAGCGAACGACCTTGAAAAAGGCAGAAAAGCGAACGTCGAATCCCGCGCCAAGCCTGCCTCGGAAATTAACCGAAGAGGAAATAAAAGAAATTTCTGAAAACCTCGGCTTCAGCAACCCCAAGCAAAGCAGGCTTAGGAGCGTCACACCCAAACCCCTCGGATATACCGGTGGTGTCGCGCCCAGGAACATGACGCCTGAACTGATCAGGAATTGGCTGCACTTTGCCAGCCCAGCAGGGCGTCTCGAATACATAGAAACGCTCATTCTTACGCTTGATGAAGTACCAAATGATGTTCGTCATGAGCTTGAATTGGTTTCACTCATGGTTAAAGCGGGAGACTATCCTGAGGCCCGGGTTCGACTAAGAGATCTTGTGCACTGGTACAACAGTGAATGCAAAAGACTTGAAAAAGGTACTCGCACCGACAGCCGTAGTGATCGAGTACACAAAAGAGAGTTTTTGGCGTGGGCCGCGTCTGCTGATTCCAAAGCGGCGTCCAATCTCGACGAACTTAGCCAATTGCCTAACTTTAATCCGCAGTGGCTTCGAGATAATGCCCCCAGCGTTGTTCGCAGGTGGGCTAGAGAGGCGGGTTTCCGACTTAAGGCGGGTCGACCAGCAGGAAAACTGAAAAAAATTTCTGAATAATCTGGCCGCATCAAGATGCGGTGAATTTTCTTTTGATTTGAGCGTATTTAGAGTGCATTCGTGATTTCCCATAGGAGGTTTACGAATGCAGATGGAACCGTTGAGCTCCGTGCTCAAAAAGAAAAGCGATAGCCGCACAAGTCTCTATAAGCAGATCAAGGAGGGGCTCTTCCCCCCGGGGGTTAAGCTTGGGGCGAGGCGCGTGGCGTGGCCAGATTACGAGATTGAGAGCGTACTCAAGGCCCGAATCGCCGGGCAGACGGACGATCAGATCCGGGCGTTAGTGGCAGAGCTTCAAGCAAACCGCAAAGCGGGGGTGTCAGTATGAATGTCCCCTTTGTAGTGTTAGCGGCCGAGATTGATCCCAACTCTCTCAAAAGGCCGCCCGACGGGATTTTGAGAACAGCGTTCTGGGATGTGGGTGAGGGGTTTGCAATCCGAGCTGTAGTTCACGCTCCAAAGGGCAATCAGGCGGAGGTCACCTACGAGTGGTCGCCTCGTGAGCCAACACCGGCTGACCCACTTCAACCTGATGCGGAGCGCATTGAGTCGGTGTATCGCGCTCTCGATATACGCATCTATCTCTATTACGCGATCGTTTACGGATTTTTTCCCGAGCGTATGGAGGTGTACTAATGACCCCCGCTATGGTCTCCGGCTTTGGTAAGTACCACGGTAAAAACGTTGGATCTTACGCAAGTATCACGTACGAACAGATCCAAGCCTTGGTGGATAACCCACAGCAGGTCGAGAAAGACGTTGCGCAGTGGGTGATTCCGTCGACCCTAAAGACCCGGGTGCACGCCGAGCAGAGGGAGTTTGGCGATTTTTGGATGCTCTGGGCGGATCTGGATAAAAACCCGCTGAATATTAATCTCGTAGAAGAGCTGGCTCGAGCCCTTGGCTGTGATTACGAGATCTACGCAAGCCGAAGTGCGGTTCCAGGGCTACCTAAGTGTCGGGTCTTGATACCGCTACCGTATGGGATCTCAGGGGCCGATTGGTTGATTTGCCAGCGCTTATTAAACGACCATTTCTACCACGAGGGCGGGGTGACACCTGATAGAACCACCCAGCAAGCGGGCCAGCCCTGCTATCTCCCCAATCGAGGCTCATATTACTTCTCTCGATCGCGCAGGGAGGGCGCCTTTTTCGATGTGTTGGCTGTATGGCAAGAGAACATTGAAGTCGTGCGGGGAATTGTGTGAATCGCCACTAATTTCCTAGATACTTGCCGACCTCTCGAAGTACTGCTGTTCATACTTTACCGGAGACAGCCCGTTGTTGTAACCGTGCTGTCTTACTGGGTTATAAAACATTTCGATGTAATCGAAGATATCCGACCTCGCATCTTCTCTCGTGGCGTATGTCCGGCGCTTAATCCGCTCCCGTTTCAATAACTGGAAGAAGCTCTCCACTACGGCGTTGTCATGGCAGTTGCCCCGCCGGCTCATGCTGGGGCGCAGGTTATTGGCTGCGAGGAAGTCCTGCCAGTCATAACTCGTAAATTGCACGCCTTGGTCAGAGTGAACCGTGACAGTCTCCTTTGGCTGACGCCGCCAGATGGCCATCAATAATGCCGAGACAACTAACTCTCTGTCGATCCGGGCCTGCATCGACCAGCCAATGATCTGCCGAGAGAAGAGATCTAAGACAACCGCTAGATAGAGCCAGCCTTCATGAGTCCGGATATAGGTAATGTCAGTCACCCAAGTGTCGTTTGGGGTTGTGACATCGAACTGCTGTCCCAGGTGGTTCGGAGCAACCGTAGACGGTTTACCGCCCCGATGCCGTGGCTTGCGGTACCCAGATTGGGATTTAAGCCCTTCGGCCCGCATCAGCCGATGCACCCGGTTAACGCCGCAAGTTTGGCCCATGTCTCGCAAATCGCGATGCACCTTCCGGTATCCGTAGACTGCGCCGCTCTCAAGCCAGGATTGTTTAATCTGGGTCGTCAGCTTCGTGTCTTCCTTAGCCCTGGCCGACTGCGGGCAGCTAAGCCAGGCGTAATACCCACTGGGGTGAACGTCCAAGGTCAGGCACATCCGCTGCACCGAGTACTGCTCCTCATGGTCCTTGATAAAGGCGTACCTCACCCGGACTGCTTCGCGAAGTACGCCGCGGCCTTTTTTAGGATATCTCGCTCTTCTGTGACCCGCCGCAACTCGGCCTCAAGCTTGCGGATCTTTGCCGCCTGATCGTCTTGCTCCTTACGCTGCTCCGGCGGTACCGCGTAATGCTTAACCCATTGATACAAACTCCAGGCCGATACCCCCAACCGCTTGGATACCTCTTGTACCGGCACTTGACGCTCAGTAATCTGCCTGACTGCTTCTAACTTGAACTCGTCCGTGAACCTTTTGCCCTGCATCACACCCTCCTGGTTACCTAAGTTTATAGGCCGGAAGGTATCTACAAAACTAGGGGCGATTCACCACAAGGGTTGACAGATTAGGTTATGCCAGTGCAAGGGGCACGCGGGGCTCGCGGGGGCGTAGAGACATTAGTTGGAAGATTATCGATTTCACGGGGATGCAAAGAGGGCCTGAGCGGCTCGAAGATGGGCATCATTTAGCCACGTTGGGGTAGGGGCGAGACAGATTTGACAGATATTTTCAACATCTCGCGAAGAGTGAAATAGGGATTTTTTTAAAACAACAATTTTTTTGATTTTGAGAATGTTTAAAAAATCTGTCGCATGTGTCAGCCCCCCGGACGGTGGTTTTTTGCCCCCAACTAGAAAAGATGGGTAGGGGGGTTAAAAAGTCTGGATCAGTTAGACGGAAACCGCTCGTCTAACTTTTTTGCCATAAACGTACATTTTTTTCGCAATATGAAAAACCAACGCGATACTTACTCGAGGCGGGTAGGGGGGATAAAAAGTCTAGGCGCATTGAACCAAAAACCGCGTGCCTGAGCATTTTTCTGTATTCAACATTTCAAAGTCAGGAGTCGAATAATGGCTAATTTCAAAACCACCAACGTTATCGCTGCCCGAGGCGGCTTTAAGACCAATCCCAATAGAAAGCGGGTCGACCCACCGTCTGCCGGGACCTTAGGTGATCCCCCAGAGTACCTACAGGATGATGAGAAATCCGTTTGGCACGAACTGGTGGCTACCAGTCCGCAGGGAGTGCTACAGGCCTCTGATGCCGTAGCGGTGGAGCTAGCCGCAACCCTTCTTTCTGACTATCGGAGGGACCGCACAAGCTTTAATTCCGGCAGGCTCGGAGTGCTCCAGAAAGCGCTCTCGGCCATTGGAAGAACTCCGATAGATCGGAGCCGCATGGCGGCACCGGTCGAGCCGACTGATCCAGATGATCCTTGGGCGCGGTTGGCGGCAGGAAAGTAGGTTGTCTGTCTAAGGTAATCCTCCCCTTTTTAACGGGGATCAGAAGTAGTGTTCACGTGGCCATGGCCAACCGCTGTTTTAATGTTTAACCGTTCAAGGCCATGTTTGGACGATCGTGATTGTAGTGCCACATTCAACGGGTAGCGAAGTCTCGGACTTCATTGAGATCTCGTCAGTAGTAATGAGATAGCCTCTCATAGAGCACTGGCCGGTTAAACCGCTCAACATAGGCATTCTGCTGAGGTTTACCGGGTTGGATGTACTGGAAGACCATACCAGACTGTGCTTCCCAAGCCTGGGTTTCAGGTCAGTTAGCCCAGAAGATGTGCCATGATTCACTGCGGTTGGGCATTTAACTTCAAAGTTAAGATGCAATAGCCAATATAGGGGCACAGCATGGAAAATGAAGATATTCCACTTTCTGCGGTAATTCGTAAACGAATTGAGGAAAAGGGCGCGCGTTTCCATGCTAACGACAATATCTCAGCTTTCCTTAAATCCGGAGAGTTAGATATGTTAGTAGACGAGGTTGCCCAAAAAATGCAGGGTGTACTAGAAAGTTTAGTGATTGATACTAAGAACGACCACAATACAAAAAATACCAGCAGACGCGTCGCGAAGATGTTTGTTGATGAGGTGTTTAGTGGGCGCTATATAGAGCCACCTACCCTCACTAAATTTCCCAACGTGAGCGAGCTAAACGAACTCATGATCATTGGGCCTATTACTGTTCGCAGTGCTTGCTCTCATCATTTGTGCCCAATCATGGGCCGAGTCTGGATAGGCGTACTGCCAAGCAAGGCGTCTGCATTGATTGGTTTATCTAAATATTCACGTTTAACTGAATGGGTTATGTGTCGGCCACAGATTCAAGAGGAGGCTGTAGTCGAACTCGCTAATATATTAGAAACTAAAATCAAGCCAATTGGACTTGCGATTGTTATGGATGCGGATCACTTTTGTATGCAGTGGCGAGGGGTAAAGGATCGGGATTCTAAGATGGTCAATAGCGTCATGCGCGGCGCTTTCCTTAAAGATTCGAGTTTGCGGCGAGAATTTTTATCGCTGGTTAACAAAAGTTGAGATTCCTGTCTTGTGATTTGATGATGATTGATTAGCGAAAATTTACAGACTCACCGTAATCTAACGTTGGGGTTTACTAGTCTCTAGAAATTTAGCTCGGAAGTGATTAATCATTAAGTATCGAGGTATTAAGTGATGGTGAGTCAAGTCAATTGCTCTTCTGACTAACAATGCGGATATAAGCAATAAGAGGCTACCGTTTGGTTGAGTTTCTTCGTTACCAACTGCACCCTCAACAAATCGGATGTCGGGTAGTCCGCGCCTGTCAGCCGTGGCTGGCTTTTTGCACTTCTGAGTCTCGCACTGAGTGCTACAGCGGATACATCTAACCGTGTGTTAGTTTCTAGTGCGCCTATCTGTGCTTTATGAGGGTGCATAGACGCCTGCCGGACATGGTTCGTTATGGTGCGGCTGCTTGCGAGATTGCACTGTCTTGGTTCGGATCAAGAGTTCTTTATTGCATAGCAATATTGTGCTGGGTATATCGTCCAATTTCGGCGAACACGGCAGTAAACACACTAATTTTTTTTTAAGATTTCTGTGCCATGATTTCTCTCGCGCGCTGCTGCAGCGCCGCATGAAGCATCAAGGGTAACTACGTATTTTTTCAAAAGAAAGAGCTTTTAAGATCGGGTGAAGTCTTCATATTTTTAAGAGGAGTTATACATGAGTTCAGATATGCCAAAGAGCTTTATAGATAACGCACGTAGATGGTTAGTGGCAGTCGCAGTCTCTGCCGTTATTACACCCGTAGCGATGGCGCAGACCATCAAGATTGGCACACCGTTAGCTCTCACGGGCGGTCTGGCCGACGAGGGAAAAAAGCAGGTTATTGCTTATGACATGTGGCTGAAAAAGATCAATGATGCTGGCGGTATTATGGTCGGCGGCAAAAAGATGAAGGTTGAGCTGATTCGCTATGACTATCAGACCAATGAGCAGCGTGCCCAGCAGCTCGCCGAACGGCTGATCGTGGAGGACAAAGTCGATTTCATGTTAGCGCCGTTTGGCTCTGGCCATACCAAGGTCGTGGCTGGTGTTGCTGAACGCTATGGCGTTCCTGTGGTGGCGACCAGCGCGTCTTCGGAGTCCATCTTTAACCAAGGGTACAAGAATCTGTTCGGGGTGCTTGCCCCGAATACAGGCGGTATCACGAACCTGATTTCAGTGGTCTCCAAGAGTTTCCCGAATGTAAAACGCGTAGCTATTCTTGGCCGCGAGGACGTCTTCCCCAAAGCAATGGCCACTACCATGAATGACCTCGCTCTAAAAGCGGGCCTTCAGGTCCAGTCGATGGAGTTTTACTCCGTAGGCACGCTGGATCTGGCTACGCCGATCTCAAAGATCAAGGGTCTAAAGCCCGACTGGATCTACATTACAGGTTACAGCAAAGACCTTATCCTTGCCCGTAAGCAGATGTCGGATCTTGGCGTTACGGCGCCCGTGGTGACCATGATTACTGGCCCCGTTTACAAAGAGTTTATCGACGCGCTTGGCCAGCAGGCGGAGAATGTGACCAGCACCACCTGGTGGCACCAGTCGGCCCAGTTCAAAGGCGATGATCCTTGGGGTTCGACGAAAGCCTTCTACGATGAGTTCGTAAAGCGCGAGAAGCAGGATCCGGACTACGTGCATGCCGCTTCGGCAGCCGCGTTGGTTGCTCTGCAAAAGGCGATCGAAAAAGCTAATTCGCTGGACAAGGCCAAGGTTCGTGATGCGCTAGCAAGTCTGGATGTGGTAACGTTTTACGGGCCTATCAAGTTCGGTCCCAACGGAATGAATACTGCTATTCAGGGGCTCCCCATCATCCAGGTTCAGGGTGGTCAGCCGGTACCGTTGTTCCCCGAGTCAGTGAAGCGGGGCAACATTCGCGCTTTTAAGTAATTAATTTACGCATAGAAGGAAGCCCCCCTCGAAGTGTTGAGGGGGCCACCTCATGACATCTCAAATTCTGCTCAATGGCTTGATGCTCGGCGCGATTTATGCGTGCATCGCCGTGGGATTCTCCTTGGTCTGGGGAGTGCTCAACGTGATCAACATGATGCACGGAGCGTTCATCATACTCGGTGGATACCTCACGTTTTTCGCCTGGTTTCACCTCAAGATTCATCCCTTTCTCATGCTCTTGCCGGTCGCTTTATTACTCTTCGTGATTGGGTATTTTGTTCAGAGCAGCATGATTAATCGTGTGGTTTCCAAGCCGGTGTTAACTACTTTAACGCTCACGTTTGGCCTTGAGATGATTCTTTACAACGCCATGAATCTGGCGTTTTCGGCAACGCCCCGGCGAATTGTTTTGGATATGGGGGTGGTTAACTTGGGAGAGTTGCTCTTGCCAGTGGACCGTATCGCTTCCATGGTGTTGGCGCTAGCGCTCACCTTGATGCTGTATTTAACCTTGCGAACCTCAAAGATTGGTCGTGCCATCGTTGCGGTTCGAATGGATCGGGATGCGGCCGCCCTTATGGGCATCAATGTCCGGCAGATTTACGCCATTACTTTTGGTATTGGGGCCTTTATGGCAGGTGCCTGCGGGGCAATCGTCGCCGTCGTATTTCCAGTGTCCACCAGTTTGACGGGTCTTTTCTTGGGTAAGGCCTTTGTGATTTGCGTGATTGGTGGTCTGGGAACTGTGCCGGGAGCGCTGGTGGGCGGCATCGCCCTAGGCATTATTGAAAGTGTGGCTGGATTTTGGTTGGGCCCACAAAACGCTATCTTGATTGGCTTTTTGTTGATGCTGGTACTTCTGGTGGTTCGTCCTACCGGAATCATGGGCAAGAAAGGTTACGAGTGAAACCCAGTAAACTTTCTTATACGTTGTTTGCGGTTTGGGTCACCTTGTTAGCCCTCTCACCCTGGATAGCAAACAATTACATCGTCAAAATATCAACCTTTTTGGCTATGTATGCGGCCATTGCCTTGTCTTGGAACTTCATCGGTGGCTACGCTGGCTACCCCTCGTTCGCGACGGCCGCATTCGTCGGTCTTGGCTCCTACGCCGGCGCCATTCTTCAGAATGCAGGGTATCCCATGGTGGTCGCCTGGCTGATGGCAGCGCTGATTGTTTCGCTATTCGCTGCCGGCGTTGGCCGGATCATCCTGAAGATGAAGGGCCACTATTTTGCGATTGGCTCGATTGCATTGGTAGATGTTTTGTCCCATATCGCCTCGAGCTGGGCGAGCCTGACCGGAGGAGGCGAGGGTTTGAACGTCAAGATTTTATCTGGCGGGCCCGACTTTGCCGGGATGGTTTTTCTGTACACCATGTTGATCATCATGCTGACCGCTTTCGTAGCCACGGTGATCGTTGATCGTCATCGACTCGGCTTTGGCTTACGATGCATCCAACAAAACGAGGATGCTGCCAACATGCTGGGTATAAATGTGATGAAGTACAAGGTGATTGCCTTCGTTTTGTCCGGTGTGTTTTGTGGCCTTGTGGGTGCGGCTTATGCCTCGTGGGTCTCTTACATTTCCCCAATTGATTCGTTCTCGATTCTTTTGACCTTGAAGGCTGCAGTTATGGTGCTTCTTGGCGGAGCGGGCACCGTCTTTGGTCCGATTGTCGGCTCCGCTGCGCTAGTGATTTTCGAGGAGACGATATGGTCACAGTTCCTGGATCTGCACCAGGGTATCTTGGGGCTGGTGATCGTCCTGCTTATCTTTTTCTTGCCTAACGGCCTATTGAAGATTAAATGGCGCAAAAATTTGCCCTCTAAGGTGAGCAGCAAATGAATAACATCCTTTTAGAAACGCGGGGTATCGGCAAGAATTTCGGGGGTATTCATGCCGTAAAGAACGTTTCCTTCAATTTGTGCGCAGGCGATATTGTTGGCCTGATCGGTCCCAACGGCGCAGGTAAGACCACGCTGGTCAACCTGCTAACTGGCGTGCTGACGCCCAATAGCGGGCAGATAATCTTTAACGGTCAGGACATTACCGCTCAGAAGCCTTTCCAGGCTGCACGGCGGGGTATTTCGAGGACTTTCCAGATTGTCCAGCCGTTTCCAGATATGACCGTTCTTGAAAATGTCACCGCAGGAGTTGTCTTTGCGGCTGGCGCCGCAAAAAAGCTCGCCGATGCTGAGGAAATTGCCATAGAGCATCTACGGTTTGTTGGCCTCGAGGCTTTGGCGCGGAAGCCAGCCGCAACACTTACCCTGCCATCACGTAAGCGGTTGGAGCTGGCCAAAAGTCTAGCTATGAATCCAAAAGTGCTGATGCTCGATGAGGTCAATGCGGGTCTGAATACAGCAGAGATCGAGCAGGCACTCGACCTAATCCGGAAGATTGCTGCGCGCGGCATCACTATTCTTATTATTGAGCACCTAATGAAAGTCGTCTTGACCTTGTCGGATCGGATCATGGTCATGCATCACGGGGAGCTCATCAGCGAAGGTACCCCGAAACAGGTCGTGAATGATCCCAAGGTGATTGAGGCCTATCTCGGGTCGAAGTTTTCGGAAAAACAAATATTTGTGGAAGACAGTCTCGATGTCTAAAACACTGCTCAGCATAAAAGGCCTGGAGTCGGGTTACGGTGACGTACAGGTCCTCTGGGGCTTAAACATGGAGGTCTTGGAGGGAGAGATCACGGCTGTAATTGGTTCCAACGGGGCAGGAAAGAGTACCTTGATGCGGACCCTTACTGGCTTGGTGAAGGTTAAGAAAGGGGAAGTTATATTTTCTGGAAAGGACATAACCGGGGCAGCAGCCCGAACGGTTCTGGATTCCGGAATCGCTCATGTGCCTGAGGGTCGGCGTCTGTTTCGAGGTTTGTCGGTGCGTGACAACCTACTAATCGGCGCTTATTCGAGGGTAGCGAGTCGGGCCGATATCCTGCACGATTTAGAGTTCGTCTACAGCATCTTTCCTAAGTTGAAGGAGCGTCACGCCCAAGACGCCACAACCTTATCAGGTGGCGAGCAGCAGATGTGTGCCATTGGTCGTGGCCTTATGTCTAAACCAAAGCTACTGATTATTGATGAGCTCTCGTTGGGCCTATCCCCCAAAGCGACAGAGCAGTTAGTCGCCTCGTTAGTAGCGCTCAATACTGAAGGACTCTCGATACTACTCGTCGAGCAAGACGTATTTACGGCTCTTGAGATGTCCACGCGGGCCCACGTTGTGGAGAACGGTCGGGTGACCTTGTCCGGGTTAAGCGCAGAATTACACGACAATCCCATGGTCCGCCATGCTTATCTGGGCATGTAATGCTTCGGATGGTGCATTTGTTGGGCTCCGGGGTATGGACGCCTTTACTACGCTAAGGTTTGCTCAAGCGCAAAGCGCGTGAGCTCTCGATCCTTTGTCTGACGCTTTGAGAGCCATACCGATTGGGTGTAATCAATCAGCTCGAATCGGAGTCGGCTCTCCGGACTGGCCTGAGCCAATAGCGACCTTGCGGTGCTGGCGACTTCCAGCACGCGGGGATATCCACCTGTCGTCTGATGCTCGGCCATCAAAATAAAGGGTTTTCCTCCCGGCGGCAGCTGCACGGTGCCAAAACGCACGGGCTCACTCGCAATGGCAGGCATTCCTTTGGTGATCAGGGCCCGACCCTCCAGCGCCAAGCCTTGTCGGTTACTTCGAGAGCTCACTCTCCATTCTTGTTGTAGCAAGGCGGTCTGCTCGGATATTTCCAGCGCCTCAAAGTGGCGCCCTTTGAAGGCCGGAATACTTAGCAGAGGCCACTGATCCAATACGTGATTCGCTATCGACCAGCTGCTGTGCATACAGTCGGATGCTGTTCGCGCCCCCATTGAATTTCTGGCCTGCTGCGCCCGAAGAATGTCCATGATGCGTTGCGTTCTCTCCCGAGCCTTGGGACCGAGTTCAATTCGGCTATTAATTTGAAGTCGAGGCGGCCCAATTTCTCCGGCCAGATGACTACTGCGACTGCTGAGTACCATCGGGCTCTCGATACCGCCCGCAAACGCGATCCATGCCCGGAATCCGCGGATAAAGCTACTGAATATCACCGTGGATCCCGCTGGAACTACAACGGGTCGGCCTTGTGGAAAACGTTGCTGGTTCTTTTCTTCGGTAAGAATAACCGCACGAACTGGGGCACCGAAGCAGGCTACGACGGCATCGTGTTCAAAAAGAAGGCTTGGACCCAGACCCGTTATCTCGAGTCCTGCATCGTCGGGCGCATTGCCGACGAGCAGATTAGCGATCTCGAGCGCATCCGGATCCTGTGCGCCTCCGCGGGAGAGTGCGGAGGCAAGATGTGCATCACGGCCGCGGTCCTGTATCGTGGTGAGTAGTCCCGCGTTTTGTACTTTTACCGAGATGCCCATTGCCGCTCAAATTCCTCAAGAGAGATTGGAACAAAACGGATTTCATCGCCAAGCTCAATCTTGGCGGGAGGATTGCGATTCGGGTCGAAAAAACAAATCGGTGATCGTCCGATCAAGTTCCAGCCGCCTGGACTGTTGGTGGGGTAGACGGCGCACTGCATGCCGGCGATTCCCAGCGAACCCGCCGGCACCTTGGGCCGCGGGGTAGCGAGCCTTGGGGTGGCTAGCGCGGGGTCAAGGCCGCCAAGATAGGCGAATCCGGGTAGGAACCCAATCAGTTGCGCAATGTAGCGCGATTCCACATGGCGTTCAATAACCTCTTGGGCGCTGAGCCCGCAGTGATTTGCTAACGCCTCCAGGTCCAGCGCGAAAGTCGCGTCGTAACAAATGGGAATATCAATGCATTTCCCAGCCTCGGCTGACTGAGATAGAGACGACGCTGCAAGTTTTAGCAACGTGTCCGCTATGCTCGGAATATCGATCTCGTGCAATTGCGTCTGGTCGAGCATGAATCCCACGCAATGCATACCCGCAACGGGTCTGAGGCGTGACAGTGCCGGCTGATTGCCAAGCAGACGCCAGAATGCTCTGACCTGATGGTTTGCTTCTGGATGGCCCCCGAAGTCAACCATCAGCATGTCGTCGGCGGTCTGGCTGACAGTCGGTATGTTGGGAAGAGATGTGGGGGGCATCGTGGTTTCTACGCTACAGTCAGATGGCGCGCGACGTCAGCACAAAGACGGGCCTTGTACTGCATCCCCGTTCGGCCCCCTGCGGCTGCGGGGCGTGCAACGGGAGTGACATGCTTGCGAGCGATGGCTGTCGGCTAGGCTCACCATAGAGCGTCGTACGCTGCGCTGCTGTGCGTCCGATGGCCGTAATTAAGTGACGCATGGACTCGGAGGTCATCTCTTGACCGTGGCACGCTCCTGCCGCCTTTGAGATGCTCTCATTCATGAGGGTGCCGCCAAGGTCGTTCGCGCCCGCCTGCAGGCAAGCTTGGAGGCCATGTTGGCCCATTTTGACCCATGACGCTTGAATGTTCTGGATGTAAGGGTGAAGTGTGAGTCGCGCAATTGCGTGCATCAGCACAGCTTCTCGAAAGGTGGGGCCCTTACGGCTGCGGCCTTTTCGATAGATTGGTGCTTCCATATGGACAAAAGGAAGGGGTACAAACTCCGTAAATCCTCCGGTCTCCGCCTGAAGCCGTCGCAGTCGTAAGAGATGATGTGCCCAGTCGGAATAACGATCTACGTGGCCAAACATAATCGTGGAAGTGGAACGAAGACCGAGTTGATGGGCGGTACGCATAACATCAAGCCACTGTTGTGTTTTTAGTTTGTCGGGGCAGATAACATCCCGTACGGGGTCGTGCAGAATTTCTGCGGCGGTGCCTGGAAGGGTGCTTAGTCCATTAGCCTTGAGCTCCGTTAAAAACTCGCGTAGGCTTATGCCAAGCGTCTGAGCCCCGTGCATCACTTCCAGTGGCGAGAAAGCATGAATATGCATCTCGGGGACAGCGTCTTTGGTGGCGCGACAGATGTCGATATAGGTCTGGCCTGTGAAAGAGGGATGGATGCCTCCCTGCATGCAGACCTCGGTCGCGCCGCGCGACCAGGCCTCTCGGACGCGCTCGGCCAACTCGTCCATGCTCAGCAGATAAGGCTGACCACGCAAATCTTCTGTTGTTTTTCCTTTGGCAAAGGCACAGAACTGGCAGCGATACGAGCAGATGTTGGTGTAGTTAATGTTTCGGTTGACAACGTAGGTCACCGTGTCGCCATTATTTACCTTGCGCAATGCGTCGGCAGCCTGGCAAACTGCAGTAAATTCCTTTTCGCGAGATTGAAAGAGCCGCTCAATTTCGGTGTGGCTTGCTTCGCGTTTTTGAAGCTCACCCAACAGTCGCGTGAAGCCGTCGTGCACTACGGGCGCCTGAGGCGCATGTACGGCCGCGAGTAATTCCTGCGGTGGGGTCTCTCCGGAGCCCGGGGACCAAACATCGGTGCGTGGGTAACCAGCACCGTCAATGAGCTGTAAGAGTGGCCGATGTAGGCTAGGATCTACCCAGCGATTCATGTCCTGTGCGTAGCGCGGAAAGATGGCCAGACGCTCGACAAGGTGTTTACCTGCGGCTGAGGTAGCTTGATCAAGTCGCTGCAGTTCCGGCCAGGGTGCCTCGGGATTGACGTGATCGGGTGTCACCGGTGAGACGCCACCCCAATCGTTGATCCCGGCGGCGATCAGTTGCCCCCATGCTGTCGGCGAGAGATTGGGTGGCGCCTGAATGTTCATCTCAGGATCAAATACGAGCCGCGCCACGGCAATGGTCCAGAGGTGCTCGTTAAGATCCATGGGGCGAACACCCTCCATCATGGTGCCTGACTTCGGGCGAAAGTTTTGAACAATCACCTCTTGCAGGTGCCCGTACTCATCATGCAGCTCACGTAGGGTGATGAGTGCGGAGAGGCGCTCAGTTCGTGTCTCGCCGATGCCGCCGAGAATCCCCGAGGTAAAGGGGACGCGGGCGAGGCCGGCCTGGGCGATCGTGTCGATCCGGGTTTTCGGCAGTTTGTCAGGTGATCCGTGATGCACGCCGCCGGGCTGACACAGACGCTCCGAATCGCTTTCCAGCATGATGCCCATAGAGACGGACACCTGTCGTAAGGCCTGGATTTCCTCGGCGGACATTACCCCTGGATTTAAGTGAGGCAGCAGTCCGGTATCGGAAAGTACGCGCTGTGCGACGGCCAGCAAATAGTCCACGCTCGTCTGGTAGCCCATAGTGTCAAGGCTCGCACGGGCTGATGGATAGCGATGCTCAGGCTTATCGCCCATGGTGAACAGTGCTTCCTTGCAGCCCGCACGAGCGCCCGCCTGCGCAATCTCCAGCGCTTGTTCCATGAAGAGGTAGGGGGTCTCACGCTCCGATCGGGAGACTCTGGCAAAGGTACAGTAGTGACAGACATCGCGGCAAAGCCGCGTTAACGGAATAAAGACTTTACGCGAAAACGACTGGCGATGCCCATGGAGCTGATCGCGACGCCATGCGGCAGCCTGCATCAGGCTTGCAAGATCCGCACTCTGTAGCCAGGCGGCGTCGTCGCGCTCGAGCCGACGACGGCTGCATGCAATCTCATCAATTCGTTTATCCAACAGATCCTCCGAGTCGATCGAGCGAGGGAAGGGTTTTTAAAAAGGAATAGGCTTGTGTGTCAGATGCATCCGTTATGAATTTTTCGAGATCGCTCGGTCGATCCAGGTCGAGCCGAAAGCCAGCGATCTCCGCGACTGCATAACGTAAATTAAGCGACTGTGCGGTATGGACATGTCTTGCAAAACTATCCTCACCAAAGTGAAATTTCATTGACGTTGGTAGGGCGCAGAGAATGGCGTTGGTGCCACCGTCGTTACCTGCGGGTACGATGATTACGTCCCGCTGCGGTTCAAGCAGGTCACAAAGTTCATCGATCTCGCGGGCTTGAATCAGGGGAAGATCACCGGGAACGGTTAGCATGGCCGTGCAGCCCCGTGCTTGGAGTTCGTGCAATGCCTGCTCTACGGCAGAGGATTGCCCTTGACAGTAACGGTCGTGTAAGACGCTGACCCCCATGTCGGCTGCTAGAGCAGAAACGGCGGGGTCGCTAGTGACAACGAGGGTATTGCTCACACGCTGCGATTGCCTCAGAGCGGTTAACACGTCGTTTAGCATGGCGCGTGCAAGCCCTTCGCGGACTGCGCCAGGAATCGCCGCCGAAAGCCGACTCTTAGCCTGATGAAAAGCCTTGACCGGTACGGCCGCCCAGATGGTCGGACAAGGTTTAGCCATGGCCAAGCTGCTCAAGAAAGGTGAGGGCGGCACGGGCTAGGCCTCGACTGGTCTCATGGTTAGACATCCGCGTCGGTGTAGCCAAGATCGGTAGTCGGATGTCATCGGCATCCCCGGCATCCGACGCATCCAACACGAGTGCGTCAATCAGGCCATCGTAGTGTTGTGTAATGGCCCGCGTGGTTGATCCGAGGCCCATCGAGGTGAGCATGTCAGACAGTGGCCCCTTGAGCGACTTTCCACCAATCAGTGGTGAGATTGCTACGACGGGCACGGATGCCTTTCGTAGCAGGCTGCGTACGCCAGGAAGCGTCAGTATGGGATCAATGCTCAGAAAGGGATTTGAGGGTGCGATAAATATCGCCCGAAGTTCGGATGATTGAAGTATGGCTTGCGCCCGAGGATGAAACTCTGCTACCTCGGCTCCCTTGTAGTGAAGCGCCTGTACTCTCGGCGCGCAGCGCCTGCGAACGAAATAATCCTGCATCGACAACTCTCCCTCTGCGGTGATCAGGATGGTTTCCACGCTCGACTCGGTCATGGGCAGGATCGTGCTCTGGATGTCGTAGGCCCTCGTAAACCCAGCCGTCACCTCGGTCAAGGACTGACCTTGGTGCAGACGGTCACTGCGTACGAGGTGCACGGCCAAGTCCCGATCTCCGAGCGCGAACCAGTCCTGTGCGCCGAGTTCGCCAAGGGTCTGAAGACAGTTCCAACTCTCATCTCGCCGTCCCCATCCACGCTCGGTGTCGTGGATGTCTGCCAGCCCATAGAGCATGCTATCCAGATCGGGACAAATGCGAAGGCCAAGATGATCAAAGTCATCGGCGGTATTCACGATGACCGCGAGTTCGCCGGGCGGCAATGCTGAATATAGACCGGCCGCAAACTTCGCGCCACCCACGCCGCCGCTCAGAACAGCAATTCGTACAGATACGCTACCCGCCGTGTTCGTCATCGAAACATATCTTGATCGATTGGTCGAATGAGGTCTCGTGCGGGACGGTCATTGTCTTGCCAGCGAAGTCCTCGTATGTGAACGGCGGGAATACCCTCGTCCGATTCGCCCATGACCAGAGTAGCAGCCGTGGCGATCTGGTCTGCGAACGCAGATTCCGTCACGCGCATTTTCCTGCCAAATAGGTCGGGCCGGCCAATCAGATTTTTTAGCGAAGGAATGCCTGCGGCACCTAGCGCAATGCTGACCACCCCATGCCTCCAGGGGCGTCCAATGCTATCGTTGATTACGATGCCAATAGAGGTATTAAAGCGGGCGTCCAAGGCTACTTTAATCCGCGCGGCGCTCCGATCGGCAGACTGCGGCAGCATCAACACAAGGTCATCCTTCTCGTCTTGAGGCACGTTAGATTGGTCGACACCCGCGTTAGCGAGTACGGCACCGCTACGATGGGCGGTCACCAGTACCCCTTTTTTGTGGCGGACGACGTCGCTGCTTTCTGAAAGGATGACCTCGACAAGCCGCGGATCTTTCTGGGTCTCTTCGGCGAGCCATCGAGCTCGCTCGGAGGGGGTTACGTCGCGTAATCGCAGGTATTGATTCTCCGATTTGGAGATGATTTTCTGGGTTACAACGATGACGTCTTGCGGCTCAAGAGTGATTTGACTGCGCTCAAGGGCACCCGACAGCAGTCCTACAAGGTCATCCCCAGGCTTGACCATGGGGATGCCAAGCAGTGGCGAAAGACACAGCCCGTCCCGCATTGTCGATAACCTTTAGGGAGTATCGTTTGTGCCAATACCCGTTATCCGAATGCCGGCGCAGTCCACCTTATATTTCCGGTTAATGCCAATCAAAATGGAGGTCATCGCCTCCACGGCTACCGAATTCGGCAATGGACCTGCCTCGATACCGCGAAGGCCCGCATCCTGGGTCAACCCAACCGTTATCTCGCGTGCCGTCGGATCATTTCCGCAGATCAGGACATCGCACTCCACGGGAGCGTCGGCGGCGAGTTTTGCTGCGCCAACGTTATGGTAAGCCGCCACCACGCGTACACCGTCACCCAAAATCTGTTGAGCGATCATGGAGGCAGAACCTTCTGACGGCATTTGAACAACGGATACTTTCGGAGGCACCAGAGGTACAACCGCATCAATCACAATTTTGCCCTGAACTACATCGCGGATCTGCATGAGCGTTTCCTGGTGGCTAGCGTAGGGCACTGCCACGACTACGATATCGGCTTGGCGTGAGGCCGATACTATGTCTAAGCCTTGCACAATGGCTTGGGTATGCGCGGCGGCGGCCTCGGTGGCCTTCTCTACCGAGCGCGAGCCGATGATCACCGAATGGCCGGCCGCCGCCCAGCGTTTAACGAGACCTGAACCAAGTGCACCAGTGCCGCCGAGCACAGCGATCGTGAATTTGTTTTGCATGTGTTTTCCTCTCAGCTTTGAAGTTTCATTTCAGTCAGCGGTACGATCTTTACGCCTGCCGCCTCGAGCCCCTTGCGAACTTGGGCGGCGAGTACGATCGCTGTTGGTTCATCACCGTGCACACACAGTGTGTCCACCTTGCAGGCAATACGTTTTCCCGAGCGTGAGATAATCTCTCCCTCCGTAACCATGCGCACCACATGTTCCGTCGCGACTGCTGGGTCTTTAATCACCGACCCAGGAATTTTTCGTGAGGTTAGGTTGCCGTCGTCATCGTATTGACGGTCGCAGAAACCTTCCCGGGCCAGCCGAAGGCCAAGCTGCTGCGCCGCCCATTCCATGCGCGAGCCGGCAAGGGCCACGTAAATCAGATCACGATCCACCGTTTTGATGGCTCGACCCACCGCCATGGCGTAGTCCTCGTTCACGGCAGCCATATTGTTCAGCGCGCCGTGGGGCTTCACATGGGTGACCTTCTGGCCGGCGTAGGCCGCCATTGCTTGCAGTGCACCAATCTGATAGGCGACGAGAAGCTCAAGGTCATTTGGATTCATGTCGATCTTACGGCGCCCAAAACCCCAGAGGTCGTTAAAGCCGGGGTGCGCGCCGATGCTGACGCCCTGTTTGGATGCCTCTTCTACGACTTGGCGCATGGTGCAGGGATCACCGGCATGGAAACCGCAGGCAATGCTGGCGGATTTGATGATTTTTAGGATCTCGGTGTCGTTGCCGATATCGTAGGCGCCGAACCCCTCGCCCATGTCTGCATTCAAATTTACGTGAGTCGCCACGGTTGATTTCCTTTACTGTTGCAGAATTACCATGTGTTTATTAAGATAGTATCACTTCAAATAAAATGCAAGGCAACCGCCGAAGTCAGCAGTGGCACTTTGGATGGAGAGGCGGGCCAGCGGTCTTCGGTATTTATGAGGTAATGCCCCTGAGGTGGAGGAGAACAGCATGGCGAACAATTTACCGGTCCTTGACTCGTTTGGCCGCGTTCCTGCGTATCTGCAGGTGGCTGCCGCGCTGCGGCGCCGAATCGAAAACGGCCAGTGGAAGCCTATGGAGAAGATCTCTACTCTGGACGAACTTGAGGAAGAGTTCGGCGTCTCCCGGGTGACCATCAGCAAGGCCATAGAAATACTCGAAGAGGAGCGGTTGTTGCAGCGTCAACAGGGCCGAGGAACATTTGTGCTTTCCACGAGCGTCGAAAAGCACGCCCTTGCCTTGGAGCCGACCTGGGAGGGAATGATTCGCGCCATTGAACAGCACACGCCGCAGTTCATTCCTTCGGCCAGTCCTCCTTTGTTTCCTGTGCTTGGGGCCCACGAGGCGACTTTGGCCGACGAATATGTCTTTCTCAGAAGTATTCAGAAGAAGGACGGAACGCCTTATTCCTTGGTGAGCGTGCATCTCGCGAAGAATGTCTTTGAGAGTCGTCGCGATGCGTTTATGAAGAAAACCGCGCTATCGGTATTGGCCGGCATCAAGGAGGTGAAGATCCGTAAGGCCTATCAGACGCTCGAGGTCCAGACGGCGGAAAAGGATGTGGCTGATCTGCTGCGTATTTCCTTGAGCGCCCCGACGGTGGGATGCCGATGCGTTGTGATTGATGCCAACGGGGTGGCTATTTATGTCGCGGAGATTATTTATCGCGGCGATTTTGTAAAACTATCCATGAATCTTATTTCTGCATGAACCGGAACGCCAAACCGCAGGGAATCGGTGCGCCGGTCCCGCGCAAAGAAGACGATCGCCTGATGCGTGGACGTGGCCAGTTTGTCGCCGATATTCGGCTGCCTCGCCTTCATGACGTCGCATTTTTCCGTAGCCCTTATGCACACGCTCGCATTCTGAGTGTTGAGATTCCGTCATTCCTGCGTAGTCAGGTATTCATTGCTGACGATCTGGAGTCGGTCAGGGCCATTCGTGCGGTCTCTGGACTGCCCGGCTTCAAAGTCTCGGATCAGCCGATTCTTGCCAAGGATAAGGTTCGTTACGTGGGAGAGCCGGTGGCCATGTGTGTTGCGCCGACACGCGCAGAGGCCGAGGATATCGCCGCCCAGCTGCGGCTGCATGTCGAAGAGTTACCACCGGTAGTCGATATGCTCTTTGGGCGCACGGCAGAGGCGCCTCTTCTTCATGATGCGTGGCCGGATAATGTGTTTCTGGAGACCAACGTTGAGGTCAATATCGAGGCGTTTCGCGAGGCTGACATTCAGGTCAGCAAGGTTATTCGCACGAATCGGCAGGTTCAGGCCCCTATGGAGGGCCGCGGCGTAGTGACCTTTTGGGACTCGCGTCTCGAGCAGCTTACGGTCTACACTTCGACCCAGATGCCGCATATTGTGCGCACCGGTCTATCAGAGTGCTTGAATATGTTGCATGAAAACATTCGGGTGGTGGCACCCGATGTGGGTGGGGGATTCGGACACAAGGGAATCTTGTTGACGGAGGAGGTCGCGCTAAGTTGGCTCACCATGAAGATTGGAAGGCCGGTGCGATGGTTGGAGGACCGCCGCGAGCATCTTGTGGCGGCAGCGAATTGTCGGGAACACCATTACAAAATTACGGGCTATGCAACCCGTGAAGGGCGTTTTCTTGGTGTTTCTTGTGAGGCCACGGTGGACTCAGGAGCTTATTCCTCGTACCCCTTCTCAGCCTGCCTGGAGGCGGCGCAGGTTGCCAGTATTTTGCCCGGCCCCTATGACTTTCCGGCCTATGCCTGTCGTACCTATTCCGTTGCCACTAACAAATGCCCCATTCTTCCGTATCGTGGCGTAGCCCGCACGGGCGTCTGCTTTGCACTAGAAATCGTATTAGATGCCTTGGCGCGAGAGTTGCGCTTGGAGCCGCATGCATTCCGCGCACAGTTTCTGGTTCGACCGGAGCAAATGCCATTTGACAACATTACCAAAAAACATTTCGACAGTGGCGACTACCCGCGGGCGATGGCGATGGCGATGGAGGCCATTGGAATTGATGGGATTCGCGCCCGCCAAGCCGCAGGTGAGGCAGACGGCCGTCGAATTGGTTTTGGGATGGCCATCTACTGTGAGCAGGCTGCCCATGGCACATCGGTGTATGCCGGCTGGGGAATTCCAATGGTGCCCGGCCAGGAACAGGCTACGGCGCGTATCACGCCGGACGGGGGCTTAGAGCTTCGTATTGGCGCCCAGTCCCATGGGCAGAGCATGGAGACCACTATGGCCCAGGTGGCTCATACGATTCTGGGTGTTGATATTGACCGCATCCGCCTGATTCATGGGGATACCGCTGTCACGCCATACTCCACAGGGACATGGGGCTCGCGTTCGATGGTGATGTCCGGTGGCGCTGTGGCCGCCGCGTGTGAGGCTCTGGTCAAACGTGTTCTGCACATCGGAGCGCACCTGATGAAGACCACGGCCGATTCGGTGCGTTTTGACGCCGGCATGGTTGTGGGTCCCAAGGCGTCGTTGAGTCTTCAACAAATAGCTCACACCTGGTATCTGCGGCCCCAGGATTTACCAGTCGATGTGGATCGCGGCGGACTGGAGGTGACCGAGGGCTACAAGATGGTTCGCGATTCGGGCACCTTCGGCTATGGCGTTCACGCTGTGACGGTCGCTGTGGATTCGCGAACGGGGGAAGTAGAGATCCTAGACTACGTCATTGTCGAAGACGGCGGAACGCTCATCAACCCCATGGTCGTTGATGGCCAGGTTTTTGGCGGCACGGCGCAAGGAATCGGTACAGCGCTCTACGAAGAGATGGCCTTCGATGATCACGGTCAGCCCCTGGGATCAACGTTTTCGGACTACCTCTTGCCTGGTCCTACCGAGGTGCCGCGCATCCGAATCCTGCATCTAGAAACGCCGTCGCCTTACAGCCGATTCGGTCAAAAGGGTCTAGGAGAAAGTGGTGCAATTGCCCCGCCTGCGGCGATTACCAATGCCATTAACGATGCCCTTCACCCCTTGGGTGCCGAATTGCTCGAGTCCCCCGTGACTCCCCGGCGCATTCTCGAGGCTATTTACGAGGCCAGTCAGAAAAACGTAGGTACCCGTGCGCATGCGATATCGGAGGAGTCCGCGTCATGAAGCCCTCGCAGTTTGAATATCGTCAGGCAAGGGATTCGAGGGAGATTTCCCACGCGCTTCTCAGTGACCATGCCGTCAAGATCGTGGCCGGTGGCCAGTCCTTAGGTCCGATGCTTAATCTCCGGCTCGTTCAGCCATCGCTGCTCATTGACATAACGCGGCTCAGCGAACTGAAGTCGGTGGATTCGAGCCGTGACGCCATTTCGTTGGGAGCCTGTGTCACGCACGCGAACATCGAAGACTACTGCGTGCCTGGCGTGACTGGCCGTATTTTGTCGGCGATCGCGCGCGGGATCGCCTATCGAGCCGTTCGTAATCGCGGCACTTTGGGTGGCAGCCTAGCGCATGCGGACCCTTCCGCCGATTGGATCTCCACTTTGATGGCACTAAACGCGGATTTATACATCCGAAACGACACACAGACTCGGATGCTTCGGCTTACGGGGGCAATGGCGGGTCCATTTGACCTCGGATTGCAGCAGGGCGAGTGGATTGAGTCCGTTCGAATTCCTGTCGTCTCGGCGGGCAGTGGCTGGGGTTATGCAAAGATTGCGCGCAAGACCGGAGAGTTTGCGCATGCCATGGCCGCCGTGCTCCGGGATCGTGAGCGGCAGTCCTTGAGAGTCGTGTTGGGGGCCACGGAATCGTCGCCGGTCGTCTTTGAGGAGCCATGTTTGTCGGCTCAAGGCCCAGACCTTGCCGCCATTCAACACAAGGCACTGGGATTACTGGAGGCCGCAGGCATTGCCGACCCGATTGACAATCCAGTCCGGTTAGTAGCCCTGGAGCGTGCATTTAAAAAATCTCTTCATCCCATATCACTATGAGTTCACCTGAAGACATCACCATCAATGGACAATCCAGTAGTCTCGAGGGAGTAGCATCTCGCACCATGCTCGCGGATTTCTTGCGTGATCGGCTCGATCTGACGGGAACCCATCTTGGCTGTGAACACGGGATCTGCGGCGCGTGTACCGTCAGTATCGACGGACAGGCCGCCCGGTCTTGCATCACCTTGGCGCATGCTTGCGCTGGTGCGCAGGTCACAACCATTGAAGGGTTTGATCACGATGCGCTGATGGAACAGCTTCGGCAGGCTTTTACTCAAGAGCACGCTTTGCAGTGCGGTTTTTGCACGCCCGGCATGCTGATTGCTGCCCGCGATTTGGTTCTGCGTCACCCCGATGCTGATGAGGCCAAGGTTCGTCTTGAGATGAGCGGAAACCTCTGTCGATGCACGGGCTATATGGGCATCGTGAATGCGGTTTTGTGGGTGCTTGAGCAGCGTCGAGGGGCTAGCGTTACCGTGGCGGCCTCGCCGGTCACTCGACTTGGACCGGTGGGAGCGCATGCTGAACCATCGGTAACCAGCGTTCCATCGTCATCAAGCCGTCCGACCGTAGCCGGCGTGAGCCCAAAGGCATCGCATTCGCCGGAGTCTGTGGGCAGTGTACGTCGTCCCACTGGGCCACTCACTAACCTCGAACAGTCATTTACGGTTGATTTTCCCGTTGAGCACGTCTGGGCGTTTTTCAGCCAGCTTGAGGTTGTGGGCCGCTGCCTGCCGGGCCTGACGCTGGAGCAGTCCCCCGTCAGTGGGCAGTTAAAGATTTTCCTTCGCGTTCGTGCGGGCCCAATCGGGGCAGAATTCGATGGCGTGGCCGAGGTTGTACAGGATGTCGTCACGAACACAGGCCGAATTCTCGCGGATGCACGGGATAGTCGTTCGGGTACAAATGCGCATGGAGATATTCGTTATCGCCTGACATCGATTAATGACGGTCGAGCAACGAAGGTTGAAATCGATCTCGGTTATGTTCTGGCGGGCCCATTGGCCCAGTTTAGTCGAGGAGCGATTGCCAAGGATATCGCTAGAAAGCTGACAGAGGCTTTTGCTGAAAACCTGCGTCATCGGCTGTTGGGTGGTCCCGAGGCGGCGATATCTTCCCAGGGACCGGTCCAAGCCCTTAATGCCGGTGGCCTGGTGTGGTCAGTGATCACGGCACGGATCCGTGCGCTGTTTGCCTGGCTCTTCGGCCGACCTTCCTAATCTATGGTCGCTTATTTACCCACTTCCGGGAGTTCTTATGTCTGTTAAACCGTATCCACAACTGCGTGAAGAATTACGCGCGAGAGATAAAAGCCTTCGTGAGAAGGTCGTCTCTCTCGAGCAGGCTGCCGCGACTATCCAAGACGGTGAGCTTGTTGGCATTGGAGGGAGCACGCTTTCGCGCACGCCGATGGCCATGATCTGGGCCATGATTCGTGCGAAGAAGAAGAATCTGAGCGTCTGCCGAAGCATCGTTTCCAGTGAGGGAGATTTGCTCTTCGGGTCGGGCATCTGTAAAAAAATCATGACTAGCTGGTTCAGTCAGGGCATCGTCTGGGGCGTATCGAAGGTCATGCGGCAACATGTAGAAGGGGGTTCGGCCATCTATGAGGAATGGAGTCATATGGCCATGGGAATGCGATTTAAAGCCGGAGCGATGGGCGTGCCATTTCTTCCGATGCGCTCCATGCTGGGCTCGGATTTGATTGGCCGCCGGCCTGAGGCCAAGGAAAGTATCTGCCCCTTTACTGGCGAAAAGTTGCTCCTGATTCCCGCCATTAATCCCGATGTCGCCATTATTCACGTGCCGCGTTGCGATGCTTATGGCAATGCTCAAATTGACGGCCTCCAGTTCATGGACATTGATCTGGCAATGGCTGCCAAGCGGGTGATTCTTACTACCGAGTCGATCGTCTCTAATGATCAGATTCGTCGTCGACCGGATCAGACAAAAATTCCATTTTTTACGGTGGATGCTGTGGTCGAGATTCCCTACGGTGCCGCTCCTCATGAGTGTAGCGGCCAGTACGAGCCATTCTTCAAACACATGGACGAATACACCACACTGGTGAATGGCGATCCTGTAGCCGGACTGCAGGGCTACCTTGACCGCTATGTCTATGGCCCAAAGCACTGGAATGATTACCTTAATTTGATCGGTCTGGACCACCTGATTCAGGCCACTCGTGGTGGTAGGAGTGTGTGGAATGATTAAATCGAAATCCTTTACGGCCAGTGAGCTGCTGGCCGTCATGAGCTCTCGTCTGATGCGCGAGGGAACCGTGGTCTTTGCGGGGGTAGGAATCCCTCTTCTGGCGGCTACCCTGGCTCAACGCGTGTCGTGTCCGGGGCTGACCATCCTTTTTGAGGGGGGTGTCATCGGACCCATCATCGAACCTGGAAAGTTACCCCCGTCGACCAACGAGCAGCGCTGTACGCGCCGCGCCAACATGGTCTTAAGCAGTACCGATGTCTTGCTCTTGCTGCAACGCGGTTATGTCGATGTGGGATTCATGGGCGGCGCGCAAATCGACCGATTTGGCAATCTAAATTCCTCATTCATTGGTGATCCGGATCGGCCTAAAACAAGGCTGCCCGGAACAGGCGGAGGTAATGATATTTCCAGCCTCACGCACATGATCGTCGCTATGAAGCATGAGAAGCGGCGTTTTGTTGAGCGAGTGGATTTCATTACAAGTCCTGGCTTCATCCGTGGGGGCTCGACGCGGCACGACAGCGGCCTTTTGGCTGGTGGCATGCATCGGATCGTGACCGACTTGGGTATTTTCGGCTTCGAGGAGCAGTCTAAGGCGATGCAGGTGGTTGCCTTGCACCCCGACGTGACGATGGAACAAGTTAATGACAACACCGGGTTCAGGGTGCTCGATAACCCACAGCGGCAGGAGACCCTGCCTCCCACCGACCAAGAGCTCCACTTGCTTCGGGAGCTCGATCCGGAAGCCCTCTACATTGCATAAAACCGATTGATACTTACGAAAGGATTCACATGACCACGCTTAAAAATACGTTTGGAATCGCTGCTCGCAATTTCACCGCCTATCCTGAGATGCCGGATGCGCTTGCGCTGACCGAGTACGGCGTGAAGATGGAAGAACTTGGCTTTGACTCAATCTGGGTCTGGGACCACATTCTGCTGGGTGTCGACCCAAATTTTCCTATTGTTGATTCCTTAACGTTACTCACAGCGATTGCAGCGCGAACAAAACGTATCAAGCTGTCCACCGGTATTCTGGTACTACCACTACGCAATCCGGTATTACTTGCCAAGCAGCTCTCCACGATCGATCAACTCTCGCGGGGACGGCTGCTGATGGCTATGGCCGTGGGTTGGTACAAGCGTGAGTTCGATGCGGTGGGCATTCCCTTCGAGCAGCGCGGCAAGATCATGGATGACAATTTGGAGATTCTGAAGCGTTTTTGGACAGAGGATAAGGTAGATGGCGAATGGGGGCCGCACAAGGTAGCAGCTGGCGTGATGTTCCCGAAGCCGGCTCAAAAGCCTCGCCCGCCATTATTAATCGGTGGTTATGTGGATAAGGTTCTGAAGCGTGCCGCGGAAAAAGGGGATGGTTGGCTAACTTATTTTTATAAACCGGATGCCTTTGTTGAGTCTTGGGCGAAGATACGGCAGTTTGCGCAGGAGGCAGGTAAGGATCCCGACACGATGATGAACGGCAATCAATTACCCATCATGGTTGGCAAGTCGCGCAAGGAGGTGGAGGGTCCGATGATGGAGTGGCTTAATAAGGAGTTCGATATCGCTGCCGGTAGTAAATCCACTATGGACAGCGCAATTATGGGTACCGTGGATGAGTGCGTTGAGCAGCTTAAGGCGCATCTGGATGTGGGTGTACAGAAGATCATTTTTGTGCCCTATAAATATCAGATGGATCAGTGCGAGATCATCGCTAAGGAGATCATCCCAAAGCTCAAGGCGCTTTAATAGAGAGGCTGACGGAATATGGCTTAATCCATATCCGTCTGCGCTAGATTCCCCCGACAATAATCTTAGGCTTACTTATGTTCACTAGTCTGGAAACAAAAATTGTTAATCAAGAGGTACTTGCGCGCGCGCGCAAACATCTGAAGTCAAGGGGCGTCACACTGCCCAAACTTTCTGAACTTTCCGATCCTGTAAGTAAACTCAAAAGTCGATACGCCTCGATTCTCGGAGCCGATCCCGGCGCACCAGATGCGCGCAATCTCTTTAGAGTGCATTGGCATAACGATGAAAGCGGTAAAGGTATATTGGACACTCCGCTATTTTTGGAGGTGCCTACGGCATTGACTGGCGTTAAAGCGCGGATAGTAGTGGCATTGGGGCGCCATTTCCCGATGATCTCAGCCCACAAAGTGCTCCCAGCGTATGCGTGTCTTGTGCCTCGACTCGTGACTGGCAAGTTTGATCCAGAGCGTAATCGTGCTGTTTGGCCGTCGACGGGTAACTACTGCCGCGGTGGTGTTGCTATCTCCCGAATTATGGGATGTCGATCCACCGCAGTGCTACCGGAAGGTATGAGCTCCGAGCGTTTTAACTGGCTCGAGCGCTGGGTGGCCCATCCAGACGACATCTACAGAACCTATGGTACGGAAAGTAACGTCAAGGAAATTTACGATGCCTGCAAAGAATTATCGAAAAACTCCGATAACGTGATCCTGAACCAGTTCTCCGAGTACGGGAACTATATTGCCCACAGAACCGTCACAGGCCCCGCTCTTCATCGCATATTTAATCACTTGAATACCGGGAAACGTTTGCGCCTGCGGGCCTTTGTCTCTGCTAGCGGTTCTTCCGGAACACTTGCGGCAGGAGATTTTCTCAAATCTGAGTTTGGCAGCCATACGTGTGTAGTAGAAGCACTCGAGTGCCCGACATTACTGAAAAACGGCTTTGGTGACCACAACATACAGGGAATTGGCGATAAGCATGTACCTTTAGTTCACAACGTGATGGGTACCGACTTTATTTTTGCCATCTCTGATCACGCAACCGATTCGCTCAATGTCATTTATAACTCTCCTGAGGGCCATGACTATCTTTCTGAGCATCTGGGTCTTGGCGAACGCGACATCAAAGCTTTATCTGCGCTTGGATTATCGGGAATAGCAAACGTTTTGGGTGCTATTAAATACTCAAAGTACATGGATCTTGGACAAGACGATGTAGTTATGACGGTGGCTACCGATGGTGCCGAGCTTTACACGACTGAGTTGAGTAACGCGCGCAATAAATATTTTAAGGATGGTTGTACGCCGGTGCGCATTGCGGAGACTTTTGGTCGTTATCTATTGGGAGCTACAACCGATAATATGCTTGAATTGACGCGGACAGAGCGCGAGCGCGTCTTCAATCTTGGTTACTACACTTGGGTTGAACAGCAGGGCATTGAGTTAGAGGCGTTCCAGGCTCGTCGTTCTCAGGCATTTTGGGATGACTTGATTCAAGTTGTGCCTGTTTGGGATGATCTGATTGAAAAGTTCAACGCAGACTAACATGCGCATGCCTTCGTCTCGGCCTGCAAGACCTGCTCCGCCAAAGTCGACAATGTGCAGATTGTCTGTGTTTGACCTATTCAAGATAGGTATTGGTCCTAGCAGCTCGCACACTGTGGGGCCAATGAAAGCAGCGGTGCTGTTCCTAGAGAAACTGCAGCGTGCAGCGCTTTTGACGCAGATTGGACGGGTGCAGTGTATTTTATACGGATCGCTTGGTTCAACCGGTAAGGGTCATGGAAGCGATAAGGCCGTAATTCTGGGATTAATGGGTCACTTGCCTGATCAGGTACAGGTATCGGAAATTCCAGAAATTTTGCGCTCAGTACGTGAATCGCGTCATCTCAGACTAGGCTGTGGACTAAGTCAGATTAGTTTTGACGACAATACTGACATTCAATTTATTACAAAGCCTCTAGATTCCCATCCTAACGGGCTGCGTTTTACCGCGTTTGATGGCGCACAAAATGAGCTTCTGTCTGCTACCTATCTCTCGATTGGTGGCGGCTTCGTTCGAGAGGAAAGTTTCAATGCTGTAGTTGTACAGAGCGCGGGATCCGATTCCGAAAGTATCAGTGAGATCTCCTTTGAAAGCGCCGATGAACTGATTTCGTTGACTCGCAGCAAAGGACTAAAAATTTCCGAGCTAATGCGTCACCACGAGCGTACATGGCGAACGGACGGGCAGATTGATCACGACCTCTTGCGGATCTGGCAAGTCATGCGCGAGTGTGTAGATCGTGGCTGTAAAACGGACGGAATACTTCCCGGGGGATTTAAGGTCAGGCGTCGCGCTCACGATCTTTTTATACAGCTGAGCGCTAACGCCGAGAGCGATACTCAAAACGCCGATCCGCTAAATATTCTAGACTGGGTTAACCTCTTCGCCTTGGCGGTCAACGAGGAAAACGCTGCGGGGGGGCGGGTTGTTACTGCTCCAACTAATGGTGCGGCTGGCATTATCCCGGCTGTATTGCACTACTACTACCACTTTATTCCAGGTGCCAGCGATCGACAGATCGTAAACTTTCTGCTTACGGCTGGTGCGATTGGTTTTTTATACAAGATGAACGCTAGTATTTCCGGCGCCGAAGTGGGGTGCCAAGGGGAAGTAGGTGTAGCTTGTTCGATGGCAGCAGGTGCCCTTTGTGAAATTCTCGGCGGAACCCCGGCTCAGGTGGAGAATGCGGCCGAGATAGCAATGGAACATCACCTCGGGCTAACCTGTGATCCAGTTGGGGGTCTTGTACAAATTCCTTGTATTGAGCGTAATGCAATAGCATCTGTGAAAGCGATAAATGCCGCTCGAATGGCGCTGCGTGGAGATGGTTCCCACACGGTAAGTCTGGACCAGGTTATAAAGACGATGTGGGAAACCGGAGCGGACATGCGAACAAAGTACAAGGAGACTGCGAGAGGGGGGCTCGCAGTGAGTATTGTTGAGTGTTGACTTTGCACTTAATTGCACTAGGAGTGTTTTAGTTGGGCTCCGTTGACCAGCTCTTTAGGAACAATCGTGAGTGGGCAAAACGAACTGCTAAGGAGGACCCACTGTATTTCAAACGATTATCCGAGCAGCAGTCTCCTGAATATTTATGGATCGGTTGTTCTGATTCTCGAGTTCCAGCAAATCAGATCATTGGCCTACCACCCGGTGGAGTTTTTGTTCACCGTAATATTGCAAATCTCGTAAACCACACTGACTTAAACGCGCTTTCGGTAATTCAATTTGCAGTAGATATGCTAGGAGTGAAACACATAATGATAGTCGGACATTATGGTTGCTCAGGCATTTCCGCTGCAATGAATAATCAATCTATTGGGTTGGCAGATAACTGGATTCGTCATATCAAAGATACGAGGGAGCGATTTGCAGAGAACCTCATAAAAATTGAATCAAGTAAGGCCCGACTTGATCGCATGTGTGAGCTAAATGTATGCGCACAAGTTTTAAATGTCTGCAAAACCAATATTATTCAAGATGCTTGGCTTAATAGACGCTCCCTAGCGGTGCATGGCTGGATATACGATATCAAAGATGGACTGTTGAGTGATCTTGATGTGACTGTAACCAGTAAAACTGAACTCTTGGAGCTGGAGATGCGGGGTTTTGAGTAGATAGCGTAAGTCTAGAATTTTTCAACCTAGTTAAAGGGGTAAAGCATGACAACTGTAAATCAGATACTGCAACGAACGACCCGAAAAGTAGTCACAATAAGCGCTAAGGCTTCTGTATATCAGGCGCTTGAGTTGATGATGATTGCAGATATAGGTGCTTTACCAGTTATTGAAAATGACGTATTAGTCGGTATTTTTTCAGAGCGCGACTACGCACGAAAATGTATTCTAAAGGGAAAAAAGAGCTCGGACACACTGGTAGCAGACTTAATGTCGACAACAATAGTTACGGTGAAGCCCGAGCAAAAAATAGACGACTGTATGCAGTATATGACTACTCATCGTATTCGTCACCTTCCTGTGATCGTTGGCAATAAAATAATCGGTATGGTTTCGATTGGCGATGTTGTTAATACGATCATTTCCGAGCAGGCAAAAGTGATACAACAATTGGAGTCTTACATAACATCCTAGTAATAATAGAGGCTCAGTTGTAATCCGGGCCTAGTATTCTATGGAGAATATTGATCTTTTGGTGCTTCGTAAGCTGCGTGATTGGCGCCAACTTCGTCATAGAGCCATTCTTGCTACAGTTGTGCGCACCTGGGGGTCTTCGCCGCGTCCGGTGGGTTCTCTTATGGCAATTAATGAATCTGGCTCCGTTGTTGGATCTGTCTCGGGTGGCTGCATTGAGGAGGATTTAGTTCACCGTTATGTCAATTCCGCCTCAAATCTTGAGAAGAGTGAATTTCGTGACAGGCCTCCGGAATTAGTTCTTTACGGGCTAACGGCAGAGCAATCGAATCGTTTTGGCCTGCCTTGTGGAGGAACCTTAGAGTTATTGTTGGAGTTCAATCCTGATTTAGGTTTACTCGATAACTTGGTAACTTGTCTCGAAGCGGGATTGATAGTGCGCCGAACTACTATTCTCGAAAGTGGTGAAGTTCGAATCGAGAATAACCATGATCTTCCAGTCTTCAAATTTAATGATCAGGTGCTTGTGAATACATTTGGCCCACGATTTCGGATGCTTATCATCGGAGCGGGTCAAATCACCGATTATTTGACAGCCATCGCCGACTCTTGTGGATTTTCTGTGACCGTGTGTGATCCTCGGAGAGAGTACTCTGCTGACTGCACGATCTCTGGGGTAGAGCGAGATTATAGTTGGCCTGACGAGGGCGTTCAGAAATTTGGACCAAACATTCGAAGTTGTATCGTAGCGCTATCACATGATCCGAGATTAGATGATTCCGCACTAATTGTGGCGCTGAAAACGGAGGCTTTTTATGTTGGTGCAATAGGTTCTAAACGCAGTCAGATCGAACGTCGGCGTAGATTGTCACATCATTTGGATGTTCCACGCGATGTTCTAGATAGATTGCGCGCCCCAATTGGAATGTATATTGGAAGCAAAACGCCTCCAGAGATCGCGGTAAGTATTATGGCCGATATCATTGCAACAAAGAATAATGTTTCAAGGGATCTTAGTTGGGCACCCTATCAAGAGTAGCGACCATTTTAAGATTGCGTAAATGAAAGTTCGAGCGACAACTGTTGCCTATATTCTTTCTGCTGGAGCCGGTCTACGACTCGGTGGTCTCTGTAAAGGTCTCATACAGATCGACGGGGTGCCATTAATCGCTCGTCAGCTAAGCGTTATGATTTCAGCTGGTATTGATCACATCGTCGTTGTGACTGGTTATCAGTCGGTTCTTATCAGCGAGATCGTTGCAGACCAAATTTCTAACTTCCAGAATAGGCTACACAAGGCTATCACCGTTGAGTGCCTCCAAACAAATGGTTCGGATATTCAAGTGTCGGTAGCGTCCGCCATTCGACACTCTCACTCGCTCTTCATTCAGCGACCAGATTTTACTGGAGCGATGATTTCACTTGTGGATCTACCTCTGATGACCGTGCGAGATATCGTAAAGATTACCGGTACAGCTCTACAGTCTCGTGTTGACGCAGTAATTCCCACCAGTGAGAGTGGACAACCTGGTCATCCAATATGGTTGTCGCGAAAATTTTTATTAAATATCGATTGTTTGACCGACAAATTTTCGCTCAAGAATGCGCTTTTGAGGGGGGAAAGTGATTCAACGTCGAAGATAAAACGTTTCGTTACTGATGCGCCCAGTTATTTTAGCGATCTCGACACAATAGAGGACGCGGTTCGCTATGCAACTGATTACGGGCTATGTGTGTTTGTTCCCCGCAGTGAGTCGGCTGTCGGCACGTGCATCGTTGAATAACTGTAGGCGTTGAGTCATTTGGTCTGACCTGTTTTATGGGGGCGGGTTCACACCAAAAAAGCGGTTGGACATGGCAGCGTGAAACCACTTCTGGTGCCCGTTAAAAAGGGGGGATTTCCACTGGCCCTGAAGGGTCTTTTATTGGATCGGGAATAGACTTTATATGTGTGTAGTCGCTTAATTAATTTGTGGATAAATGGGATTTTTTGGCCTTTTTTCTTATCTTTTTGTTGGGATAAAAAAATGGATAAAAATTTTGTTTAGTCTTATAAGTACATGATTTAATTGAGCATTGTAATCCCCTAGGGGACGCCACCTTTTATCGCAACGCCTACAGCACCTCGGTGGCAAAGTCCGCCAGTCGTGACCGTTCGCCCCGCTGCAAGGTCACGTGGCCGCCATGGGCCCAGCCCTTGAAGCGATCCACCACATAGGTCA
>JACCDM010715424.1_pt1 | contig 81299 bp, 62 predicted proteins | sample 7445851 | NCBI WGS metagenome assembly JACCDM01 (sample SAMN15323438, study PRJNA562643) | freshwater metagenome | isolation source: river surface water | place: USA:Blue River Watershed | collected 2017-08-16
ATGGTGATTGTAGCTCAGCTGGTTAGAGCGCCGGATTGTGGTTCCGGAGGTCGCGGGTTCGAACCCCGTCTTTCACCCTAAACGAGAACAAAGCCGAACGCCTAAAGTGTTCGGCTTTTTCTTTTGACATACGCCATCGCACCCCAGTTTTTGCATAAATTGCTGGTGCAGCTCATGACTTGTGTAAAAAACGTGTGTACAGCATTACACTTTTTGTGAGTTCTTTGGCAAGATGAACCAGAGGGATCGTGACCACCTGCGCATTGTGTCCATTGATGGTGGCGGAATCAAAGGTCTGTACTCTGCTTCGGTGCTCGCGGAGTTCGAAGCGCAACTCGGGCAGCGTTGGAGCGAGTACGTTGATTGGATTTTTGGAACTTCCTCTGGCGGAATCCTTGCGCTCGGACTTGCCGCCGGGAATTCCTCTGCGGAACTCGCCCACTTTCTGCGAACCAAAGGACCTTTGATTTTTCCGAATCCGACTCAGGGAATCAGACGGCACGTGCAGCAGGCGCAGCACGTTCTAAGGCAGCTTCGGCTTCACGGAAAGTATGCCCCCGGTGCACTTCGAGATGGACTCGACGACCTTTTTGGTGGGCTTCGCATGGCCGAACTTCAGACCGATGTGAGTATTGCTTCGGTGAACCTGAGCAATGGATCACTTGTCGTGTTTACGCGCCAGTCGCATCCGGATCTTTTAGTTCGCGACGTGGCTCTTGCAACTTCAGCGACTCCGGGTTACTTACCCGCCCACGAAATCCAAGGCCAGCTTTATGCTGATGGCGGACTGTGGGCAAATTCACCCGCGCTGAGTGGCTTAGTTCACGCCGAACAGCACATTCAAGGTGCTCGCCGCATTGACTTGCTTTCCATAGGAACGGTCGAGCAGCCTGAAGGCTATGAGTCAACGGGCGCTCCACGAAACCTACCGCAGTGGATTCAGCGCATGTTTCATGCTTCGACCTATGGTCAGGCGGAACTTACCCATCAGGCCGTTGCGGCATTTTTGCCCAAACTGGCTCCTGAAACGGCGTACCTACGCATTCCGCCACCTTTAATTCCTATCGATCAAATTGGCGCTGTGCGCATGGACACCACGCACCCCGCTGCACTCGAAGCCTTGGTGAGCTGCGGTCGCACCGAAGGGCTAAATCAGTTGAGAAAGTCCGAAATCCGTCAATTTCTTCAACCCCGAGCCCATGGCTGAGTTGCTTGTGTGGAACCTTAAATGGGTACTGCTACCCACTGCGGTTGCCGGCGTGCTTCACATGCTCGTGGTTCGCGGTGGAATCCTGAGCCGCCTTGCGCAGCCCATTTGGCTCAGTGGTTTTGGTTCCAACAAAACGTGGCGTGGAGTACTTGTGATGACCACGTTAGCCGCAATCACGCTGTGGGTTCAGGCACTTGTTACGAAACCCAACGTACCCGTGCACCCCGCGTTGTGGGGTGCCGGATTGGGACTTTTGTACGTGATTGCTGAATTGCCCAATTCGTTCATCAAACGCAGACTTGGAATTGCCTCCGGAGGCCAGAGTGCACGCTTCCCTTGGTTGAGCGCGGCTGCCGATAAGTTGGACTCCGCCTTGCTGGGTTCGATGGTGCTAGCTTTGTGGATTCCAGGTAATGAATCTGAATTTGGCTTTCATCAATCCTATGGATTTTGGACGGTGGCATCCGTAAGCCTCGCAGCCAATAGTGGAATTCATGCACTCTTGTCGTGGATTCTTGTCGCCCTTCATATTAAAAAGCGTTTTTAAATGCTTCGACACATACCCAACGCATTAAGCGTGTACCGTATTATCATGTTTCCGGTACTTCTTTATTTGGTTTATCAACGCAACGAATTGTTATTCAGCTGGTTGATTTGCATCAACTTGCTTACCGATATTGCCGACGGTTGGATTGCCCGTCGCTTTAACCTTCAAACTGAGTTGGGAGCCCAGTTGGACTCAATTGCGGACTACGGAACCTACGCTGCCGCCTTCTACGGCCTTTACATCTTCAAAAAGGCGACTATAGGGCCTTGGTTTGTGCTCGTTTGGGTGTTTGTCGCATTCATCATCAGCTTTTTACTTCTGTCATTTTTGAAGTTTCGTACGAGCCCAAGGCTGCATCTGTATTCGACAAAAATCGGGGGTTACCTGCAAGGATTTTTGTTTTTCTCGCTCTTTTCGTTTGGATTTTGGCCGCCGTACTTTGCTTTTGCGCTGATCTGGGGCGTGCTTTCGTTTACCGAAGGCATGCTCATTCTCGCACTACTACCTGAAATGCGGTCCAATCAAAAGGGCTTATACTGGGTGCTGCGGAACCGAACCCAGTCCTAAATCGTCCGTTGCTCGGTCTGAGCAGGTTCGGTACCTTTGGGGTCCATGCGAAGCTGTTTTGTGGTACTTTTTGGTCTCATCGCCACTTCGTTGTGGGCGCAAGATACCCTTCGCTACCAACCCATATTTATGAATCCGGCAAAGCTTCGCGCGGCCCAATCCACGATTCAGTCGAATTCGCCTCGCTTGGGGCCATTTGGACTGAGCCAACCCGCCGCTGCGCGCTTTGGATGGGAACGAGTGCAGCGCGACTCCGCATTTGCCTTTGCGGCCGCTCAAACACTTTGGTTGGACTACTTGTGCCTTTTTGAGGACAGCTTATGTGCGGACCTTGCACTGATTCGCTCACCGCGGTCGGTGTGGTCTGAACTAGGGATTCCTGAGCGTTTTGCTGGGGATCATGTGGTTGCGGTTCCGCCCTTCATGTCCGCACCGGGAGCTACTGAGCTCAAGAAGCCTCCGGTGCCCAAGGTCCCGTCAACGGATCCTGCCGCACCTTTGAGAATTACGGTCCGCCCCGGCGACAGTTTTTACCGAATTCTCAGTCGCTACCCCGGGTTAAAACTCGCGCAACTTTATGCGGCGAATAAGGGTTCAGACCGTATTTACCCGGGTCAAATACTGGTGATTCCGTGATGCGACATAGTCCATGGTTAACCCTTGCAATCGTTGCGGGAGGATTGCTGCTCCTCGGCGCGGTGGCTGCTATTCCTGAGGGATTGCGCCCGGCGGGGGTAAAGCTCCCAACGCTTGACTTCAGCGCATGGTTTGCCGATGATGCGGAATTACAAGTAGTTCCCGAATCAGATTCGGCCATCGCAGCTGATGAACTGGCTGCATTACCTAAGGCCGCCCGCCAAGGTGCCGGCTTGCTCGAGTTTCCTGAAGGTGACAGCTTGGGATTTCAAAAGTTTGCGCGTGCGCTTGACGGAGCCGCAACCCGCGTTGTTCGCGTCCTTCACTACGGTGATTCCCAAATCGAGGGCGACCGGCTCTCGGCAGACATCCGTGGAATGCTTCAAAACCGCTATGGCGGAATGGGCCCTGGTCTGCAGGGCATGGATCCGTTTGTACCCATGGCCAGTGTGGACCACCGCGCGAGCGGAAACTGGCGGCGCTACGCTTGTTTTGGACGCCCCAGCGATCGTGAGCCAAGTAATTTATATGGAGTTCGCGGGATTGCCCACCGCTACGAAGGCAACTCGGCAAGCTTGGAGTTTCGCAATCGCAATTACGGCTATGAGCGGGTTCGCTCAGGGCAGAAGTTGACGCTCTACCTCGGGCCCTATGAGGGGCCGTCTGAGGTGAAGGTCTACTATGAGGATAGTTTGGCCCACATTCGCTACTACGCCCAGGGCGATCCTGGGTTGATGGAATTCAAGGCTCCGCGCCCAATGAGCCGCGTGCGTGTCGAGTTCAAGGGCGAGAGCCCATTGTACTACGGAGCTGCTTGGGACGGCCTTAGTGGCGTCGCGGTAGACAATGTGTCGATGCGGGGCGCAGATGGCCTCGGCTTCAAGCGCATTGACGCCAACCACTTTACTTCGTCGCTCAAGCAGGCGAATCCTGGCCTCGTCATTCTTCAGTTTGGTGGAAACGCGGTTCCGTACTTCAAATCGGCAGCCGAAGTTGAGCGTTATGGTCGTGCTTTTGCGCGGCAGATTGCGTTAGTACAGAAGGCGCTTCCAGAGGCGGATGTGCTTGTGATCGGCCCGAGCGACATGGCGCACAAAGTGGGAACAGAATGGGAGTCCTATCCGTTTGTCGATGAGGTTCGAAATGCCTTGCGCAAAGCCGCCCACGTACAAGGTGCCGCCTTTTTTGACGTCTACAAGTTCATGGGTGGCCAGGGGAGTATGACCGACTGGGTAGCTCGAAATCCACCGTTGGCTGGTTCGGACCATGTTCACTTTACGCCCAATGGTGCTCAAAAAGTGGGTAAGGCCCTTTCTGCCGCACTCGAACAGGAACTTGCTCGCCATGCGAAGTAGTCTCATCGCTGCGGCCATGGCCCTTTGGACGATGGGTCTTCGCGCTCAGATTGCTCCGGTGGGTACGCCCGAACTTATTTTTCCCGTGGGAGATTCCGCCTTTCAGCGCGTTTGGAGTCGTCTCGATACCTTGGTATATGAAGGAAGAGGAAGCCTGAACCTCATTCACATTGGTGGCTCGCATGTGCAGGCGGGGATGCTTACGGACGCAGTTCGCAGAGGGCTGCATACGATGAGTCCAGACCTTCACGGTTCGGTGGGGTGGCTCTACCCCTATGGCGTGGCGGGCACCAATAATCCGCGCAGCTATTCGGTGACCAAATATGGAACCTGGACGGGGCAGCGCTGCTCGGTTCCGCAGCACCGTGGACCGTGGGGATTTGCTGGAATCCGCGCGTTCACAGGGGATTCTGCGGGGTTTAGCATGTACCACAAAGAATTGCCGCTCCAGGCTTCTTCGGTGCTTCTTTTTTATCCAAATTCCGACAGTATTAATCCGCCGTCCATAAAGGGTCCAGTGGCCGAGGTGGTGCGCCGCCCAGATGGTGTGGAGGTGTCGTTCTCACGTCCAGTGGATACGCTTCGCGTGCAGTGGCAACCGCGCAAGGGCCGACGTGATACGCTGAGCCTTGAGGGCGTCCTATTTCGACCTGCAGACCCCAATGGCGTTCGCTACCATGCCGTGGGCGTGAATGGTGCAGCAACCCACAGCTATCTGAAGGCCGTACGCTTTGAGTCGCAGCTTCGCGAGCTTCCGCCCGATGTGGTGGTGTTCGGCCTCGGAATCAACGACGCCCACAAGGCACGCGGAGAGTTTGATACATTGGCCTTTGAGATGCGGTACGACAGCCTTGTCGATGCGGTGCGTCGGGTGAACCCCAATTCCCAGTTCATTTGGTTGACCAATAATGATGCGCTGTACAAAGAGGCTACCAATCCCCACGGAATCCTCGTGCAGCGGGCCATGTTTCGTCTCGCCCGAAAGCACCATGGAGCGGTGTTTGATTTTTTTGCACTCATGGGTGGGTATACTTCGGTTCGCCGGTGGATAGCCAATGAATGGGCGCGTCCGGACGGAGTCCATTTAAGCCAAACCGGATACCAAGCAGAGGCGGATTGGTTCGCTAGCGCATTTACCAAGGCCTACCTTCGCCACCAACAATCGACCGCATGGTAGACGCCCTGAAATCCCTGCTTTACGCCGAGGCGAGCCGACCCTGGACCTTTTTGGAACTGGGTTTCTGGATCTTTTTCGCGGTAGTTTTAGTTGGTTTTGCAGGCCTTGAGCGCCGGTTAGCCCTGCGCAACGCCTACCTCATGCTGGCGAGCTGGTTTTTTTACTACCACACGAGCCAGTGGTACGTAGTGCTGCTCATTTGCACCACCGCCGTCGACTACGGGGTGGGGCATGCGCTGCACCGAACGCAGCGTAACCTCTTGCGAAAGCTGCTGCTAGCCATCAGTATTATCAGCAACCTTGGCGTCCTCTTCTTTTTTAAGTATGCATACTTTGTGGCCGAAGTGTGGAACGACCTTACGGGCTTGGCGTGGTCCCCCACGCCGTTCTGGGCGGGATGGGCCAACGGTCAGCTGGGCACCAACTTCGTCGAAGACGTCATTTTGCTTCCAGTCGGCATTTCGTTTTACACGTTTCAGTGCCTCAGCTACACCGTTGACGTGTACCGACGGAACCTCGAACCCGTCCGCCACTTTACCGACTTTGCCTTTTATGTGAGCTTCTTTCCCCAGCTTGTCGCAGGACCCATTGTTCGTGCCAGCGAGTTTGTACCCCAAATCTACCAACCCTATGCGGTCACACGAACCCAATTTGGTTTGGGAATGTTTTGGGTACTCAACGGGTTTCTCAAAAAGGTGATTTTGGCGGACTTTCTCGCAGTACACCTCGCCGACCGCATTTTTAGCCAGCCCACGTTGTATACCGGTTGGGAAAATGCTTTGGGTTTGCTCGCCTACACCATGCAGGTTTATGCCGACTTCAGCGGCTACACGGACATCGCCATCGGAATCTCACTTTGGATGGGGTTCACGTTGACCAAAAACTTTGATTCACCGTATAAGGCCCAAAGTGTCGCCGAGTTTTGGAAGCGCTGGCACATGTCCCTTTCGAGCTGGCTCAAGGACTACCTCTATATTCCGTTGGGCGGAAACCGAAGCGGTTCCGTCGTGAGCTATGTACTCATTTTTGCGGGCTTGTTCGGCCTCGCTTGGTGGGCACCCACGTCCATGGTATCCTATGCCCTCGCTGCGACAGTATTGATCTTTTTGTTGCTGTATCAGTTTGTTCCTGCCTTTCGGCGCGGATTCAATACCAATATCAACCTACTCCTAACCATGCTCCTCGGTGGGCTGTGGCATGGAGCCTCCTGGAATTTTGTGGTCTGGGGCGGATTAAATGGTTTGGGTCTGGTGGCCTACAAACAGTGGTCGCGGGTTCGTCCGTACGCCGTAGAAGGTTGGCTCCTGCGAGCACTTGGCGTTCTGATCACCTTGGTGTTCATCACATTTACGCGGATTTGGTTCCGCGCTCCGGACTGGGACACGGCCATGGCAATGCTCGACCAGCTCACCACAGGTTGGTCGGTTCCACCTTCTTTGTCTATGCTCGCGGCCTGGTGGCGTCCGGCAGTGGTGCTTGCACTTGGGTTCGGAATTCACTGGATTCCGGAGCTCCTCAAAGAGCGCTACCGAACCGCATTTTCTTCACTACATCCAGCTTGGATGCTTGGCGCAGCCGTAGTGGGGGTCCTCGTGGGCTATCAGTTCATGGCGGCTGAGAGCCAACCTTTTATCTACTTTCAGTTTTAGGCGCTTCGCTAGCTTGGGCTGCACGGGCGGCTTGGCGGAGTGCACTACTGTAGCCTCGGTACTGGCGGCTTAAGTACGCCGTTTTGCGCGCATAGTGCGACCCGGGACCTCGAGCAATTTGGTCCACATTCCCTAGCCAAACCAGGGGATCATACCCCGCCTTGGCTGCTTTTTTTTGCGCTCGTTCTACGGGTGCGGGTCCCGTATTGTACGACGCCATCACAAAGGGAAGCCGCTCGTTGGGCGGAACCCCTCGGTCATGCCAAAAGAGGCTCAGGTAGCGCAAGTAGCGCAAGCCGACGCGGATGTTCTGGACTGGATCGGTCAGGTCGACGGGGCCGCGGTTCATGCGTTCGGCGGTCGACGGAATCAACTGCATGAGGCCGGTCGCTCCCGCAGGTGACACAATTCCCGTATTAAATCGGCTTTCGGTAAAAATAAGGGCGGTCAACGTGGCTCGATCCCAACCGTCGTGGCCAAGTAGTTGAACATCAAATCGGGATAGTGAAGTGTCCCTTCGGGGAGCATCTTGCCGTGACCATGCACCCAAAGTGCGCTTTACTTTTCGGCTTCGAAGGTGGTCGTTGAGTTCTGCGGTCAGTAAGCTGTCGCCCGGTCGAACAGCCCAGTGCATACTTCCTTTGGCAATGGGGGTTCCGCGCTTTCTGAAACTTTCGGCCACGTACTTGGGCATGAGCCAGCCGACCGAATCAGGTTCTGAAAACCGAAACATGGGACTCTGCGCCACCTCGAGCTCCAGGCTGTCTGCCTGAAGCATCCAAAGCGGCTTGGGATAGCCGGTGGGCACCATGGTGGCGCCTTTGGGCCCAACCCGCACCCACGTAAACCTTCGCACCGCCACCGTGGCCTGCAAATCGCCCAGTGCTTGAGACGGAATGGGTCCCAGTGCTACGTCCGCTTGGCCGCTTCGAACGGCTTCAAGTGCCTCAGCCACGCTCGCGACATAGGTCCAATGAATGGGGTGCCCTGAGGATCGAGACCACATTTCGAGCAACTGTACGTCGTACCCTTCAATTTTACCGTCGCGGACGTGCATGACTCCAAAGTCGGGAACCACCGCAGCCCGGACAGGTCCAGCTACCCATACTTCGTCCCAGTCCGCCGTTCGCTCGAGTTCCACTGCCGGATTGGGTGAACCCACGACGAGTGTCACCACGATCAGAGTAAACCACCACCTCCAGTGCTTGATCATGGCCCGAAGATCGGTCTTCTCAGGCGTACTTTTGCGCTTCACTATGCTTGGGCTTCAACTTCCGACCGATCCGCGCTGGGCCTCTGCGGCTGAAATGCACCTCAGCGACATCTTGACCGACCACGCATACTGCGAGCAAAAGGCCGCGTCAACTGCTATTTCGCTGATGATTACATACCCAGAGTTGAGCGACCTCGTCACCGAAATGGCTGCCCTGGCCCGAGAAGAAATGAGCCATTTTGAAATGGTACACAAGCGTCTTCTCGAGCGGGGCATGACCCTAGGCCGCGAGCGCAAGGACGAGTACGTCGCGGCAATCACGAAGTTTTTTGCGCCCCACGGCGACCGCATGAAGCGCTTGGTGCACCGTCTGCTCATTGCGGCCCTCATCGAAGCCCGAAGCTGCGAGCGCTTTCGCGTGCTCAGTGAATCGGTGCAGGACGCCGAATTGGCCACCTTTTATAGCCGCCTAATGGCCTCAGAGGCCAATCACTACACGATGTTTTTGAAGTTTGCGCGCCAGTACGGCGACCGCACTGAGGTGGACCGCCTCTGGAAGGAACTTCTTGCCTACGAGGCGACCGTCGTCGCCACCTTTACCAACCCTCAATACGTGCACGGCTAATCCGCTCCGCACCAATTTTCTATGGAACAGCTCAAAAAGACCCCCCTGTACGACCAGCACGTTGCGCTTGGCGCTAAAATGGTTCCGTTCGCCGGATACGAAATGCCCGTGCAGTACGCCGGCGTGAGCCACGAGCACCACGTGGTGCGCCAAAAGGTCGGAATGTTCGACGTGTCGCACATGGGCGAATTCTGGGTCGAAGGGGCAGAGGCCACGGCGTTTTTGAATTCCGTGACCAGCAACGACGTCGCCAAGCTCACGTCAGGTAAGGTGCAGTACAGCTGCCTTCCAAACGCTACGGGCGGAATCGTGGACGACCTACTGGTTTACTGCGTGAACGACACTAAGTATATGCTGGTCGTCAACGCCAGCAACATGGCCAAGGATTGGGCTTGGCTGCAGCAGTTTGCGGGCAATTTTGACGTTCGCATGACCGACGTCTCTGAGGGCACCGCACTCTTGGCTGTTCAGGGCCCCTTGGCGGCCCAAGCGCTTCAATCCCTCACGGATCTTGACCTCGGAGCCATGACCTACTACACTTTTGGCATCGGAAACTTCGCAGGCGTTTCAAATGTCGTGGTCAGCGCTACCGGCTATACCGGCGCGGGAGGCTTCGAAATCTACATTCCCAACGCTCACGCCGCTGCGGCCTGGGACGCGATTATCGCCGCAGGAGCACCCTTTGGCCTCGAGCCCATCGGCCTCGGTGCCCGCGACACCCTTCGCCTCGAAATGGGATTTTGCTTGTACGGAAACGACATCGACGACACGACTTCGCCCATTGAGGCAGGTCTTGGGTGGATTACGAAGTTCACCAAGGAATTCACCAATTCTGCGGCCCTCAAGGCTCAAAAGGAGGCGGGAGTCGCCCGTAAACTCGTGGGCCTTAAGCTGCTCGAGCGCGGGGTTCCGCGCCACGGATACCCCATCGTAGACGTCGACGGCAACGCGGTGGGCGAGGTGACGAGCGGAACCATGGCTCCATCTCTCAACGAAGCCATCGGTATGGCCTACGTTCCGACCGCCTCGGCGGCTCCGGGCAGCATTGTGTTTGTGGAGATTCGCGGCAAGGCCCTCAAGGCTGAGGTGGTTTCGCTTCCGTTTTATAAGGCTTAACTGATTCTGATGAAACTCGATAACGTCGACCGCGAAATCCTGCGCCACCTGCTCGAAGACGCCCGCAAAACCTACACGGATATTGCCAAGGAGCTAAGTGTCAGCCCCGGAACCATTCACGTCCGCGTGAAAAAGCTCGAAAAAGCAGGAATAATCAAGGGTGCGAGCCTCCAAGTAGATTATGAACAGTTGGGCTATGGATTCATCGCTTTTGTAGGTGTCTACTTGAGCAAAACCTCTGCTACGCACGAAGTGATTGATGCACTTAAAGCGATTCCTGAGGTGACCGTTGCGCACATCGCCACGGGCCGCTTCGGAATCTTCGCCAAGATTCGTTGTCAAGACACCAAGCACGCCAAAGACATTATCTTCAAGATCAGTGACATTCCGGGCGTTTCGAACACCGAAACGATGATCGCCCTTGAGGAGCCCATCAACAGCTCTAAGGCCCTGCTGACTCAGATTTTACACCTCAACGAATAGCAAGTTACTAGTAACTAGTTACTTGCCATTAGTTTGCGAACGGCGAAGCTCGCCGCGTGGATGCCGAATGATGCCGGAATCCATGCGCTCGTTCCGTAGAATGATTTTTTAAAATTGCTCCCGTCGGTCAGGCGTACGCTTTCAGGGTTGGCGGTTTCGCTGCTGAATACGACGTGAAACCCTTTGCGAATGCGGTACTCGGCGCCTAAACGCTTGCGGATATGCTTCGCAAATGGGCAGTTAAAGCTCTTTTCGAGCTTGGCAATTTGAATCTTGCTGGGATCCAAGCGTCCGCCCGCTCCCATGGAACTGATGAACGGAATCTTTTCGCCCAATGCCGTCACAATGAAGTTGAGCTTGGGCTGCACGCTGTCAATGCAGTCCAACGCAAAATCAACCTCAGCCGTTTGGAGCAACTGGCGCATGGCTTCTGGGTCGAGGAACGAGTCGATGGCATAGACCTGGCATTCGGGATTGATGTCCAAGATTCGGTCGCGCATCAACCAGGCCTTTTTTTGCCCGTGGGTACTACTCAAAGCCTGAAGCTGGCGGTTGCGGTTGGTGGGGTCCACCACGTCACCATCGACAATGGTGAGGCGTCCCACGCCAGAGCGGGCGAGGAATTCGGCGGCGAAGCTTCCGACACCCCCCAAGCCGACCACGAGTACGTGGGCTTTTTGAAGTCGTTCAAGGGCGTCGGAGCCCACCAAAAGTTCAGTACGTTCAAGCCAAGTTGGAAGCATGGCGGCAAAAGTACGTGCGTATCACTTTTGGTTTCTAGCTACTGGTTTCTGGTTTTTAGTTCCTGGTTTTTGGTTTCTGGTTCCTTGGCTCAGAGCCAATTTCCGCCAGATACCCAAAGACAATAACTCAGTGCGTCGTTGGACAGCATTCCGTTGAACAAGAAACAAGAAACCAGTAGCTCCAGGCTAGCGACTAGTAGTACGTCTTGCGACGCACCCCAGCAATGTGCTTGGCGAGTCGCATCACCTGGCGGGTGTATCCGTACTCGTTGTCGTACCACACGTAGAGCACGGCGTTGCGTCCGTCGGCATGAAGCAGCGTGGCTTCACTGTCGACAATCGAACAGCACGAGTCACCTACGATGTCGCTCGACACGAGCTCGGGGCTGGTCGAGTACTTGATTTGCTCCACGAGGGCACCACGGTAGGCGGCGGATTTCAGGGCGGAATTCAATGCATCGCGCTGCGTACTGCTACCCAGGCTGAGCTTCAAAATGGCAAGTGAGCCGTTCGGAACCGGAACGCGAATCGCATTGCTGGTGAACTTGGCTCCGAGGCCCGGAATGGCTTTGTCGATGGCGCTGCCGGCACCCGTTTCAGTAATCACCATGTTGAGGGCTGCGGCGCGGCCACGGCGGTACTTGGGGTGCATGTTGTCGACCAAATTTTGGTCGTTGGTGTAGGCGTGGATCGTTTCGATGTGGCCTTGCTCGATTCCGAACTGGTCCTGCATCACTTTGAGCACGGGAACGATCGCATTGGTGGTGCAGGATGCGGCTGAGAAGATCGTCTCGTCACCCCAGTCTTGGTCGTGGTTGACCCCGAATACGATGTTCGGAATTCCTTTTCCGGGCGCAGTCAAGAGCACCTTCGTGCAACCTTTGGATTGCTGGTGGCGGGCGAGTGCTTCGCGGTCGCGAAAGGCTCCGGTGTTGTCAATGACGAGCACATTCGAGAATCCGTATGCGGTGTAGTCAATGTCTTCGGGCTTGGCCGCGTTGATCATCAGCACGGGTCGACCATTGATTACAAGTGCGTTTTTGGCGGAATCGGCTGAAACCGTCCCCGGGAATGGGCCATGGATCGAGTCGACGCGCAGGAGGGAAGCGCGCTTTTCAAGGTCTTCAGCGCCGCCGCCGCGCACGACGATTGCGCGCAAGCGCAATTGCTCGCCGCGGCCTTCTTGGGCGATGAGTTCGCGGGCCACGAGGCGTCCGATGCGACCAAATCCGTAAAGGACGACGTCGACGGGTTTCGGGGCTGGGTTGGATCCTGCCGTGAATCCGCTCAGTTTGTGCTGCAAAAAAGCCTTTCGCGTGAGAAATGATCCCGCTTCGCGGCACCATTCGGTCGCAAGGCGTCCAAGGTCGAGAGAGGAATTTTGGACTCCGAACTCGTAAATGGCTTGAGCCATGGCCAGGCTGTCGTCGACGGTGATTCGCTCTTCAGCCATCACCACTGCGTGTTCGTGGATGTGCAGAACTTCTGAGGCGCGTTGGTCGAGAAGGGCCTGGCGAAAGAGTACGACTTTGACGTTGCGGTCATAGTATAAGTCGCTCGCAACTTTCACGAGGTCAGTAGCGGATTTTTCGAGCGCAATGCGCACTTGGACGGACGTCGGGTAGGCGTTCGCAGACGGATTCATCAAGGTTTGGTTTTTGGGTTGGGTTGTGTGGCAAAGGTAGCCGCCGAAGTGGGCAGGCTCAAGACGATTTCGCGCAATTTTTCTCAGCTAAGTGGCCGGAATTGAGTGAATTAAAAAAGCCGGTTTTGCGTATTTTGGACACTTAGTCCACGCAAAACCGGCCTAAGGCCTGGCTGAAGTAATGCTAAAGTGCGAAGGCAAACACCTCTGCGCGGCCGTTCGGGCGGTAGCCCTGCAGAAGCACTCCGTCGCCTGGTCCGAGTTCACCCAAAATCTGAGCAACATCGTCGGCGCTGGAAACCAGTCGGTTGTTTAATTTGACAAGAATAAATCCGGTCGGAACGCCAGCTTCTGCCAGTTTGCCACTTCCGGCGTCAGTAACCTTGACACCCGAACGCAACCCAAAGCGGGACTTATCAGAAGGGCTCAACGGTTCAAAGGATGCGCCGAGTGATTGCAGCGAGGCCACATCTTCCTTTTTCAGTACGTCGGTATTGCCTTGGCGGTTGCGAAGTGTCACATTGAAGACCTTCTCTTTGCCGTCGCGCAGTACGACTACCGTCATTTTGTCACCAGGACGACGGCTTCCGATAACCTCGAGGAGCTCGGACATCTTTTTCACGGCCTTGCCGCCCGCTTGAATGAGGATGTCGCCCTTTTTGATGCCGGCGTCGGAGGCGGCTCCCCCCTCAGTCACGTCAGAAATGTACACGCCTTGGGTTTCGCTGATGCTCAGTTCCTTGGCGAGTTCGCCTGAAATGTCGGCGATGTTCACTCCGAGGTAGGCGCGCTGTACCACGCCGTACTTTGTGAGGTCGTCGACCACCTTGCGTACGATGTTGGCCGGAACCGCAAAACTGTAGCCCTCGTAGCTGCCGGTGCGGGTGGAGATGGCAGTGTTGATTCCGATGAGGTCGCCGCGGGTATTGATCAAGGCTCCGCCCGAGTTACCCGGATTAACTACGGCGTCGGTTTGAATGAAGGCCTCGATGGCGGACTGGTTGTCGATGATGTTGATGCTGCGGCCCTTGGCACTGATAATGCCGGCCGTAACCGTGGAGTTCAGGTTGAACGGATTGCCGACCGCGAGTACCCACTCGCCAAGGCGCACGTCGTCACTGTTGGCAAATGCGAGGGTAGGTAGGTTTTCGCCCTCAATCTTGAGCACCGCAAGGTCGGTGGTCGGGTCGACGCCCACGACTTTGGCGCTGTACTCTTTGTTGCTGTTGAGCACCACCTTGACTTCTTTGGCCTTGTCGATCACGTGGTTGTTGGTTACGATGTAGCCATCGGGGCTGATAATGACTCCGGAACCCGAACCCTGAACGATACGCGGCTCCATTTGGGGCGTATGGCCAAATCCAAAGAAGAAATCTTGAAACGGGTTAAACGTGTAACCCTGTTCTACGGCTGTTTTGACATGCACCACTGCGTGCACTGCTTGTTCGGCGGCTGCGCTGAAGTCCGTAGAGGTTACCAAAGCCGGATGGTCCGCGACGAGGCGACCGCTGGATTCCGACCAAGGGGCCGAAGAAAATTGGGGACCGCGCACGGCGTCGTACAGGGCTGATCCGCCCACGCCCGCTGCGAGCGCGAGTCCGGTAACGGCTGCAAAAGTTTTCGCATTCATAAACGCACAATTTTTTGGGTTAAATGATGACGGGACGAAATTCAAAAACTGTTCCACGGCCTACATTCGCAGTATGTTCCGACGTTTTGTCAAGTACCATGGAAGCGGAAACGACTTTGTCGTCGTTCGCGGCTCGTTTGACGTGCTTTGGCCTGCCATTTTGGGCGCTGAACTCTGCCAACGCCGCTACGGGGTGGGCGCAGACGGATTCATGGTCGTAGGACCAGTTGATGGCGCGGATTTTCGCGTCGACTACTACAACGCCGACGGCGGTTTGGGTTCGCTGTGCGGAAACGGTTCACGCTGTGCGGTCGACTTTGCTCGGTCCCAGGGTCTGTTTACTGGGGCGGACTGCAGTTTTTTGGCGGCAGACGGCCTGCACACGGCCCATTGGTTCGGCGACGGGCGGGTGTCGGTCCAGTTTAGCGATGCGCCGCGGCCTGTTGCACAGCACGGCGGATGGTTTGTGAATACGGGTTCGCCGCACCATGTTGCCCTGACCAACGACCTCGAATCGGTTGATGCGCTAGGCGAGGGGCGGGCCCTGCGCTATGGCGTCTACGCCGCGTCAGGCGGAGCCAACATCAACTGGCTTGCCGCCGAAGGTGACCGCTGCGCCCTGCGCACCTACGAGCGCGGTGTCGAGGACGAGACCTTGAGTTGCGGAACCGGCGCGGTAGCCGCTGCACTGGTGGCGCATACACAGTTGGGACTGCCCAGCCCCGTGGTGCTGGATGCCCGCGGTGGCCAACTCGAGGTTTCCTTTAGTTCAATACCCGAGGGCTTTACCAATATTGTACTCACGGGGCCTGTGGCCCGCGTATTTGACGGAGAATGGACGGCCTAAAACTTCGCGCCCTCGAACCTGAGGATCTTGACCAGCTCGTGCGCTGGGAGGCCGACCACGTCGACGCGGGGCTTCGCGTGGCTCCCTACAGTCGGGCTGTGCTCAAGCGCTACCTCGACGAGTCCCATCGGGACTTCTGGGAGGCAGAGCAAGTTCGCTTCGTGCTCTCTACGTCTGACGGACGGGCCCTCGGACTTTTTGACGTGTTCAACGCGCAACCGGTGCATCAGCGCGCCGAGGTGGCTCTGCTTGTAGATCCCGCATTTCGACGAAAAGGGCTCGGACGCCAGGGCTTGAAGTTGGTCGAGGATTGGGCCTTTGCGCGCGTGGGGTTGCGGAGCCTTTATGCCGAAGTGTTTACCGACAACACTGCTGCTCTGAACGTTTTTGCAGCCAGTGGCTACGAGCATTCGGGAGTCCTCAAGGCCTGGTACCGGGTCGGACGTGAGTTTCGCGACGTACAACTTCTACAGCGCTTAAGGTCATGAGCCGTAAGTCCCGTGCCGCACGCCGAATTCGCCCGTGGTGGTTGATTGCTGTCTTTGCGCTTGCTGCCGCTGCCGTAGGCCTTTGGCCGTCGCAGGATTTTACTTCGGTGCGGGTTCCCGTTCCGGTTCCGGTGGATGGCACCCCAGTTCTGAATGTCTTGGACAGCATTGCGAAGCACAATCCAGATGCCCACCTCAACCTGCTCAGGGCGGGAGCCGTGCTTCAGGGAAATTTCAAGGTTCCGCGTGGATACTACGAAATTTCGCCGAGCGAGCCGTGGTGGCGGACGCTTCGAAAGTTAAAAATGGGCTATGAGACGCCCCAGCGAATTACCGTGCGCGGGTATCAAGGGCGCAGTACGGTGGTCACACGATTGTCAGAAGTATTTTTTGACTCTGCCTCTGAGCTTGATTCGGCTCTCTACCACGGTGATAGTATTGTGCCAGTGCTTCCGAATACCTACGAGGTCTATGCGTCGCTTTCGCCGCGCGAGGTGGCCCAACGCATGGCTCGAGAATTTGATGCGTTTTGGAACACGGACCGGTCCGAAGCGGCGCAGCGTCTAGGTTTAAGTCGCTACGAAGTGACAGTCCTCGCGAGCATTGTGCAGGCAGAATCCAAAGAGCCCGAAGAGTGGCCGCGTATCGCTGGAGTCTACTTAACTCGTTTGAAGCAGGGCAAACGTTTGGAGGCTGATCCCACCGTAGTCTACGCGGTGCTCGACCGAGGTCTTGCAGAGGCGCCCATTCGCCGTGTGACCGGCAGCATGCTTCGCGTGGCGCACCCGTTCAATACCTACCGAACCAAGGGCTTGCCACCAGGACCATTAGCCACGGTGCACCCGCCGGTGATCGATAGCGTGCTGGCTTCGACGGCCACGGGAGAGCTCTTTTTCTGCGCCAACCCTTCGAAGCCGGGCTTTCACCTCTTTTCAAAGAGCTACGCCGAGCACCTTCGCAACCGGAACCGCTACTTGCGCGCCATCACCCGCTAGGCCTGCGAGAGGCCCAGCTGGGTGTTGGTAAAAAAGATGGCTCCGTCTATCGCATCGCAGAGAACAACGGCGTCGCGTTGGACTTCGCCGCTCAAGAGCTTTTTCGCAAGATCATTGAGAATGCGGCGCTGCACCGTTCGCTTGAGCGGGCGGGCTCCGAAGGCGGGGTCAAAGCCCTCTGCGGCCAAGGCATCCACCGCTTCAGGGGTGAATTCAATGGTGATTTCTTGGTCCGCCAAGCGTTTTTGAACCTCTTTGAGCTGCAGCTGTACGATTCGGCGCACATGGTCTTCGCCCAATGGGTGAAAGGTGATGATTTCGTCGATGCGGTTGAGAAACTCCGGGCGCAAGGTTTTGCGCAGCAACTGCTGCACCGCCTCAGGCCCTTCGCCGTCAAGTAGGAGTTCAGATCCCAGGTTACTGGTCATCACCACGACGCTGTGCGTAAAGTTGACCGTGCGGCCCTTGCCGTCGGTGAGCCGTCCGTCGTCGAGCACTTGGAGCAGCACATTGAAGACTTCGGGGTGGGCTTTTTCGATTTCGTCGAGCAGCACTACGGCGTAGGGGCGACGGCGTACAGCTTCGGTGAGCTGTCCGCCCTCTTCATAGCCCACATATCCCGGAGGGGCTCCCACAAGCCGCGACACGCTGTGGCGCTCTTGGTATTCACTCATATCAATGCGGACCATGGCCTGGTCGTCGTCAAAGAGGAATTCGGCCAGCGCTCGGGCAAGTTCGGTTTTTCCGACTCCAGTGGGGCCGAGAAAGAGGAAGGACCCAATCGGGCGCTTGGGGTCGCCCAAGCCCGCGCGGGCGCGGCGCAGGGCGTCAGATACGGCTTCAATCGCCTCGTTCTGGCCGACCACCCGCTGGTGGAGTTCATCTTCAAGGCGTAGTAGTTTGCTTCGCTCGCTCTCGAGCATCTTGCTGACGGGGATTCCGGTCCAGCGCGACACGACTTCGGCAATGTCCTCAGCGCCCACTTCTTCTTGAACCATGGCGCGTCGGTCGGTGCGCAGCTCGTCGAGGGCCGCGAGGCCGTCGGTGATGGACTGTTCGGCGGCGGCCAACTTGCCGTAGCGGATTTCAGCGACTTTGGCGTAGTCTCCGTTTCGCTCTGACTGCTCGGCCTCGAGTTTGAGTCCTTCGACATCCTCTTTCGCACGTTGGATTCGTTCAACCGCTTCTTTTTCGGCGGACCATTGGGCGCCCAAGGCTGTTCGCTTCTCATTGAGCGTGGAGAGTTCCTGCTTGAGTAGATTGAGGCGCTTGGGGTCGTCCTCGCGCTGGATGGCCTCGCGTTCGATTTCGAGCTGAATAATCTTGCGGTCCAAGTCGTCGAGCTCTTCGGGCTTCGAATTAATTTCAAGCCGGAGCTTTGAGGCGGCCTCGTCCATCAAGTCAATCGCTTTGTCGGGCAAGAAGCGATCTGAAATGTATCGCTGGCTCAACAGCACCGACTGGACTACCGCTTCGTCCTTGATGCGGACTTTGTGGTGGCTTTCGTACTTCTCTTTGATTCCGCGCAAAATGGCTATGGATGCTTCGGTATCGGGTTCTTCAACCAGAACTTTCTGAAAGCGGCGCTCAAGTGCCTTGTCTTTTTCGAAGTACTTCTGGAACTCGTTCAAGGTGGTTGCCCCCACACAGCGCAGCTCGCCGCGGGCCAGTGCGGGCTTCAGTATATTGGCCGCGTCCATGGCGCCTTCGCTGCCGCCGGCTCCGACCAAAGTGTGGATTTCGTCGATGAAGAGAATAAGGTCGCCCTCTGCAGCCGTAACCTCTTGAACCACGGACTTGAGGCGTTCTTCGAATTCACCTTTGTACTTGGCTCCGGCGATCAGCGAGCCCATGTCGAGCGAAAAGATCCGTTTGCCCTGAAGGTTTTCGGGGACGTCACCCCGCACAATGCGGTGGGCGAGGCCTTCGGCGATGGCGGTTTTACCGACGCCGGGTTCACCCACAAGGACGGGGTTATTTTTGGTGCGTCGAGAGAGGATTTGAAGGACCCGACGAATTTCGTCGTCGCGCCCAATCACGGGATCGAGTTTACCGCTTTCGGCGCGCTCGTTCAGGTCAATGGCGTACTTTTTTAGGGCTTGATAGCTGCCTTCGGCGGATGCCGATTGGGCTTTTTTTCCTTGGCGCAGCTGGGCAATTACCGCACTAAATTCTTTTTCGCGGAACCCTGCATCCCGCAGGGCTTGGCCCATGCCATCGCTGGCGGTTCCGATACCAAGGATTAAGAATTCAAGGCTAACGTAGTCGTCGCCAAATTTTTTGGCTGCAGTTGCCGCTTGGGTGAGTGCATTCTGAGCGGGGCGGCTGAGGTAGCGTTCACCTCCTTCGACGCGACCTTGCTGGGCGAGTAGGGCTTCGGCAGTGCGCACCAAGGTCTCGGGAGCGAGACCGGCTCGGCGCAGTAGATCTTCAATAAAGGCATGGTCTGATTCTACGGCACCTAAAAAGAGGTGCGCGGAATCAATTGCCTGGTGGCCCAGTTCAGTGGCGCGCTGTTGCGCGGCCTGAAGGGCGGATTGGGTTTTGACGGTAAGATTGTCCATATGTTCCCAATGGCTCAATCCACGTGCCTCAGGTGTTAAAACGACAAAAAGGCAGCATTTCAATCGAAACACTGCCTTTTTGGCTCAAAATCGCCTGAGGGCGCTACGGTCTATCGGACAAAGCGGCGCGTGTAGCTCTGGCCTTGCCATTCGACTACGGCATTGTACATCCCTGCGGCAAGCTGTGCGGTTTCCCACTCGAGACGTACGAGTCCACCTTGGTGGTCAAAGTCTTGCGTGAGCACCGGCTGGCCTAGCATATTGAACACCGTCAATCGAATGCTCCCGCCTTCGTTCGACTGGAAGTCCATTCCTACTGGTGCACCTTGGGATGGGTTGGGACTAATTCCGCTCAAGAACGCATCGGCGAGCGTTACCTCTGGGGTGCCGATTCCGATGATATCAATCGTTGATCCGAGCGGAGCCTGCTCTAGACAGAAGTTATCGACCGCCCAACCTTCGTTGACGAGGGTGAAGTCGGTACCAAATCTAAATCGGAAAATCAGCGTTCCAGAATTTTCAGCGCTGAAGTTGATGCTCGAGTTCGTCCATCCGTTGGTGGTACCCGACCATCCCGGACGAATGTTGTCGAGTGAGGTCACGTGCACCGTATTGTACCACTTGCCCGAAGGGAAGACGTTTCCGAGGGTGTACCAGTTGATGCCCCCGTTGTACGACCAGTCGATGCTTCCGCCGTCGTGGTACTGCTCAGAGAACATATTGTGGTCAAACTTCATGGTGTACGTCACGTTGCTGTCCAGAACAAAGAATGGCGTGTGCAGCGAGCTGCGACCCATTGGGCTGTAGTTGCTGGTGAGCTTGGTCATCCACGCTTTGGATCCGCTTGCCGCACTGCTGATGATTGTCTGGCCCGGAGTTCCGAATTCCCAGTCGTGCGCGGCAGTCTTGATTGTGGAGTGCAAGGGTAGCCATGCCGCCTTATTCGGGTCCTCAAAGTCGTTGCAGTAACCCGTCGAATTGATGACGATTTTATCAGATACGATAAACGTTTTGCAGAACTGGTCGTCGGCAGTCTGGTTGTCTTGCTTGTTGTTTGGACGGTGCGTCTCCACGCAAATGCTGTACGATCCAGCCCCGTTATTCAACCATCCTTGGTTGAATTCGAACCAACGACGTCCTCCACGAGGCATCGGCGGGTTGTAGACTACGGTCTCGTAGGCTGTCCATGCCCCGTTGTTCACGCGGTAGCGAACCTGAAGTGTATCAACAGGTTTTGCACCGGTGTTTTCGAGGTAGACCTTAAGAGTAGACGTGTCTTCGGGGACGATCAAGTATTCTTTGGTGTCGATGTCGATTGGCGCCATTGAATTTTGGGGCGGAACATAAATCTCAACGTTGTCAATTGCCCAGCCGGCTCCTGATGAGCCAACCGCGGTACCCATGCGGAAGCGCAGGTTCAACGGGTTGCTATTGAAGTTCCACATGGCGAGCGGAAGGGTAGAGGTGATCCAGTTGCCACTGGTGCTACCCGTCCAACCTGGTTGATTGTTCAATGTCGCGACACCGGATGAGCCGTAGCTCGAACCATACCAGTTTTGGCCAATGGTTGCGGTCGCATTACCCAGCACATTCCATGTTCCGTTGTTAAGGAATTCAATGTTGGCTCCGTCGGTTCCACCAAAGGCGAAACGGTGCTTGAATCGAATTTCTGCACCCATAATGGTGTCGAAGTTGGTCAATGGTGGCATGCGGAGGTATTCATCACCTACGCCTTGGTAATTCTGGTTGAGGCCGGTCATCCACACATTGCTACCTGAAGCAGCAGTGAAGCCTTTTCCAGGTTGGCCCATCTCCCACATTTGTAGGGTTCCGGTTCCGCCCTGAACAAAGAAGGCATGCTCGTTGCCCACGCAGTTGTCAAACGTCACGGGGCCGAATGGAATACTCACTGAGGTATTGCCAGTAGTGATGCGTGACGCGGTATCGTTGCGTGAAAAAGCATCGCCGGCAAGGGTGGTGTACGCTTTGATTTCGATATCGCCTTCCCAGTACGTCACGGGAGTAGTGACCGTGAGTGTGGCTTCGGCCCCAGCTGCAATGCTCGGAACCGTGTAGGTGTAGGTATTCGTGTTGGTCGCTGTACAGAGATCCTTCACGATCACGGTCACAGGTACATTGGATTTGGCCTGTTTTCCGTAGTTGCGCACCTTGAGGACTAGGTTCTGAGGGGTAGCCAAAAATACCGTATTCGGCGGAGAGGTGATTGCGGTAACCCCCACGTCGTTGTTCGGGTGCTCGTAAATTAAGAGGTCATCAAGGGCTATGTCTGCCGCTTGTCCTGCACCTGACTTTCCGGCAACCAAGCGCATTTTGATCGTTTGACCCGCATAGGCTGAAAGGTCAATCAACTTAAAGGCCCAATCACCTGTTTCAGAGGTTTGCTGAGCCCCGGTGATGATTGACGGGGGCAGGGTAGTCCACGTATTGCTGCCTGAGGGTACAACCTGTACGCCAAGAGAGGCGATGTCTGCACCGTACATGTAGTACCAAAAAGACATCACTGGCGATGTCATACCACTCAAGTCAACGCATCCTTCTTGCTGAAAGAGCGCAAATGGGCTGTTCGCTCCAAAGTTGCCCTCTGCGTAGAGGTAGTTGCCTTTGCGACCTTTTGACCAACGCGGGCCTGTGGCGCCTGTGGGCGTCAAATCTTTACCTACCATGAAGGCGTAATCTCCACTGTTTGATGCTGGCTGCGCAAACCAACCTGACGGGGCGAAGGTGCCAGGGTTTGCCGTAGTTCCATTGCCCGGAGTCCAACCTGGTCCGTCGAAGTTCAAAAAGTAGGGGAACGTACTAATGGGTTGAATGTGCTCAATAGCAATGGGACCAATGCTGTCGTTGCTGCTTTGTCCGTCACCACTAAGTTCAGACCAGATGTACACTTCGAAATCAGCAAAGGCACTGAGGTTTGCCTTGGGACTAAAAGTGTAGGTCATCGTATCGGCCATATCAAACGAGCCAATCGCGGTGTCGCGCAGAATGGTAGTTACACCTGTAGTCAGATTTTTCACCGAGAACGCCAGTGGCACTTCAGTCAATGCTTGCCAACCTTCAGTTCGGAATCGGATTTTCACGTCCTCTAAATTGCTGTAGGTACAAAATCCGTTTTGTGGTTTGAACGATTCCAAAAGGTTGATGTCGCGACTGAACGGCTGGAAGATTTTGATGTCATCAATGGCCATATCACCTCGGTCATTCGCTGCGGAATTGTTTTTGGTGCCCACAAACCGAACTCGAACGTACTTGCCGAGGTAAGGGTCTAGATTGATGAATGCTTTATCCCAAGGGTCGCTTATTCCTCTATGGGTTGCACCGGTAATCATGTTGACGCCGATAACACCGAGGTTATTCAAAAAGCCTAAACCCGTGTCAATATCTACCCGTAGGTTACCCATATGGGCTCCAAACTTGTGGTAGTAGAATTGAACGGCGGCATGGGATATGTTGTCCAATTTCATACACGGAGTAATGAAAAGGGTAGTGTTACCTGGGCTGCCTTGTGAGGCCTCAGTGTAGAGGTATTTACCGCTACCTGTGGTATGATCGCCGTCGGGACCTGTGCCAAACGTACCTGTTTGACCAGTGCGCACGGACCATGCAAATCCGGATGAGAGTGGGTTCGGTGAAACTTCGTAGTTGCGTCCTGCCGGGGGGTTGCCCAGAGGGAAAACCCCACGGTGTGTGGTTCCGCTGGTACCTGCTCCGGTGCCCGCCATCCAATAGAAGGCCTCAAAATTTTCAATGTACGGGAAAGTCGTTGCTACAAACGGGAAGCTGTTAGGAAGCGCCGGACCACATACCGCGGGTGGAGAGGGATCGCGCCAGAACGTATTAAACGATACTGCCGCTGCAGTAGATGGTGATCGAGCGGTATTCTCATCACACGCACAGTCAAATGCCTGTACCCACCAATTAATGGTGTCGCCGACGATCAAGTTGGTGAAGTCGTAGAAATACTCCGAAGAGTCTGGGCATGAGGCGGGATTGACCGCGGTCATATTCACCACGTTCCATGTACCGCCATTCATTTGATAGTGCAGAACTACCGAGTCCATTCCGGATTTGGGGAGTACTTTGTCTGAAGCGCGAAGTCGAATTTGTTCGGTGGCTTGGTAGCGTGCTCCAATAGGTTCGCGTCGAGGATTGAGGTTCCAATTGATTTTAGGCGGAATAAGTTCACACGGAGCCGCCTCGACTTTGAGGTTGTCGACAAACCAGCCCGCTGTGGATGCTCCGCCACTCGGAACCCGGTACTGAAGTGCAAACTTCACGAGGACTTGGCTGAATCCGGTACCGGTTCCACTTGGACCGCTACCCGCAATGCTTGAAATGTCGAAGACTTCGTTAACCCACCAGTTGTTCGTTGGAGCCACGCCTTGACCAATGGTGGTTGCACCACCCCAGTAATTAGGAGCCGCTGAGTTTGCATACATCACTTCATTGATGTAGCCTAGTGTGTTAAAGCTCGCACTTGGGCCACGGTAGTGGCTCGCGTTGAGTGTCGTCCACGTGGCTCCGTTATTGGTCGAAACACGGATGTAGCCCCGCTGGCCAAAGTGGATTTTGCCAATGTGATCAAATGAAAGACGCACAAACGAGTTACCTACCGTCGAAAATGCCTGTGTCTGAAAGAAAATCGTGTCCTGGGGCAAGACATTGGCGTGGTAACTCTTCGTACCGCTCACGCTCAACGCGTTGGTGTCGTTCCAAAATTGGATGACACCCGGTTGAGTGTGGCTGGTCGTCACATTGAGTGGGGGACTGTCGAAGTCCTCATTGAAAACGGTAGTGACTTGCGCATTTGCGCTGATATTCAGCGCAGTAAAGGCGATAGCTGCAAGCCCAAGGCGGCGTAGTAGGTGCGTCATAGCAGGCGTTCGTTCTCGGTTGGGTATAAACCTAGAACCTCAAATATACGAGAAGTCGCGGACGCTTCGGTCTAGCGGATATTCACCCGAAGCCGCGATTCACCATTTAAAAAGCCTTCGAGGCGATCGCCAGGGGCGACGGGGCCGACTCCCGCAGGGGTTCCGGTGAAGAGTACATCCCCTTTTTTCAGCGTAAAGTACTGACTTACGAAGGCAATGAGGTCTTCAATGGGAGTCAAAAAGTCAGCGGTACTTCCCTCTTGTACGGTAGTACCATTTTTTTCGAGCCGAATATGGTGGGGCTGAGTTGTTTCGGGTAGGTCCGACCAGGTTCCGAGGACGGCGCTGCCGTCAAATCCTTTGGCTCGTTCCCAGGGGAGTCCTTTTGACTTGAGTTCAGACTGCAGGTCACGCGCTGTAAAATCCAAGCCAACCGTCATGGCGTCGATGTAGTGGTGCGCAAAGCGGGGTTCAATGTACTTGCCCACCTTACTGATTCGCACGACCCATTCGATTTCGTGGTGCACGTCCTGGGTCCATGGCGGAATCACAAACGGGTTACGCGGCGGCAGTAGCGCGGAATCCGGCTTGCAGAAAATTACTGGAACTTCGGGTACGGCATTCCCGAGCTCTTCGGCATGTGCCCGATAGTTGCGTCCGACACAAATAATTTTCATCGCTGGCGGAGCCGAATGGCCGTGAGAATTTTTTTGGTAAACAACGGGAAATCGGCGTTTTGCAACCAAGAGTAGTAACCTGTGTCCTTGAGAAGCACATGGCTGACGCGCTGGCCTTTGTACTTGCCAAAGCTGAACTGCTCGTGGCCTTCGGCATCAAACGTGATGAATCCCGCAAAGTCGGCGGCACGGTGCATGGTGCTGAAGTCGCTCAATGCCGGCACTTCTTTGGGAAGGTCCGGGTAGCGCTCGAGCTGTGCCTTAAGTACTTCGTAGGTTGCGCGCACGTCGGCTTCAGCGGTGTGCGCATTCTTGAGGTCTGCCTGGCAGTAAAAAGCGTAGGCCGCGCTCAGCGTTCGCTGCTCTTTTTTGTGAAAGATGTTTTGCACATCCACACTGCGGCACTGGCTAAGGTCAAAATCGCTTCCGGCGCGAAGGAGTTCTTCGGCAAGCATCGGAATATCGAACTTGTTGCTGTTGTACCCGGCAAGGTCACTGCCCTGAAGTAACGGGAGCAGTTCAGGTAGAATCTGCTGAAAGGCGGGTGCATCGGCGATGTCCTCATTGCTGATTCCGTGGATGACCGTGGCAGCCTCAGGAATCGGAATACTAGGGTTAACTCGCCACGTTTTTACCGTTTCGGAACCGTCAGGTTGAACCCGCAGCACGCAGAGTTCCACAATGCGGTCATGGACCACATTGACGCCCGTCGACTCGATATCGAAAACGCAGAGGGGACGGGCTAAATTCATCAGATTTCGCGGTTCGGATCCCACTGCTCGAGGTAGTCGGCGACGCGGCGAACAAACATTCCGCCTAACGCGCCATCTACTACGCGGTGGTCGTATGAGTGCGAGAGGAACATTTTGTGGCGAATGGCGATCACATCACCCTCTGCAGTCTCTACTACGGCCGGCATCTTGCGGATGGCGCCGAGGGCCAGAATGGCTACCTGGGGCTGATTGATGATCGGCGTTCCGAGGATGTTGCCAAAGCCCCCAACGTTGGTAACCGTGTAGGTTCCGCCTTGAATATCGTCGGGCTTGAGGGCATTCGTGCGCGCGCGGTTGGCCAGTTCGTTCACCTCTTTGGTCATGCCGCTCAGACTCAAACGGTCCGCGTTTTTAATGACGGGGACGATGAGGTTGCCACTGGGTAACGCCGTGGCCATTCCGAGGTTAATCGGTTTGTGGTATACGATGTTGTTGCCGTCGACACTGACGTTAATGTTGGGGAAGTCCTTGATGGCCTTCACCACGGCCTCCATGAAGATGGGGGTGAAGGTGAGTTTTTCGCCTTCGCGCTTTTCGTAGCTCGACTTCACTTTCTCACGCCAGCGCACAATTGCGGTTACATCGGCCTCGACAAACGAAGTGACGTGCGGAGCAACGTGCTTGCTCATTACCATGTGGTCGGCGATGAGCTTGCGCATGCGGTCCATTTCGCGGATTTCATCGCCAGGGAATACCGTGGGCGCTGGGGCCTTAAATCCGTGACCTGCTGGTGCTGCGGCGGTACTTGATGGAAGGGCGGGTGCCGATGCAGGCGAGGCTGCGGGAGCCTCTGCAGCCGCTTTGGGCGCACTGAGGTTCACGCCTGAAGCGCGCTGCGCAAGGTAGGCGAGTAGGTCCTGTTTGGTGACCCGGCCGTCTTGACCCGAACCTTCGATGGTGTCAAGGTCACCTTGCGACACGCCTTCTTGAGCGGCCATGCTGCGTACAAGGGGAGAATAGAAACGGTTTCCACTGCCTTTAGCTACGCTGGCTGCTGGTTGCTGGCTGCTGTCTTGTGCCTGCTGGCTGCTGGTTTCTGGCTGCTGGCTTGCGGCTGCTGGTTGCTCGCTGCTGGCTGCTGGCTGTTGGCTACTGGCTGCTGGTTGCGGGTTGCTGGCTGCGGGAGCAGCAGCTTTGCCGTCCCCAGTGTCGATGTGGGCGATAACCTGGCCCACTTGAATGACGTCGTTCTCGTTGAACAACTTCTTCACCAAAACTCCGGCAACGGGCGACGGAATGTCGCTGTCCACCTTGTCGGTGGCAATGGTCAGCACTGATTCGTCGAGTGCAATAGAGTCACCTTCGTTCTTTAGCCATTGGGTAATGGTGGCTTCGGCTACAGATTCGCCCATTTTGGGCATCGTCAATTCAAACATGGTCAGTTGGGTTGTTCGGCAAATTTACGGCACAGGTTGCCGGCGCAGAAGAGCATAAACGTCTAAATCCGCGTGCCAACGGCTCGCGTAGCGTCGGTCGGCTTCGTGGTCCCATTCCGCAACCCCGCTCGGCGTCACATGCGGAACCACTCCCGGCTTGAGCGGACTCAGTCCCATGGCAGAGCTGGTGTAGCCGACCCATGTTTTGGTTCCGGTCCACACCGAGGGCAGCCCAGTAACCAGCCGACGGCCCTGCGGATGCAGCACGAGCAAGGGGCTCAGCAGGGTCACGACCACCGTGATCGCAGCGTGAAGTAGTGCGCGGCTTCGGCGCACTAAGGGCTTATCGAGCTCAGGGATCGCAGCATCAGAAGCAAGCCTGCGGTCGTCACTTCCCAAGGTCCATTGGGGGTAGATCATTCGAAAGCGGATTCCTTGACCGCGATGGGTGATCATGAGGTCGATGCTGCGGCGAAAGGGGATTCCGCCTTGGGAGTGAATGGCCACCACGGCGGGGCGAAAAAGGTTTATGCCTGATTCAATATTGGCGTCGAGGGGCAAGTCCGTGTCGGTGGAATGGGGGTCGGAATGTGCGGTCGGTGCAGGTCGGCCGACGTGCACGGTTCCGTGGCGAAGGAGGCCGCGGTTCCGAAGTCCAATGGCAATCCGAAGTACCCGAGAAGCCATAGAGGCTGCCGCAAAAAGAAGGGATGAGAGGAGGACGAGTGCCCGCGAGAACCGCCAGTCCAAGGGTAGGAGGGCGTAGCCAACCAGTAGCGTGAGTGTCGCCAAAAAGCTGCTTGAAAACCAGCGACGGAGGGTTCCGCGTGCGCCACCCAGGGCGGTGTGTACGGCGAACCAGGTCAGCGTGTAGGCCGGAAGCACGATCCATCGGTAGGCGATGGGGTAGGCTCCGCCCTCTATGTAGCGGTGCGAACGTTCCCAATAGCTGGTGGCCGACTCGGCCAAGAAGTAGCCCAACGCGAGGTCGAAAAGTAGCGGGAGCACGACGGCGGCCCAACGCTGCACCACGGTAGAGGTGGCCTTGGCGTAGATTCCGAAGCGAATGAGCGCGCTGAATGCCGCGGCACGGCCGGCGAAGTGCGTGCGGGCAAAGATGTCCATGGCCTCGTGAAAGGTTTTGACGTACTTCCAGGTGGCATGCTTGGTCGACTCGCCTTTGTAGTGAATGATGGGCGAGGTCGCGAGGTAGTGGTTCTGCCAACCCGCCTTTTGAATGCGGTAGCTCAGGTCGATGTCTTCGCCGTACATAAAATAGGCCTCGTCAAAGCCGCCGAGCTGGTCGAGAATGGGCTTGCGCACCATCATCCAGGCTCCGCAGTGGACGTCGACTTCGGCATTGCGATCTTCGGGCAAGTGACCGAGGTAGTAGCGGGCAAAGCGTGGACTGCGCGGAAAAAGACTGCTCAATCCGAGTAGTCGGTAGAGGGCCACGCTCGGGGTGGGCAGTGCGCGTTTGGATTCGGGGAGGTATTCGCCGGTTCCGTCGATCATGCGGCACCCGAGGGATCCGACTTCAGGGTGGGCGGCGAGGTAGGCCAACGCCGTGGCGAAGTTGTCTTCAGGTACCACGGTGTCGGGGTTGAGGTAGAGCACGACATCACCGGTGGCTTCGCGCAGGGCGAGGTTGTTGGCGCGTCCGAATCCGAGGTTGGTGGGGGATGAAATCCATCGAACCTCAGGGAACTGCGCAGGGATCCACTCGCCGCTTTGGTCGGTGGACGCGTTGTCGACCACGATGACTTCGACGTCAAGACCGCGCGATGCAGCCTGCACCGAACGCAAGCATTGGTCAAGAAAGGCCTTGACGTTGTAGTTGACAATGAGGACCGAAAGGCGCACGCGGTGAAGTTAGCCCTTAATAGTTTGCTCGTAGGGAACGCGCTGCTCGACCGCGCGGCTTAGGGTGCGTTCGTCGGCGTATTCCAAAGCATCGCCGACGGGGAGTCCGCGCGCCATCACCGTCAGGTTGACTCCCAGGGGCTGAAGGCGGCGGTAGAGGTAGAATGCGGTGGTGTCGCCCTCCATGGTCGTGCTCAGCGCAAATAAAACCTCAGTGATGCCTTCGGCTGCAACGCGTTCCACAAGGTGGTCGATGCTGAGGTCGCCGGGCCCCATTCCGTCCATGGGCGAAATGAGTCCGCCCAGCACGTGGTAGCGACCCCGAAAGGCTTGGGTATTTTCAAGGGCGAGCACGTCGCGAACGTCTTCGACCACACACAAAGTCAATGCATCGCGGCGACCGTCGGCGCAAATGCTACAGATTGGCGTATCGCTCAGCGAATGGCACTGGCTGCAGAGCGTGGTCTGCTCGGCGAGGTTGTGAATCGCATCTGCAAGCTGTAGCATGCGGTCGTCGCCTTGCTGGATTAAATGCAGCGCGAGACGCAGTGCGGACCTTCGTCCAATGCCCGGAAGTCGCGCTAATTCGCTCACCGCGCGCTCTAAGGCTGCCGAAGGAAGTTCCATAGTCCAAAAATACGGCATCTTTGTGCCGATGATCAACGGACCCTACCTCGTGCTCGCGGTGCTCGCGGGCTACTTCGCACTCCTCGTAGTGGTCGCTGAATGGGCAACACGCCAATCAGCGGCTGACAACACGCAATTTTTTACGGCGGGCAGGCAGAGTCCCTGGTGGCTAGTGAGTTTTGGAATGATTGGGGCTTCGTTGAGCGGGGTGACCTTTGTATCCGTTCCGGGCTGGGTCGCTACGTCCCAATTCAGCTACCTCCAAATGGTGCTGGGTTATGTGGCGGGTTATGCCGTTGTTGCGTTTGTGCTTCTTCCGCTGTACTACCGCACGGCCACAACGACGATTTATGGCTACCTCGACCAGCGATTCGGAATTTCAGCGTACCGAACTGGTGCTTGGATTTTTATCGTTTCGCGTTGGGTGGGTTCTTCGCTTCGTCTGTTTTTGGTGGCGACCATACTGCATGACCTGGTTGCGAAACCCTTCGGAGTTCCATTTGGAGTGACTGTTTTGGGCGTTTTGGGATTGATTTGGTTGTATACCCATCGTGGCGGAATCCGAGCGGTGGTGGTGACCGACACCCTTCAAACCGCTGCGATGCTCGCAGTGTTAATCTGGGTAATCGTAGTCCTTATGGGTGAACTGGGTGTGGAGCAACCGTGGACCTGGTTGTGGGAACAGCCCGAATCTCAGTGGTTTTTTCCTGAGGCGTCAGATGGGCGGAACTTTTGGAAGCAGTTTCTCGGGGGGATGTTCATCACGATCACGATGACCGGATTGGATCAAGACATGATGCAAAAGAACCTTACGTGCCGCACGCTGCGTGATGCACAGCTCAACATGATGGTATTCAGTGGGGTGCTGGTTTTTGTCAATCTTCTGTTTTTGGCCCTCGGAGTGGTGCTTTACCGCTACGCATCTTCGGTCGGAATCGAGACCACAGGCGACGGTCTCTTTGCCGCCGTGGCCATGTCACCTGGCATGCCCCAAGCGGTGGCGGTGCTTTTTGTGCTCGGCTTGGTGGCGGCCGCCTATTCTAGTGCGGACTCAGCACTCACCGCACTGACCACGTCCTTTTCAGTAGACATTCTCGGAGTCGAACATATGAATTCAGACCGCGCCGAACGGGTGCGCCGGCGTGTGCATGTTGGAATGACCGTCGCAGTAGGATTACTCATGATTGGCGTGAAACCATTTGCAGATCAAAGTATTATCACTACAATTTTTACGGCCGCAGGCTATACCTACGGTCCTCTATTGGGGCTGTTTGCGCTCGGCCAACTTACGTCAGTGAAGCCTTCAGCGCGCTGGATTCCATGGGCTGCTTTGGCTAGCCCACTGCTCACCTACGCCGCGAACTGGGCTGCTCCCAAGTTCATTGGCTACACCTTCGGATTTGAGTTGATTTTGCTCAATGGATTAATCATGGCGCTGCTTTTGGCCATTGGATCAAAAAAAAAGCCACTAGCTTTTGGCTAATGGCTCTTGGTCTTGGTTGAGGACTTCTAGAATTTCACTACCGAAGTCCGTTCGGTCCGATTGCCGCGTTGAAGCTCCACAACGTACGTTCCTGCAGCGAGTCCGCGCAGGTCGAGGCGGTTGCCGGTTGGCCATGGGCCATCAGCAAGTGTGCGTCCCGCGAGGTCGGTGATTCGGTAGGCGTCTGGCATCAGTTCACCTTGTACATTGAGGAAGCCTTCAGTGGGGTTGGGTGATAGGGTCCAGCGCATGCCCATCTCATCCATGCCAACCGAACTGATGGTGACGGTGTCGGTGAGTACCACGATGCCGCAGGCTCCGCTCACAGTGAGTGAGACGGGGTAGGTGCCCGCGGCGCTGTAGGTGTGGCGACCAATGATAGAGGTGGCGGTGGTCCCGTCTCCAAAGTTCCAGAGGTAACTCAGTCCAACGCCCTGAACGGCCGTCGCTTGTCCCCAAAAGGTGAAGGCCGTGTCGGTTCGGTAGGTCCAGTTGGCCGCAGTTTGCGGATAGCTGGTGAGGTTGAGCGTGTCGGAGTCGGTTCCGCCAGGACCATTCAACTGCAGTACAACCGTTTTTGGACCGGTTGAGAAAAAGTACACTGCATGGTTACCTGGGCCCGTTGCAACACTCGGCACTGCACCTGGTCCAAACGTCCATTGTGCGATTGAAGTTCCAGGATTTACTGCTGCGAAGTACACCGTGTCGAGGACACATACATCGCTCGTAGCACTTGATGAAATACTTGCAGTGGGAAGGCTGGCACCAAGGTCGTATACATTCACATTGTCCACATAGAGGTTGTTTCCGTATCCGTTAAGGCCGACAAATCGGAATTTGACACTTGGACCTGAGATTCCGGCTGGAAGTGCAATGGTGTCGCGACGCCAGTGGCTTGCAAGTGAGGGAATGAAGTTCGTCGTCTGTGACGGTTTAGTCGCGAGAACGGTGCCCAACTTGAGGTACCCAGTAGGCTGCCACGAGGTGCCGCAGTTGGTGCTGTACTCGACGCGGAGCCCGTCGACGTAGTTGACTGGGTCGTAGGGTGCGTAGGCCACGTCAAATACGAGGTAGGGCAAGGTGGTTCCACTCAAATCGATGCTCGGGGTGATGAGTCCATCTTCTTGTGGCGTGTTGTTGTAGTTGAAAAAATTCATCGACATCGAGTTGGTCGTAGTGCCCGTAAAGCCGATGCTGTTGGCTACTGCCCAAGTGAGGCCATTGTCAGGGTTGTCCACCGACCATCCGAGGGGTAGGCCAGGAGCGAAGGGCTCGGCGAAGGGTAGCGGAGCTCCGGCGGTCAGAGTGATTCCGCCTACCGAGGTCGCGGTGTCGGCTCCGAAGCTATTGCTTGCGATCAGCTGCACGGTGTAGGGAGCAAGAGAGCTAAGACTAATCCATGGGTTTTGGCTGGTCGAATCGGTTCCGTTGGTAAAGGTCACTCCGCTGCGCGGTGTGATGATCCATCGCCAGGCGGACGGGCTATTGCTCGACTGGTCAAAGAGCTGTACCACTTGGCCGAGGCACGGCGCGGTGGTCGGAAGCTGCATAGCGGCTGCTGGCGAGGTGGTTACTTCACTGACGCTAATTCCATCGATCGCCATATCACTCGAAGCGGCGTTACCGGTGATTCCCCGGAAGCGCAGCACCACATTGCCTCCGATGTAGGGAACGAGTGAGGCATTGATTGTTAGCCAATTGCTGCCTTGGTTGCCCACAATGGGAGCGATCGCATCAAGAGTCCATCGACCGCCCGAAAGCACGTCGACATGGAGTTCGCCCTGGCCGGTTCCGAGCATGTGCGCCGAGAACGTGAGTTGGGGCAAGCTGGCGTTGGTCAAGTTGATGCACGGGCTGTACAGCAGGGCTTGAGAATTGGTGCAGCTCGAGGACTCCAGGTAGAGGTAGCGATCTGAAGCACCACCGCCATTGGCTCCACCGGTGGGGCCTGTACCTGCAGTTGGCGTGGTATTGGCGTTGGTGCGCCAGTCGTGAATGTCTTCGCTTCCGTTGGTTGCATTTACCCAACCGGCACTCAGAGAGCACGCGGTGGAACCACAGTTGGCCGTGGTCGGACAGTTTGCAAACGTGTCAAAGTTTTGAGTGAAGGGCAGGCTCGCTGGGGTCCCGCTGGCTACCACATTAAACGTTTGTACGAGCGTGTCGTTGTAGGGGTTTTGGTCACCAGTAAGCTCGGTCCACACGCGCAGTGCGTATGAGCCGACAACTGATGCATTTACGGTTCCTGTTAACGTGGCAACCGAGCTTTGGCCGGGGTTGAGGTTGACGCTGATTGTGTCGCGCTGGATGCTACCGCTGCCGAGCTGGAAGGCGATGGGCACGCTGGTCAACGGGGTCGTCGCGGGGTTGAGGACGCGGACTTCAACGGGTAGTCCGCCCGTGGGTTGGCAGTCGGGCATGCGTCCCACGGGGTTGAGGACCGCGGTAAGTGCGGCGTCGTTGGTGACCAAGCATCCCTGGATGCCTGCGGGCTTCTGGACGGCCACGGCGCGCTTTCCGGCGCGTCCCGCCGGAGTCAGCGCGGCCACACTCACCCATTCGGCAGTGTTCGGGTTGCTTCCAGTGAAGACGAAGGCGGTGCTGGTCGTGGTTCCGACTGAGTCCATGTACTGAGGGCCCAACTTGTAGACCACATAGCCCGCAGCGCCCGGAACGGGTGACCACGTCACACGGAACGAGTCGGGGCACGTCCATTGGTGGTTGAGGTTGGTGGGTACACCCACGCGGCTCATTATGTAGTTGGTGGTGTCGCCTTGGGTGCCGCGCGTGAGGCGTAGCCACATCTGATCGTTGACGCCTGGTGGAACCTGCCAGTTGGCCTGGGTCGCCGTTGCGCCGGGGTTGGCAATGCTCACCCACGTGCTGCCGTTGTCTTGCGAGTAGCTCAGTTGGTAGGGGCTACCGTTGGGCTCGGCGTCCCAGCGCACCGGGGTTATTTGGCCCGGAACCAGGACCTCGCCACCAATGGGGTAGGTCAGTTCGACGTCGGCGGCCACCGTGGTCCATGTGATCCAGTATTCCTGCGAACTGCCTTGTGCGATGCTTCCCGAGACGATGAGGTCGTAGTCACCCGCGGTGGGGTTCAGGACTTCAAACTGCTCGGCGGTGTTCAAGCTATCCACCGCTTGAACGGCCGGGCTGTTGAGTGCCGTAGCCGTTGGGGTGGGGTTGAGCACCCAAGGTAGCCACGACGAAGTACCTTGCTTGAGTTGGCCATCGAGGTCGTTCACCAGGGCGCGGCCGGCATTCAATGTGGCGGCGGGGTCGGTCCAGTGCAGCATCACGCGCAGCACCTGCTGCCCTGAGGGAATGCTGATGCGGATGGTGTCCGTTCCGCCCTGGGCCAGGGTGTCGCGCACGAAGTAGTTTTGTTCGATGGCACGTGCGGCGCGCAGCGCGTTCATTCTGCCGTAGCCGTAAATGAAGTCGGGGCCGTTTTGCCCGAGGTCGTCAGCGGTGTTCATGAGGATGGCCTTCATGAGTCCGCCGTGCGGATCCTGGCCGCTGTGGGTTTGGCGGTATGCGTCGTAGAGTTGGGCGAGTACGCCGGCGGTTCCAGGGCAGGCCATGGAAGTGCCCGTTTTAAACCCATAGGCATTGGGCGAAACGCAGGAGTATACGTTGGTCCCGAGTGCCGACACGTCCGGCTTGATGCGGCCGTCGTGAGCGGGGCCGCGGCTGCTCGATCCGGCAATGGCATCGTTGGCCTGTACGTTGGCCACTGCAATGACGTTTTTGGCCTGCTTGTGGCCGCCTGTAATGTTGCCCCAACCTGAACCTGCGCCGTAGTTGCAGTTGGCGGTTCCGTTGTTGCCGGCAGAAAAGACGTGCATGAGGTGGTAGTTCTGCACGATGTCTTGGTCCATTTGCTGTGTGAACGAAGTATAGCCCGTATTGCAGCCGTTGGAATAGCTACTGGCTGTGACGCGCACCCCGTAGGTCGTGTAGTGCGCGTCGACGCTGTTGAGGTTGCCGGGGTAGTCGTAGTACACGAGTGAAGCGCCTGGAGCTTGGCCCTCTCCGTCGGGGTCGATGTTGCCAGCGCCCATGATTGTTCCGGCAACGTGGTCGCCGTGGTCGCCTTGGCTGGGGCCGCTGAGGTTGGCTGTGATTCGTCCTTTGAAGTCGACGTGGGGCTCAATGTCGCCGTCGTCGCCGTGGCCGACCACCACGCCGGTGCCGCGGTAGTTGCGTCCTCCGGGGAAGGGTACGCGGATCGCCGTCGCGCGGTGGTTTTTGGTGCCAATGAGGTTTTCAGGCTCGCCCGGAGCCTCTTTAGGTTGTACAAACTGCACTTCGGGAAGCGCGGCGACGCGCTGCAGGTCACTTGGGTTAATCCGAACACTGATTCCGTGCGCTCCGGTGGCGACGACTGTACCGATGCGGTCGAGGTTGGCAGAGAGTGCTGTACGTGAAGCAGTCGCGAGCGGAACCACAACCAATTCCACCTCGCTTCCAACCCATGCATACTCGGGAAATTCTCCGTTGGCCAGGGTATTGCTCAGCTTCATGGAGCCTGAAAAAGGAGCTGCTCCCTGCAGCGGAAGTTCCGCAACAAAGGCCCACGCCGAACGTGCATTGACAGGAATCTCAACGAGGTAGGCGTTGAGCGGGAGGTAGCCGTGGTTCACGGCTCCGCGCGCCGACCAGTTGGCCCACTCGAGCTCTGTCAGCGGACGCGCAAAGGCGAATACGCGTACCACGCGATCGCGCGATTCGCCAGTCAACGGCTTTGAAAGCTCAATCAAATTGGTTTCAGTGAGCTGGTATACTCCGGACTGCAAAAGTACCCGGGCGGGCTTTGCTGCATTGCTTTGGGCGGAAAGTTGAAGGGCCACCACGGCGGCCACGGCAAGTAGGCGTAATTTCATCGGCTGAATACGGAATAAGAGGCACAATTTAGAACCGGAATGCACAAGTATCGTTTAATGTTTGCGTGGGCGCTGATCCTGACTGCGGCAACGGCTCAGCCCGTGCAGCGCATTTTGTACGTCGCGGCGCACCCCGACGACGAAAATACCCGGCTCATCGCACACTGGTCGAGGGCCGAGGGGCGCGACGTCGCCTATGTAAGTTTGACCCGCGGAGAAGGCGGTCAAAACTTAATCGGCCCCGAATTGGGTCCTGCATTGGGTGCCATTCGCGAGTCCGAGCTCCGCGCTGCTCGCCAAATTGATGGGGCCCATCAGTTTTTTACGTCAGCTCCAGATTTTGGGTTCAGCAAGAACCCTGAAGAGACGTTTTCAATATGGAACCGTGAGCAAGTCCTCGGCGAACTCTTTTCATTGGCCGCAGAATTTCGACCCGACGTGATTGTGACGCGCTTTCCGCCCGATTCAAGGGCCGGACACGGCCACCACACTGCCTCAGCCATGTTGGCCTTAGATCTTTTTGCCCGCCTGCAGCGTGACCGCAAGTGCAATGGGGATTGGGCTCCGCGCGCTGTCTACTGGAATACGTCGACTTGGTGGGCCAAGGACCTCGAGAATGCGCCATTAGGTGACAGCTTGGTGCGCCTGCAGATTGGCGGCTACCACGAGGCTTTGGGCAAGTCGGTACTTCAAATCGGAACCGAGGCCCGCAGCATGCACAAGTCCCAAGGCTTTGGGGCAGAGAACGATCATGGATTCCGAACGGAATATCTGAAGTTGCTTTCGGGAACGCCTGTGGACTTCACCGTGGCGTTGCCGGCCAACCCTGCGCAAGATGTGCACATTTGGCGTGAGGTTCGGGCCGACCGCCCTTGGTACACCGACCGCGACAGCATCGCGCTAAAGCGCACGGAAGTCATCATCAACGAGGGCAGGGAGTCCGTAGCTGTGGACGGCGCATTAATGGCTCCCGGCCAACGCTTCGAGCGTGAGGCGAGTCCGTTGCAGCCCGCGTGGTACGTCACCGCGGACCGGGTCAAGGGCGAGCTCCGCCGCCCCAGCGTCCCAGCGGATCCGCTCAGCGTAGCGTTGGATGTGCCGAGTGTAATTGCGACGTCGAAGCGCCCTTACGAAATTCCGGTTCGGTTTACGCGGTGGGCCTTGGCCAAGTCGTTTGACGTAGAGGTCCACGTTCCAAATGGGTGGAAACTTTTGAGTCCGAAACGCTTAAAATGGTCGGCGCAGCCGGAATCTGATCCGGTTCAGGCCTTTGCGGTGCGCCTCGAGCCCGGAAGCAATCCGGTCGATGGCGAGCTCACCTTCACGATTGACGGCAACCCGGTGCGTCAAGTAGTCGAAGTGCGCTACGACCACATTCCGCACACCGAAGTGTGGGTAGATGGCGGAATTCCGCTGCGCTTTGTGCCCATGACGCTGCCCGCCTTGAGTGTGGGCGTCATCGAGGGTGCCGGCGACGACGCCGCGCTTGCTTTGTCCCAGCTCGGATTCGAGGTGCGGCAGCTCGACCCCTTGAGCATGACTGCCGCCGACCTTGAAGGACTTGCGGCGGTGGTTACCGGAGTCCGCGCCTACAACGCCACCCCGGGAATGGACCGTGCGAATGCCGTTCTCGAACCCTGGATCCGCCACGGAGGCCGCCTCGTCATGCAGTACGCGACCGCCAGCAGCGACCGTACGGCGGAGCAGATGGGCCCGTTGCCCTTTGCGTTGGGCCGCCAGCGGGTGACGCGCGAAGATGCGGTTCCGCAGTTTTTGGCGCCCAAGCACCCGTTAATGACGACGCCCAATGTGCTGGATGCTAGTGATTTCAATGGCTGGGTTCAAGAACGCGGACTCTACTTCGCCCAAACATGGCCCACTGATTTTACCCCGCTCATCGCATGGTCTGACCCGGGCGAGCCTCTGACTCAAGGTGCACTGATTACGGCCTCCTATGGCGACGGAAGCGTCACCTACTGTGCGCTGTCCTTGTTCCGCCAGTGGCGTGCAGGGGTTCCAGGTGCCTACCGAATCCTTGCCAACCTCGTTGCTCATGATCGCTAGTTTGCGCCCGCTCGACCTCGCTGCACTGGTGCTTACCATTGGCGGAATCGCGATCTACGGCATGTGGAAGTCGCGCCAAAAGGCCTCAGCAACCGAGTTTTTAAGTGGCCAGAATCAGACCAACTGGCTGACTATGGCGCTCGGAATTCTCGCCACACAAGCCTCGGCCATCACCTTTTTGAGCACGCCGGGACAAGGCTTTGGAGATGGACTTCGCTTCGCCCAATTCTACCTCGGAATGCCGCTGGCCCTCTTTGTCCTCGGAGCGTGGGTAGTTCCCCGCTACATGCGCAGCGGAGCTCGAACCGCCTACGAGTACCTCGAAGGTGTTTTTGGTCCGCGGGTTCGTGGTCTGGCGGCTTCACTTTTTCTTATTTCGCGGAGCCTAGCGGCCGGCATCACCCTTTATGCCCCGGCAATCGTTCTGTCTGCAATCTTTGGTTGGAATCTTAAGGTGACCGTTGTGGTAATCGGTGCAGTGGTCATTGCCTACACCGCATTTGGCGGATACAAAGCTGTCGAAGTGACCCAAACGGCACAGATGATGGTGATTTTGCTTGGCTTGGTTGCCGCCTTTGTGGTGCTGCTTCAAGGGCTTCCCGAGGGGCAGGGGTTGAACGAGGTTTGGTCGCTCAACCGGGCTTACGGGCACACTCAAGTCCTCGATTTTGAGTGGAATCCAGCCAGTCGCTACACGGTGTGGTCGGGGCTTGCAGGCGGATTCTTTTTGGCCATGGCTTACTTCGGAACCGACCAAAGCCAAGTCGGCCGCTACCTCGGGGGAAAGAGCCTCACTGAGATTCGGCGCGGATTCCTGTTCACCGGACTGATCAAGTTCCCCATGCAGCTCTTCATTTTGAGCCTCGGACTGCTCTTGCTGGCCCGAATGCACTTTGCAGATGAACCCCTTTGGCACAATCCTACTGTGGCCCGCGAGTGGGTCGGAATGCGTCCGGACCTCGACGCCCAATGGGCCGAAGTCAACGAGCAGCGCCAGCAGCTTGCTGCCCAACCTGAAACCCGGGAGCGCCAAGCCCAACTGGCTAGCCTCCACGAGCGACGCAACGCCCTTAAGGCCGATGCGGTGGCTGAGGTTCAGGCCACAGCGCCCCACCTCGAAACCAAGGACCAGGACTACGTCTTTTTGGGCTGGGCGCTTGGCCACATGCCGGTCGGCCTACTTGGCCTTTTGCTCGCGGTGATCATGGCCGGAGCCATGTCTAGTTCCAGCGCCGAAATCAATGCGTTGGCGGCCACCTCAGTCATCGACTTTGGTCGCGCGCTCGGGCTGCGCGAAACGCTTCAAACGTCTCGTTGGGTTACGGCTTTTTGGGGCCTGGCCGCAATGGGAGTGGCCCTTTTGGCGAGCCTTTACGAGAACCTGATTCAGCTCGTCAACTTAGTTGGTTCGCTGTTTTATGGTCCAATGCTCGGAATCTTTGTCTGCGCCTGGCTCTTCAAGCACCTGCCGTGGCGCTCGGTGTTTTGGGGCGGAATCCTCGCGGAATCCGCCGTCCTCTCCCTGCACGCAGCAACGCTTGCGGGCTGGCTCGAACTCGGCTACCTCTGGTACAACCTCATCGGCGCCGTCCTCGTCGTGGCGCTGGCGTGGCTGCTGCCGTTCCGCGCCCCGCGGGCGTAGCCGACTTCTCGGCATAGATGGCCTCCATGCGCTGGACGATTTCGCCCACCGCAGGGCAAACCAACGCATTCTTGGCGGTCAACTCCAAAATTTGGACCTGCTTCACCCGGTCGGTATGCGGGTACTCGCGGCAGGCCTTCGGGCGATCCTCATAAATGGAGCAGGCGTTGTCGGACTCCAAAAACGGGCATGGCAGTTGCTTGAGCACCCAGTCGTCTTCTTCGTCGATTCGCAAGTAGCTGGCCTCAAAATCAGCTGTTTTGAGACCCAAGCGCTTGGCTACGCGCTCCTTGTCGCGCTCGGTCCACAGCGGCCCCGTCGTCTTGCAGCAGTTGGCGCAGGTCAGGCAGTCCGTCTTGGCGAACACGGCCTCGTGAAGCCCGTGTACCACTGCGTCGAGGTCGCGCGGAGGCTGACGCTTTAAACGCTTTAAAAACGCCTCGGGACCCTTCTTCACTCAGCCCGAAGCTTTTCGATGAAGGCCGTGGTTTCCTGAAGCCATGGCTCGTACTCTGGGGTTCCGGGCCCGTAAAACCCGCTGTAAATCTTGCGCACTCGACCCTGCTTGTCGAGGTAAATGGTTGTAGGGTAGGACGAAAAATTGGCGAGTCCATCGAGCACGCGCTCGACGGCTCCACGCTCGGCACGGCCGGCAAAAAGAATGGGGTAGCGCAGGTCCAGTCCGCGTACAAACTTGTCGACGGCGGCAAATGCTTGCTCGCGCTCTGCGCTCCGCTCAAAGGTCAAACCAAAAAACTGCACGTCGGGGTACGCCGCGTGAAACTGTTTGAAGGCATTGCTCTCGTCGACGCAGTTGGGGCACCAAGAGCCCATGATTTGAATCACGGCGGGCTTGCCCAATTCAGGGCTAAAAAGTGCGCCGCTTTGGTAGTGCGGAAGCGAAAACGTGAGCGATTCGACCCCCGGCTTTAGGCCGGCTAGGGTAGTGGGGTCGGCCAGCTTCGCGTCGGGATCGGCCTTGCCGGTAATGGCTTGGTCGCGGGTGGCGCTCAAGATTTGCCGTCCACGAACGGCTCCGCCCTCGAGAAGCTCTAACTCAAATACGTACGCAAACACCCCGTTGAAGGTGCTGAGGTGCACGCGGTTGCCGCGTCGGTTTCCGGCCAGGTAGCGGTAGTCGCCGGACTCGGTCATGATGGTTCCGGTCACGATTCCGTCCTCGTCCTCGCGGAGCACGGCAATGCCGGGATTGCCCTCTGCAACGGGTTGGTTGGGTTGATGAAAGCGCAGTGCGTAGCGGTCAGCTAATGGTTGTTCGCTGCCTTGCGGGCTGGGGAGCGCAAAGCGCGGGCGATTGCCCATGGTCAGCAAAAGAGGGTACTGCTCACCACGGTCGGGGCGGATCCAAAATCCGTCCATGGTGCGTCCGGAACGGCGCCACACGAGCTCACCAGGAAAGTACGGGATTTCGAAGCGCTCGAATCCGTCGGGAGTGGCTCCGGCGTAGGCCAGAAGTATTCGCTCTGTGCCGTTGGCCACGTACATGTCGGGTCGAACGGCGCCCTTGGGCTGCACCGACACAATGTCAAACGGTAAAATCCACGCGGCTTGACCGTCTTTTGCGGGACGCAGGGTGATTTCGGCGTGGAACCAGGTTTCTTTGGCTGCGTTCAGCGCGCGCGGCTGTGCCACCACGACCCATGCGGCGAGTCCTAGGATGAGGACAAAAATGATTTTCATTCCCCCAAGTTAGTACTGCCGGAGCGCTTCGCGGTACGCGTCGACCCGTGCGGCCAATTCTTCGCGAACGCGGCGGTACTGACCAGCTTGATCAGCCTCGTCGAGGTGGCTTCCGAACACGTTGAAGTAGTACTTGATTTTGGGTTCGGTTCCGCTCGGACGTGCCGTGATGCGGTCGCCGTTGGCCATCAACAGTTGAATTACGTTGGATGCGGGAAGTGTCAACGCGCTGGTCGAGCCATCGGCCAGCACCCGTTTACTTCGCTGCTGGTAGTCGACCACCTCGGCCACCGGAACCCCCGCCACCTCAGTCGGAGTCGCCGTGCGCAAGCGCGCCATAATCGCCTGAATTTCTTCGAGTCCGCTGCGCCCGGGTTTGGTCACGCTCAGTAGTTCGTCTTGGTGTACCCCGTGGCGGGCGTACAGGCCAAGTAGGGCGTAGTAAAAACTCGAGCCCGTTGAAGCGTGGAATGCCGCGGCCTCAGCAAGTAGGCAGGCTGAGCCAATGGCGTCCTTGTCGCGCACAAAGTCGCCCGCGAGGTAGCCGTAGCTTTCTTCGCCCCCGACTACAAACGTTTGCTTGCCTTCGCGGAGCCGGATTTGCTCCGCAATCCATTTAAAACCGGTAAGCGTTTCGGTCGCTTCCACGCCGTAGTGCTCGGCCACGCCAAGCAGCAGGGGCGAAGTCACCACGGTGCTGGCCACAAAGGGGTTTGCGGGCATGCTCCCTTGGGCGGAACGCTGCGCGAGCACGTAATCCATGAGCACCGCCGCCGCCTGGTTGCCGTTGAGCAGCTCAAGGTCTCCGTGGTCGTTGCGGACGGCAATGCCCACACGGTCGCTGTCGGGGTCGCATCCCACGACGAAGTCGTATCCAAGTTCTTCAGCTCGGGCCACGGCGAGGGCCAGCGCAGCAGGTTCCTCAGGGTTGGGTGAGTGAACCGTAGGGAAGTTACCGTCCGGCGTGGCCTGAGCCTCAAGTACGTCTACCTTGGCGAAGCCCCATCGCTTAAGTGATTCGGGAAGGAGGGTGATTGAGGTTCCGTGCAGCGCCGTAAACACGATGCCCAAGCCGGCATTGCCCTGGCGGTTGAGTGAAAGCGTTTCGAGCGCGCCCAAGTAGGCCTCGTCGGTTTCGCGGCCGAGGGGGCGCACTGCGCCGGTTCCGCCAGACCACTTCACGTCAGCCAAGGTCACCGCGCGCACCGCCGCCAGCAATTCTTTGTCTTGCGGCGGAACAATCTGGCCTCCGTCACTCCAGTACACCTTGTATCCGTTGTACTCCTTGGGGTTGTGCGAAGCCGTGATCACAATCCCCGCCGTGCAGCCGTGCAGGCGCACCGCAAAACTCAATTCAGGGGTAGGGCGCAGGGCGTCAAACAGCCACACGTTCACACCATTTGCCGCCAGCACGTCCGCAGCGACACGGGCAAATTCCGGAGCTTGATTTCGTGAATCGTACGCAATCGCCACCGAAGGCGTCGCACTCGCGGCATTGACGTAGTCCGCCAATCCCTGGGTCGCAAGGCCCACGGTGTAGCGGTTCATGCCGTTGCTGCCCAAGCGCATAAGTCCGCGCAATCCACCCGTACCAAATTCGAGTTCCGTGTAAAACGCCTCATTGAAGGCCGCTGGATCCGAATCCTGCATACCGCGAATCGCAATCTTGTCCGCCTCATCAATGGGACTGTTCAACCAAATTTGCGCGCGCTCCAGGGCGCCGGAATCCAAAATCGTACTCATACGTGGCAAAGGTCGCCACGGATCGGTGCTTATTCAATCCTTCGCGCAGGATCTGGTATAAATCGGTGAATTGCCAATTGGCGAGGTTGGCTCGTTAGCAAGGTTGGCCGATTAGCAAGGTTGGCTCGTTAGCAAGTTTGGCTCGTTGGCAAGGTTAGCGAGGTTGGCTCGTTGGCCGATTAGCAAAGTTGGCTCGTTGGATTTTTAGCCCCTAGTTGCTGGTGGCTTGCTTCTTTTTGCTGGCTTTTGCCAGTTGTTGCAGAAAAGCTTCATTTACATCAAGTATTCAAGGCACTCAGTGCCGAAGGCACGTGCTCAAAACTAGAACACGATGGCTAGTGGCACCGTCACGCCATAAGCCAAACTTGCTAACGAGCTAACCTTGCCAACAAGCCAACCTTGCCAATCTCAGCTAAAACGCGGCCATCTGCACCGCCGCCAAAGCCGCTTCTTCTCCCTTGTTGCCGAGTCGGCCTCCGCTGCGGTCGAGAGACTGCTGGTAGGTGTCGTCGGTGAGCACGCAAAAAATGACGGGGGTTTTGCCGGTGGCGTTGAGGCGAGCGATTCCGTAGGTGACGCCTTGGCAAACAAAATCGAAGTGGGGCGTTTCGCCGCGCACCACCGAACCGATGGCGATTACGGCGTCGTACTCAAGGGACTCGGCGTGCACCTTGCATCCGTGGATGAGTTCAAAGCTGCCAGGGACGTCAAAGCGGTCCACGCGGTCGGCGCGAAGTTGTTCAAGTACGTGGGTTGCTCCGTCGGCGAGGGTGTTTGTGATTTCGGAATTCCAGGAACTCACCACCAACGCAAAGCGCCGCCCTTTGGCTGTGGGGGCGGCGCTGAGGTCGAGGGGTCCGCGCTCGGCGGTAGCCATTATTTGGCGGCGAGCTTGGTTTCGTAGTAGGCGATCAGTGCGTCGGCGTTGGCACCCTCGGCAGAAGTGGGAAATTCTTCTTTGATCCGCTTCGTGTACTTCAGGGCGGCACTCAAGTCTTCGTTGACTTCTGCGGCAATAGCTGCCTTTGACAAAAAGAACGGGGTAAAGAAGTCGTTTGCTTCAAAACCAGCGGCTTTTACGTAGAACTCTTGGGCCTCTTCGGGTTGGTTGAGGTCGGCAAATGCATCGCCCATGGCGCCGGTGGCTACAATGTCCAAAAAGGTTCCGTCGCCGTCAAAGTCCTCGAGGTAGTCGATGGCCTCTTGAGCGTTGCCCATACCGAGGTAGCACAAACCGGCATAGTAGTTGGCGAGGTTGCCGGCTTTGGTTCCGGAATATTCGTCGGCGATGTCCAAAAAGCCCATGAACTCTGCGTTGCCGTTTAAGGCGAGGCGAAGGGAGTCCTGAGAGAACACGTCCTGGGCCGCGTAGAGTTCGAGCTGAGCCTCTTCTTCAGCGGGCTTCACGATGAACTCTTGGTAGCCCCAAACTAAGGCCACGGCCGCGATAATGGCACCTGCCCCGTAGGTCAGTTGCTTTTGGTACTTGTGAAAGAGGGTTTCGGCCTTGCTCAAGGTCTCTTCAACCGCTTCGATGGGGCGCTCGACCAAGTCGATGTTTTTGCTGTCTTTTGCCATAGGGCGGCAAAGATAGCCAAAGCGCGCATACCTAGGTACTTTTGCATCATGCAAGATGTAGTGCTCGATCACCTTAAGTTGGTTCACTTTAAAAACCACGACCAGGCTGAATTTGCCTTTTCGCCCAAGCTCAACGCCTTGGTGGGCTCGAACGGCTCTGGCAAAACTTCGGTACTCGACGCCGTGCACCTGCTCTGCATGACGCGGAGCTACTTTCACTCAAGTGACGCCCATTGTATTCAGTTTGACGCGCCCTTCCTTGTGGTTCAGGGCGAATTCCGCGCGGAATCTGGAGCCACACCAGTCTACTGTGGTTTGAAACGCAACGAGAAAAAAGTATTTAAAGCAGATGACGCAGAGTACCCTCGCTTGTCCGAGCACTTGGGGCGCTTTCCCGTCGTCATGATTAGTCCGGGCGACCACGTGCTGCTGCATGGCGGATCCGAGGTTCGCCGCAAATTCATGGACGCCGTCATCGCCCAATCCGACCGCGGATACCTCGACGCCCTTCAGAACTACCAGCGCGCCCTGAAGCAGCGCAACGCCCTTCTCAAGTACTTCGCGGCCAACCGCACGTTTCAGGCCGACATGCTCGAGCTTTACGACCACCAACTCAGTGAGTACGCGCCGGTCATTTTTGCTGCGCGAAGCGCGTTTGCCGCCCAATTCACCCCCATGCTTCAGGAGGCCTATGAAGGCATTTCGGGCGGACGTGAGCAGGTGGAGCTCCGCTACGAAAGCCTCTTAGCTGAACAGAGTATGGCCGATTTACTTGCGGAACGCCTTTCAAAAGACCGAGTGCTGCAGTTCACCTCTGCGGGTCCACACCGCGAAGACCTTGACTTTACCCTCCTTGGCCATCCGCTCCAACGCGTCGGATCGCAAGGACAGCAAAAGAGTTTTTTGATTGCTCTCAAACTTGCGGCATTTGAAGTGCTTCACCAAGCGCTCGGTCGAAAGCCCATCCTGCTGCTCGATGACGTCTTCGACAAGCTCGACGCACAGCGGGTAGAGGGCCTCATTCGCATGGTTAATGACCACCGATTCGGCCAAATTTTTGTCAGTGATACCCACCCGGAACGCACTGCAGAACTCCTCAAGGCCCTCGATCAAGAATCCGTGGTTCACGAACTCACCCACTCCTAAGCGATGCCGCGCCCCAACCTCGAAGGCTTCGGCGACATCTTGAGTCGTCTGCTTGCTCCGCACCTTCACAAGCCGGCTTTTCAGTTGGCCTTGTGCCAGAATGCGTGGCGTACCCTTCTGGGAGAGGCGGCTGTCCAAAAAACACGCAAGCTGACCTTTTCAGACGGAATCCTAATCGCCTACCTCAATTCCGACTCGCTGCGCCATGAACTGAGAGCTCAACAGACGCGACTTCTTCAAGGACTTCAAGAAGAGCTCAAAGACCAACTCGAAATCAAGGAGTTGGTTCTCAAATAAAAAATCCCACCGAGGCGGGATTTCAAACAAAATCCGGTTTTAACCGGATTTTACTTTTTTTAGCCAGCTTAAAACTGCTCTCGGCCGCTGAAGAAGAATGCTCCTTCGATGGCTGCGTTCTCGTCGCTGTCGCTGCCGTGCACGGCATTGGCGGCAATGGACTGGGCGTAGAGGCGGCGAATCGTGCCCTCGTCCGCTTTGGCGGGATCGGTTGCGCCGATTACCGTGCGGAAGTCAGCCACAGCATTGTCCTTCTCTAAGATTGCGGCCACGATGGGTCCGCTGGTCATGTACTCGACGAGCTCGCCAAAGAACGAACGCTCGCTGTGCACGCCGTAGAACTCAGAAGCCTCGGCCACGCTCAGGCGGGTCAACTTCATGGCTACGATGCGGAATCCAGCCTTGTTAATGTGGTTGAGAATGGCACCGATGTGGCCGTTGGCCACCGCGTCGGGCTTGATCATCGTAAAGGTGCGGTTCGTAGCGCTCATGATAAGTTGAAATTGAGATCGTAAAATCGGCCGCAAAAGTACGAAATTTACCGCATGATCCACGACGTCCTGCAGGCCCTTCGGCAGCGAACCCACCAAATTCTCATCACCACGCATTGGAATCCCGACGGCGATGCCGTCGGATCTGCGCTGGGTTGGGCTCACTACCTTAGGGCTTCAGGTCACCAGGTGCGCGTGGTCCTTCCTAATGCACCGTCGAAACCAATCCAGTCAAGTCCGGGCTATACTTCAGCTTATGTGACCGTGGCCGAGGAGCGTCCCGACGAGGCAGCTGAGCTGTTTCGCCGCGCAGAACTTCACTTCGCCCTAGACTACAACACGCCGTCTCGGGTGGGTTCCGCACTTGAGCCGTTTGTGCGTGAATTCGCCGGACGCCAGGTGCTTGTAGACCATCATCAGCAACCTGACCCCCTTTTTACTGAAGCCTTCAGTTCCACCGCGAAGGGTTCGACGTCCGAAATGATTGCAGACCTCATTACGGCGGACGACGGATGGGGCAAGGTCGACGTAGCCTGTGCAGAAAACCTTTTGATGGGTATGATTACGGATTCGGGTTCGTTTCGCTTCCCGTCGACGACCGCCCACACGATGGCCACGGCGGCTCGATTAATTGAAGCCGGAGCCCATGCCCATGCCATTCATGCCCGTCTCTACGATGCCAATCCGTTGAGCCGTTTGCACACATTTGGCCACGGATTGCGCAGCGCAGTGCTCGTGGCGGGGGGGCGTGGCGCCGTGCTCGTATTGAGCTTGGCCGACCTGGAGTCCGCGGGCTATGTAGCCGGCGACAGCGAAGGTCTGGTCAATTGGGGCCTTTCGGTGGATGGAGTCGAAGTGAGCGTCCTCCTTCGCGAAGATGCGGCTGGCCTCGTGAAAATGTCGTTTCGCAGCACCGGTGACCGCGACGTCAACGAATTTGCGCGCAGCTATTACAGCGGCGGCGGCCACCGAAATGCCGCGGGCGGAGCCTCATCACTCGGCCTTGCCGACCTCAAGGCAGAACTCATCCAATACCTCGAACAATGGCTCGCTTGAGTTTTATCTACGGGCTCATAGCCTTCGGTCTCAGTGTAGTCGCCTGCCAGCGACCCGATGAGGCGCAGTCTGCCTCACAGCTAACCTCTGCTGAAGTTCAAGAGCGGCTTATTGAACAAAATCGCGCGGCGCTTGAACAGGAGCGGGGCTTCATCAAAGAATTTATGGACTCGACGGGCTGGGCCTTTCAGCCCGCCGGATCTGGGGCATTCGAATGGCGGGTAGAGCAGGGTAGCGGTTCCGCGATTGAAGATAAAGAGCTCGTGGCCCTCCGCTACCGGTTGACGGGGTTGCGCGGAGACCTCTACCAAGAAGGTGAGCAAGAAGTTCGCGTGCTTCGCGATCCCGACGCGGTGTGGGGACTACAGTATGCCCTGCAGCGCGCCCGGCATGGCGACAGTGTCGTTCTGGTCCTTCCCGCACATCTCGGGCACGGATTGGCTGGAGCGGGAGAGGTGCCGCCAATGAGTCCACTTGTTTATTACCTTCGCGTGCTATGATTAAACCTTCGCTTCTTGCCGCTTCGGCGCTGCTTGCAGTGGCCTGCGGCGCAACACCAGACATTCGCGTGAACAACCAAGATATCAAGGTCGGCGACGGCCTTTACGCCCTTTTTGAGACCAGCAAGGGCGACATCCTCATTCAACTTGAAATGGAAAAGGCTCCGATTACGGTCGCCAATTTCGTGGCGTTGGCTGAGGGCAACCACCCCAAAGTGACCGTGAAAAAGGGCGAGCCCTTCTTTGACGGACTCATTTTTCACCGTGTGATTCCACAGTTCATGATTCAGGGCGGTGACCCTGACGGCCGCGGAACCGGTGGTCCTGGGTACCAGTTCCCCGACGAATTCCATCCAAGCCTGCGCCACAACGGTCCTGGCATCCTGTCGATGGCCAACAGCGGACCCGGCACCAACGGATCGCAGTTCTTTATCACTGAAGTAGCGACCAATTGGTTGGACGACCGCCACAGCATTTTTGGCAAAGTAATCGCTGGCCTTGAGAAGGTGACCGAGATTGCCAATGCCGAGCGCGACCCCCGCGATGTGCCCAAGACGCCCATCACGATGAACGTGAAAATCATTCGCCAAGGCAAGGCTGCCAAGGACTTTAATGCACCCAAAGTCTTCACTGAAGGTCTCGCCGGTGCTGAGGCCAAAGCCGCCAAGGAAGCCTCTGAAGCGGCTGCCAAGGGTGCGGCACGCGCCGCTGAATTTACCTGGTTTACCAATGAAACCGTGAATTCCGCCGAGTTTGAAAAGAAGTATGCGGAGTGGGTTTCCAAGGCCGAGAACCGCGCCGAAGGCCTCAAAGTTTTGGTCGTGACCGAAGGCGAGGGAGAACCCATGGCTGACGGTGATCAGGCTTTGGTGCACTACGCCGGATACCTGAACAGCGGTAAGCCCTTTGACACAAGTGTTAAAGAAGTAGCCAAGGCTTGGGGCCAGTACAACCCACAGCGCGAGCCCTACCAAGGATTCCCCGTGACGTGTGGCAACCAAGGCCGCGTGATCAAGGGCTGGCAGCAGGGCCTCATCGGCCTCAAGAAGGGCAGCCACGCCAAGCTCATCATTCCACCGGCCTTGGGCTACGGTGAAGCAGGTGCTGGCGGAGTTATTCCCCCGAACGCCACGCTCGTGTTCGACGTGTGGATCGAAGAGGTGCTGAAGTAAGAATCAGTTCTAAATTGAAAAGCCCTGCCGTTTGGCGGGGCTTTTTGTTTGCTACTGGCTGCTCGGTGCTAGTTGCTGGTGGATAGTGCCGTGATCGCGTCGCGGAGCTCGGCAGCCCGCAAGAAGTCCAGATCCTTGGCGGCCTTTTCCATCTCTTTGCGGAGTTCGGCGGCCTTCGACTTGCGCTGCTCTTCGGTGGCGTACTTGGGCAGTGCTTCGGCCAGCGTGGTGCGGCGCACTTCGGCTGCGGCGGATTCATTCGCTTTTTGGGCGAATACGTTCGACCGTTCTTTTTTCACAAGCGCCGTCGGAACCATTCCGTGCGCCGTGTTGTACGCCTCCTGCTTTGCTCGGCGGCGTTCGGTTTCACGAATGGTGCGCGCCATGGAATCCGTGATTTTGTCGGCGTAAAAAATGGCCATGCCGTTGACGTTCCGCGCCGCACGCCCAATGGTCTGTACCAGCGAACGTTCGCTGCGCAAGAAGCCTTCTTTATCGGCGTCCATGATGGCTACCAGCGAAACCTCAGGAAAGTCAAGACCCTCACGAAGCAGGTTGACCCCGATGAGCACGTCGAACAAGCCTGCACGCAGCGAATCCATGATTTCGATGCGCTCCATGGTTTCGACGTCGCTGTGAATGTAGCGGCAGCGCACGCCGTAGCGCATGAAGTACTTCGTCAGCTCTTCTGCCATGCGCTTGGTCAGGGTTGTCACCAGCACGCGCTCGTCGCGCTCGCTGCGCAGGCGAACCTCTTCCATGAGGTCGTCGACTTGGTTCTCGAGCGGACGCACTTCAATAATCGGATCCAGCAGACCGGTGGGCCGAATCAACTGCTCGACAACCACGCCGTCGGATTGGCCTAATTCGTAGTCGGCCGGCGTGGCAGACACGTAAATGGTTTGTCCCTGAAGCTGCTCGAACTCGCTGAACATCAACGGACGGTTGTCCATCGCAGCGGGAAGCCGAAATCCGTACTCCACCAAATTCTCTTTGCGGCTGCGGTCTCCGCCGTACATGGCACGCACTTGGGGCAGGGTGACGTGGCTTTCGTCAACTACCATCAGAAAGTCGTCTGGGAAGTAATCCAGCAAGCAGAACGGGCGTGTTCCGGGCTGGCGGCCGTCCAGGTAGCGCGAGTAGTTTTCGATTCCGGAACAGTAACCGAGTTCGCGAATCATCTCTAGGTCAAATACGGTGCGCTCTTCAAGTCGCTTTGCTTCGAGCGGACGCCCCATTTTGGTGAAGTGGTCGACTTGCGCCCCGAGGTCAAGCTCAATTTGCTTGATGGCCCCGTTGAGCATGTCTGGAGTGGTTACAAACAGGTTGGCGGGAAATATCCGCAGTCGCTCCATGGCGGCCTGCAGCTCGTTGGCCACGGGGTCCCACTGCTCGATGCGCTCGATTTCGTCGCCCCAAAAGAGGATGCGGTAAAAGATGTCGCCGTAGGCGGGGAATACGTCAACTGTGTCGCCCTTGACCCTGAAGTTTCCGCGCTTGAATTCGCCCTCGGTCCGGCTGTACAGCGCCTGTACAAGGCTGTGCAAGAACTTTTGACGGCTGATTTTTTGCCCGGATTCAACCTGAACCTGCTGGCTTTTGAAGGCTTCAGGATTGCCCATGCCGTAGAGGCAGCTCACTGAGGCAACCACGAGTACGTCGCGGCGGCCGCTGAGCAAGGCAGAGGTGGTCGACAGTCGGAGTTTTTCGATCTCGTCGTTGATGCTGAGGTCCTTTTCGATGTAGGTTCCGCTCGACGGAATATAGGCCTCCGGCTGGTAGTAGTCGTAGTAGCTGACGAAGTACTCGACTGCATTATCGGGGAAGAAGGACTTGAACTCTTGGTAGAGCTGGGCCGCAAGGGTTTTGTTGTGCGACAGCACGAGTGTGGGACGCTGGATGCGTTCCACGACGTTGGCGATGCTAAACGTTTTACCTGACCCCGTTACCCCGAGCAGGGTTTGCGCGCGCTCACCCTCAAGCACGCCACGCGCCAACGCCGCGATCGCGCTGGGTTGGTCGCCGGTTGGCTTGAATGTGCTTTCAAGGCGGAATCCACCAGATCCCGTCGCCGCCAGTCCGAGCTCGCTCAGGATCTTGCCGCCGTGGTTGTGCGGACGGCCTTCCATGGCTTAGGCTTCTGGGGTTCCTGGATCCTCGCTGGGGGCAAGGCTGTCTGCCGTCTTAGCGCGCTCGGCTTTTTGGTAGTCGCGAAACGCTTTTTCAGCAGCCTCGAGCTCGCGTCGGGCTTGGTCGACCTTGTTCAGGGCATCCTGCACGATGGGGCTGTCTGGCTTAGCAAACTGAAAGAATCCCATGTTGTTTTCCATCTGGGCCAGCTTGCGGCGCGCGAGTTCAACAGTCTGGCGGGCAGACTGCATTCCCTGGGCCTTTTTGAAGGCCACGTTGCGCACGGCGCGCTCTTCGCCTTGGGCTCCGCGCATTCCGTCAAAGAAGGCGTTGCCAGCAGCACGAAAGCGTGCCCAAAGCTCGTCGGTGGCCTTTTTGGGCGCAAATCCAGAATCCTTCCACTCTTGCTGAAGCTGCTTCATCTCCTTAGCAGCGGCTCCAAAGTCGGTGCGCTGCGCCAAGGCCTCAGCCTTCTCGACAATCTGTAGTTTGACATCCAACGCAGACTTCAAATTCTTTTTGCGGTCCTTGTAGAAGTTGTTGCGCTCCTTGTACGCCCAACGCTCGACCGCCTTAAAGCGGGTCCAGAGCTCGTCGCTCTGGCTGCCAAATGTGCGGCCAATTTTTCCCAGTTCCGAACGAAGCTCGTTGAGCTTTTCAGTCACATTTTGCCATGCCTGGTGGCTCTTGGGCTCGCGCTCCTTAAGCGCTTCAGCCTCGGCCACTTTGGCTACTTTAGCCTCGAGGCGTGCGGAATTTTGAACCTTCTGCTCTTCAAACTTTACGCGGCGCTTCTCGTGCAGCACAGAAGAAGCCGCCTTAAACTGCTCCCACAAAGGTTCTTTGTCCTCAAGCGAAACCGGACCAATTTCCTTCCACGCCGTGTGAATGCGCTGAAGTTCAAGTCCTACGCTGGCGCTCCAATTCTTCTCAGAAAGCTCTTGAACCGCGCGAATCAGAAGCTCTTTGGCCTCTTTATTTACTTTGTAGTCAAGTTCGCGCAGCTCTTGGCTCAAGCGCAAATTGTCGTAAAAACGGTCGACCAAAAAGCGAAACGTGGCATTTAAATCCCGCGCATCTTCAGCCGGAACCGGTCCGACATCCTTCCAGCGGTCGAATACTTTTTTGAACTCGTTGTAGGTGCTGCGCGTCGGCAGGTCCTCACTCTCAGCGAGCTTCTTGAGCTCTTCAACAATGGCCTTTTTAATGTCCAAATTCACTGAAAGCGCACGCTCTTGCTCGGCCTTCCATGCGGAACGGCGTTTCTTGTACTCGTTGTAGCTCTCGTAGAACGCATCGCGGACTTTTTGCTCGTAGTGATAGTCGATGGCGTTGCCACCCTCTTCAACGAACTTATCAAGTGCGAGTTGGCGCTCTTCGTCCAAGCGCGGAAGCAGCGTGTTGCGCAGGGCAAGCATTGGTACCCGAGCGTCGGCAATCGCAACTTCTTTGACAATGCGCGCCGCTTCAGCTACGAGTTCTTCATTACTCAGTTCGCTGTAGTCTGCCTGGTGGTCTTCGTGCGCTTCGCGCTCGTCTTCGGTGTGGTCTTCAGCTTCTGGTTCCTCGCTGATGGCCACTGGCTCGTTGGCCGCTGGCTCGATGGCTGCGGGCTCGATGGCTGCGGGCTCTTCGCTGATGGCCGCTGGCTCGATGGATACGGGCTCTTCGCTGATGGCTGCTGGCTCTTCGCTGAAGGCTGCTGGCTCTTCGCTGATGGCCACTAGCTCGTTGGCTGCGGGCTCTTGACTCACAGCTTCGAGCTGGTTTTCTACTTCGGGCGTACTCCCATCGAGGGGATTTTGGTCGTGTTCCACCATGACGTGTGGCTTAATGTGTTGAATTGGGCCTCAAAAGTCGGGTATATTCAGCATACCTGACCAATACTCCCATGCTTTTTTTGCTTGCATTCGCAACATTGGCATTCCATCGAGGACTTGAGCGTCCATTTGGGCGGCCTGAATTTGAAAAGGGGTGGGTTGGGGGCCGTACACCGCATCAATTGCCCATGCACCACGAAGGTCCGGCCAGGTGATAGGGGGTTCGAGGTTGGATTGGGTTCCGTGCCCGAGCGATGTGGCATTGACGATGACGTCGGGCGGCGAAGCATCTGCGGTGGCTTCAAACGGCAGCTGCGTCAGACCTAGAAAGTCGGGACGTGGAGCTCGGGCAAAACAATGCACCTCGAAGCCTCGGGCCAAAAGGGCATATGCGATTGCGCGGGCTGCTCCACCGTTGCCCAATACCCATGCTCGGTAGTGTCGAGGTTGGTAGCCCCTCCAGTTGGATGCCCAGCCCTCCCAGAATCCGTCGGCGTCAGTATTATGGCACTGCCAGCCCAAGGGGGTGCGAACGAGGCAGTTCGTGGCACCGATGGCCTGTGCGGCGGCGGTGCGGTCGGGTACCGAATTAAATACGTCGATTTTGTGCGGAATCGTGGCGTTGAACCCACTCCAGCCCGCCAAATGTGCCTCGTGCAGCCACGCCGTCCAGTCTTCGCGCGGTTCAAGGTCCAGGGGCGCGTAGCTCAATTCAGACTCCAGAGAGTGACCGGCCCAAAGGGCACGGTAGAGTTCCGGAGACCTCGAGGGTGGCCCAGCGGCTCTCAAGAGTCCGAACCGAAACATTGCTAGCCTTTAGGTTGCCGAGATTGCGCCCAACGGTCAAGTGCCAAAACCAACACTGCGCCTAAAACAGCTGCGCTCACAATTCCAACCCAAGAGATTTCAAGTCCTGTTTCGAGCTGCCAAGCGTTGGGTGAAATGGGTAGTTCCCAACCGCCGCGAATTCCGCGAAACGGCCATACTTTGACTAATGAACCAACAATAAAGCCCGTCATTAGTGATATCGTGGCTTGTTCGTATCGGTGAAAAAGCCAGCGAAGTAAGCGGCCAAACGTCAGCAAACCGATGATGCAACCGCTGGCAAAAACAGCTACTACGGAGAGCTCTCGTTCGTGCACCGCATTCAGAATGGGCTCGTAGGCTCCGAGAAGTACCAAGATGAATGAACCTGAAATGCCTGGAAGAATCATGGCGCAGATGGCAAGGAATCCTGCAACGAACGTAAAGGCAGGAGTGAGCTCCACGTGTCCAGCCGGCATCGATGAAAGAACAAATCCGAGCACGATACCGACGGTAAAAACTAGCCAGGCGCCGTGAACATCACGAAACAGCATTTTCAAACTTGCAACGATCAGTCCAAAGAAAAAACTCCAAATTATGGTTGGGTGAAACTCTAAGCCCCAAAGCACTAGTTTCGAGAGACTTAGAATCGAAGTTCCGATTCCGCCGAGCAGCGCGAGCAGAAACCATCCATCAACCGCCTTCCAAGCTGCCGCAATGCCTTCGCGGCGGAGGGCGACCCACATCGAGCCACCGGCTGCGTGGATCGCGTCTAGTAATCGTTGGTAAATGCCGGTGAGGTAGGCGATGGTTCCGCCCGAAACGCCCGGGACGACGTCGGCAGCGCCCATGGCGATACCCTTTAAGTAAGTGAGAAGCGCGTTCATGGCCGCGAAGTTAGGCGCGGGGAGACGACCAAATGAGGCTAATTGCAGGATCTGACGCTGACTGTGGGTACAGTTCGGTCAGTGCCGCTTTAAACGGTTCGCCAAAGCGCTGCCAAGAATGGGCGATGCCCTCGAGTGCGGCGATGAGGTCGGTAGCTAAATTCCATAGAAATCCGAAGTAGACCGCCCACATTTCAGGGTCGTCTGCGTAGCGCTGCACCCCCGCTTCGAGCACCGTAACTGCGGATTCGATGTGGTTCATTTCGACCAGAATTCCTGCGTACTCGAGCAAGCCGCGTGGGTTTTCGACCCGCAGTGTGTGCAGAATGAGCTGTAGGCTTTTGGCGGCCTCGCGCTGAAGTCCAAGCTGTACAAACAGGTCATGGGCCACCATATGGTAGTCGGGGTTGTCTGGGTCGAGCGCGATGGCTTTTTGAGCCAACTGGGCGCCCTTCAGGGTGTTGCCGGCTTCACCGTGCAGGACGGCGAGCTCGATCCACGCCTCGTCGAGTTCTTCATCGAGTTCGATGGCTTCTTGAAAGGCACTCATGGCCTCGGGGTTGCGCTCGAGCGACTGCAGGCAGACCCCTTTGCGGTAGAGCGTGTAGCCGTTGCGCTCGCCTTCGGGCATGGACTGGTCGTAGTAGTCAATGGCCTGAGTCCAGTCCTCTTGGTCCTCGTGTATGCGTCCGAGGTCAAAGAGGGCCGCACTGAATTTTTCGTCGATCGTCGTCGCGAACCCAAGGCTTCGCTTTGCTGGTTCGAGTTGACCTTGCCGGAACTGTGCCACGCCTAAGTGGTACCACGCCGTTTCAGAATAGGGGTAGTCGTTGAGGTAGGTTTCAAAAAACGACACTGCCTTGTCGTCCCGGTTCGACATGTCAAAATTGATGGCCAGTAGATAGAGCAGGTGGGCGTCTTCGGGTTCTTCTTGGAGCATCGCCTTGAGCGTGCGAATAGCGTGCGTAAACATTCCAGCACCCGAATAAATACTTGCCAGGGTGCCCTGAATAGGGAAGGGGTCGTCAGAATTTTGAATTGCCTTGCGCAGCGACTGTATCGCGTCGTTGGTGCGGCCTTGGCGCATCAAGAGCATTCCGCGGGCCCACTCAATGTCGGGGTGGTTGGGACTGAGTCCTTCTGCTTTTTGAATGGCATCCTCTGCCTCATCGAGCTGGGAAGCCTGTACGAGGTAGCGCGCCATTTTGGCTGCGAATACGGTGGCGTAGGGATGCTGCGCTCCGCCCATGTCGATGGCTTTGCGCGCTCGCTGTAGCTGGCCTGTCTCGAGGTAGTAGTCGGCGATTTCTTCAAACTCTTCCACGTCAAAAAACAGCGGAGCGTCTTCGCGCAGCGCTTGCTCAAAACGGCTAATAAGGGGGTCGGAATCGCTTTCGTACATCAGGCAGAGTAAACCTAAGCAAATTTCGGGCGGATTTCGTCGCAATGCATACGCGTTATTCACCACGTTATTCACCGATTCGGAATCCGGACGGCGCCGGTTCTACCTTTGCAGCACACCAAAAACCTCGCCATGGCATTAATCGCATCGGTATCAGGAATACGCGGAACCGTCGGTGGTTCCGTCGGAAGCAACTTAACCCCCGTCGACGCGGTGGCTTTTGCCAGCGCCTACGGCCAGTGGCTGCGCACCCAAGCGGGTGGTGACCGCCGCCTTCGGGTGGCCTTAGGTCGCGATGCGCGCATCTCGGGCGAGGCCTTGAGCGACCTTGTGGTTTCAACCCTACGCTTTCAAGGTATTGATGTGCTTGACCTTGGCTTGTCGACGACTCCTACGGTCGAAATGATGGTGCCTTGGGAGGGCTGCGACGGTGGAATCATTCTCACGGCTTCGCACAATCCTGGCGAGTGGAACGCGCTAAAGCTGCTGAACGCCCGCGGTGAATTTTTGAGCGCCGAGGACGGAGCCAAAATTCTCGCTGCCCGCGCCGCCGGCACCTTTGAATTTGCTCCAGTCAGCGAACTGGGTCGGCGCATCGCCGTCACCGACGGAATCGAGCGCCACATTCAAGCCATTCTCAACCTTGACCTCGTCGACGTGGAAGCGATTCGCGCCCGCGGCTTCGCGGTGGCCCTAGACGCAGTGGCCTCAACGGGCGGAATCGCCATTCCCATGCTCCTCGAGGCACTCGGCGTCCAGCGCATCGAGGGGCTCTACTGCGAGCCAACGGGACACTTTCCGCACAATCCCGAGCCGCTGCGCAAGCACCTTGATGAGATCTGTGCCCTGGTCCCTGAAACGAAGTGCGACCTCGGAATCGTCGTAGACCCGGATGTCGACCGCCTCGTGTTTGTCAGTGAGGACGGCGAACTCTTTGGCGAAGAATACACCTTGGTGGCCGTCGCCGACTACCTGCTTCAGCACCACCCCGGCCATGTGGTCAGCAACTTGAGTTCTAGCCGAGCGCTTCGTGATATCGCAGATCGCCACCATTCGACCTATTCCGCCTCCGCCGTGGGGGAGGTGCACGTCGTCACTGAAATGAAGGCGCGCCAGGCGGTTATCGGAGGCGAGGGCAATGGCGGAATCATTCTGCCCGAGCTCCACTACGGCCGCGACGCGTTGGTGGGTGTGGCGCTCTTCTTGACCTACCTGGCCAAAAGGGGCGGAACCTGTTCCGCACTTCGCGCGACCTACCCGAACTACGCGATGGCCAAAGAGAAAATCGACCTTCAGCCCGGAGTCGATACCGATGCCTTGCTCGTGCGCGTCGCCGCGGCCCACGCGCACTTGAATCCGTCGACCATTGACGGAGTCAAAATCGACTTTGCCGACCGTTGGGTACACCTGCGCAAGAGCAACACCGAGCCCATCGTGCGCATATACACTGAGGCTCCCACTGAAGCTGAGGCGGCTGCACTCGCATCAGAATTCGTCGCTAAATTGGCCAGCCTTTAATACTACCCTTGATGAGTATCTACCTCGACAACGCCGCCACCACGCCCTTGTGCCCTGAAGCTAAGGACGCGATGATCGCTGCGCTTGAATTGTACGGAAACCCGAGTTCAACCCATTCCGAGGGCCGAAAGGCTAAGGCGCTCGTCGAGCGGGTGCGCAAGGACATTGCGGCGGCGCTCAACTGCCTTCCGGCAGAAGTGATCTTTACGTCGGGCGGAACCGAAGCCGACAACTGGGCACTTCAATCAAGTGTTGATGTTTTGGGAGCTATAAAGTTGTACCACAGCGAACTAGAGCACCATGCGGTGACCCACATGGTCGAGGCATTAGCGCATCACATCGAGGCGGTTGCCATCCCGTTTGACGAGTACGGCGACCACGATTTGGACTGGCTCGAGGCGCAGCTTGCCGCAGACCGTCAGGCCGGTCGAAAGCCCTTAGTCAGTCTGATGCACGCCAACAACGAGATCGGCAACCTCGCCGACTTGGACCGCCTTTCAAAAATTACGCGTGACCACGGAGCGCTCCTTCACAGTGATACCGTGCAGACGATGGCCCACCTCAAATTGGATTTTGCAGCGACGCCGCTGGAGTTTGCCGCCTGCAGTGCCCACAAGTTTCACGGCCCTAAAGGCATCGGCTTTGCCTACATCAAGCAGGGTACTGGGGTACAGCCATTCATTCGCGGCGGGGCCCAAGAGCGCGGCCACCGCGCCGGAACTGAAAACGTCGTCGGCATCGCCGGACTCGGAGCTGCTTTTGCCACCGCGATGGCCAAACTGGACGAGGATGCTGCCCATATGACCGACGTCAAGACCTACGCCATTGAGCGCTTGCGCGCGGCCTTTCCCCACGTGCGCTTTAACGGCCGTTCCGGAGACCTCAACCGAAGCCTCTTTACAGTGCTGAACTTCTACGTACCTGAGCTCCACGAGGGTGGAATGCTGAACTTTCAGCTTGACCTCCAGGGCTTTTGCGTCTCGGGCGGCAGCGCCTGCAGCAGCGGTGCGGTGGGCGGATCTCATGTACTCGGCGGCCTCAAGTCACCCGGCGGAACCCGCATCAGCTTCTCGCGCATGACAACTCGCGCCGACATCGACGCATTCGTGCACGCACTGCAGAACCTTCCGAAACTAGACTAGCGGATCACATTGACGGTTCCGTAGAGCGGGCCGTCCTCGGTCTCAAAACGGTACACGTACGTGTCCTGTTGGGCGGGTTTTCCGTTGATGCTTCCGTCCCAAAATTCTTCAAAGGGCCGTTCGGTCTCAAAAACCACATTGCCAAAACTGTTGAGAATGGTGAAGCGGTCGCCCTCAAAGCAGTTGTTGCCGGCGAGCACCAGTTCTTCGTTGCGCCCGTCTCCGTTGGGCGTGAAGGTGTTCGGAATCCACACCCGCTGGTCGTAGCGCAAAATTCCGGACGTGAATTCATACGGGTAGATGGCGTTGCACACCGTATCGATGAGTTCGAGCTTCACCGTGTACGTTCCTGAGGTCGGAACCCGGTACGTCGTCACTTTGCCCGTGTCCACGACTCCGTTGGGGAAGGTCCAGCGAAACTGATAGTCCACGCTGTCGAGCGTGTACGAAACATTGACGCGAACGCGGCCGTCCTTGCAGCTGTCCGGTGCCACTTTGACATCGGGTGCAGGAAGATCGGGATCAAAGAACACACTGGCGAATGCGGTGTCGGTCGTGCCGCAGTTGGTATCCAATGCGACCAGGCGAATCGGAAAGGTTCCGGGGGCATTGAACCGGTGTACGACGGTGTCGCCCTGGACCGTGCTACCCCCATTGAAGCTCCAAAAGAATTTTTGGGCATCCACACTCGTGTTCCACACGGTGACCTCGAATGTGCGGTCGCACGCGAAGTATTCGGTTTCGAACGAAGCCTCAGGGAAGATGCCCTTGTTGTGAGTAATCACCAGAGAAGTGGTGTCTTCGATGTCGCAAATGGTGTCGATCGCCGTGAGGCGAATGCGGTAGGTTCCTTTGGTGAATGTGACGGTGGGCTCAATAAGATTTGACGTTTGCCCGTTTCCAAAATCCCAAAAAAACTGGTTGGCGTTGGCGGAACCGTTGGTGAACTTGACTACCAAATTCTCACAAACGGTGTCGACGTCGGCGTCGAAGTTGATACTCGCGTCTGCAGTTACGCTCGTTTCAAAGTCCATTTTAATAACTCCGAGATTGCAGTTGCTCGAATTGCGCGAAGGACCAACGACACCGGGTGTGGTCGGAAAGTCTTGTCCGCCACAGGCTGCACAGACCGCTTGGTAAATGTTTCCGCGCGGAGAAAAGCGCGATGTTCCGCCATCGACGTGCTCACTCGACGAGCCCCCGAAGTAGGTGGCGTAGAGCATACTTTGAGCATTGCGTGTCAGCACAAGAAAGTAAAAATCGCTGCCGTCGGTGTTGGGTCGAAGGGCATCAGCGCTGACGGGTAGCCCATTCGTGGTTCCGCCCTGTCCGCCCCCATTCACGCCGCCACCCCAGCCCGACAGCAGAATGTTGAGGCAATCGTCGACATTGAATGCGCTCGGAACGATGTTGACGATCGAATTACTACTGCCAAAGCGAGTCGAAAAGAGTGTTTGGTTGAGGTCCTCGTTCAGTTTATGAATGAACTGCGCACCGTTTTGCGTGCCCCAGGTTCCGGCACTGCGCGGATAGATTCCGAGGCTTTGGCCAAAGATGTAGACCGCTCCGTACTTGTCGAGGTCAATGAAAAAGGACTGATCGTTGTTCGTGGTGCCGATATACGTAGACTGTTCGATGGCGCCTGACGCGCCTAGTCGGGCTACCCAGCCGTCTACGCCACCGCGGGCAGTGGCGTGAAGTCCGCCTGTGGTACCCGGAAAGTTGGTGGATCGGGTACCACCTGTAACAAATATCTTACCGTTGGTGGCGACCTTGATTCCGTATCCGGCCTCGTGATTGCTGCCGCCAATCAACGTCGCCCAGCGCAGGTTTGAGAGGCTAGGGCTCAGTGAGAATGCCACGGCGTCAGTTGACAGATTTGAGCCGCTTGCACCCGGAAAAGATGAAGACTGGGTTGAGCTCACGACATAGACTTGGTCTTGATCGTCCACCACGACTTCGCCACGCATGGGATCACCGTAGTTCAGGTCGATTCCGAGATTGAGGCCTTCGTTGCCCGTGGTTCCGATGAACGTGGATGCGCTCAATGCCGTTCCCGCCGGATTCAGTTTGAGCACGAACAAGTCCACTCCGTCGTCAAAGTCAAAGTAGAGCGGAGATCCGGTTCCAGAGGTAAGCGCTGGCCCCCCGTTAAAACTCAGGTCGTACGCACTTGCTGTTGTCGGAAAGTTGCTCGAACCTGTGGTTCCGAGGACGACGAGCTCGCCAAGGCTATTGACGACCATCGAATGGGGTTGGTCAGGCTTGTCGCCGCCGATGTAGGTAGAATAAAGTCGCTGGCTGCCGTTACTTGAGAATTTGGTAATACCAATATCCATCGTGGTGATGCCAGTGCTCGGGTCGTTGTACGTGGCGTCAAAGGCGCCGGGCGTAGTGGGGTAGCCGGTTCCGAATACGATACCACCGCCGTATAAGTTCTCTTGCGCATCAAAGGTGGCAGTGTAGCCCCAGTTGTCGGCGGTGGAACCCGAAAAGCTTGAGAATACCAGGGTTGGGTCGATCACCAACGAGTCGCCGCGGCGGTAGGGGCCGAGGTCGAATCCGACGGTTTCGGCGTCGATGATCCGGTAGCTGGCGCGCACTTCGCGGCGCCCTTTAGCGCTTTGGGTGTAGGCGATGGGGCGTCCCTCGGACCAAGTCCCGAACGGCGTTTCGAGGATGAGTTGCCCTTCTGAATCGATTCGAGGAACGCATCCGCGTACCCGAATTCGAATGAGGTCGGGGTTGGCGTTCGGCCCCAGCTTCCATTCGGATTTCAGCTCTTGATCGTGTGCGTGCAGCACGTAATCGGTGGAAGGGTAGACGTTTGCTATTCGCCAGTCGCGGTATTCCGGAACATTGCTTTGCCACGTGGATCGATCGCTACCCAATAGGTAGTGCCGGGGGCTCGGGCTCGGGTCGCTACCAATCGCTGTGGCGCTCTGTTGGGCGCCCACGAATTCCACAAATACGGCGTACGCATCAGGCCAACTGGCAGGCCAGTCCGTCGAAGCAAAGTGGGGCGAAGGCTTGCTCCCCCCGCGGTGCTTGGGGTGGGTCAGGTTAATTCGGTAGCCGTCGTTGCGCCAAAAAATCGCACCGTCGCTTAGGTCGGTTCGCGCGCTAAAATCGCCATTCCACTGACCGTGGTTGGGCACGACGAGGGGCTGGGCACCAGCGGCAAAAGCCAGTACAAGCACAATTAAAAACCCAAGGCGGCGCATTACAGCAAGTTAGGCATTTCAGTTAGCGAATTCGGCGTGCAACAATGTAGGATTTGGCACCTCCGGTTCCACGTTGCAAAGCGAACAAAAAGCGTTCCGAATCCTCGCGGATGCGGAATTTTTGACGCAGAACTTCGGCCTTTTCTGGAAAGTTTTTCGTGACAATACTTGCCGCTTTGAGGTCGTGGGGAATGCGGTCGTGAACCGATTCGACAACAAAATGTCTTCCGCCACGAGGGTTGGCGTTGGAGCGGCTTGTGTACAGGCTCATACCCGAATGGATCGCTTCAAAACCCGAGGAATGAGCCCAGGAGTCACCTGCTCCTGCAGCGCGAAGTGCGGGGTCGGGGTCGTGAATGAAGTTGAGAATCTCGGGCGCTGATGCCAGCCGAACGTCGGACGCCGAAACCCGGTAGGTTTCGATTCCGAACGGGTCTGTGTCCACCGCGAGCAACAGAGTGGGTGCATTACTTGGTTGGTGCGGAATGCGCACCAGTAGTTCCTTAACCTCTCTCTTGCGGCTGAGGTATACGATGAGGTCGGCCTGAGGGAACAGCCGCTGCACCGCCCGGCGGTCCACCATCGGTGAAAGCTTGAGCAGCACAGTGGGCGCCCATGTGAGCCATTTTTCGAGGTGGTCGAGTGGGTTGGGCTCGCCAAGGTCGCTAAAATCAATGCGCTTCCCCGACGTTTCGCGGCGTGATGGGTCTACGTAGACCACGTCGTAGTTCACTCCCTGCGGAAGGAATTGTTCAGCCTTGGTCAGGTGAACCGTTCGTTCGGTTCCTCGACCGTTCCATTGCAAAAGTTCAACGAGATACGGGTCGGGTTCAACGCAGTCCACCCGCAGTCCAACCTGCTCAAAACCCCACGCATCGATCCCTGATCCCGCCGAGAGATCGAGGACGCTGTGCGCGGTTTGAGGAATCATGTGGGTTGCCTTCCAGATCGCAGTTGCCTCAGAGCTGGCCTGCTCAGCGTTAGCCTCTGGCGGCAGGGCGTACAGTGAATCACTAGCCAAACTAGGCCATTTTTCACTGAATTTATCTGCGTGCATCAGTCGATCTTGCTCAGTCCGGCTCAATCCATAACGACCCCAGTGAATGGGCCACAATGCCACGGGGGCACGGGCGCTGAGCTCGCGTCGGGCAGATTCTAGGATTTCGGGACGAATCACGTGGCAAAGGTCGTGCAAGCTCTTGTGTGCCAAGGCGACAATCTGCAGTAAATTCACGCACCGAATTCATGTTATGCGTCCATTAGTTCTTGCCGCCTTGGCCCTCGCTTCAGTTATTAGCACTGAAGCTCAAGTAGTTTCTGCTCCTTGGTCGGAGTCATTTTCTGGAGTCGTCCTCGGAACCCCCAACTTTAATGCCGGATCAACGATACCCACAGGTTGGTCCCGTACCCCGGTAACTTCAGGAACCAACCCGTTTAATGCAAGTTATGCCTGGGGTGGGGCGGTAGGGTCAACTCACACGCGCGCAGGCGGCGGGGCAACGGGACCTACTGCCGACCATACCACTGGTACGGGCGGCTACGTATATGTCGAAGCGAGTGGCGGAACAGGCAACTCCGTTGCCAACTTGGTTACGCCGCCGATTTCCACACTCGGTGTAACCTCACCTGAGCTCGTCTTTTTTCGCCACCAGTACGGCACCACTCTAGGTAATTTTCAAGTTTTGATTCGGGCGTACACTGCTGCCGGCACCGGAACGTGGACACCCATATTTACAGGCGGAAACGTCAATTTGGGTGATTTTTGGACTAGGGTAGCGGTAACGCTTCCAGCCGCATATGTGAATGATACGGTTGAAATCAATTTTCGTATGACCAAGCCCGCCGGTGGCGGAGGTCCCGGTGGCAACAACCAATTCGGAGACCTCGCCATTGATGACGTGTCTGTGGCGCAACTTAACACTTGCCCTGATCCGCAAAATGTTCAGGCAACTCGCCTCAGTGCAACCAAGATTTCACTTGCTTGGACCACGGGTGGTGCTACTTCATGGCGCATCGAGTACGGGACTCCGGGATTCACATCAGGTTCTGGAACCCAAGTGACGGCGACGAGCAATCCATTTACAATTAGTGGTTTATCGCCATCTACAACGTACGAATTCCGCGTCAAAGACAGCTGTTCGGCCACTGACGTGTCAAATTGGTCCTCGGGCGATCTGGCGATGACTGACTGTGGGCCCGTTGCGAGTCCTTGGGCTGAGAATTTTGATGGTCCAAACTGGTCGGTTCCTGCATCACATTGGGCTTATGGCGGCATCGATACGTGCTGGTCGCGCCCATCGGGTGCCAACTATTGGTGGCGGCCAAATAGCGGTCCTACCCCAACTGGACTAACGGCTATTGGCACCGGTCCGAGTAGTGACCATACAACGGGTAGTGGCAAGTACATGCACGGCGAAGCCCAAAATGGCACGGGGGTAGCCTTGCTTCGAAGCCCGAATGTGCTGCTGGCCGGCCTGCTGAACCCCGAACTTCGCTTCTACTACCACCAGTTTGGGCCGCAGATCGATAGTTTGGTGGTCAAAATTTTCCGAAACGGAACCGAAACACGCATGTGGGGAAACAGTCAGCAAACTTCGGCAGCTACGGCGCCGTGGTCCGAGGCGGTGGTGTCCCTTTCAAGCTTTTTGCCTGATACGGTCCAGGTCCGATGGTATGCCTACCGCTCACCGAGCAACCAGAACCGCGTAGACGTTGCGCTAGACGATGTTTCTATCGCTAATCCACCGGCCTGTCCGAAGCCCACGAATTTGACCGTGACGGCAACTGCCCAAACGGCGGGTACCATGACGTGGAATCCGACGGGACCAGGAACCTATGAGGTGATGTACGGAACGTTGGGTCAAGTGCCGTTCACGGGCACGGTGGTCACGGCTACGTCGAATCCGTTTTCACTTACGGGATTGAGCGCGGGAACGACCTATGCAGTGGCGGTTCGAAAGGTCTGTAGCCCCACGCTCAAAAGTGCTTGGAGCACCATCGACACGTTGACCACATTGTGTGGCGTGGTCGTCGCACCGTACTTCGAGAATTTTGAAGTAGGATTCAATCAGGGTCCTGCTGCAGGCCAGTTTTGGAATCAAAACTCATCGGTGGGTCCTTGCTGGACGCGCACTCCGCTGAGTTCACCGGCTCCTGCTAAGTTCCATTGGGGTGGGGGGCAAGGTGCTACGTCGACACCCAATACAGGCCCTGACAACGACCACACTTCGGGGCTTGGCAAGTACGCCTACACTGAAGCGAGCTTCACTACGGGTTCGCGTGTAGCCAACCTTCAGACACCCCAGATTTTGCTTTCGGGTCTGACGGCTCCCGAGCTGCGTTTTTGGTACCACATGGACGGCCAAGCGATTGGATCTCTTCGTGTTGAAGTTCAGACAGGATCAGTGACATCGCCCTATGTGGTGATTGATTCAATAGTGGGACAACAAGGGAATTCATGGAACGAGCGAGTTGTTTCACTCACAGGCTACATCAACCAGACGGTCCGAATTCGGTTCCGCGCCCGCGCACTACCCGGAAACCAAGGCCAGTTTGCGGACATAGCAATCGACGACATGTCGGTGCAGAATGCTCCACCGTGCCCAGCGCCGACTGCGGCAACCGCAACAGCGTTAACGTCAACGTCGGTTTCGGTCCAAACCACGCAGCTGAGTACCGGAACCACCATTATTGAGTATGGCCCAGTTGGCTTCACTTTGGGTGCCGGAACCCAAGTCACGACCACCTCTAATCCGTTTACCGTAAGTGGTTTGACGGCGGGGCAGGCCTATGATTTCTACGTGTTTGATTCATGCGCAGGTGGATTCACTTCGGCTGCATTTGGCCCCGTATCGGCGACTACGTTCAATTGCCCGAATGGCTGCAACTACATCCTCAAGCTTCAAGACTCTTTTGGGGACGGATGGTCGGCTGGAGGCGGTGCCGTGTACCACGCCCTTGAGGTCATTATCAACGGGGACACGACTTCATACACACTATTTGGGGCGAACGACACTGCGGCCACTTTTGCTATTCCGGTCTGCGACAACGACTTCTTGCAGCTTCGATTTGTCAATAGCGGAGTGTGGTCCGACGAGTGCGGATGGACATTGCGCGATGCAAGTGGAACACTTCTCCATAGCGAGGCTACGGGGGGGGCGAGCTTGACTACCGGAATCAAGTTCAGTGCTACCACCTACTGTTCGAATCCTTGCCCAACCCCTTCGGCGGCGTTCACGTGGACGACTACCGGATTAACATTTAGTTTCAATGCTTCGACATCATTTGGCGCTGTTGCTGCGTACAACTGGGATTTCGGAGACGGAACTACCGGAACGGGTGTAATCCCATCGCATACCTACGCGACCTTTGGAGCCTACACCGTTCAGCTCATCATCACGGACAATTGTGCTCAGTCCGACACGCTAGTACAGCAAATTAATGCTTGTACGGGCACTGTAGGCGCACTGAATTACAGCGCCAATGGATATGCCGTGACGTTTACTGGTCCCGCTGACCCTGCTCAATTCACGAGCATAACTTGGACTTTTGGGGACGGAGGGACCGGTTCTGGAGCGAATCCGACCTATACCTACGCGGGTGGTGGTACGTACACCGTAATCCTCACAGCCACTGATCTCTGCGGCAACACCTTTACCCAGGCGTTAACGGTAACAGTTTGCTCCAAGCCAACTGCAGACTTCACATTTAGAGTGCTCGTGTCCAACGGCAATGGAATGACAATGGAGTTTGATGCTTCGGCTTCGCTCGACGCGGTCAGCTACCAGTGGACTTGGGGCGATGGAAATGCCGGGACAGGTGGCCCCATCCGCAACTATACCTATGCCGTGGCTCAGCTTGGATATTCGGTGCGACTCATTGTCAACAGTGCCTGCGGAACGAGCGACACGATCATACGTAGCCTTCGCGAATTGGGCGAAGTGGAATGGCAAAATGGAGGAATGTGGGTACCTAACCCGGCATCACCTGGAACTCAGCTTCAATGGCTCGGTGCATCCGCCGTTCCCGTTTCAAAGGTTCAATGGTACGCCGCGGACGGACGCCTCGTCGCTCGAAGTCTCATCCAGGATGCGCGTATTGAGGTTCCGCAATTGCCCGAAGGTATGTACTGGATTGAATGGGAATCTATTAACGATCTGCGGCGCGTGCCGATCGTGATCCACCACTAACTACCTTTGGTGCGTGGAACTCGCCCTTGCCTTTTTGACGCTCGCATTCCTTGAGGTAGTCCTCGGAATCGACAACATCATTTTTATCAGTATTCTCACCAACAAGCTGCCTGAAGAAATTCGCAAAAAGGCACGCACGTTGGGTATTGCGTTAGCTCTCGTTTTTCGAGTGATTATGCTGCTTTCAATTACCTGGATCATGGGATTTGAGCAGGAGCTCTTCAGCATTTCAGATCACCCGGTAAGCGGTCGCGACCTTGTGCTGCTTGCAGGCGGAATCTTCCTACTTTGGAAGTCCACTAAAGAAATTTACGAAATCACCGAAGCAGGTGGGGCCCAGCACGGTCAAAATTCTAACGTAGCCAAGAGCTTCGCAGGAATTATTGTCCAAATCGCCCTTCTTGACATTGTGTTCAGCTTTGACTCAATTCTTACTGCGATCGGAATGACCGACAACATCCAGATCATGATTGCCGCTATTGTAGTTGCCATGTTTGTGATGCTTCAGTTCAGCGCCCCAGTTTCTAAGGTCATTGAAAAGCACCCGTCCCTTCAAATTCTCGCCTTGGCATTTTTGATCTTGATTGGATTCATGCTCGTCGCTGAAGCAGCGGGGTACCACGTTCCGAAGGCCTACATCTACATGGCAGTAGGCTTTTCTTTGGGAGTGGAACTCATCAACATCCGCAGCAAAGTGCGCGGAGGCGGTGGTCCCAAGGCGCACTAAACCTCGTGTACAAAAAGGTCGCGGTCAAAGCGCACGCGCGGCCCGTAAACCCCTTCTGGCGCGCGCTTTCCTGCTGAAATAACCATGCAGACTTGGGCTCCTCGAGGGAGCTCAAGCAAGCGTTTGATCCGTGCACCATCCATGCCTTCCATGGGGCAGCTGTCAAATCCATGAGCACGGAACGCAAGCATCAAATTCTCACAAGCTAGCGCGGTGGATTTGTGGGCCCAAATGGCCATTCCGCTCAGTGAGAACGGCCCGCGCGGAATAGGCTTCACCAAGCCCACTACGGAGACCCAAAGCGTTTTAAACGGACCAAACAGACCCAATGGCCCCATGTTGTAGGCCAACGGAACAATTGTGCGGTAGTACTGGTACGCGGCCTTGAGGCGAACCTTTCGGCTCTCGTCAAACTTGGCGAGCATCAGCGCGTTGGTCTCACGCCATCGGTCGGGTCGGGCCACCGCTACGACGAGCTCTTGCGCAGTGCGCGCGGCGGGCTGATTGAGGCAGTAGGTGACAAGTTTAGATTTTTTCTCAGGAGTCCGAACCCAATAAAAATCCCAGGTCTGAAGGTTGCTCGAGTTGGGAGCAAGCAGCGCCAATCGCAAGCATTCACGCATGACTTCCTCGGGGATGGGGTCGTCGGTAAACACGCGTACACTTCGACGGCTCTCAACTACTTCTGTAAAGGCTTTTGCGTCCACTTCGGGGGCAGGTTCGTGGTAGCCGTGCTTGGGGGCATTGTTAAAAATGTCCACGCTGCTGGCGGGCTTTGGATCGCTCATTTCGGAATTATTTTTTGAGTAAGTCGCGGATTTCGCTCAAGAGCTCAACGCTCGGGTCTGGCTTTGGTTCGGGCTGTTCGTTCGCCTCGCGCACGTGGATACGGTTCAACGTTTTCACCAGAAGAAATACGGCAAGTGAAATGAGGCCAAATTGAAGAATAGCATTGATCAAGGCCCCGATTCCGATGGGAATCGCACCTAGATTAAGGGTCCACGATGCTGTATCGACGTTGCCCGAAAGCCAGTTGAGCGGAGGCATCAGCACTTGCTGAACCAACGCATCGACGATTTTTTGAAACGCTGATCCAACAACCACGCCGATCGCCAGATCCATTGCGTTGCGCTTGAGGGCAAACGCACGAAATTCCTTCCACATCTTCATGGCCTTAAGTTACGTGCTACCTTCGGAACCATGCGTCGTGAAGAATCCGACATTTTAGAATTTAAGCTTCGCGTCGACAGCCAGCGCAAGATTGCCAAAACACTGGTCGCCTTTGCCAACGGGTTGGGTGGGCAAATCGTGGTGGGCGTTCGCGACTCAGGTTCCGTGGCCGGATGCCGCGTAGATGAAGAGTTTTATATGATTCAAGGCGCTGCGCAACTTCACACCCGACCTGAGGTTCCGATTTCTGCACGAGAGGAACGTTGGGAGCACAAGTCAGTATTGGTAGTAGAGATTCCGCCCTCAAGTTTAGCCCCCCACTTGGCCCACGATGAGGACGAAGACCTATGGAGGGCATACGTTCGGCGGGGAGCCGCTAACTACAAAGCAAACAGGGTTTTGCTTGAGTCGATCAGTTTAAAATTTACGGGCGTGGTCAAGGCCACTTCTGATCAGTTGCGCCTACTGCATCTCATGAATGCCAGTGAGCCCGTAAGTGCCTCATTGCTCGCCCGCAAATCTGGCTTGCCTATACGTGATGTGGAAGATGGATTGGCAGTCCTGGTGCGGTGGGGTCAGGTGGTTGCCATACCGGTGGAGCAAGGTTGGAGGTACCGTCCAAGCGAGATGTAAACTGTACCCAATTCGTACCCTGAGAGGTACAATAGGTGTACCATATTTGCACTGTCCCCCCGGGGCTTCATACCAAACCAAGTACAAGCCCTTCGGGGCTTTTTTTATTGCTTATTCGTTCGAAGCGACACTGCCTTCTGAATTCCAGGAAAGTGATGGTAGCTCTCAGTGTATTCAGACGACTGTATTCCGACAAAAAGGTCGGATGCATAGCAAAGCGCTTGTAGATAACGCCGGTAGGCTTTGTACCAAAAGTCGGTTTGGAGTTGCGAACGCAATCCAAGGTAAACCTGCACATTGCCTTGCTGGGCTTCCGCGAGCATCAGCGCTAGTCGGGAAAGGTCGGAGTCAACGGCAGCGGACCAAGTGCTTCTGTGGTCGAATTCGAAGGCCCCAGATTTCATTATCTGAAGCACCGGAGCATGAAATCCCATAATGCTCACGACAGGCAAAAATTCCATTCCGAGTAGGCAGTGGAAGTGAGGGCCCAAGCGCTGCACGCAGTCGAGGTAGTCGCGGGTGAGTTGCGGATCCCAGGTTCCGAAGTCCAAGTAGTGAATCCAAAATCGCGCACAGAAGTAGCGACCGAGCAGAATGGGGTAGTCGCCATCGTGCGTCCCGTGCTGCACTGCGGCGAAAGCGTGGGGTTTAATGGCATCCCAGTTGCCCGACAAGAAATGTTGCATGATGCGCAATCCGTGGTAGTATAAGGGCACATCGATCCGCTGGGCCATGACATCGATCGCATTGGCCATGTATCCGTGTTGAATCGTTTCGTAATCGGCAAAAAAGTGGCAGATAAAACGAAATGCTCGGGGATTCGAGAACAGGGTCTCCATTTCATTTTTATGTGCAAGCCGTGTGCGAAACTCGTCGGCCATACTATTCGAGAAAAAAACCAGTTGGGCTTTCGTAAGCTCGCCATCATCCCATACAGGGTGGTCTAACCAATAGAACCAGTCCGTAACAGGTGCCTGAGTTGTGAGTTTAAACAAGACCCATAAAAAAATGGTCTGGGCGTTAAAATCCTCCTTGGCAATCCGAGCTAAAAGTGCATCACGATCCTGTTCTGGCCAATGGTCGCGGTCAATGGTCTGCGTCCAGTCGTAGTAAAACTGAAATCTGTGTACGTCAAATGTGAAATCACTGAAGGTTGCAAACCCGCAGTACGAGCTTAAAATGTCAAGCACGGCACCTCGTGGGTTCCCGCCTGGTATGAGGCCAAAAAACCGTCGTAACGTATTGTACGACACCATACTTCCTAGCTCTTCGTAGAGCCGTTCCTCTAGGTGCTGGCAGTCTGTTTTCGTTCGAATGGGGCGTCCAAACCTTCGTTGAATTTCGAGTCGGAGTGCGTCGAGGTTAACCTCAGTACCTTTGGCGAGCATTCCACAAACATAAGTACGGTACACGTTATGTACCCTTTAGATTCTCCGTCACTTTTACTCACTTTAGCCGTGCTCGCTGAAACGCTGAGCCTGCTGCTATTTGGTCGTGCAAATACCCTTTGGCGTAGCCCGGGAATGACCGAGTATCCGCAGCGATTTGTGCTTCTGCGCTCAGTGATGGTCATTGTCTTAGTTCACCTCGGAACGGCGATTATCGCTCCTGATGGCTTAGGTTCTACCTACGAGGTCTTGGATTCGAACTCTTTGATGCTCTTAGGCCTTGGAATTTTTGGTGGATTAGGTCTCGTCCTATTCACGTTGAGCATACGTTCCATGCCTGCGCAATTGGTGTTTTTTGGAGGCAGCCTTCACCTCATGGTTGCGGTGGCCGTCGGCTGGATGCTCGGTGAATTGATTTCACCTCTTCGCTTAACAGTTATTGTCGCTCTGCTTACTGCACAAATTGCCATTTTGTGGCGGGATCGCGGTTTGTGGGTCCGTCAGCGAGGTGCCTTGCGCTTCCTCCCATTTCTCGTGGGCATTATTTGGGGCACTTACTTTCCGTTGTACGGAATCGCAATTCATCAATTCGGATTCTGGCGAACCCTTGTATCTACCGAATGGGGTGTCGTGATCTTGGCGGTACTTTGGGCCATTATTCAGCCGAATGGACGTTGGAATGACCGTGTAATGTGGCGGAATATGGCCGAACAGTCGGCTCTAAGCTCTGTCGGACAAGCGCTTTCTGGCGCTGCCCTTTGGTGGGGTGGGGTGATTGTGCACAGCATTCTCACCAACTTCAATGTGCTCATCAATATTTCGGCATTTCGGATCCGGTTTGGGGAGGCTCTTCAAGCCAAGTATGTGCTCTACTTTGTGCTGTATGTAGCGCTCGCAATTGCATTGGTTTGGGGTTCGTAAAAAAGCGTACCTTTAAGTACCCTATACTTTAACCTATGACCTTGGACATTGCTGTTCAGCGCATGGCCGAAGAACTTCAGCGCGTTGAGCCGTTTGACACCCTGTCGGCGGACCAGCGGACGGCTCTTGCTTCGCACATTCGCCTTGGAGTTTACGAGTCACTCGACATTTTGCCCCATGAAGGCGAACGTGAAGTGGTGTACGTCCTTACGCGCGGTGGGGTTTTGCTCCGCACGGAACCCCGACACGAAGAACACTTTAGTGCACCCTCGATTTTGTCACTTCGCGGCGCCCGAATGAATGAAGGACGTCACTGGGAGGTTGTCTTCACCGAAGATTCGGTGGTCTTGGAACTTCCGATTGCGGAACTGACCTATTTAGGCAGCAAAGCGCCTCAGTTTGCAGAGGCAATTAGCTCTGTAATTGGCCTGTAAGCCACTTCCATTTAAGGGGATAGCACTGGTTCCAGTGTGCTTCCCATTCGTGCTGGGCTTCGGCCCAAACGGCCACTCTAAGGGTTACAGCTGTTCCAAAATCACGTGCGACCCATCGAATCCGAGGGTCGGTCGTATCGGCCTCCATTCGCCCCAATAGTTCGTACGGAAGCTCTAGTTCGGCATGCGCCTCCGGGTGGCGAAGTACCCGGTCTGATTGCTTAAGGCCGTCCTCTGCCGCACCGCGGTATGCGGAGATTAGTCCGCCTACACCCAGCTTTATGCCCCCGAAGTATCGGGTGACCACGGCGCCGACGTCCTGTACCTCAAACGACTGTAGGGCATGGAGAATAGGCGTGCCCGCACTATGGTTAGGTTCTCCTGCGTCGTGGCTTCGTTCTTCGAGATGGGAGGTGCCGCGAATCCGGTATGCCCAAGCGTGGTGCCGAGCTCCGCGGTGCTGGGCTACCCAGGCCGCCATGGCTTCCTCAAACGCTTCAGCTGAATCTATTGGAACCACCAACGCGTGAAACGCCGATCCGCGGTCCTTCAGCAATCCTTCGACCGGATGCGCTAGGGTGAAGTAGGGGGCGTCCATGTAGGGTGCAAACTTAAGTCTGTCGCTACCTTGCGCACCGTGAAGCCGGTCACTCTCCTCATCCCGACCTTTAACGTTGCCGAGACCCTAGAGCGCTGCATCGACTCGTGCCATGGCCTCTATGACGAGCTTTTGATCGTGGATTCCTGGTCTACAGACAAGACATTGGCCATCTCCGCGCGCTATGGTGCTCGAATTATTCAGCGGGATTACGAACATTCCGCGTCCCAAAAGAACTGGGCGATCCCACAGGCTTCGCATCCTTGGATTTTGTTGCTGGATGCCGACGAATGGCTGCGCCCCGAGCTCCGTGATGAACTCGCTGCCTGGAGGGCATCTAACGCTTTGGACCCACACGACGGCTACTGGATTTACCGGGCCAACCACTTTCTTGGACGCCGTGTGCGCTTTTCAGGTTGGCAGGGAGACAAGGTCATTCGCCTATTTCAACGCGATCGTTGTCGGTATGCGCCCAAGCAGGTGCATTCTGAAATCGAGGCTTCAGGCCCCATCGGACGACTGAAGCACCGCATGAACCACAACACGTTTGTCGATTTACCTTCATGGGAGGCCAAGCTTCGCCGCTACGCCGAGTGGCAGGCGGGCGACTACGATGCGCGCACTCCGCACATCACGCCCTACCACACGATGCTCAAGCCTGCGTGGCGCTTTGTAAAGCACTTTGTGCTTCGGGGCGGAATCCTCGACGGCTATGTCGGCTACAAAGTATCCGCATACGCCGCATGGGCCGTGTGGCTGCGCTACGACGTGCTTCGCCGTCGCCGCGCGAGCCGCGACTAGCCGGTTACTCGTGCTTGAGCACCTTGATGGTTTGGCCGTTGCTGCAGTGCAGAATGCGAAGGCCGGGCGCACCAGCGTCTAAATGCCGAAGTGTGCCGCCAGCCTCAATTTTATGCTGTCCAAGTAGCTGCCCATAGGCGTTGGTTACGGTTACGACGAGTTCAGTGGCGCCCGAATTGACCAACGTCAGCTCTGAGGGAAACGGATTGGGGTAGGCGAGGAGCGCAGGGCGCAGATTCAATTCAGGGCTGCTCAATGTCCCGGAATTCGATGCACTGGGGCTTGCGAACTGATCAAACACCACCCAGGTAAAAGCGTCGTCGTGGCGGCGGCCAAAAGACTGGTCGGGCATGAGGGGCGGGAGGCGTACCTCGTCAAGGTGCACCCAGCCTCCGTTGGATTGGGCATTCAGGGCCAAACCCTCGCCATTCTTATCCAGCTTAAAATCAAGCGAACGGGTGAATCCGGTTCCGCCCGCGGCCCAAAAAAGGAGGCGGCCGTTGGCTGGAATGCTGTGGCCGCTCAATGCAGCTTTGCCGGGGTTCGCGGAATTGTCGCTCAAAAAGAGCCCGTTGAGGCCCACGGGGCTCGAACTTGGATTCCGCAACTCAATCCAATCCTCGCGCGAACCGTTCGGAGCGGCTGGACCCGTGGCGTTGTCGCTGCAGGCCTCGTTAATCAGCACGTTGGGGTGCGCGTAGGTGGCCCAGAATGCGGGGCTACAGGGAGCTGAAGTGGACGCGTTGTGGTCGTCGGTTGCGGTCACGTAGTAGGAGATTCCGCCGACGCTCGCTGGAACCAAGCCCCCATACAGTCGGTCGCCCGCTAGCTCGTCTCCGTGGGTTCCGTCGTCAAAGAGTGTGAAGGATTGCCAGGATCCGCCGCTCGGCTGGTAGTGCAGCATCACGTTGGGTGTGGACTCATCCCAGACTTCGACTTGGACCGGAATCACCCCAATGCCCCCATGGCCCGACAAGCGAGGGACAAACACAATGGGCTCCACATTTCCAGTGGGCACTTGACTCGACGTTGCGGCGATGCGCGAAGTCATAAAGGGGTGAATTCCTGATTTGACGTGGGCGCCCCCAGCGACGTCAAGCGCATTCCAAAAGTCGAGCGAATCGTAGCCGTAGTCGAAGGTGCGGTACACATCCTCTTCGACAAACGGAGCCAATTGGGCCCTCAGTGCTTCGTTCCGGTCGCGCCATGCGGCAGACCCGGCAAGGGTTCCGAATTCGTTGAGAAACAGCTTCAAACGACGTTGAGCTGCGGGATTGGTGAGGATTTTGGTGTAGAGCGGGTAGGTTCCGAACTGAAACGGTGACCGCGTCGCCCAGTCGATGTTGAACCAGTCGATTCCGAAGGTATTGTCGGCGTCGTACGAAATGAACTCCATCAGGCCGCTTGCGGGGTCCTCGTAGAGGTAAAAGTTGTTCTTGTTGAACGAGTGGTTGTCCCAATGGCCCGTCGTGACCTCCCAGGCCAGCCATTTTAAGTAGCTGTTGACGTTGAACACCGAATCTAGGGCACACAGCGCCTGAGTGCTCGTCGTGGCGTGTAGGGCGGTTACAAAGCGTGCAAGCCCGCTGTAGTCGTCTAACGTTTCATTCGTTTTAAGCTCGTAGACCTGTCTTCCGCCCGACATAAGTTTGTAGCTGTTGGGGTCTGTGCCCAAGTTGGCTAAATCTGCCGGCCACAAGCATTTATAAAGGTTTCCGGCATCCCGAGCGAAACGGTGCTCGACGTAGTCGTCGTTCAGGTGCTCAATGTTTGCGTAGAGTCCATAGGGCTGGCCGTTGATAAACAGCCGAACGTGGTTGACGCGCGGAGCCGGCATGCCGGCATCCTGTGCCAGTTCCCAGGCGATTCGGGCACGCATTATGCTCGGGTCGTTGTGCTCACCGTTGAGGTTCAGTTCTTTGACGCCCTCAAGCCGAGTTCCCGATATAAAACTGTTGAACGAGATTTTAAAGGACTTCTTGCCACTGGTGCGCGAGGTGTTTCCGCGCAGTCGCAATCCGACTTCAACCCCAGATACCGTGTACCCTGGAGCGGTGTATGCAAAACTGGCGTGGTACTCGTAGTCGCTGGTGACATTCGCAAAAATGGCAGCCAGGCTGTCGGCCGGAATCGTGATGTCGATCCGCGGCACCACATCGGTCCGGTAGAATTCGTTCGCCGGAGGCTGTGGTAGGCGCTGTCCACTGGCCCCGATTGTGAGAAGGCCCAAGGCCCACATCCAAATTATCCGCATGGTGTAAAGTTCGGGCTTACCGGGTCCTGATCGAAATTTCGTCGGCAAAGATGAAGGTTTGACCGCCGGCGCCAGGATGCCAACTGGGCAGGATTCCGGGATTGCGAAGCACAACGCGAATGGCCGCGATGCGCTGATCGCTTCGTGACGAAGCACTAAATCCTTTGCTCACTCGGGCCACATAGCTGGGCTCTTCGTCCAGTGCCTTGGGCTCGATCCACTCCCCAACTTTTTGGGTCGTGCCGTCCGGCCGCTCGATCCACAATTCTCCACCAGCGGGCAGCGCAATCCACGACTTAATGTCCTTGAGCAATCGAATCTCAAGGTCAAAACCCTTAGTGCGGCGGATTTTATCGGGTCGAATCTCGATCACTAAATCTTCACCTTGAACGCCGGTCCACTCGCCCTTGCGCCAATCCACATCGCCAAAGACGCCGTCTACTAAACTCGCCGAACCCGGATTGTACTGCGGGTTCGGGGTTCCCGAGATGATCTGTGCCGTCCATCCGTGGGGTTTTTTGGTCGTTTCTGCGACCGAACGGTGCCGCGTTACGCCGTCACCCGCGACCAATGCTTTGCTTTCAGTGATTGTTTGCGGAACCCCATCCACAAACGCCGTGGTTTCGCCCTCAAATCGGCGCGGAACCTGGATCCGCGGCGCGGGCTGTACCTCGCCCGCAATGCCGTGCTTCACGTTGCGGTAGGGCTCTAAGTTCGCGGCATTCGATCCGTGCTCAATGTGAATGCTTGCCCCTCGGGCCAAATCGGCATGGTCTAGGTAGCTCTTGGATTGTGTCGATTCATTTCCAACGTGGTAACCCAACGCAAGCGGTCCGTCTCCGCTGCGAACGACATCTGTCGCAAGGCCCTCGGCCCGCAATGCAACACGATCCCAAAGCATAGGGCCTACTGCATAGCGCGCCTCGCCGGGCACAAGAGGGTAGAGGCCCCACGAACTCATCACGTACCACGCCGACATCTGCCCGCAGTCTTCGTTGCCCTGGTACCCGTCGGGCTGGTCACTGTAAAACGTCTCGAGGATCTCACGAATCCGCTTGTGCCCTTTGTCGGGGCGTTCAGTCGCCGCGTACAGCCATGCAATGTGGTGCGACGGCTCGTTGCCGTGGGCGTACTGCCCGATCAAGCCCGTGATGTCGGCCTGTTCGCGACCCACGGTGGCCGACGGAGCGGCAAACAGCGCGTCAAGCTGACCTTCAAGCGTGCGGCCTTGGGCAGCGAGCATCGAATTCCAGCGTCCAAGGTCGTGCACCGGAGCAAAGCTGTACTGCCACGCATTCGCTTCGGTAAAGTGGTTGTTGACCTCGCGCGGCTCAAAGCGCTGCATAAAATCGCCGTTGTCGCGCGGACGCATCAATCCCGTCTCCGGGTCAAGCAGGCTAGTCCAGCCCTGGCTCCGGCGCCAAAACTGCTCGGCGACGTCACTTCGCCCAAGTCGCGCGGCGGTCCACGCGATCGTCGCGTCGTCGTAGCTGTACTCCAGCGTCTTCGAAACACTTTCGGACTCGTCCTGTACACTCAAATACCCGTTCGAACGGTAGTTCGGAATTCCGAATACCGGCGTCTGCGCCGTGGCCACCATCGCCTTGAGCAGGCGCTCGGAATCAATTTCGTAGCCTTTGGCGTGCGCGTCGGCCAGCACACTCACGCTGTGGTAGGCGATCATGCAGTTGGTTTCGTTTCCGGCCAACTCCCACACGGGCAGGCGGCCCGACTGCTCGTGCATGTCGAGCATCGTCGCAATAAAATCGCGGGTGCGTTCGGGCTGCACCAGCGCATAGAGCGGATGCGCCGTTCGGTAGGTGTCCCACAGCGAAAACACCGTGTAGTGCGCGTGGTCCGCGTCGCTGTGAATGCGTCCGTCCATGCCGCGGTAGCGGCCGTCCACGTCGCTCCATAGATTCGGAACACTAAATGCATGGTAGAGCGCCGTCGCATAAATGCGTTTTTGGGCGGCGGAACCGCCCGCGACCTGAGCCCGGTCCAATTCGGCTTGCCACAATTCGGCGGTGCGCGCTGCACAGCCCTCAAAATTCCGTGACGAAGCCAGCGTGGCGCGAAGGTTTCGCTGTGCCCCTTGGCTATCGGTTCCTGAGAAACCAACTGCCAATTCTGTGGCGCGCGAAGAAAACGAAATCCGAACGTGCAGCGAATCCACAATGTCAACCATCGCTCCAGCGGGAACGAACACTGCGAGGTAAGCGTGCTGTTCTTTGGCCCAAGCTTGGCTGACCCGACTCAAGTGAAGCACGGACCCCTCTAGGCGCGCCGAAGCCCGAAGCACCCGATCGCGGTAGTTGAGGTCAATCCAAAGCTCTGGATTAGTGTTCGCTGCAAATGAGTAGCGGTGAAATCCGCCCCGTTCGGCGGCGGTAAATTCCGCCTTCGTTCCGTTGCCCAACGTAACCCCGTAGTAGCCGGCGGTGGCGCGTTCGCTAGCCTTGCGAAAGGCTACAGGCTGGTCGGCAAAGGGCCCGCTCCAGGGTTTGAACAAGAAATCGCCGTAGTCGCCAACGCCGGTTCCGCTTAAGTGCGTGTGGCTAAAGCCCCACACCGTAGTGTCGGTATAGTGGTATCCGCTGCAGCCGTCCCAGCCCTCACGCCGCGTGTCGGGTCCGATTTGCACCATACCAAACGGAGCGGTTGCGGCTGGGTGGGTGTGGCCGTGGCCGCCGGTTCCGATAAAGGGGTCAATGTCGCTTGCGCGAATCTGGGCCGCGGCTGTCCACGCCACTGTCAGGCTGCCAAGCAAAAGAAGAATTCGGGTCATACCCGAAAGATAATGCGCCCCCGCGAGCTATTCGCCCAGCAGATCGGGTCGACGTTCGCGGGTGCGGGCGAGCGCCTGCTCCGCGCGCCACTGCTCAATCGCCGGAGTGTTGCCTGAAGTAAGGATTTCGGGCACTTTGAGCCCCCGAAACTCGGCCGGCCGCGTGTACACCGGTGGCGCCAGCAAATTGTCCTGAAACGAATCAGTCAGGGCCGAAGTCTCGTCGTTGAGAACACCCGGGATTAGGCGAATCAGGGCGTCCGCAATGACGGCTGCTGCGAGCTCGCCACCGCTCAGCACGTAGTCGCCAATCGAGATTTCGTGGGTGATTAGGGTGTCGCGCACCCGCTGGTCGATGCCTTTGTAGTGCCCGCAGACGATCATCACGTTGCCGTACGCCGACATGCGGTTGGCCATCGGCTGATTCAGGGTTTCGCCATCGGGCGAAGTGTAGATTACTGCGTCGTACGTCCGCTGCGCCATAAGGCCCTCAATGCACTCAAAAAGGGGTTCGGGCTTCATGACCATTCCGGCTCCACCGCCAAACGCGTAGTCGTCGACTTGCTTGTGCTTGCCAAGACCAAATTCCCGCAAGTCGTGCAAGTGCACTTCGGCGAGGCCCTTGGTCTGGGCCCGCTTTAAAATAGACGCCTCAAACGGACTGCGAATCAGCTCCGGAAGCAGCGAAATAATGTCAATCCGCACGACTTACGCGAGGCCGATTTCGACGAGGCGCTCGTGCAGGTACGCACCCGCTGTGATGTCGCTGAACGCCTTGGGGCGGTCTGCAGAAATGCAGTGGTCCATGCAGTTGAGCGGCATGTCCTCTTTGGGATGCACAAAAAACGGCATTGAGAAGCGGGGTAAGTGGCGTTTTTCGGCGGTTGGATTCACCACGCGGTGGGTAGTGCTCGAAAGCACGCCATTTGTCAGTCGCTGCAGCATGTCGCCCACATTGATGACCAGCGCATCGTTGGTTACATGAATCGGAACCCATTTTCCTTCAGAAATGACTTCGAGTCCCTCAGCCGATGCACCCATTAGCAACGTAATCAGGTTGATGTCTTCGTGGGCTGCGGCGCGAATTCCGTCTTCGGGAAGCTCGGGTTGGGCAGGGTAGTGGATGGCGCGAAAAATCGAATGTCCGCCAGCCAACGGGTCAGTAAAGTACTCGCGGTTGACGCCGATGTGCAGGGCCACGGCCTTCATTAACTCATTCCCGATGGCTTCAAGCTTGAGGTAGGCGGCGCGCACGACTTCATCCATTCCTTCCACCGCGGAATTCACATTCACATTGGCACTTAGACCGCGCTCTTCGGCGTTCATCGGTCCCCATTGAAAAAACTCTTTGAGGTCGGCCGAAGTTTCGCCCTTGGCATGCTCGACGCCGAACGGCGTAAATCCGCGCTGCCCTTTGGCTCCTTCAAGTATGAATGCGCGCTTTGCCGCTTCGTCAAGGTTAAAAAACTGCTGCACCGAGGCATAAAGTTGCTCGCGGTCTGCGGAACCAAATCCATGGTCCTCAATTGCAGCAAAACCAAGGCTGCGAAAAGCGCTGCCGAGTTCCTCTGAAAATGCGATCTGCTCTTCGGGACTGCCGTGCGTCCATTTTTGGAGTGAAAGGGTGGGGAGTTGCATCCATCAAAGATAAGTCGCGCCGTTCCTTTGCACTATGAAGCACAACCCTAGCCTCGACCTCTACCGTTCACTCTTTTTGCCCCGTGCCATTGAAGAGCGCATGCTCATCGCGCTTCGCCAAGGCCGAATCTCGAAGTGGTTTTCGAGCTACGGCCAAGAAGCAGTGAGCGTCGGAACCGCCCTTGCCATGCACGACGACGAGTGGATTTGCACTATGCACCGCAACTTGGGCGTGTTTACGGCGCGAGACCTACCCCTTGTTAAGTTGTTCGCTCAGTTTCAAGGCCGCGCCACCGGCTACACCAAGGGTCGCGACCGTTCCTTTCACTTCGGAACTCCAGAACACAAAATTTTTGGCATGATTTCGC
>JACCDM011924300.1_pt1 | contig 80346 bp, 71 predicted proteins | sample 7445851 | NCBI WGS metagenome assembly JACCDM01 (sample SAMN15323438, study PRJNA562643) | freshwater metagenome | isolation source: river surface water | place: USA:Blue River Watershed | collected 2017-08-16
ATCAAAATCTACTAAAGATTAGAAATTTATTTCAGGAGCCGCCTCTCGGACTCGAACCGAGGACCCTCACTTTACAAAAGTGTAGCTCTACCAACTGAGCTAAGGCGGCATGTGGTATTCCTCTCTTCAGCGGAGCTGCTTGCGCGACTCGCTGGGTAACATAATATACTATTTCCGATTTATTTCAAGCTTTTTCTGAAGTCTCGGATCAAGGGTCCGAACCCCTCTGCCCTGGCTGGCAGTCCCTGCAAGATTGCCCTCCGTACCCTCATCCGCATCGGGCATATATGGGCCAATTTGGCTCTTGTGATGCACCATATGCTTCAGGAAGAACGAGACGGACCCCTTGTTCTTCGGGAGATCCTTGCCCGTCACGATATCGCGAACCTTTCCAAAGCGATTGAGGATCCTCGAGAGCATGGCCAAGCCTTTCTTTTCGACATATTCGGCAATGTCATGCATGCGATCCTTGAGATACTTGCCATCTATGGCCCGAAACCAAGCAATCACGCCCTGATACATCGCTCTCAGCCTGATATCCAGATCGCTCTGACAGGCAGATATTCCAAGCGATGCAAGCGATTTGCGGGCCAGCCCTTCTCCCATGGAAACATCATCGCCGATCAGGCCATCGACATGCTCGTCCAGCGCATCCCGCCTGCTCCAGAACATGTATGCCGCAAAAAGCCCTGACAATGCGAATACTATCGATGATGTGATCATGGTGTGGGTGCTTTATCGATGCACGCCGAATCGTACCATTCGAGAGACGACGATTTTCTCGCCGAACTTCTGAATGGCATTTTCAAGAAGCTGTCGAACCGTAAGGTCGGAGTTCTTGATGAATGGCTGGTCAAGAAGCACCTTCTCCTTGAAGAAAGCGTCCATCTTGCCACTCAAGATCTTTTCCTGCATCTCAGCAGGCTTGTCCTTCACTTCTTCCATGAAGAATTCCTTTGCCTTGGCCTTTGCCGCATCGTCAATCTCATCGGCAGAAACGAATTCGGGATTCGCAGCAGAAACATGCATGGCAATGTCGTATGCCAATGCCTTGAAATCGGCATTATTCGATACGAAATCAGTCTCAGAAGAAAGAAGTACCATGGCTCCGATTGCGCCATTTGCATGTACGTACGCCGCAACAGATCCGGCACCGAGCTCTCGGTCGCCCTTTTTAGCCGCAACGTCAGCCCCCTTCTTTCGGAGGAACATCAGGGCCTTCTCCTCGTCCCCTCCTGCATCCTCAAGCGCTTTCTTGCACTGCATCACGGAGATGCCAGTTCGGTCTCGCAATGCCTTGATCTGATCCATGGTGATAGCTTCTGTCATGATTGTGATGAAAATTAGAGTTCTATTATATCAAATTTTTAGGCTTTGGTCTGCATTTCAAACTTTCATACCGTGCTTCAGATACGAGGCATGGTGGCTTTTTCCGACTGAGCCGTACTGAACCGTACGGTGAAGGAGGAAAAAGGCCGCATAACGCAGTAGCTGTGCGAATGTGAAAGTTTAGACTATCTTCTTTGCTTCCTTGTATGCGTCGGCAATCTTCTGAGTGAAGAACTCGATGCTCTTGATCGCAGTGTCATTTGCCACGATAGGATACTGAACCTTGCTGATATCGCAATCAGATCCTGAAATAGAGATTACGGGGATATTCTTTTCTCGCGCTTCGAGCACGGCGATATCCTCCTTCTTTGAGTCAACGATAAAGATAGCGGCAGGAAGCGTGTTCATCGAAACGATTCCTCCGAACAATCCGTCAAGTCGAGTGATCTCTCGATCGATCATCAATCGCTCTCGCTTGGTATACTTGTTCAACTCGCCTCTCTCCCTCTGGGCCATGAGGTCGATCAGCTTTTCAGCTCGCTTGCGGATGAGTTCGAAATTGGTAAAGGTTCCTCCGACCCATCGTCCAGCCACGTATGGCTGGTTGACAGTCTCGGCGATTCGCTTGACGATTTCCTTTGATTCGCTCTTGCTTCCGAGGAAAAGGATCTGCTTGCCGCTTGCAGCAACCGTCTTGACGAATTCAAGCGCTCGGTCGAGCTGTGCATCAGTCTTTTCAAGGTCAAAAATCTCAATCTTGTTCTTAGTACCGTAAATAAAAGGCTTGACCGTTGGATGGCGTCGTGACTTTACGAAACCATAGTGCGCCCCAGCACCGAACATGGCATCGATAGAGGCCTTGTTTCCGCCTGTCTTAGGGGCTGTTTTAGATTCTGTTTGCTCTGGCATAGGTAATGACTACGTTAGCATATAGAGCCTGTTAGGGCAAGAGGCCAGATATGGCTATGAATGAGGGTATGAAAAAGGCGACCATCCCCGTCCCCCGGCATATGAGCCAGGGGTACGGGTACGGTCGCCTGTGTGATCATCTGGCTGATTCAGAGCCCTGTTTCAGTCACCGTCGGCCTCATATCCTGCAGCGGCAATCCAGGGCTTGTAGGAGTCAGGAAATATCGGCTCAGGCACGAAGGACGGAGCGGCTTTTGCCATGCCCATAAGCTGTTCGTACGTGGAACCGAATACGCTCACATCACCTTGAGAGTCCAGATTCCCGGTCTCGGCAGTCACCTCCAGTGCCACAATCACTTGCTGATACCAGTCCCAGGCGGCGCCCTCAATCCATTGAAGGGACGTTGTATGGCTTGCCCCACGAATAACAGACCCTTCACATAAGGCCTTGATCTGAGCATAGAGACCAATCAGATCATCGTCGCCCTGTCCCTCGACAAGACGCGGGACAATCTGCTGAGATCGCCGCTCGAGGAACAGTGAAGCGAGACAAATCGCTCCAAGACAGATTGTCAATGTCCACAGCAAGGCCCACAAGAGACCTAGCCCGAACACAAACAGGGTCATGGCCAGTCCGATTACGATGGCGCCGATCGCGACGCGTATATACACCTTGCGTTCATGCTGTATGACCACGAGCAACAAACTTGCCCGTGCACTGTGTTTTTCTGCCAGCTCAGGAGGAATGCGCGATGGTTCGGGCTTGGACCCGTTTGTGTCACCCTCGGTGTCGCCAACAGCTGATATAGCATTCATGTCAATAATTGCCCTAGTTCAAGCCGCATATGCGGAATCCTGAGATTGCAGGCGAACGGGACCGACCCGATCAACCGCTCTCGGCTTGAGAGACGACTCGGGTCAAGTCGTTCCGCCATAACCATAGCCGAACGGATGGCAAATATCAATAAGCGGCATGCCGGGTATGCATGCCATGTATGAAAGCCATATGCACCCTGTCCTACTTTTTTTATCTTAATCCTCGTCCTCTTCTCCGCCGCTCCCCATGGTTCCGGCCTCGGCAGCGATGGTCAATGCATCTATGATCGGCTGGATATTGCCTGTCATGATGGTGGGCAGATTGTGCCAGCTCTGCTTGATCCGATGATCAGTCACGCGATCCTGCAGGATATTGTATGTCCTGATCTTTTCGGAACGGGCACCGGTACCGATCTGCGACTTGCGGTCGGCTGAGAATTTGCTCGCTTCTTCCTCCTCCTTTTTCTGCTGCAATTTGGCAAGGAGAATGGACATTGCCTTTTCCTTGTTCTTCAGCTGGCTGCGTTCTGCGGTGCTCCTGACGTCGATGCCGGTCGGCTTGTGGATCAGTCGCACAGCGGTTTCCACCTTGTTGACGTTCTGTCCTCCCGCTCCTCCTGATCGCGATAGCTCGGTCTCGATGTCCGATGGATTGATTTCCACAGTGACTTTTTTTCGTATGGGCAAAATGGCCACCGTGACCGTAGAGGTATGAACTCGGCCTGACTTTTCGGTAGCGGGAACACGCTGTACGCGATGTACCCCTATCTCGAATCTGAAATATTTGTAAATTTCCTGTCCCCTGAATTCGAATGAGGCTTCCTTGTATCCGCCAAGCGCGCTCTCTGATATGTCCACATCCTTGAAGCCGAAACCTTTCTGTGCGGCATATCCCTTGTACATGGCAGAGAGCTGCTCAGCGAACAATGCCGCCTCCTCGCCGCCTGCCCCTGCCCGGATTTCCATGACGATCTCATTCGGGAATTCGTCAGCCTTCTCCTCCTCTTTCAGGATCTCGGTTATCTTTTCCTCAATGGATGAAAGCTGCTCGTTTATCGTGACGGACTCCTCTCGGATCATATCGGCCATCGCGGGATCGCTTCCGTCGCCAGCCATGGCATCGAGATCGGCCTTTTGTGCCAAAACCCGCTCATATTCCTGTGCCAGATATGAGGTTCGGTAATTTTCCTTATGCTGTTTTAGGGTTTCGACGTCGATCATGGTTTTCTGTTCCTCATTGATTCCCCCGACTTTTCCTCGTCGACAGACAATGGTTTGAAGGTATACGCAATGCCTCCTGCGGAGGTCTTCGGATAATGAATAAATCAAAAACTGTTTTATGTTTCTCTTTGACCAAAGTCAAAGAGAAAAGCAAACCTTGCGACCGACATTCGCTTATAGTGTACACCATAAGCGCATGCCAGCCATACAGTTTGCTTTTCTCGCTACTTCTTCTTTGAATCTCGGTCAGCTTTTGCAGCAGACTTTTCCTTGCTTGCCGCTCGAGCCCTATTGAACTTTTCTACTCGTCCTGCGGTATCGAGCGTCTTCTCCTGGCCAGTATAAAAAGGATGGCACTTTGAGCAGATTTCAACTGAAACCGCCTCCTTGACCGAACCGATCTCGAATACGGCTCCGCATGCGCATGTGAATTTCGTATTCTCGCTATATTTTGGATGTATGTCTGCTTTCATGGTTGTGATGATATTGTGGCCTTTTGACCCCTAATTACCGCTTTATATTTGTTTGGTTCGTAATTTATATCACAAGCAGGCAAAAAGAGCAATTTGGCAAGGGTATTGACATTATAATATATATGGTATATAGTCTCGACCAGAGTTCTGAGCCCTGAAGAGCGTCGCCTGTCGGCACGCATGAGGGGCATTCCGTCCCTTTCTTCGGTGGCATTCAGCTCCAACCCAACACCCACCAACACCCCACACATGAAATTGACCGTGATCATACTGGGCCTAATCCTTGGAGGCATATTCCTCTGGATCTTCGGCGCCTTCAGATTGGCAGACCGCCTTCTCTACAACGACATTCGCGGGCACTATACCGCACAGGAGGCGCGGTATCACCAGGGTCCACCGCCCCCGTTCAATCCGAATGCCCGACTTACAACGGGCAAAACCCTTCGGCGGGCGGAGGGCGGACCTGCCGTCTCTGTGCCTGCCGGAACCCCGATTGAGGACTTCGGAAACGGAGAGGTTCGGATTGTCCTGACGGACACCAAGACAGGTAAGATCTGGTTCGACCGGATTGCAACCTTCGCCTCGGAGGAAGGAGAGTAGAGGCCCCTCGCGGCCTCGCCACGCGATAGCCGTCCCCTAACCCGGGACGGCTTTTCTTTTGCAAAGATTGACAATATTGGCACATACGTAGATAGTATTGTCTAGAGAGGCTATTCTCCTGCTCTTTTCCCATACTCCAAACCCCGAAAAACAAAAAAACACCCGTGAAGGCAATCAAAACCGGCTTCCTCATCGCATTCGGCACCCTTGCCGCAGTATTCATGTTCGGCTTCCTACTCATCAACTGGGATGAGATCTGGAACAGAACATCCAACATGATCCAGAACGGATACCGTATCAGCCCCTTGCCCGCAAAGCCGCGGTACGGACCGTATATGGTAGTCTCGCAATCCGACGACAAGTCGCGATACGTGCTCATGGACGCGAACGATGTCGAGTATCACGTATACGTGCCACAGCGATATCGTTCCTACGCTCCATTACCCGGAGAACCATGCGACCTGTCGCCCGTCCCTGACGGGTATCAACCCCTGCCACCGGAAAACTGATGAATGCGACATTCAAAAAGTTTTTCTGGGCAGCGCTGGGCATCCTCGCCGCATTGTTTCTCCTGTCAGTCGTAGCAAACCTATTGACCCACACCCTCCCATATCGCTACGACAGATGGGATCGCGTTCCGAGCAGAAACCCGACATACTACGGGCCATACCTGATCATCCACACCGACGGATCATCCCATATCCTCGAGGACCGATCTGGCCGGCGGTATTCCAGATACATTCCAGGATCCGTGCCCTATGTGGGCTACGAATACTACATCGTATCCGGAGGCGATGGACTGCGGTTCGTCCCCTGTACATACCGATAGCAGGCTTAACGCCAAAATCACAACGACCGCTCAAGAGCAATCTCGAGCGGCCGTATTTTTTTATAAAAAATAGCGCAATAAAACTAATCCCGCAATCTCTCCATGTAGACCGACATTGTCCTGCGCTTCCATGGCTTGCCATTCTTTATATGCTTATGCGATTTCTTTATCTTGTGAATCTTGAAATATTTCCCGAATAATTCATATACCTCGTCTTCGGTCGCGACATGCTCCAAGCCCTTGGTATGCGGATGGATATACGAATTCTGCTCAGGGATGCCTTTTTCATCGCCCAGCTTCGGGTCCTTTTTTACCATATCCTTGGTGATGCCGTTTTCTGCGATCATGCGCTTGGCATTCTGATCCCCATCGAGCAGGAAGGTCTTGAAAAAGAGCCATCCATACGGCTTGAGGACACGCGCGATTTCGGCAGCAAGCTTTTCCCTATCGGCTCGGACGAGCTGATGAGATACCATCATATCCAAGACGACATCAACGGACTGATCAGCGACCGGAAGAGGATCTTCCGCGCCCTGCTTCTTGAATTCGATCTTGAGGCCGGGATTGACGGTCGCTGTCTTGCCCTCCTCTTCTGCCTCGGCAGCAATCTCCGCAACGACGGTATTGATATGATTGCGGGCCTGATCCAATGCGGTCTCAGATATGTCGGTACCGAGCCCGTTCATATTGAATTCATAGCATAAAGGCACGAGATTGCGCCCGTTTCCGCAACCGATATCGATGATCATTCCATGCTTCGGAAAGGCAGGCCATTCCGCATTGCGCTTCGTCCATATGACGAATTCCAAGAGATCTCCCGATGGCTCAGTGCTCATCGTCAGATGCTTGGGATCCTTGTATTCCTTGTTCCAGAATTCTTTTGTCATATATATGCACTCAAGCTACAGCAAAGGAGCGGGCTTGGCAATGCCTAGATATTCTTCAGCACGTTCATATTTGCCTGAATGCTCTCGACGCGTGCCATGACCTGATTTCCATAGGCTGTATTGGCGGATGTCGAGCAAGCTCGGCCGGAATAATATCGGCAAGCGGCATTTCGCTCCGCGGTATAATTCTGGCTTGATGCGCCAAGATCCGCGAGATAGAGGCCGGATGCCATGAAGGCATCTTCCGGATTCCAAGGATCCGACGCGCCGCGACCGACATTGCTCGCTACGCGAGACGCGAACATCTGCCATGTTGACGGGATGAACTGGGCAGGACCCATGGCGCCTCCATACCCTCCGACGCTCGCGATAGGACAGGATACGACCGTCTTGAACGGATCGCGTCCGAGCGCCTTGGTAATCGTGATGAATGGCTGAACGTCACGCGTCGCCTTCATCACATTCTGTACGGTAGCTCCCGAACTCTTTCTGGTTCCGGCTCCGGTCGCGGTATCGGCGAGATAGCATTGACCGACATTGGCACCCAGATTGCTTTCCTGCTGAATGATGGCGAGTATGTATGCAGCACGGACGCCTGTCTTGGCGCTTGCGCGCTCCGCCAGGACAACGGCATCGCCGAACTTGATCGCCTCGACGTCTCTCAGCTTGAACAATGCATTCTTTATCTCCTGAGCCCGCTTCTGATTGTTCTGGATCTTGGTCTGATAGTTTGCCTGGTCATTTTTGTTAAGGGCAAGCAGCGCCTTTTTTTCAGCTTCGGCGACGGCAATCTTTTTCTTTTCCGCCTCGACGCTTACCTTCGTGTCGATCTCCTGGTTTCTCTTGGTATCGAGTTCTTTTCTGGCGACCTCATTCTCAGTCTTGGCCTGTCGTACATCGTCGAGCTTGCCTTTCAGCGATCCCTTGATATTGGAATACGAGTCGAGATCCACGAAGAACTCGGATACGTCTTCGTTGCTAAGCAGTGCCTCCACGATCGAATAATCATCCAATTCGCGAGTTCGCTGAATGACTTGCGCCAGGCTCTCCTTGCCGCTGTCTATCTTTTGGCTCAGCGTCTTGATCGTATTCACCTTTACGGTAATGTCTTTTCCCAGCTTGTTAATCATGATGTCCTGTGCCTTGATCTTCAGCTGTGCCTGCTTGATCTGGGCATTGAGGTTTTTGACATCCTGTTCCAATGACACCCCTCGCTGTCTGGTCGAGTTCAGTATCGTCTGCTGTTCCTGTATCTGGGACTCGATGGATGCCAGTTCGGATCGCAAGGCCGCTTCCTGCTCAGGTGTCAGGTTGGCGCTTTGCGCATGCATTTCTGGAACAAAAGAGAAGGTCGGCAGCAAGATTGCCATGCACAAGACCGCCGCTAAGAATTTTCGCATATGGCATTGATTATACCAAAACTATGAACCCATTTAAAGGCAAAACGCGATCATCTCCCTAGCAATTTGATCGTTTCTTCATGCGAGCTTCATATGTGATCGCATATGATTCGGTCGAATATTGTGATACCCGAAATCATACGAAAAAGCGTCCTGCAGGTGGCAAAGGACGCTCTTTTCCGATTTTTCTTGTCTGTTGTGTCTGCCTATGCGCAATATCCTGCGCCTCATATTACCAACCACTACTTACTCTGACTTCTCAGATGACTCCGCATCGTCCTCCTTCTTGCCCTTCTCTACAGAAAGACCGATTGAGTCCATATCGATAGGTGCAGCGACTTCGTCTGCTTCTTCCTTGGCTTCGTTTACGAGTGCCACGATCTCTTCAGGCGGAACCATGAGAGAAACGCCTGCTGGCAATACGATATCCGCCGCAGTAATGTGATCATCAAATGTGGCAAGGCTTGAGATATCCACCTCGAGTCCGTGCGGAAGGTCTTTTGGAAGAGCCTCGATTTCGAGCTCATGCATGACCTTGATGAGTATTCCTCCGAGATTCTTGACGGCAGGAGATACGCCAATGAATTCGATTGGCACCGCAACGCTTACCTTTACGTCCTTGTCTACGGCATAGAAATCGACATGGGTAATGGCGTCAGTGACGGGATTTCGGGCGATCGCATGGATGAGCGTATCGTGATCTCCGTCTGGGCACTGGAGAGTGACGACTGATGATTCTCCGGCAGCCTTCCAGATCTTGTTGAATTCAGGCTCCCCAACCGAGATAGAAGTGGCAGGGTTCTTTGGACCATACATGACAGCCCGGATAACTCCGGCAACAGCCGCCTTGCCGCTCTCTCGAGGCTCTGCTTTTAGCTTTAACATAGTTTTTGACATAGTGGGACGATTATAACCCTAAAATGGAAAAAAGCAAACGGGAGGGCCGTCATATGCCCTCCCTTGCCCTTTTGACCCAAACCGACTAGATGCTGCCCGTGCCTCCGGCGCTGCCTGTGACGTTCCTTCCAGAATGCATGCCATTTACGATAGATGACACCCCTCCCGGATCGGCGCATGCCGATGTGAAGTTAACAGGTATCGACGCGTCAAATACGGGATATCCTATGGCCTGGCATGTGGTTGCAAACGTCGTCGTATTGACTCCCTTTCCAGCAGCGATTCCATACTGGACATTCAGTCCGGAAGTATGCTTTTTGGTTCTGAGCGTTGTGGCTATGACCAGCGTATTGGCCGCGGTATTGTAATATGCCCTGTAGCAGGTATTGGGATCAGGAGTGGCTGCAGTCGGGTTTATACACTGAGGATCCTGCGGCATCGGAGCTCCGGCCTTGAAAAATAATCCATTGGCGAACAGATCCTTGTAATACTTGGCAGATGCCGCGAACTGGGCCGCATCCGCATCAGCCGTATTTGGCGTCATTGTCACGTACTTGACAATCGTCTTGACAGACGGAACCTTGACACCCCCCTCATCATTCTGCGCATACTGGGACGGGATGACATAAGTCACGGTAGGAATCGGCACGTTTTCAAGCAGGCGCAATTCGGCAGCTATCTGCAATTGGCGCAAATCCTCGACGCGCTTGGTGTCATATGCTTTTTCCCTGGCATTCGTCACGGAATACATGATTACGGCAGAGAGAAGGCCGATGATGGCAACTACGACGAGAAGCTCGATCAGAGTAAAGGCCTCCTGTCCTGAATGCTTCCTTGCCCTATTTCGCATCCTTCGCATCGCGTCGATCCTTGTATGATTTTTTTTCATGATGGTATACGTAAAATATTCGGATAGAAGGCCGTTGCTAGATCTTGACCGCCGGATCCTGAAAAGCCAGGATAAAGAAAACGGCGGCAGCGATGACGAATAATGCCACTGAAAGGAGTATGAGTTTCTGTGCCTGCTTCTCGTCTTTCGCCATCTTGCTTTTGATCAAGATCCGAACGACGAATGGCAGCTCAGCACTCGGCTGAAATCGGCTATAGAGTACGGAAGCATGTGGCACCGCGCTCCTGGCACCAAACGTTTCGGAACTGAGATTGATCTCTGATTCGTTTTGATTTGGGTTCATGACGACATTATATCATCTTATTCATAATGCGAAGCTTTTCTTCCACAACGTTCATCACGGCATCCGTTGCAGTCTTGGTCAGCTTGTACGGAGTGGTCTCATCGGGATTTTCCTTGATGAATTGCGCCAAGGCATTGGCAAAAGCGACGCGGAGCTCGGTATTGTAATGGACGATTCTGACGCCGGCCTCTACTGCTGCCTTCAGCTCATCAAGCCCTATTCCCGATGCGCCATGAAGTACGACTCCTGCGGGAGAAGCGGCGGTTATCTCTGCGATGCGCTCGATATTGAGCTTTGGGTTGCCTCCCTTGATCATGCCATGAACATTGCCCACTGCTGGCGCGATGAGATCGATTCCCGTAGTCGCCACGAAATCCGCAACCTCGCCAGGCTGCGTCAGCGATGCAGGGTCGAGTCCGATGCCGTCAGGGATCTTGTCTATCACCTTTGACGATTGTCCGATATATCCGAGTTCCCCCTCAACGATTATGTCCTGACCGGTAATTGCGCCGACCTGTTTTGCATATTCAACAGTCTCTTTTGCAAGCTTTATATTTTCTTCTTTGGAAAGCTTTGCGGCATCGATGATGACGGAATCATATCCCGCATCGATTGCAGCCTTGGCCCGTTCAAGCGAGTATGTGTGGTCCGCATTGAGGAAAATGGGATGATTGAGCTCGAATGCGATCGACGTGACCATGGCGCGGGCCATCTGGACCCCGACGGCATCTCGCTCGCCTTCTGATACGCCTATGATGACGGGAACGTTGAGCTTCTTCGCTGCAGATGCGATCGCATGCAATGTCTCCAGATTTGAAATATTGAAATGCCCGATCGCGACCTTGTTCTTCTTTGCCCATTCTATGCATGATCGGAAATTGGTAATGCCGTCGAGGAGGATGCCTGATGCCATCGGCGCAGATGATGTGTCTGCGTTCTGGTCATATGTGTTTTCTGTAGTATTCATGGGTAAAAGTATAGCATAGGCGCGAATTCGCATTCCAACCGGTTCGCACCCCAGCCAGTTCGCACTTCGACCGGAATGCCCTTTTTTTAGGCTTCGGCCGCGACGCCAACCAGGCAGAGCGCGACGAAAATCCCGGGCTTTCTTGCTATGATATACTTTTCCCATATGAATACAGATCACAATTCGCAGAATCCTGCAGAGAACGCATCGCTTGATTTCGTAGCTATCGGAGATATGGTCATCGATGCCTTCATCAGATTGAACGAAGATTCCAAAGCTCATGTCATCGAAAAGGAAAACGGGAGCAAGGAAATCGCCATGCCATTCGGAGACAAGATCCCGTTCGAGTTCGCGGAAGAAGTCGTGGCCGTCGGCAATAGCGCCAACGCCGCAGTGTCAGCGGCAAGACTCGGACTCAAGGCAGGGCTGGTTGTCAATATCGGCCAGGATCGCGATGGCGAAAAATGCCTCGCGCAGCTCAATCGGGAAAACGTATCGGTCGAATTCGTCAAAAGCCACGAAGGCAAGAAGACGAATTATCACTATGTCCTCTGGTACAAGGACGAGCGCACCATTCTCATAAAGCATGAGCTCTTTGACTATTCCCTTCCCGATCTCAGTGGCAGCACAAAACAAGGCGGAGCGCCGAAATGCATCTATCTCAGCTCAGTATCTGAAAACGCCCTTCCTTTTCACGATATCCTTGCCACATACCTGGAACAAAACCCAAGCGTCAAATTGGTATTCCAGCCAGGAACATTCCAGATGAAATGGGGCACGGATGCGCTCTCACGAATATACAAGCGAGCCGACATGTTCTTCTGCAATGTGGAGGAGGCAGAACGAATCCTGAACACCAAAAGTGAGCTCATCCAAAAAGATCATCACGATGCCGCCGGAATGCCACAAAACGAGAATGGCGCGCCTACTCATTCCGCTTCATTTATCAAAGGCCTTCTCGACGGACTTCGCGCCCTCGGACCAAAGCTCCCTATCATCACGGATGGACCAAATGGCGCCTATACGTATGCAAGCAAAGGAAATGAGCTGAACCTCGATCAGGTCATACATCTCGGCATCTACCCAGACATCGCTCCTCCATACGAACGAACTGGCGCAGGAGACGCATTCGCTTCGACATTCGCATGCGCGCATCTCCTCGGCAATTCGACTGCCGACTCGCTTAAGTGGGCCGCGATCAATTCCATGAATGTCTGCCAGCATATCGGTGCGCAGAAGGGTCTTTTGAAAAAAGAGGATATCGCCGAATACTTGGCAAAAGCCCCTGCCGGATGGGATGTGAAGATTGTTGGTTAGGCGTTTTTCAAAATAAACGTACGGAAAAGGCCGATTTATTCAGTATTTTGCCATGTTTGACCATATAGGTTTATATATGGTATAATATCTTTAGATACGTTTGGCTACACGCATATCTTACACATTGAGTATAAAAAGAGACGAGAACCAAAACCTCGAATCTGGGCCCAATGCCCTGCTCGTATCGCATCAATCCGTAGCACCACATTGAAAAACTAATGAACACTGAAGTTGGTCAGCCATCACTGAACCTCCGCCCGCCCGAGCCGAGCGCGACAAACACCGCGGAAAAATATGTCCCTGTCTGGCAAGCAGCACTCGACCCGACAATTGCGGCGGGCTACAAGCAGAGCGAAAGGAACAGGCAAATCGGCACGTATATATGGTATGCGCTTATCGCATCGTTCATCGTTGGCGGGATGGCATTGACATTACATGCCACGTACCCAGTGAATCCAATGGCAGCGGGATTTATGGCCGTCTTGGCAGGAATCTCATGCCATCCGATAATCGGAATCATGCGTAGGCGAGCATTCGCCAAGGCAGATTGTACAAAGATCGCCGTCAAAATGGTCGATGACCAGAAAAAAAAGCTCGCTGAGATAGGCAGGCATACCGGCCGAGAGTATACGATGGACACTCCTGCCCAAGAGGTTATCGACGATATACGGTCTGTAGCCGAAGCTTATGCCGCGCTGCATCTCCTGTTCGGAGCAATGGATAACAGGAAGCTGACTGCAATGTATTTGGTATCCTTGGGCAATCTGCAGAGAGCCTGTCCTGCTAAAGAATGGATGCAGGAATGGGGCATACTGTTTGGTCGCGCAAGACAAATCCTCTCGGCTGCGACGAAGATGAACACATAGCGCGATTCACGCGAGCCTTGGCCACAACGAAGCAATACGATCTCCGCCTGTCGCAGCAGGTGGGGATTTTCTTTTTCAAAGATAAAGACGCACAAATAGTCTAAACGCTCTCTTGCACCTTGCGGTATACGGAGCGTTTTTTTTCACATCACTGCCCGTGCCAGCAAATATGCAGTGGTCGATTCGGCACCCTGATTGAGATTGATATACCCCTCCCCCAATCCGTCATAGCAGCCACCTGACATATCCGAATATACGACTTGGCCAATGATATTGTTCCCTAGGAACCAATCGAATGCCTGTTCTTTTTTGCGCATATACTCCTGATCTCCGCTGATCTCATACGCTGTCTGGAGCGCGAGCACGAGTGCGGAAACTTCTTCCGGTTGTTGGTCATAGAGAGGCTTCGAACCTCCGAGCTTGAACCATCCTTTTTGTCCGATAGGCACGCACATCTCGCCCTCGAACGAATGCTCGACAAGAAAGCGTAGGGATTCCATTCCTATATCCTTATAGCCTTCATTGCCAGTCGTCCGATATGCGAACAGCATCGCTTCCGGCAAGAGTCCGTTTGAATAGGTCAGGCTTTCTTCGAACCAATTCCATGACTCATGCTGGCTCCGGCGATACAGGTCGGCAAGTATTTCGGCAAGCTCGATGATGCGATTCCTGGCACCATCATCATGAGGCTCGATTGACAGCCACCTAGAAAGCGCCTTGATATGAAAAGCGATGGCGCGCGGAGACCTGATCGAGGATTCCCGATCCTGCTGCCTTTTGAACATGATCTTGGCCGATTCGACGAGGAATGCGGCTTCGGCATTCGGCGTGCATGCCGCGGCGAGTTCGGCAAGCGACCAGACGGCGCGAGCATTGGCGTCTTCGAGATTTTCAGCATAATTCTTCTGCATGTCGGCCTTGCGATGCACGTCAAAATAATTATTGAACCCGCCATCCTCGCGCATGGATTGCTTCAGGAAATCAAGGTATACGCTTATGAGATCGAATAGCTCGGTTTTTTTCTGCTTGCTGTCATACGGTGCAGCATTTTGCTTTGCGAGCCAGCATGCGACAACCATGGCCCTCGCATTGTCATCAATCGTATAGCCGGATGCAGGATCAGGAGTGTCCAAAATAGCGAATTGGAATATCCCGAAATCATCCGTCATATTCCTCATATGATTGAGTTTCAATGCGGGTATGCTTTTGGCCTTGCGGGCAAGATCGTCTGAGAGCCTCTTGAACTCGCGCATATACGAAAGCGCGACATTTGCCCATGTCATGCTCCTTGTCCTGAAATACGCGGTCCTGCTCATCCAGTCAAGGCGCATCGGGTCTTCGAACAGCGTCATCACGGCACGTGCCACGGATTCCCCATTTCCGAATTCTGCCAGCACGCCAAGCTCCGAGGTGAGCACCTCGCGAGCCTGCGCAAACGGAGTCGACACTACGGGACATCCCATGCCAAGGGCATACGTAAACGTTCCGGAGACAGCCTGATCGGGATTCTGCGACAATGACAGATATACGTCTGTGGCCTGCAGGAAATCAAGAAGTTCATTCGTCTCGATGTACCGATCGACAAAGACCACATGATCCTGCATGCCGAGCGAAGCGACCTGTTCGCGGAGCTGATTTATGTATGCAGGACCTTCCCTTGCAAGCACTACGGGATGAGTCGTACCTATGATCGCGTAGAGGGCGTCTGGGAACTTTTTGACTATCTCGGGCATGGCCGCTATGCCATATTCGATGCCCTTCCCCCTGCCGAGCAAGCCGAATGTCGATATCACTCTCTTTCCTTCGAATCCATACTCTGAGAATTTGGGCTTGTACATGTCGCTATCCGCATATGGCCGCGGATGAATGCCATGCGGAATGACCTTTATCTTTTCATGAGATGCGGAATATACCGATTCGAGAAGGCGCCTCGACGTATCAGTCATGACGATCAGCCTTTCGGCTCGCTCGATTATGCCGGCCATGATCTTCCTGATGCGCTCCGACGGATTCGGCAATATCGTATGAAGTGTGACGACGACCGGCTTCTTGATTTCCTGCAAGAAAAGCAGAATGCGCTCGCCGTCATTGTCTCCAAAGATTCCGAATTCATGCTGAATGCAGACGACTTTTACGTGAGAAAGACCATTGAGCTCGCGCGCGACGCGAACATATTCGTCGGAATCATTCTGAGAGATCTGCCACAGGACCTTTTCGGGATATGCAGGACGGGATGTGCCTTTCGGCCCGATGCATTCCTCGGAATTCATGGCGATTATCTTGGTCTCTTCTTCGGGCACGAATTGCTGATCAAAATACCTGACGAGATCGGCAGTAAACGTGGCGATGCCGCATGCGCGCGGCGGATACGTGCCCATGAAAACGACCCACATATGTTCATGGTTTTTCCTTGGATGAAATATCTTTCTAAAATAATCGCTAAGCGGTTTCATGGTGTGTCTTTCCGGCTATGCCTTCCTTTTTCAATTCTGTCAGCAATTCGTCGAGGGAACCCGATGCAAGGCAGGTAGTGAAATCCGATGCCCCATAGTATACGAACAGCGTCCCGTTCGATACGTATCCCCCCGTCGGAAATACGATGCGAGTCTCGTGTTCAGTCTCATATGGCATCTCGGGCTCCAGGATATCATATGGAAGCTTGCCGAGTATTATTGAAGGGTCATCGAGATCAAGCAGCGCTGCCCTGACCGAATACCTGAACTTCGAGGTATGCGACTCCGAATCCTCACAGAGATCGACATGATGATAAATCATAAGCCATCCGTCAGGGGTCTCTATAGGCGGAATTCCAGGACCAATTTTGGCATCGGTCGCATGGGACGGGGACAAGATCAGCCTATGATTGGTCCATTCGCGAAGATCGTCAGATTCGGCAATCCAGATGCTCGGCAATGTGGGAAGAGCCTCGCGTGTCATGCCCGGAGGCAGAGGGACGTCGATCATGTCCGCATATTGGCCGGCAAACCATTCCTTGCTCCAGCGATTGGGCCGGTGCAGCATCATATATTTGGAACATGTGCCTTTGGACGCATCGCCGCTTTCGCATGCAATACGCCGTGGAAACAGGACGATATCCTTGTTGTCTGATCGGACCGGAGAAATTACTCCAAGATGCTCGAATGACAAAAAATCACGCGTCCGGAGCAGCGCGGTAGACGTCTCGAGTGGCAATACCCTGTCGATGCCCTTGTCATGATCCATGATCCTCTCGGGTACTGCTACGTATGTCACATAAAACCAATCTCCTATCGGCGTAATCCGACAATCTTCGGTAGCCCACTTGTCGACAATGCTTGACGGGCCGATGACAGGCGTCGGCAATACGGCCCTTAGTATGTCCTTCAGATTTGGCCGAGGCGACTCGCCTTGCTCCACGACAGCCGCGGGCGTCGGAGCCATCTCGTCGATCGGCTTGGCATCAGAGAGAGTCGATGCGCCTGCCCCTTTCGCATATCGAGAGAAATGGATTCCATCCTCGCTTGTCGCAAGACCGATATGCGAAATGTACGAATCCCGCTCGCCAACCGCGCGATAGAGCATGAATATCTTGTCACCCACTTTCGCGATGCCGGGATTGAACACGCCTTCGCGCTCCCATGCGAGATCGGGATGCGGCTTCAAGATGGGATTGGAGCTGTGTCGAGTAAGTCTAAACATCGGTTATTGTCTTATCTGTATGATACATATGTATAAAAAATGACTATCGGCGTCACGTGAACGGATTGCCTGCGATGCCTACCTCACAGGCATCGAAGATTCTGACGTTCGTCCGTATTTGTCCTCATATCGAACGATGTCATCTTCCTCAAAATCCCCTGTCGCTATTTCCAATATCTCAAGCGCCGAACCTTCATCTGCCGAAAGCCTATGCTTTGAACCGACAGATACGGAGAACTCGGCGCCTTTCGAGACATGCGACGTGACGCCATCGATTTCCACCGTGCCAGTCCCGCTTATCACATGCCAAAATTCAGCCCTCTTCTCATGGCTTTGCAAGCTCAGCGTCTCGCCAGGGTTGACGACGATGATCTTTACGGTGCTTTTGGCATTCTGCGTAAACCTCCGAAAATGGCCCCATGGCCGATTCTCCTCATACGGTTTCTGAACGGCCATGAGATCTGTTGTCATATGCAAAAAGTATACCACAGCGAATCAGTCGCATCAGTTGAGCCAGCTTTGTATGAGCTTTGCGGTTTCAGCGGGATTGGCGACCGAGATTGTCTGAATCCCGGCTTCGAATACGGAATAATCATTTCCTCCGGGAAAAAGAGCATCTCCTACATAGAGCATATCGTTCTTTTCCATCCCCAACGTATTGAGAAGATGCTCCAGGCCTGTCGCCTTGTTCGATCCTTTGGGCATGATATCGAGCGAAGTCATGCCGCCGATCGAGACATTTGCCTCCGGCAAGGCTGCATCCAAATATTCCTTTATCTTTCGGCGCTTTGACTGATCCGGATCCCAGGCACGCTTATGATCAATCGGAGCCTCCTGACCCAAAGCCGAGAACGTGATCTCAGTCACACGATCTTCGAGTGCCGGACCAAATGTCTTTGTCGGAAGCTGATATTCCTCTCCTGCCAGCATAAGCTGTTCGAATGTCTGGAATACCCGCTCTTTGAGTTCGGAAGGAAAATGAACCATATGAGTCATCTTCCATTCGGCCTTCGTAATGTCGTAGTCATATCTCTTGCTGCCATTTGTAGGCAAAAGTATCAGGCGACGGAGTACGGGCACGGCATTCGGTGCGGCCAGGGTACTCGATGTAGCCAGTCCGGAAGCGGCGGCAAGCGATCCGCCATTCCCTGTTCCGCCGGCAGATTGAACGGATGCGGTATTTTTCAAAATCGTCGCGACTTCCTTGAACGACGTGAGTATCTGCCTTTCAAACTGATGATACGACCCGCCGGAGATTATGGCGACAGTCGCTTTCTCCAATAACTTCAAAAGCAATTCAGTCATGTCGTAGCGCAGCTTCTGCTTGCTCTCCGCCAGCGTGCTATCGAGATCGAATGCGATTATTTTCTTGTTCGGAGGCAGATTGGACATTGTGTAATGACAGATTATCAGATTGTACCGAATCGTTATTTGCCCGTCGCGCGGCTCATGGCCTTTCGCGCGGCATTCTTGATCGATGCGGCGTCCATGCCATAGTGCGCGATGAGCTCTTCGGGCTTTCCGGATTGTCCGAATGTGTCCTTGATTCCTATGAATTCGATCGGGACAGGGTGTGCCATGCGCGAGACAAGGCATTCTGCAATCGCGGATCCGAATCCTCCGGCGATCTGATGCTCTTCGACCGTGACGATGGCGCCGCATTCCTGCGCGAGCGCAACGACAGAATCCGCATCAAGCGGCTTGATCGAATGGACGCATAGTACCTTTGCGGCAATTCCCTCATTCTCGAGATCATGTGCTGCACAAAGAGCATTGTATACGAGAGATCCTGTCGCGATGATGCCTATCTGCGCGGTAGCATGCTTGGCAGGATCAGGGATAAAGAACGCCCGTGCCTTTCCAAGGGTATCCTTGTCAAAAGGCGTGTTTTCGGTCGTGATAACAGGAGTCTTTTCCCTTGCGAGCCTGATATATGCCGGAGTCGATACCGCATCTGTCAGCGCGAGTTCGGTTATCTTTCTTGCCTCTATGGCATCGCAGGGAGCGAATACCGCCATATTGGGAATGACCCGTGTCAGGGCTATGTCTTCTATTGCCTGATGTGATCCTCCGTCGGGACCTACTGATACGCCCGCATGGGATCCGGCAACTATGACCTTTTGGTTGTTATAGCAAATCGTCGTGCGGATCTGTTCCCAGTTTCGTCCAGGACTGAACATGGCATATGACGTTATCACGGGAATCTTGCCCATTGCTGCTACTCCAGAAGCTACTGAGGCCATATTCTGTTCTGCAACTCCTATCTCGACGAAACGCTTCGGAAATTTTTCCTTGAAGGCGAGCATCTTGGTCGATTCCGCCAGATCGGCACAGAGACCGACTATGCGATCATCCTTTTCTGCCGCAGCAAGAAGGCCCTTGCCAAGCCCTTCGCGAATCGGCGCCTGCTCCAATGACAAGACTCCGGCAGATGAAGGACTGCCCGATTGAGCTGCCGTAAACAAATTGGGATTTAGATGTAATTCGGGATTGAGCATTTCATTGCTGATTATACCAGAAAATCATTTTACCGAATACATATGATACCTGTCTCCAATCGACATGACGGAACGAAAGCTGTCACATCCATCGACCATCCCTGCATGCGAGACATGCACGAGCACATGCGTCGCTTGAGCCTTGCGTGTGAAATCCCGCCTCGCTTCACACGTGCCCAATTTCTCAAAATCCAGATACGAGGGCCCTTGGACCGATACGATTGAGTCAACGGTCGAGACGGGTGCCATATCAGTAGAGGCCGCGATGGCCAAAGCCACATAAGGAGGAGCGAGCAATCGTGCCGTACGATCGTCCCCTGCCCCTGAAACGGACAAGGATATTCGATCCTCGAAATCATCAGGAAGCATGCGTTTCATCACAGGCAAGGCGGAAATGCTTTTTACAAAGATACCCTGTCTGGTCGCGACGCCCTCCCATGGAACGAATTTCGGGTATGCCCCTGACCATACCAACAGCGACTGGAAAGCAACTATCACGCATAAAGCGGATACCGTCCATGCATGCGCAGACAGCCCTCTATTGAATGGACGCATTCGTGCCAACCAGCCGAGAATCCGATCCAGGGCAAATCCCGCCATCATGACAAGGACAAGCCATGACAGAAATATGACACGCTGATAGCCGAGAATTATATCCACATCGAATGCTGGCCCCAGGAGCGAAAGGGCCACGAGGATCGCAATGCACGATGCGAGCGCCGTCTTCCTTTTTTTACACATAGTATCATCCGAATTCGCAAACCAGGCATATGCCCCTAGCAACCCCATGACATAAAAAGCGATCGGCATATATCCCCATGTGCTTGCAGTTGAGACGCCGAACCTCTCATGAAACGCTATCCGCAAGAACGAATCGAATAAAAGCGGCACATTGGAGGCACTGATCTCAACCTTCATCAATACGACAAAGAGAAACGCGCCTGCGAGCAAAACGCTGGCATATGCAATGAGTTGCCGAATTCTGGGACGGATTATAAATGAGACAGCAAAAAACAGAATCGCAATTATGAGATACGGCGGGTAGACAATGCCTGCCACGAACAATAGGCATGCTGGCCAGAAGCGAGACCTCCGCGTATCGGCATCGGAAAGCGATACGAATGCGAGCATTAAAAATATGGCTCCGATATATGCAGGAAGCATTATCCAAATCCCCTGCATGATATTGCTTTCAGGGAAAAACAGAAGCGCGACAACTCCGACTACACTGGAAAATACGGATACGTTGCAGGCCCTCATGCACAAAAAGAAGGCGAGGACGAATGCGGCTTGGAACAGAAAAACGAATACGGAAAAATCAGTCACCATGTCCAATTTCGCGTATTTGGAAACAAACGCAAATGCCGTCAACAAAACGACAAGGGGGTTTTCGGCAGGACGCAAGGAATCGTCGAGAGGATGAAAGTCGGGCAAACGATCGCGTTCGACGCTTTTTTGCACGTATCCTGCAATGACCCATTCGTCCGAGAACGTAGGCAGGCTGGTCTTCACCCTATCGACTGATATGAGTTCCACGCCATCGTATGCAGGACCGGAATAGCTTGTGCGTACTGACCACAGAAGCGCGATCGACAGGAGGAGTGAGGCTGCTGCCAGCGCAATAACGCCGATTCTTAGAGCCTTAACAGATTTCACGATTAATAGTGTATCATATTGACATGCCTGAAATCAGCATCATCCTCCCCTGTCTCAACGAAGAAGACGGCATCGGTTTTTGCATCGAACGGATAGCATCGGTCATCGGCCGCAATAACCTGGATGCAGAGCTGGTCATCGTGGACAATGCATCGGATGATCGAACGGCGGACATCGTCCGCCAGCACATGCTGCTTTTTTCCTGGATCAGGCTTGTCCGCGAAGAAGTGCGAGGATACGGATCAGCATACCTATCCGGCATTGCGGCAGCACAAGGGACGTACATCTATATGGCTGATGCTGACGGATCATATGATTTTGAAGACATTCCGAGATTTATCGACAAGCTCAGAGCGGACAAAAACGGACCCTCGCAAGGCGCGGACATGGTCATAGGAAATCGATTCAGTGACAGCGCTAACAAGATGATGGAAAAAGAAGCGATGCCCTGGCTGCATCGACATGTCGGCAATCCCGTATTGTCAGGACTGGTCCGGCTTTTTTTCAAAGTTAAAATTCATGACATACATTGTGGCGCAAGAGCGATGACCCGAGCAGCCGTACAGCGACTCGCCCTGCATACGACAGGCATGGAATTCGCTTCCGAAATGATCATCAAGGCATCAAAGGCAAATTTGCGCATAGAAGAAATACCGACGCATTACAAGGTTCGAATCGGATCGTCAAAGCTGAGATCGTTTGCAGACGGATGGCGTCACCTGAGATTCATTCTGCTATATTCGCCCCTAATCTTATTCATGCTGCCCGGCCTCTTGCTATTGACGACTGGCCTGACAGGCATGATCGTATTGTATTTTTGGCACATTCGCATATGGAGCATCGACCTCTACGTGCATCCCATGTTTTTCATGGCAATCATCCTGATCGTGGGATATCAGCTCATATTGTTTGGAGGATTCGCGAAAACATACGCGATAACGCATCTCGGCGATACGCATCATGCGATACAATCCCTGTTCAAGCACCTTACTATTGAAAAAGCCGGATTGGCAGGAATCATGCTCATCCTGATCGGCGGAAGCATGTATGCCCATATTGCATTTTCATGGATCAAAGGCGGGTTTGGGTCACTCGATCAGATCAAGAATTCAGTAGTAGCGCTTACGTCCGCGACAATAGGGGTGCAGACTCTATTTTCCGCATTCATGCTAAGCATCATAGGCATCAAGGAAAAATAAAGCACGAGCCACGTCATGTCCATGTCAATCTTAGCAGCACTGAACTCGATCATATTCGCAATCCTATTCATGATGCCAGGGATAATGATCAGCTGGTCAATCTGCCGAAATGAAAGCGACCAGAATGTCAGCCTGAAACACCTTGTCTTTGGCATATGCTTTTCTGCCAGCCTGTTCACTTTCGCCAGCTTCATAAACAGCAGGCTGAGCATAGACTCTGCCTTTATGGGCATCATGGAGTACATCGGCATCATTGCCTGCATATCGATAGTGCTATATAGAAAAAAAATCGCTCCGACCTTTGCCATTGCCAAGGATGTCGCATACGTCCTCTGCGCGACGGTTATTGGCGTCATGTGGAAACTCATGTTCGTATGGCCGATACGCACCATCGGTTCGGCATACGATTATGCGAGCATTTTCTCAAAAGGATCAGTTCCCGACCTTGGTTTCTACACCGGCATGGCTGTCGATCATGCGAACTACTCGATCGGCATGCAAAATCCATTTTGGGCAGCCATGCAAGATGCCCTCGTCAATCCAGGGTTCAATATATCGCTCTTTCTTATCACGTTTGCATACCTGGGATTCATATACATGCTTTGCATCCAGTATTCGTCAAATCGCATGTACGCCCTATGCGCAATGCTCATCATGGCAATGGGGCCATTCGAGATATTCTATACATCGACAAGCGTCTTCGGGCATCCATTGGCCTACCTTGCCGTGTTCAGCCTGTTTTTCATGCATGCTCGCGACTCTGAGCACGGCCAACGACGTTTGCTCGCGATATTCCTGTGCCTGGCGATGGCCGTTACATATTACACATCCACGATAGCGAACATCATAACGTGCATGGGATTCTGTATCGCCATCCTGCTGGAAAAGACGCTCGTCGACAGGAAGACCGCATTGCGATCCTCACTTGCTGATAAAAGATTGAGGGGCTTTGCGGCGATAGCCATCATATCCGCAAGCGTATTCATCGTCGTCAGCAGCAATATGCTCGATTTCACTCATGACATGATCCAGGACACCACATCGATCCGCGCGGCATCAAACTTATCTTCGCATTCGACAACGACGGTCTTCGTGGGAACCGAGACGCTTCGACCATATCGAGATCCAGCATTGTTTGGGATATCGGCTATCAGGGCAGAAGGCATACTGTTTGTCATCATAGGGCTGATATCCTTGATTGCATATTGCATGCGCCCGAGGAGCGTACAAAAATCCATACGCAGCTTCAAGGAACATCCTGTTGCGATGATGATCTTTGCGATAATCCCAGCCTCTCTTACGTCATTCGCCTTCATATACGCCGGATATCCGGCTCGGGCATTCGACTATTTCGGATTCTTCGCAATTCTAATGCTTGCCGTCATGAGTTCCGAAACCCTGTCGACGTCGCAATCTGATAGCGCGGCAAACGTGATCAATGCCACTTCACGGCGCAGAAGACATGTGCTCACGCTTGTCTGGATCTCGATTACGATTCTTGTCGCAGCGCTGAGCCTTCTGACAATGCGAGACAAGCGGATATACTTTGACATATCTGACGGCGAAATAATCGGTGCAACATGGATAGCTGACAATCTTCGTGGCAAGGTGCTGTCTGACCAGGCATTTGTCAGCAGGCTTGTCCTCAATGGTTATTACAATGTCACGGGAACATCGGATACAGATCCGAGACTGACCGCGCTCTTTTATCAGCATGACAAACAAAAGTTTCTTGATGCCGCACGCTCGGATCTTGAAATCGAATACTTGGTCACGACAAAGCGCATGCGAGAATCGCATATATTGATGCTGGACATTCCTCAAGTCGCAATCCAAAACTCAGATCTCATTGATTCAATCCTAAGGAAAGTCTATGATAATGGCGACGTGCGGGTATATTCACTAGACAAAGCCAATACCCATTCCTCAATGCCAAAATGAAAACCCTTGCGCCCCATAGCCAGATAAGGAATACGCTTGAGCTCGGATTGCAGCTCGCAAAGGCAGAATTCAAGCTCCGCAACGAAGGGAGCTATCTGGGCATTTTGTGGTACCTCCTCAATCCGATACTTACATTCGGCATACTCTATCTCATTTTTTCAGACCGACTCGGCGGCTCGATTGCTGCATATCCCGCATATCTGTTGCTCGGCATAATAATGTTCAACATATTCCAATCGACCACGGTCGAGGCCACGAAATCAATCCTGAAAGAATACCACCACCTGATCAAGTCGATTCAATTTCCAAGAGAGTCTTTGGTCATCGCGATCGTACTCAAGAACGTATTCTCGCACATATTCGAGATATTGCTTTTCGCCCTGCTTCTTCTCCATATGGACATACACCTGATCGGACTGATCGGATATGTCCCGCTATTCGCGGCATTCGTCGGATTCATATACGGATCGTCGCTACTCATGGCGGCATTCACGGTATACTTTGTCGATCTGGACAATATATGGAATTTCGCCGTCCGGATCATATGGTTCGGAACGCCCATATTTTACGCCATCGAGAATCAGACCAGGCTGTATGCGGCAAACCTGGCGAACCCGATGTATTATTTCATTACTGCGGCACGAGACATCATCGTATACGGAAAAATGCCGGCACCATCAATCATATTAGGATCACTTGCCTTCAGCATCGGATTCCTGGCACTCGGAACAATCACATTCAATATGCTGAAGCGCAAATTCGCTGAATTGATATAAGCCCAACCACAGACAGCATGCACGATCCTACCATTTCCATGAAAAAGATAATCCTGAACAACATATCAAAATCATTCGATATCGGCACCGAAGGAAAACAAGGCGCCCTTGCTTCCCTTGTATCCTTCATATCATCCAGGGAATCAAAAAGACGCTTCAAGGCGCTCGATTCCGTATCTCTCGAGATTCGAAGCGGCGACATAATCGGCATCACGGGTGGCAACGGATCAGGCAAATCCACCCTGCTTCGCATCATGGCAGGAATCTACACCCCTCAAAGCGGGAGGGTTGAGGTCAGGGGCAAGGTCATATCAATCATCAACCTGGGAGTCGGCCTCATCGAGCGACTGCCCATGCGAGACAACATATTCATCGTCGGGTCCCTGTTCGGCATGAGCAGGAGCGCCATCAGGGAAAAATTCGACATGATCGTTGAATTTTCAGGGTTGAGAGAATTCATCGGGACGAAGATTTATCAGTTTTCTGCCGGAATGATCCAAAGGCTGGCATTCTCGATAGCGATTCATGCGGAGCCAGACATACTGCTTCTCGACGAGGTATTCGAGGTCGGAGACGAAGTATTCAAAAAACAAAGCGGAGAGCGGATCAGAAATATGGCCAAGCAAGGAATGTCGGTAGTAGTCGTTAGCCACGATATGGATATCATCGGACGCTACTGCGGACGGCTCATTACCATGGATCACGGCAAGATCGTTTCAGACGTGAAAACGAACATGTGATATGAATACAAAGATCTGTCCTAGCGACCCGCTCCGTTGCCCTTGATCCGACGCATACAAGAGGCATACAGCATCGATGCAATCACCCTTGCCTTCGCAATACAGTACAGCAACACATAATATGCAAATGCGGCATTCCTAAACTTCAGGCACCCATTTCGTATCGCATCAGGAATCATTCCTTCTAGCCTTTGAAACCATCTGAGACCGGCATAATGCCGTATTGCGGGCGCGAGCAAGACATTGTTCGGGTGGCGTACTGCACAAAGATGCGGAATAAAATTCCAGCGTTCATGTATCCATTCGATAGATGATGCATCTCCGCGATTGACGCTCGGACCATATCCCTCAAATAGCAATCGCTCGCGCTCTGACAGGCCTTCGATAAGGCCGAAATATGAAAGGAATGCTGCCTGTTCCCACCAGCGATGATTCATGAATTCAGTCATATTCCATATATCAGAAAGCGTCCGTCTCGCTCGTGCTGAATTCCGCACGATGAGCGCCCCCGTATTCGGACTCATGCCGCCATCCACTGAATGCCGGACCAGGAAAAAATCCCGTTCCCTAGAATCATCGGCATCATTCGCAACCACGCCCCTGATATCGGGCGCATCTTTCATGATCATTGCATCCGCATCAACCCAAAACACGAATTCATACCCCATATCGAGCGCCTTTTGAATGCAGCGAATCTTTTCCCATGAGGCAGGCCTATCGCTCGGCACAACATCGAATCTGATCGGATCAATGTGATGCTGATTCGCATACTGACGGATTGATTCCCATGCCAAATCGCCAAACCTGCGGAAGGAGGCATCATAGTACGTGATGATGCAGATATCGCTTTTTTTGACCGGTTGCAGTCTGTCAGGCATGAGAATTTCCTTTCAAAAAATAATAAGCTCTCGGCGATATCTTCCTGATGCACATGCCGCATGTGCCGATAAGCCACCAGAAACTGCCGACCACTCTCCCTCTCATCTGTTTACACCTTCCTTTGCGCAATGCATCCGACATGCGCTTGTCGATAGCCGCCATTTTGGAATCCGCCATCGAGACAATCGGCTGCTCAGGCACCAGAGCAACGGCCGCACAAGCCTTGTCATACGATACTTTCCATTCGCCATAGAACGGATGGGTTTTGATCCATGGCTTTTCCAATATGAAATGTATGGCAATGCCTTCTATCTCCTCGGGTCTCATATGCGTATACAAAGCGATATCTATCGGATACATGCTATACGCGTCAGGCAATGCGTTCCATTCTCGAAATATGAGATTGAACGTAACCTGCTCCGGAATCATGAATACGGAGCTGTATTTTTTCTGAATCTCCACGACCTTGTCAAAGAGATCATCCCATATCACGGATGACGGGAAAGCAATGAGTCCGCTATTGAACCCCTTTCTGTCCAAATCATATGTCCGGTGAACCTCCCCAAGCAGCCTCCAATTCAGCCCCTTCAAGTACGCATGTATGGGATGGATACATTCGTCGCGAATCCTGGTCCGGCACCGAACGGCTGAAAACCCTGAAACTTCCGCAAGCGCCCTGATGCTCGACCTTACGATTATGTCTCCATCGAGAAATACGATGGTGCGCCATTGGCGAAAATACGGCTTCAGGATATGCATCTTATGCCACACTACAGGCGGCCAGGAGTAACTGCCATCCGATCCTCCCTGCACGTCCCATTTGGGGCAGTGAAATATGATTATTCCCTTTTCGGTAAACCAGCGAAGATCGGCATCCGCGAGCTCATAGGCAAGCAGCATCAGATCTCCCTGCCAGCCTCCATTTGCAACGGCGCTATAAAAAAGCTGTTTGGCCTGTTCGAGGTATCCTTTGTCAGCTAATGTGATAAGGATATCTTTTTTCATTTAGACACACTTTGATTATTTCTGACATGTCCCTCGATCTGATCTTTTATTTTCTGAATAAAGACGATAACATCGAATTCTCGAGCGCGCGCGAGGCAGGCTTCTTTATACATATCCGGATTCTGACGAAGATTCTCGCTGACTTTTCTAATCGCTTCAGCCAGAACCACACTATTCTTGTCGAGAGCGGCCGCATCTTCGGCCGGAGCATCGATGAAATTCACAAGCATCCCCATCTTCCCATCGACGACGATATACCTATATCCACCCTCGTTGGATGCAATGACCGGCTTTCCAGATGCAAGGCCTTCAACTGCCGACATACCGAAATCCTCATCTTTAGAGGTCGTGATGAATCCTTTGCATTCGGCATATAATTTGCTCAGTTCGGGCGCATCGACCCAATGCTTGATTTCGACATTGGCAGGCTTGATGCTGTCTATATATGACTTGTACTTCTCAAATTGTGCCGTGCCTTTCTCATAACTTCCGACAACGATAAGCCTCTCCGACATGCCTTCGGCTGATTCAGCTGCTAATTTCGCAAAGGCCTTCATCTGGATCTCGACACGCTTATGGCTGAAAAGACGATTGACGGCCAGCCAGTATCCTTTGCTCGGCAGCGATTCGGATTTTGACATGATGACTGGAGGATTGATGACTGTAGAGTCCTTGCCATAATATTCTTTTGCCCGTTCTCGGACATTGATTGAATTGGTTACCCAAATGCCGACATGCTTCGCGTATTGTCGAGTCATCCATCTGTTGAACCATGTGAAAATATCAAAAAGAGGGCGCTTCCAAGGCTCCAACAAAGTCTCGCGAATCCACTTATTGAAATACCATAATTCATTGAGTGGCGAATGGACGTACCAAAGATTCGGTTTGTTTTTCACGGCGGCGCCGACCGCCCAATCCCCTCCAATTATGAAAAAATCATATGTCTCGGTACCCTTACCTGACCCTTCAGCCTTGCGCCTTTTTCTCAATGCCTTATTCGCATCGAGCATGCGCATCTTCAGCAAAGCGAGCTGCTGACGAAATGGGGCCATCTTTGGCACCGAACCCACCGATGTGATTCTCGGGATGACATCCTCATATCCCATCGCCTTTATCTTTTGCGGATCAAGGCTGGTCGTATAAACATCCGCATCGAGGCCTCTTGCCATAGCCAAAACCACCATCTCAGCCCCTCCTATATTGTCCATGAAGTTGTGGAATATTGCGATTTTCATATCTATCTAGAATGCCTGCAGTATAGCAAAGATTCCTATTTCCCCAACGAATCCGCGACCGCATGCAAATCGGCGAGTGCCGCTTCGGTCTGCTTCCCCTTTTCCGGAGCACCGGAAATTTCTTGGATTCCAGGCGGAGCGCCATGCCATTCGTATCGCTTTTCCATGAAGCTGACGCCTCGTCCCGGAATCGTATGAGCGATAATCATCGACGGCTTGTTGAAAACGGCCTGTGCCGTCCTCACGGCATTGCATATTGCCTCCATATCATGTCCATCGATTTCCTGAACATGCCAGCCGAAACTCTTCCATTTGTCATAAAGCGGCGCAAGCGGCATCACGTCTTCGGTATACCCATCAATCTGGATATTGTTTCTATCTATTATGGCAATGAGATTGCCCAGTTTTTCCTTGCCTGCAAGCAGTCCCGCTTCCCAGATCTGGCCTTCGTTATGCTCTCCATCAGACAAAAGCGCGTATATGTATCGCGGAGAAATATGGCCATAATCTATCTTGTCAGAAATCGCCATGCCGACGGCCTGAGATAGACCCGAACCCAATGGACCTGAGCTGGTCTCAAGCATGGGCAAAAATTCACGATGAGGGTGCCCCTGAAGGCGTGACCCGAATTTGCGAAGGGTCTTCAATTCATCAATCGGAAAATATCCCGCATGGGCCATTGCCGCATACAATACCGGGCAGATATGCCCATTGGACAGAACGAGCCTGTCTCGCTTTTCCCAGGTTGGATTCTTTGGATCGTGATTGAGGAGATTGAAATAGAGCGCAGCGAAGACATCTGCCATGCCGAGAGGCCCTCCGCTATGGCCAGACTTTGCTTCTGCCAACATCTCGATGATGGAGATACGGATGTCGTTCGCCTTTTTCTCAAGATGCAGCTTTTGCGCGTCGGTAAGTGACATGCGTATAGTATATCGCAATTTTGATTTTTGGGTGGAGGAATCAGGTTTTTGGTGTTGTGTATGTGAAAAAAACCGGATATTTGAATCACTCCCCGCTTATATCCGCAAACCGGTCAAGCGCCTGATGCACCGAATCGGCATCATATACCGCAGATCCTGCGACCAGGTAATCTGCGCCCGCTTCGAACAAATCGCCAGCGGTATCGAATGAAACCCCTCCGTCTACAGACAATGTCATGGGGACAGCGGTTTCTTGCCTGTCGCCTTGTTCGCCCGATAGAGGAGCATCAACGAGCGAGTCGATTTCGGTGCGAAGCTCGTTCAAAAGGCTTATGACGCCGGGATTGAACGGCTGCCTCTGAAAGCCCACCTTGTCTATGCCCATGCACTGGATGCCCGTGATGCGAGTGACTTCTTTGTCAAAAATAAAATCATGAATGATGGCAGAAAGCGGAATCGGCAATATGGCAACCGAGACCAACAAGCCTCTCCGCGCTGCGATATCGATCGCCTCGCGAATATCGGATGTATTGTCCTCGCGAAGATGCAAAATGATACGGGTAGCGCCGGCAGACGCCCATTCCTCTACCGCCTCTGCAGGATCGGAAACCATGAGATCGACCTCAAAATCGAAATCCTCCCAGCATGGCATGCCGCGCACCTCTTTCTGAATATCCCTGAAGTTCTTATCAAGATTGTCATTCTTGTCGCCCTTCGCCGCGTCCCCTTTCGAATGCATGCCCGCATGACGCTTATACGGCCACGAAACAGAATCCGTAAACCTGCCATCCATTACATCGATCTGCACGCGCTCGACGAGCCCTCGGACTCTCTCGATTTTTTCCTCAAGATCGGCAAAATCGCTTGCCATGACTGCCGGGACTATTTTTTTATATGGCTGAAACTTCTGGTTGCTATCTTCTTGCTGATGATTCATGCTGTCTGGATGTTTATTATGTTAAAAGATAACTCTCGAGATACCTGTCATTCGCTAAAATTTCGATTCTATCTGCATCTCAATGCCCTCAACCTCGTCATTCCGGCGGGAATATTTGCCATCCTCGGAAAATGAGGTCTCGAGCCAGATATCTACCGCCCGTATCGCCTCCGCATCGCTCAAGAACCTGGCACCAAGAGACAATACATTGGAATCATTATGAAGTCGAGATAATCGCGTGATATTGGCGACGAGCTCCTGCGACCCGCCGACCGCCTGACCTCCATATACGACAGCAGCCCGCACGAATGGAAACTTATTCGCTGCCATCGCCTCCCCTTGTCCCGATCCGCCGATGACGATGCCTACGACATCACCATGGCCACCGGGATTGGCATTATGGGACCCGCTTGCGGAGCCACGCAATTCACCAAGAACGGTATGGGTCTCAAGGCTGCCATTATGCCGGCTTTCTTCATATTGGGACACGTCCGCCGCGACCTTGGCTATGTATATCGGATAGTCATCGTCTGGAATGAGTTCATGGGCCCCGTGATCATGGACATCATGCCCCCGCCTTCGTAGCTCCGCCACGAGAGTGTTTTTCATGTCGAAGCCGGCATGGTCTGAAGCGATCGAAATTTGCATGTGTGTATTATAGCCCAATTTCATATGCAGGCTAAGCGGCGATTCGTCTCGTGGAAATCCGCGCATTGCCTGGCGATATCTCCAAGTCCAACAATCGCGCCTCGAAATTCTTATTGACCTTTTGCTGTTCCTGACTTTCGCGCTCGATCTTTTCCATTACCGTACGATCGTATTCGGCTGCATGGATAAATTTGTCATCAAGATGCTCAATCAATACCCGCGTATTGCGGTCAGCTTGTTCTATCAACTCTCTGGTTTGCTGCTCAGATCGTCCTATCAACTCCATAGTCTGCTGTTCAGATCGCCCTATCAATTCTCTGGTCTGCAGCTCTGATTGTGCTATCAACTCTCTGGTTTGCTGCTCCGATCGTTCAATCAGCTCTCGAGTATTACGTTCAGAATTTGCAACTATTTCCAATACAACCTTTGTCGTATTGCGTTCAGAAGTCTCGACGATTTCAAGCAATACCTCATTCGTATGACGCTCTGAAATAGCGATTGATTCCATTATCAAAACCGCGGTATTTCGTTCTGATGCTGATATTGCGCTTGCTATTTTTTCACTCAGCGTATTGGTCACCCTCTGTTCCGACTCCTCAATCGACGTATTGATCGTATTCTCTATGATACCGATGATATTGCGCCCGGAAATCACATTCGCCTTGGTTATCGCATTGATGATATTCTTCTCCGATTCCCCTATCGTCTCGATTACGAATTCCTTTATCTCATTATTCATGTCTGCATTATTTATTTCCTAATGCGAAAAGGATATATTGACATGCATTAAATTCTGCTCAATTTTATCTAAAACTGACGATCGAAAACGGCTTCAAATAAGTACGATAAGGGTTTTCCACCTATCCACATCCGAAAGTGGACAATAAACTTCGATCAGCCCCCAATCTCATCATTGGCATGCCTCATTGCCTCTTCTTTGGACACCTCTACCAACTCAAATGAGGAATTAGCATCTCCCCACAGCATTTTCAGATATGTATTGGTCGTTGAAGCCTTGCCGCTAGAATAATCCGTGACCTTGCGGATATAGTAGTCGCTGTCTGGCTGCCCTATCCAATCCTGATTTTCTGATCGCGTCAGTACCCATGCATCATTCGAAAAGGAATAGGTATCCAACGAATACATGTCGCCCAAGCCCCTGCCTTTCCAAAAACTCCGTATCTCCCTTTTCGCAGGATCAAACGTCGTCATTCCAAGTCCGGAAAACAGATCGGCTTCGGGATCATCAGATCTGGCCGTCGGGCCTATGTCATATGCGTAAAATTCCCTCGTATCCGGATCCTGGGCGTAAAACCTTGCAGCCATATTGTATGCGCCAATGATATATGACACGAGTACGTCGTCATATCCATCGAAATCAACATCGACGATTTCGACGGACGGCTCTACAAACCCCTCATAGTCTCCCCAATACACGGATATCTGCGTCGTATGGCCATCAGGAAAATCTATACCAACGGTCTTCGTCGAAGTGCTTACCCTGACGATGAACTGGGCCAATTTCTCATCCTGACCTGTTGGAATGACGACGGACGTATTGCTCGCAGATGTCGATATTGATGACATGTCGCCAACCCTTTCCCCGCTCGGGTTCAGTGTATATGCATATGCGAACAAGCCGATGATGAACAGCGACGCGATAACCATGGCGATGGTTCCCGGAATTCGGTGATGGACATGCTGACCTGAAGACGCATCTGTACCATTCGCGACTGGTGAGACATCTCGTGCGGAATTGGGATTAGGTTCCATTTTATTATATTTAAAAATATTAATTATCCACGCTATCGATACGACGCGATGACCTTGGCAATTTCTTCTTTCATACCATCGACGCAATCCAGTCCCTGCGCATCGATTTCTTCGGGAGTCACCCAGGCATAATCGGTGAATGAGCCTTTTTCGATGACGACGTCGCCGCTCTTGTATTCAACCGCAAGCTTGATGAGGACAACGGGCGTCTCATCGGGACGCACGAATCCGACACTGCAGACATAGTGCCAATCATCGCCCACTTCTATTCCCGCTTCTTCCCTGATTTCTCGACGCAGCAAATCCTCGACGGCATTCGGGTAGTCAAGCACATCGCCATTGATGCGGCCAGGATTAGACAGGTCCATGTCTCCCCATTCATATTTCCCTCCTGGAGTAGCATATCGGCCTGGATGAGCCACTTCTCGTGGATCCCGCTTGAGAATCAGGCAGCGACCGATTCCGTCATCGCATGTTCGATACACATGGGCATTTGCGACAAAGTAAAAGAGCTTGTCTTTCTTTGCATTGTCGATTGATATTTTCGTGGCTGGCATGTTGCCATCATACCACTTCTCAGACCTTAATCGCGATCAGACTACTAGGCAACGCTGCGCTTCGGAGACATCGTACACAAGCCAACCAGTGTTCCAAGCATCAGGAATACCATCGGAATGAATGGGTACAAAAGCGGAACATAGCTTTCCGATCCATTCGGAGAGTATATTGTCCACAAGCATCCAAGGACGCAGAGCACAGTCCCGAACGCAAACCCTCCGATGCCTTTTGCCTTGATTGATCGAGACGCATACGCATACGATCCGGGAACAAGCAGGTCTTTCTTGGCAAAATGATGATCGAGGGTCAAGCCCACAACATATGCTCCGACAAGGATGAATGCGAAAGGGACGCCGAGTATCATAATCGGCATCATATGCATAAGCAGTGAAAATACCACGAATGCGACTAATTCAGCTGCCAAGAAAAGTCCGACCAATATATATCTTATTTTCATATTTTTTTACAGAAGATTCGCCGCCTCCACCACATGCCTCACGAGCGAATGAGTATATCCTCCCTCATTGTCATACCATGCAAGAACCTTGACCAGAGTGCCGTCGACGACACGAGTCATCTTGAGATCCGCGATTGATGCATGAGGATTTCCTACTATGTCTCGGGATACAAGCTCTTCGTCTGTGGCTTCAAAAATCCCCTTCCATCGAGAATCCGCTGCGGCTGCCCGGAGAAGTGAATTGACCTCATCGACAGTCGTCGGCCTCTTTGTGATGAACGTCACATCGCACAATGATCCCGTAACAACAGGAACTCGGACTGAGATGCCATCGAATTTCCCAGAAAGATCAGGGATGACTTTGGTAACGGCGATTGCAGCGCCAGTAGATGACGGTGCCATATTCATAGCGGCCGCACGACCCTCTCTCCAGTCCTTCTTGTTTGGAGCATCGACAAGTGACTGGCTTGCCGTATACGCATGCGTGGTGTTGAGGATCGCCTTTTCGATTCCGATTTTCTCATGAAGGATCGATATCACAGGGCTTGCGGCATTCGTGGTACAAGACGCATTGGACGTGATCGAACATGTTGCAAGAGCCGGCTGGTTGATACCCATGAGCACGGTAGCAGAAGCAACTGCGCCAGTAGGATCATCCTTTGTCGGTGCAGATACGACGACTCGCTTTGCTCCGGCTGCGATATGGGCATTGGCCTTGTCAGCCTGAGTAAAGAAGCCAGTGGACTCGAGAACGATATCGACTCCGAGATCCTTCCATGGCAAAAGCGCGGGGTCCTTTTCGCTTAGATACTGTACCGTCTGGCCATTGATGCTGAGCTTTCCTCCAGTGATCTTGCCGTCAGCGCCAACCGTTCCTTTTTCAACCTGCACATCGAGGTCGCTTCGGCCGTATGCGCTGTCATATTTCATCAGATATGCGATGTTCTCTATGTCTGCCAGGTCATTGATCGCGACGACTTCGAGGGTCGGCTCCAATACTGCTAATTTCAAAAATGCCCTTCCGATTCGTCCCGCTCCGTTGATCGCAACTCGTTTTTTTGTCATGTCCGTGTAAATTATCTGTATAAATGGCCGCTTGCAGCATTCCTGCCAACGACGGTTACCATGAAGAGAGTATATCACACGACCTATAAAGCCTGTACGTATGCAATTACGGCGTCCTTCGCGGCAGCGGGATTTACTGACCCCTTGCTTGCCTTCATGATCTGGCCCACGAAAAACATGAGGGCCGCTTCCTTGCCCGCCTTATAATCTGCGACAACCGACGGATGGGCAGATACGAGTTCGGCGATCATCTTGTTTAGGGCTTCAGGATCGTTCTTCTGGACAAGGCCTTTGGCTTCGGCGATTTCCTTTGTCGACTTTTGCAGAATCTCATCGCGCGGAATGCGTGACAATGGCGATGCCGAGTCTTTCTTGTATTCCTCCGTATCAGGAAGAGCGATATCGTAATATGCGAAAAACAGCATGGCGAGCAGGTCCTTTGCGCCGCGAGACGAGAGTTCTCCGGCCTTTATCATGAAAATGATGTCGGCAAAATTCTGAACAGGAATCGCAATGGTCGTGGAGGTTGCTGTTGCAACTCCAGATTCATTTCCGATACCGTATTTTTTTATCAAGCCGGCAAGATCAGACGTCACGTAATTTGTCGCGAGCTTTATCAATTCCTTTTCGCGGAGAGCGTCGGCAACGAGCTCGAAGAAATTTCGAAATCCTGAATTCTGCACGAACATTTCCGCGTCTTCGGCCTTCATCTCGAACGTATTAACGAATCGATCACGAACCTGCCAAGGCAATGCGGGCATCCCGGCGGCAATCTCATGCGCTCCAAATTCCGGTATCTCACTTATGAAAAGCTTCGGAATGTCAGGATCAGGGAAATACATATAATCATGCGAGTTTTCCTTTGCGCGCTGGCTGAATGTCTTGCCTGTCGATTCGTCGAATCCGCGAGTTTCCTGGACAAGCTTCTTTGTCGCGAGAGCGGCTTTCCATGCAGCGGTATCCGTTGGCGAAATGCCTTCAGCGAGCACGGCCTCGATCGCCTTGATATGGCGCTCTAGCTCGAATTCGATAGACCGTTCTGCGGATCGGAACGAGTTGATATTTTTAACTTCTGTCTTGATGCCGAATGTCGAGAAAGCCTCTTTGGCGACCGGCTTGTTTTCTCGAAGAGCGTCTTCGATATATTCATGCGCTTTTGGATTGGTGGAAACGGATATGTTTACCTCGACGCGCATCTCGCCTTTTTCCATATTGGCCTCTCCAGCACCAAGATATCGAAGGAGCAATTGCAATTCCTTCGCAAACTCTCCGGCGGTCTTCGCATCGCGGATGACGGGCTCAGTCACAAGCTCCATGAGTGGCACGCCGGATCGATTGAAATTGACCAGGCTATAATCCCCCTTGTCATGCGACGAGGACGCAGTATCTTCTTCGAGATGTATTCGCGTAAGGCCTACTCCGCGCAATGAGCCTCCCGTGATGAGAGGGTGCGCGAACTGGCTTATCTGATACGCCTTCGGAATATCTGGATAAAAATAATTCTTTCGGTCCCATTCGGTAAAGTCGGCTACCGTTCCGCCTATTGCCGTTCCGATGCGGACCATATGCTTGATCGCCTGCTTGTTGAGCACGGGCAGCGTTCCGGGATGCCCCATGCATATGGCACATACGTTGACATTGGGCTTTTCCTCATCAGGATCATTGCGGCAAGGACAAAACATCTTTGACGCGGTCTTGAGCTCGGCATGTATCTCGAGGCCAATGACGGGATAATAGAGTCGGCCATTGGACTCGACGGCATATGTCGTTTTTTCTGTGGCCTTTGCGGACGTTTCTAGTGTGGTGTCTGACATGTATAAAGGATAATACCTGAAATGTGGCGCATTTAAAAGTGGTGCGCCGGCGAGAGAGACCTAGGCGGTCTTTCCCATCAATTTGACGAGATCGTCGCCGAATTCCTTTACGCATGCATCATCGAGAATGGTGATAGCAAGTATCGGTGCTTCCGCTGGATATGCGAATCCAGCCGCATGCAATGCCCCTCGCAATGCCTCAGTCCTCATGGCTGGAGACTCTGCAACAGGATCGAGCATGTCGATTTTTGTCATGACTATGACCTCCTGCTTGTTCCCCAATTCTGGATCATATTGTTCCAATTCGGTCCTAACGGTCTTATATGCCGCAACCATTTCATCGACAGACTGCTCGCATGAAAGACAGTGGAGCAAAGCTTTTGTCCGTCGAATATGGCGTAAAAATGAATGCCCGAGACCTTTGCCTTCGGATGCACCCTCTATGAGACCGGGAATATCAGCGAGTATAAATCCGTACAAATCACCGAGGTTCGGTTCGAGCGTGGTGAACGCATAATTACCGACCTTCACATTGGCGCGCGTAAGGGCATTGAGCAGAGATGATTTGCCCGCATTCGGCAATCCGATGAAGCCTGCATCCGCAATCAATTCCACTTCTATATAAAAATCAGCCTCTTCTCCCGGCTTGCCATTTGTCTGCTGCTTTGGCTGCTGATTGGTAGATCCCTTGAAATGATCGTTGCCAAGGCCACCATTGCCTCCTTTCAATAGCAATACCTTTTGGCCTTCTTCTTCGAGGCGAATGGCCTCACCCGTTGCCAAGTTCTTGATGATTGATCCTACTGGAAAATCTATGACGAGCTCTTCGCCGTCAGCGCCCTTGCAGAGATGGTTGCCGCCGTCTTCGCCATCCTTTCCTATGAATTCCTTGGTGTTCCTATATCGTGCAAGAAGCCAAGAGTCGCGGACCGCATGCGCGTATACCGAGCCACCGCGCCCTCCGTCTCCCCCGCCAGGACCTCCGAATTCCTTGAATTTCTCATGAATCCAGCGCACGACGCCGTCGCCGCCCTTGCCCGCCTTTATATGTAGAGTTAGTTCGTCTATGAATGCCATAAGGCAGAGTGTAGCACAGAGTACCGAAAACAGGTATGCCGCGATGTCTCTCTAATTAGCTGTCAACAACTCGTTCATCTTCGCCCTCGTCTTCGGGCCCACGATGCCGTATCCGACGTCGCGTGGAGACTTCACGATGCCGTGTTTCAGCTGGAACCTCTGGACCGCGGAGCGAGTGGCGGGACCATAGAGGCTCGTTTCCCTGCCGGGTGAGCCGGGACCTGATCGCGCCACGCGGGTCGCGGGATCGGAGTTGAGGATGCGCTGGATTGTCACGATCTCGGGAGAACGCTTGCCCAAGGACGCCGCGGACATGACCGGAGGCAAAGAATGGGATGGCGCATAAGGTGGGGGCGTGCCCGAATTCTCCGGAGTCCTGACCGCCCTGTCCCCGAATATCGTTCGCAATTCGGCATATGACATGCTCGGAGCGGAGACGGCGGTCTGGGATCCCGGAGGCACGGTTTCCGCTGCCGCAACCGCGACATCATCATCAATGATCGTATACGTCGCCGTCGATCGTGTCACTGCGTCGGAGTCGGAGTCCTCGATGATGACGTTATCCGGATTGACGAGCGAAAACACGATAGTCTCTCCTCCTGTCTCTACGACAGGATCTTGCACGAGAGTCGGCGCGCTAATCGCAATTGCCGTATTGAGAGTCCCATCGTATGCGCCTGGCGGTATGGTGACGGTAATTGGATCTGATGACGCATAGTCGGTTACGATCGTCGCGGTCCCTCCCGTGATGTCGAGCTGCACCGTGGACGTTGCAGTTGATGTTCCATTGACAAGAAGCTTTGGAAAATTATCAGCATCCGCTTCATCCGTTGATGCAGACTCAGTGGCAGTGAGTTCCACTGAAAGAGGGGCTACAGAGAATATCGTAACGCGATTGCTGTCAGTGTCTGCCACGAATAATCGGTGATTTGAATGATCGTATTCGATTGCCCTATGGTAATTCATGCTGGACTGAGTGATCGCAGAATTGGAACTGGTATAATTTTCCTGGCCGAGGACGGCGATGGCATTGGCGCCGTTCGTGATCGTGGAGGTCGCACTGTATACGGTGACGCGGTTATTGGCATAATCCGCCACAAACAAACGTCCGTTGTAGGAGTCGTATGCGAGATCATATGGATTATACATGCCAGATTGGGTCGTGGCGGAGCCAGAGCTGGTATAGTTCGCCTGGCCGAGGACGGCGATGGCATTGGCGCCGTTCGTGATCGTGGAGGTCGCACTGTATACGGTGACGCGGTTATTGCCGCTATTTGCCACAAACAACCGCTGATTGGCGGAGTCATATGCGAGGCCTATAGGCGTGTGCATGCCGGATTGGGTCGTGGCGGAGCCAAGGCTGGTATAGTTCGCCTGGCCGAGGACGGCGATGGCATTGGCTCCGTTCGTGATCGTGGAGGTCGCATTGTATACGGTGACGCGATGTCTGTTCGCCACAAACAGCCTCTGGTTGGCGGAGTCATATGCGAGGCCTACGGGATTGAGCATGCCAGACTGGGTAACTGTCCCAATGGAACTGGCATAGTTCGCCTGACCGAGGACGGCGACGGCATTCTCTCCGTTGGTTATCGATGCCACGTCATATGCGATGACGCGATTGTTGTTGTAATCCGCCACAAACAACCGCTGGTTGGCGGAGTCATATGCGAGGCCGATCGGATTATATAGGCCAGATTGGGTGGTCGTTGCCAGATTCGAATAAAAAGTGCTCTGCCCCAAAACATAGTCAGGCGTCTTGTCGACCAACTGATTGGATGAATTCAAATTAAATACCAGAACGCGATTATGGCTACTGTCCGCTACAAATAAGCGGTGGCCAACTGAATCCATAGCAACCCCTGCAGGACTTAGAAGTCCATACAGATCAGATTCCAAATTCCCGTCCCCGCTCGTATAATCCGGAGTCACTCCATCATCGTTCGTATACTGGCCGATGAGATCGATCGCATTGGCGCCATTAGTGAATGCGCTGACGGCATTTTGCACATAACATAAACAGATTAATCCGAAAATGCCTGATACCACATATGCGGCACATGCCGATTTGAATCCATTGAAATGCATTTTGCATATATTATACATCAAAAAGAATAGGGCGACCTCCTGATTGTGGAGGTCGCCCATGGCATGTTCTTCTGAGGCGCCCGAGGGCGCCTGTGTTCACTTTTTCTTGTCCTTCTTCTGCCCCGCTCCTTTCCCCTGGTGCCGCTTGGAACCATGCGGACGATCGGCCGGAGGCACGAAGCTTCCTGGCCTGCGTGGATGATGGGATTCGACAACAAATGACGGAACGTTCTGGGTCATAGTTTTGGCGTGTTAGCGGTGGTGTATGGTGAACATCTCCTCCTCTCCGTCCCAGAATGGGATTGGATGAGGTCTCCTGGATATATATCCTATTCTCCTCAAATCGATTTCGCAAGGCGAATATCGGGAAAACAGTGCAAAACTAAAACACGGGCGGCGGCAGATTCAATGACGCAAATGCCCTTCGTACCAATTCGAGCGCGCCTTCCTTGCTTTTTGCGACCATGAGGAATCCAGAATTATGACAAAAGATAGCATCAGGAACTCCGCTTGCCGCTGCCATTTCCCCATCGCGCAGTCCTCGCCATCGTTCTGGAAATTTTATATGTGAATCATATGACTGGCCGCTCACCGTAACCACCTTGGTTGACCAATTCCCTCGCAGATCAGGAAACGTGAACGTGAGAGGCTGAATATACTCCGGTTCCTTGAATTCCGAAAAGCTTGTCGGGATATATGCGTTCGATACGATGGCCCGCTTGTCTCTGGCCTTGTCATATGCAGCCCGCGTCTTCCGTGCAATCTTTTCCTTTTGTCTCGATTTTATTATGAAAATGCGCAGCGCATCCTTTGCGATCGGAAGCAGACGCATGAATTCCTGATCAAACTGCTTGAGGCGTGCCGCATCTTTTCCCTCTTTTGATCCTGCACTGTCTCCATCATCTGCCTTCACCACATCGCATGCGGCATGTATATACGACTCGAACAAGAACGGATACACATCAGGAAATACAGGCTCATAAAGATACGTTCCCGTATCCATGGCATCGATTCCCTGTACCATATGCCGATCCATCCAGTCGAATGCGAACGACGATCCCGCGATCTTCTTTCCAAAAGCCTGCCAGACGAGGCCGAATGACGCATACATGATGCCGTTTTGCCGAGTGCCAGCACCGTTTTGCTGATGGTGGTCGAACAAACCCTTCTTTGGATCATGCTTCCCGCCTATGTCGACAATATAATCAGCTACGTCCTCAAACATCTCTGGCTTCAAGGTACGAATGATCTTGATCCGCTTGTCGGGATTCTTTTCCCTGAGGCCATAACCTTCTGATTCCAGCATGTATACGAGGGTCGCAACGGCAAAGAGGTCGTCAGGATGAAAATTCGCCGCATGCGTGACGATGAGTTTCCCCTGCCTTTGATTTGCAGAGGCGCCTTTTGCAGAACCCTGCCTCGCGAGCGACCTTGTCTTATGCGGTTTCTTCATATGCTACAGGTTGTTGGCAGCTATCTGTTCTGTGGATACGACTTCGTCGAGACGCCTAGCGTCTTTGCTGCCTGGCGCGACATCTGGCGCACCGGTTGTATCGACGACCTTGGCCTCTCCCTTGAATATCTTCACGAGAACAAACAGGATGCTGAGCACGAGCGGACCTAGCACGACGCCTTCAGGTCCGAAGAACTGAATTCCACCCAATACTGAAAACAAGATAAGCAAGGGGTGAATATTGATTCCTTTTTCCAAAATAATTGGACCGAGAAAATTATCGATAAGACCGACCAAGACGACTGCCCAAACTATCTGTCCGGTTATTGCCCATGCCGGAGCGCCTGTCGCAATCAAAAAGATCGCGGCAGGTATCCAGACGATGGCCGTGCCCACGCCAGGTATGAGAGCGCATACGGCAGCGACCGTTCCCCACAAGACGGCATTTGGCACGCCGAATATCGCGAATCCTATTCCGCTCAATATTCCCTGAATGAGAGCGATAACGAGTGATCCCGCAACAACTGATCGGACCGCCGTTTTGACCGATTTGATGAACATGTCATCCCGGCGTTTGCTCCATGGAGTAAGAGCCAGGACATGGCCTCGCAGCTTGTCGCCGTCGCGAAGGAAATAAAACAGCGCAACGAATGCCAGCGCAAGCTTGAATACGAAATCAACCGTACCCGAGAATATGCCACCGAGCTTTGAGACCACCCACGAAGAAAACCCCGTGAGGTACGACCTGGTATCGATTCTAAAATCAGGCAGGATTCTCTGGGCCTTAGTCTCGACCCACCCCGTGACGGTGTCCGATCGGAGCGTTTCAGACGAGCTTACGGAGCTATAGAGCGACTGAGCCTGATCGACAATCGTATTCGTGACCAATACAAGCGGCACGATGATGACAACGACAAGAAGGAGTACGGTCAATATTGCCGCTATGCCATCGCGCCTTACGTACTTTTTGATCCATCCGAAGACTGGGCTGAGGAGGATTGCGAGTATTATGGACAAAGCCAGTACTCCGAAAAACGGCATGAATACGAATATGGCAAGCAAAGCAACGATCACGAACAGGATCGTCGAGAATATGAGCTGATGCTTTTCATTGCCCGAAGGATAATTCGAGGCTCCCGAATCGGGGCCAGCATGTTGTGTCTGGTTCATGGGTACAGTATAGCAGGACTGCGGCCCGCAAGCACGCCTATTGGGCGACTGTGGAATTGACAGTAAAGACTCCGCTCGCCCCTTCAAGGGCCTTTGGCGTGAAATAGATTCCTCGGCCAGTCGCCGTTATCTTGAGATAGTAGCTTGCCTTCAGCTGATCTCGCGTCTTGCCGCCGCTTTTCTCGACGAATTTCTGAATCATCGCATCAGTAATCCTGAATGTGGCAGAATTGACATTCTTGTCTATGCCGTCAGCAACAGTCTTTAGATGGCTGTCTACGAGCTTGTTGCCAAGCTCGACCTTGAATTCATTGACGGGCAGATTTCTCCATTCCCATCGAACTGTCATGTCTGGACTTGAGCTCGAATATACATACCCCGCAGCAGGTGCAAGGACCTTGAAATACGGATCAGAGCTCTGTTTTATTTCGACTGTTCCGGCAGAAGTAGCTGATGCAAGAATCTGGGCAGGGACGGCCTGAGCGGCACACAATCCAATGCATGGAGCCTTGTCATAGATAGTGACGCTGACATTGTATTTCCCCGGCTGAAGATTCTGCATGATATCGCCGATCATTGCCTGCATAGGGACCGTGAATCCGAAAACCCCAGACGCAGGAAGATTTGGAGTCGAGAGCATGACCGCACCTCCGCTAAGGCGTATGACAGCATGTGCTCCAGCAGGAACATGTGTCGCTGCAACCTTGACCTGAACGGCAGATCCTATCTTCCAGCTCTCATCACCGGCAGGTGAGATGATCCTCAACGAAACCGGGCTCGTCGATGAGGAAGTTCCTGTCGAAGTTCCGCCGGAATTTTGCGACCCTACAGTAATCGCACCACTGTCGTCATATGCAAGTGCGGTCCATATGGTAGGACTTCCGCTTGTCTCTGATGCATTTCGAAGGTATGCACGAATCTTGTATGTGCCATACGGGATGTCATTTGGAATCATGACAGAGCCATTCACTTCAGCAATCGCAGATGAAGGAGTCACTCCACCCAAAGAATACCCACCTGATACGGGATCATAATACGTGCCATTTCCAGACACCGCCGCTCCCGCTAGAGGAACCAGGTAATAAGAAACCGTATAGACCTTGTCTGATGGAATGCTGACGCGCATAGACAACGCCGTGCCTGTCGCGATCGTGCCGGTATTCGGAGAAACGATCTCGATCACAGGCTCGTTCCTGCGCAACGGATTGTCTCTGTTGCTGTAGATAATGAAGGAATTGCTGAATGCCTGGCGGCATCGGACATCAGCAAGCGATGTGCAAGAAGGCGTCACCTTTACCTTATAATCCGCGCTTCTCTCAAGGCCAGACGCGATCATAAACGTCGTCTCGAATTTGGGAGTCTCGCTTGTCACATACACCGTGCCAAATCGCTGAATTACAGAATCGCCCTTGGTCAGATCGACCGTGTAAGACATGCCTGACGCACTGCGCGTAGGATTCGCAACCGGATTGTTGATCGCCACACGGATCTGGCTGCCAGCCACGTAATTGTCGGCACGATTTCCTGCAGGAGAGCTAACGGTAATCGACTTGGCTGCACCCGACGACGCACCTCCTCCCAATCCGCAGCTGACGTCTCGAATCTTCTCTCGGGTCATAGGACCCACGTATCCTTTAGGATTCGCCGGGATATTGTATTCGGCCTGGAATGCGGACACCGCATCGCGAGTGGCAGGACCGAACTGTCCGTTCGGAGTCGCCTTTAGATACCCTTTTGCCGATAGGAAATTCTGCAGCAGTGTCACTGCCCCACCCGTATTCGCATCTGTCATGGTACGTCCTGTGCGCGAATATGATTTTTCATATCTCATATTGACTGCAAGATTGACACAAGACGCTGTTGCCTGTGTAGGAAGACTGACGGTCTGCTGTGCAGAAGCAGCGACGGTTGCTGGCGTAGAAGTCGAAGACGTTGATGTTGTTGTCGATTGTGCGACAGTGGCAGCGACGGCAGGCGCTGCTGCGACGGATGCCGGCACAAGTGCTTTGGTTATCTTGAACGAATCGATTACTGCGCCCGTCTTGGCGTCAATGAACTTGCCCCTGAGCTCGGTCGCATTCAATACGAATTCCCCTGCGCCAAAATGCGGATTGGAGCCCCCGTATCGTGTTGCGAAATACCCCTTCTCGGAATCGCTGTTATTTTGATTTGAGATTTCCTTTCCTCCCGTTCCAATTGTGTTAAAAATCGTCCCCTGGGTAACGTCATATGTCGATGGATCCTGGCTACCAATCCAGCCAGCCTGAGGGGCCTGATTAGGCATCATGCGCTTTAGCGGATATGTTCTCTCATAGCTGTGCACATGTCCTGCCAATACGAGATTCACGCCCTTTTCAATGAGCATGTTCGCGAAATCTGCGCCGATTTCACAATCCTTCGCTCCCGTAGTCACACAGACCTTGTGGATACCAACGATAACCCATGGTATGTTCTGTGCCTTTGCTTCAGCGATGCGTGCCTCGACATATGCATACCCCGCGCCCTTAATCTCATTTGCCGTACCCTTGTTCCTGATCGTATAGTCATATCTTCGCCCGTTCTTGAAATCCAGATCCGGCGAAGCCATGATGAATCGAGCTACGGGATTCACTTTTGGGTAATCGAAATAATACTGCTCGGCATACACTCCGCTTGGCGTCGGCGCATCAGGGAAAAGCTGGCTGAACGGCAAGCACTGCTTAATATTGTCGATATCCCCATCGCTGGCATCGCTTTCATGATTTCCTGCGAGCAGGATGAAAGGCACTCGGGCATCCGAGCTCCCTGCAGCAGGCTGCAATCCGGATTTTACAAAATCACACCATCCCGTATCCGATCGCTGCTTGTAGCTCAAGTCGCCCAATCCGAGATTGAAACTCGGCTTCAGCACCTTGATGAGACCCAACACTGATGTGGTATTCGTCGTCGCAGCATAATCCCCCGCGGCCGTGAATGAGAATCCTCCAGGAAGAGTCTCAGTCGCTGCGATGGCAGGAGCGGATGAAGCGAACCATGCGAATCCGAATACGATGGCCATTGATAAGCAGATGAGTTTGGATTTCATAAATAATGTGTGTGGTTTTTGATAATAAAACGTATTGGTACAGTATATCACGCTGTGGATTGTCGGTTTACCGTGATGTGATTTTCTGTTTTTACATGCATTATAAAAATGAATAACGGCCGCTCCCCGTAGGGAGCGGCCGTTCGCGATTTCGAGATTATTTTATCTTCCTTTTTGCCTTGGCGATCTTTTTTGACGCCTTTGGCACGTTCGGAATCTCAACCGTCACCCAAACATCATCCGCTTTGCATGCATATATGCCGCGCGCATATTCGGCCTTGGTCTTAGAGTCATGACTGACATCCTTGGACTTCCTTGTCATTATCTTATTGCATTTTGGGCAGTTCATTTTCTTGATCATTAATTCATGTGTCTTATTACTATCATGACGTACCTGTAATGCAAGCATTACAGGTACGTCATGAAATTATTAGACCCATATAAATAACGCTTAGCATAATATGAAATGTAAGATCAGAGGATGCCAAAATGAGACACGGTACAAAAAAACCACCAAACCCTATTGCCACATGCACCATGCACGTATATACCGACATGGATATGCTGAGTCAAAAAAAGAGCGAGGCGAACATGCATGTGAAAAGATACCGCATGAAGTCGACACTTTCCTGAGAAGAAAATCTGATTCCATGACTGACCGAGAAATCGCAGATGCGTTGGCAAAGATGGGTTATGCCGGAATAGAGAGATATAATGTCGGGTACCGTAGAAGGAAACTCGGAAAACGGAAGTACTCACGAGGCGAGACAAAGAAGCACAAAGCCTGGATCAGGTCGCAAGCGCTGAAACGCTATGGTGCGAACTGTGAATTGTGTACCTACAATCAGGTGGTCGACGCCCATCATGTTCAAGCCAAAAAAGACGGAGGCTTACATGATATCGAAAATTTGATGGTCATTTGTCCGAATTGTCATGCACTCATTACTCGGAGAAAGATGGCAGTGCCCACACGGGCAGACATACCCAGGGTAAGAAGAGAAATAATAAAGATAGTGAAGTCCTTTTATTCGCTCTTTTAGATTATCCCTTATGCTGAGGAGCGTTGATCATGCCGCATTTTTTCCACTTATAGACTTGTCCTGTCTCTGAATTAATCGCACCGCATGGGCACGGATCATTTCTCCCTACCTTTTCCTCACCTGCCAAACGGCTGATTACGGGACGTGCGGCTCCATCGCGTCCATTGCCGCCTGCTGCGCCGCCCTGTGCTGCAGCCGAAATCGCATTGGCAAATCCGCCATTTGTTCCAGCTACGGGCCCCGCATGTCCCAGATTGAGATCGCGCGCCAAATCCTCTGACGTATCCCTTGCAGCGATGACCGGACCTGCGGATTCGACTTTCATCTGAGATCCGACGTCGAGCGTGATCGATGACAGTACCTGGACGGCCTGCGCCTGAATTGCGAATTCCATTTCCTTGTACAACTGATGGCCAGACTTCTTGTATTCGACAAGTGGATCACGCTGTCCATATGCGCGCAAGTTCACGCTGCCACGGAGATGGTCCATGGTCTCCAGATGCTCGATCCAGAACGTATCGATTGACTGGAGCATGACGGTTCTGAATATCTTGAGAAAAGCCTTGTCGTCACCCGCAAGCGTGTCGATCTCATGTCGCTTCGCATCGAGCTTTTCATCGTGAGTCAAAGGATGCTGATCGGCTTGTGATTCTGGAGTGGCCTCCTCGTCTGCTGGCAATTCCTTTGAGAATTCCTTAAGCCGCGCAAAAGCAACTTCCAAATTCTGCTCATTGCCAGGCTCGGTACCAAGCAGGATCGCCCTCCTGTCCTCATAGACCCTTTTTCTCTGCTGATTGAGGACATTGTCGAACTCAAAGACATGCTTTCGAGAATCGAAATACCATCCCTCGATCTTGGTCTGCGCGGTTTCGAGCGAGCGTCCGACCATGCCGCTTTCAATCGGCATATCGTCAGGAATCTTCATGCGAGTCATGAGATTTTTTACAAAATCATTTCCCGAGAAATTGCGCATCAGGTAATCTTCCAAGGACACGTAGAACTGCGTTTCTCCGGGATCGCCCTGTCGTCCAGAACGCCCTCGGAGCTGATTGTCGATGCGACGAGCCTCATGACGCTCGGTTCCCAATACGAATAATCCACCAAGGTCGCGAATTTCCTGCGCCTGTTCCGGAGTAGAAGGCACTCCTCCCAATTTTATGTCGACGCCTCGTCCTGCCATGTTGGTGGCGATAGTAACCGCGCCTTTCTTTCCTGCCTGAGCAATCGTCTCTCCTTCTCGCTCAGCGAATTCTGGCTTTGCATTGAGGAGCGCATACGGAACGCCAGCACGCTTCAGCAATGCGCCGAGCTCCTGGCTTTTTTCGATAGAAACAGTACCGACGAGGACAGGCTGGCCTTTTTGATGCAATTCCTTGATGCGCGCTACCGCAGCACTGAACTTGCCTGCCTCTGTTTTGAAAATAAGATCCTTTTTGTCGATTCGAGCAACGGGTCGATGCGTCGGCACAGATATGACATCGAGGTCATATACCTTTACGAATTCTTCGGAGCTGGTCTGTCCAGTACCAGTCATGCCGGCAAGCTTCGGATACAGCCTGAAGTAATTCTGGAACGTGATCGAGGCCTGAGTCCTGCTTTCCTCTCGAACTCGAACGCCTTCCTTTGCCTCAATGGCCTGATGAAGACCTTCGGACCATCGATGTCCCGCCTTGATGCGGCCTGTTGCAGGGTCGACGATCATGACCTCGCCTTCCTTGACGATATAGTCGACCTCGGCCTTATAGACAGCCTTTGCCCGAATGGCATTCTCCAGATGGTGGACGTATTTGACGCCCCCCTCCGAATACATGTTTTTCATGCCAAGGGCGGCCTCTGCGGCATCGATGCCCGCATCGGTGATGGCTATGCTGCGGAATTTTTCATTGGTCGTATAATGCTCGCCTTCCGTGAGACCGGCCGCGATCTTGGCAAACTTTGCATATATCTCGCCTGAATCCGCAACAGCTGCAGATATGATAAGAGGGGTTCGTGCCTCATCGATCAGGATGGAGTCAACCTCATCGACGATGGCAAAATGAAAATCTCTCTGGCGCAGGCTTCGGGGATCCCGCTCGAGATTGTCGCGAAGATAATCAAAGCCGAATTCGCTATTCGTTCCATACGTGACGTCGGCGGCATATGCTTCACGCCTTGAAACCGGACGCAAGAATTCATACTGAACCTTGAATGCGCCTGTCTCGCCTTCCTTCTTGTCGGCCTCGGCGATTGCCTGATCCTTTGTCTCGCCGACAGCAGGAGCGATATGGGACGGATCATATACGAATGATTCCTCGGAATTGACCACGGCTACCGAAATTCCGAGCATCGAATAAATCTGACCCATCCATACGGCATCTCGTCTGGAAAGATAATCGTTTACGGTAACTACATGTACGCCCCTCCCTATCAAGGCATTGAGATATACCGGGAGCGTCGCCATCTGCGTCTTGCCTTCGCCGGTCTTCATTTCTGCAATCATGCCATCATGGAGCACCATGCCTCCGATCAGCTGAACGTCATAATGACGCTGGTTGAGGGCTCGCTTTGCTGCTTCTCGAACGAGCGCAAAGGCTTCCGGAAGAAACGGATCGAGAATCTTCTTTATTTCAGATTTCGTAAATGCGGCATTCGTGCCGCCAGTCGGCATTTCCGCCTGGTCAGTCGCTGATCCGGCAGCATCATATTCGGATCGCTCGGCTTTCTTTGCGGAGACTTCTGCCGCCTTTGACTGGATCCTGGCTCGCAAGTCATGGCTTTTCGCAAGCAGGCCAGCATTGTCCAGGCTCGCAATATCAGCCTCCAAGGCATTTACAGCCTCAACGTTCTTTCGGTAGGACTTCACGCGTCGTTCAGAGGCGCTCGGGAATAGGGTCTTGATTATGCTCATATATATGTATATATCGGTCGTTTGGACATATACTCTAGCATTTTTGCAGGGAAATAAAAAGCAAAGAAAAACCCCGTGCATCTTGACGATGTTCGGGGGTTTTCCTTAAGTGAGAATCTGCTTGCGCAGATCGTTTTTGGACAGGGCCGAGATTATCGAGCCTTTGTAGACTTTGCCTTCTTTGCAGTTGTCTTCTTCTTTGCAACTTTCTTCTTTGCAACTTTCTTTTTTGCTGCCATAGTATTTTTTATCAAAAGATCTTTTAATTTTTGTTCTTTACGATCGCTGACGATGCGTTCGCAAGTACATAAGTAATTATCATGCAAGTGCGCGCACCGAACAATGATTGCGCAGATAAAATTGTGGATAACTACTGCAGCTTTGTATTAAGCGGTATTTCGACGCTTATATACTTAACATGTTAACTATCGTGCCTGAAGATCCTCTATCGCCTTGTCAATTTGGCTTTCAAGCGACGGATCCACCGCGCGCAATGCTTTCATTTCGCGTATCGCGCTCGCCTTGTCTCCGGACTTCACATAGACATTGATGAGTACAGAGCGGAGTTCTACGCTTGCCGGATTCGCAGTGATCTCCTTCTGAAGCAATGTGATCAATCGCGCCTGCTGGCTGCTGCTTAGATATGCATTGAGCACCGCAGGATCAGTAAGGTATTTGATTCGAGATTCTGTTGTCGTCGCCGTTGCCTCAGCCTCGCTCGCCTTGCCTACCAGAACAAGAGATGCCACATAGAACCTTCGAGCCTCTTCATTGCGCGGCTCAAGCGTATATGACTTCAATGCCGTATTGTACGCTTCGGCTTTCTTGCCAAGCTGCATCTCGATGATGAACTGCATCGCCAGGAAGGACTGTTTCTTCGGTGACAGTGCAACTGCTTGTTGGACAGCCTCATATGCCTTGTCGTTCAGCCCTGAACGGGTAAGAAGCGTGACATAGAAATAATATGGACGCGGATCTTTTGGCGTGCGCGCGAATTGCTCGCTGAATGCGCGATCGACATATTGGAATGCGGCGGACTTCGCCTCGTTTGTAGCATTGGAAGCCAATACCTCGGCAGCCTTTTCAGCAAGCTGTTCGAGAGGTTCTGAATTCGACATGACGCGCATCTCATATGCCTGCTTGACCTTTGCGAATTTTGCCTCGGCAGCCTGCGTGACTGCCTTGCCCTTGGCATCGAGAATTTGTGGACGAAGCCCATCGAGAAGAGTCTGGTTCGCGGACCATGGCCTCATATTGACCTGATAGCAAACCCAGAACATGACGATCGTTGCGACGACCGCGACTCCGGCGACCATGCTCGGCTGCAATCCAGGATACTGCGTCGTTCGCTTTTGCGAATGCTGGTGCGACTGCGAATGATGTCCGTCATGCGCGCCGCCGTGCGCGCTCTTTGAAGCAAGAGCAGCTTTTTCTTCCATATCATGGAGGTACGATGCATGGATAAAGGCAAGCGTCGAGAAAAAGAGTATATAGCTCGACAAGTTGTCGAATATGAATGCATTATGACCGAGATATGCGACGAATCCTCCGATCAGAATCGCCTTCAGGCTGAACGACATCCGCTGCTCGGAAATTCGAAGCACCATGTATATCGCGAAACCGAACAAGGACAAGTATGCCAACAGACCGAGAATGCCGGCAGAAACCATCCAGTCCATGAATACGTTATGGCTTCGATCGAACCACTGTTCCTGCGCATACATGGCCGGATTGTATTTCTCCGCAAAGACATAATGGAAGTTGTCCAATCCCCATCCGAGAACAGGTCGCTCCTTCACTCCTTCCCATGCCATGCCCCAAAGCAGGTGTCTTGATTTTCCCTGATTTTCAAGCACGGCCTTGAAGTCCAGCGTCATCAGTTCCGCAAATCGGTTGAGCATATCGTTGCCCCGAATCAGAGGACTTTCCTTGAACAGGCCCAGAAAAACAACGAATGCAACGGACAATGAGACCAACACTATGCCGATCTTTCTCAATCCCCTGTTCTGACGCTCGAAGATGGCGATGAGAAGCGCTGTGACGAGAATACCGAGAACGAGACCAACGAATGAGCCTCGCGTTCCAGTATTGAAGAGGACAATCAGGTTGAAGATCGCGACCAATGCGTAAAAGCCGACTGAAACATATGCCCCCTGCGCGGCCAATACCTTGGCGCTTCGATGTCCTATCTTTTTCAAGACGAAGAACAGAGCAATGAATATATGGATCAGCGAATATACGCCCAGATAGCTGGAGTTGCCGAGATTTCCAAAGATACGATACCCGACCTGATTCGGATCAGAATAGAATGATATGAAAGCATCCGCCCCTATCACGACGCTCATGACGAGAGTGGCGTTGAAGAACCATGTCCACCAGCCGCTCTTATGCTTCATGACCGATCCTGCGACTACAAGATATGCAAAAAGATGAAGGAAGAGTACAAACCCCTCCATTCGCTCAAAGTTACTCCAGAATGCCTTCAGAGGATCGACTGCGGACACGGTCGCCAATCCCAGGATGATCAAGAAGATGCCAGCACTGGCCATAATCGGGCTAAGACGCGGGCGATATTCTCGGTCAATGGCTGCCAATACTATATATAAGAGCGTCGCAATCTCTACTATTATCCTGAAATAGAATGCTTTGCCCGTGATAAATGGAAAAAACAGGTTATTGATAAGGATAAACGGGCTGATTACCGCAAGCATTATGACGAACGGCAATACGTTTTTTAGGGTATTTGATAGGTCTTTCATGCGGGGTAGTATAACATCTCAAAAACAGGATGTCTCTTTGAGAGAACGCAAACCACAAGCCGACGTCTGTTTTTTTCCGCAACCCAATTACGTCCTGAATGAATCCTGATTATCCAAGAACCATTGATATGCGCCTTTTATCCCTTCTTCAAGACTGATTGTCGGAGCCCAGCCAAGCGCGCGCAGTCTGCCCGAATCCATAAGCTTGCGAGGCATGCCATCAGGTTTGGTCGTGTCATGCAGAATCTCGCCTTCGAATCCAACCACTTTTTTCACAAGGATAGCGAGATCCTTGATGGAGATCTCCTCCTGGCTACCGATATTGATATGTGCTTCGTCCTCGTATGTTTCCATCAGCAACAGACAGGCGGAAGCAAGGTCGTCGACATGCAAAAATTCTCGAAGCGGCGACCCTGTCCCCCAGATCGTCACGTCCTTTGCGCTAGCAACCTTCGCATCATGAAATCGTCGGATAAGCGCAGGAAGCACATGCGATCTTTCGAGATTGAAATAATCATGCGGACCATAGAGATTGGTCGGCATTGCTGCTATGAAATCGCATCCGTATTGACGTCGATAGCTTTCGCAGAGCTTGATCCCTGCAATCTTGGCGATTGCATACGGCTCATTCGTCGGTTCAAGTGGACCCGTCAGCAGGTACTCCTCCTTGATCGGCTGATCAGCGGCGCGCGGATAGATGCACGACGATCCGAGGAAGAGCAATTTTTTTACGCCATGAACGCGCGCAGCCTCGATGACATTGGCCTCAATCATCATGTTTTCATACAAGAACTCCCCTCTATATATGTTATTCGCTTGTACTCCTCCGACCTTTGCTGCTGCCAGGAAGACATATTCCGGCTTTTCCGTCTCGAAAAAGGCATTGACTGCTGCCTGGTTGCGTAGGTCCAGCTCATTTGATGTACGGAATATCAAGTTGGCAAAGCCCGCCTTCTCAAGTGCACGCCCGATCGCTGATCCAACCATGCCCCGATGCCCTGCAACATATATTTTTGAGTCTTTTTGCATGGGTGTTTTATGTATACAAATAAAAAGGCGTGACCCAATCCAATACGAATTACAAGACCGAATTCTCGTCTTCTTCGAACTGATCGGTATGAATTCCTTTTGCGACGATTCTCATGTCGCTCTTGACCATCTCAGCGACCAGCATGTCCAAATCATACTTGGGCTTCCAGCCAAATGTATTCTGTGCCTTTGTGGCATCGCCGAGCAGCAAGTCAACCTCTGCCGGGCGGAAATACTTCTCACTGATGCGCAAGACGACGCGACCAACCTCAACGGTAGGATGCTCAGAGTGAACCACCGTACCAACCTCGTCGATTCCTTCGCCAGAAAATTCAATCTTGATACCAGCACAGGCAAATGCCTTTTGCGCAAACTCGCGGACAGTGGTAGTGCGCCCGGTAGCGATGACATAATCATCGGCCTTCTCATGCTGCATCATCATCCACATCGCTTCGACATAGTCCTTGGCATGGCCCCAGTCTCTTTGCGAATCGAGATTGCCGAGATAGAGCACTTCTTCCTTGCCATGAGCAATCATCGCGACTGATCGCGTGATCTTGCGCGTCACGAAGGTCTCGCCTCGACGTGGGCTTTCATGATTGAAGAGGATCCCATTGCAGGCAAACATGCCGTACGACTCTCGATAATTTATCGTAATCCAATATCCAAACACCTTTGCGCACCCGTATGGAGAGCGAGGGTAAAAAGGCGTTTTTTCCGTCTGGGGAGTCTCCTGAACCTTGCCAAACATCTCTGATGACGATGCCTGATAGAATTTGACATGAGTCATATCGAGAATCCGCAACGCCTCAAGGATGCGCAATGTGCCCAGGGCGTCTATGTCGCCAGTATAGTCAGCCTTTTCGAAACTGACCTTCACGTGTGACATGGCAGCGAGATTGTAGATTTCATCAGGCTTTACTTTTGAGATTATATGAACGATGTTCAAAGGGTCCGAAAGATCTCCGTAATGTAAGTGCAGGTTGTCTTTGTATACGGGATGGCTATACAGATGATCGACTCGATCTGTGGCAAGGATTGAATTGCGACGCTTGATGCCATGAACTTCATAGCCTTTTTCCAGGAGCAATTCTGCCAAATAGCTTCCATCCTGTCCTGTAATGCCTGTTATCAGAGCTTTTTTCATATGGGAAATGGGGTGTTCTTTCGTATAAATCGACGCGGTGTACAATGCCTTACTTCTTCTTTCCTATCAATAGATAGGTTCCAGAAAAATCCATGGTGCGACTTTCTTCCTGAGAAAGAATCTTTTTGAGGACCGGTTCGTAGATGTCTCCTAATAATCGGTTGAGAAATATGTCATCGAGTCTGATGGGGTGCCCAGCGCGTTTTTCCTCCTTGTGCAGCATCTCCTCATCAGTCAGATCCTGTGCGAAAACGAAATAACCGCCTGTCTTCAATACCCTGTGCATTTCCATAAGTCCCTTCTCTGCATCCAAAACATGATCGAGAACGTTATTGCAGACAACAAGATCAAAATATCCGTCTGGGAAATCGATCTGCTCACACATACCTTTGAGCGCTTTGACTTTGCCCTTTTTGGACATGACTGAGATCCATGTAAGCCTGAACTTGCTGTATACGTCCATGAGCGGATCTGTGCAGACGATTTCCTTGATACGCTTCAGCTTTGAGATTAGGCGAATATTCGTATACGGACCAGCACCGACTTCGAGAGCGCGATTGATTTCGCTCGGAAGCGCCTTGTAACCATCAAAACGATCCATCCACCAGAAATTCCAGTCGTCGCCACAGTACCAATCCCTGAACGTGATGAGTTTTAGCAAAAAAGAAGGGTTCTTTAAGGCGCGAGCGAACTTTACGCATATCTTTGGAATCGAATTGCGTCGATTATTGACTACCCATGTATTTTCTTCATACACCTGGGCATCCTTCCACTCTGTCTCAGTCGTCTTTATAATGGAAACTGATTTATTTGAATCGTCATTCATATCCTGAATATACTATCATATAGCCGTCAAATATAATATAATCCCATTTGAGGACACAGCCAAGCCTTTGGCTTCTATCAATAGGCGGCCACAAAACAGAAATAACACCCTTTCATGAGAAAGCGCTTACAAGAATTATTTGCAAGAGAGGGCATAAAAAAATACGCCTCTAATTTCACATGGCTTTTAATTGCCCGCATTTTCATCGCGGCGATTTCATTCGTAACAGCTTCGATAGTGATCAGAAATCTCGGTCCTATCGAATACGGAACCCTCACCTTCTCTCTCAGTATCGCTGCGATTCTTAGCTTTCTATCCGATATCGGTTTGGAAAAGATAGTCTCCCGAGAATTAATCCTTCACAAGGATCAATCGGGTAAGGTTCTCGGAACGGCGATCATCCTCAGATTCATCGGATCCATCGTCGCATTTCTCGCTTCATCCGCCGTCGCTGTCCTCTATGTCAAAGATCCAACGATCAAGATGTACGTAATATTCGCAAACCTCTCCCTTATCCTTCTGCCCTATTCGATAATCAATACGTTCTTTCAGGCGCGATCTAAATCGAAATTTCCATCGATAGTGAGTATGGCGATCATCGTCATCATTTCGATTGCAAAAATCTGGATGATCAGATTGAACGCACCTCTTGAATTCTTCATTTTCATCTCTATCTGCGAGCCGATACTGTATGCACTCGGACATCTTTATATATATAAAAGATACAGCGAAGAGGCGTCGATGACAACGTGGAAATTCGAATGGAAGCTTGCCAAAGTCCTGCTCAGAGAAAGCTGGCCCCTTATGTTCGCGTCCGCTTTTAGCATCATCTTCATAAGGATAGATCAGATAATCATCCAGGCCTTGCTCGGGCCACGAAATGTCGGACTATACGATGCGGGAGTGCGAATAGCAGAAGGCTGGTATTTTTTGCCAGGGATCCTGACAACAGCGCTCTTCCCAGCGGTCATCAACTCGATGAAACAAGGCAAAGAAGTATTTGAGCGACGCATCGTGCACATGTACAGGTTGATGTACGGGGTCTCTCTTTTGATAATAATACCCATCGTCATCCTGGCTCCATGGATAGTGCAAATCCTATACGGACCCGAATACGTTCAAACGATAAAAATCGTACAAATCTATTCTTGGGCAGGGCTCTTCATATCGGTAGGAATAGTAATACACCAGCACCTCATCGCAGTAGGAAAATCGAAATACCTCCTGATTACCACATGCGTAGGAGCCACCGCAAACATTATTCTGAATCTCTTCCTTATTCCGCGCACAGGAATCGCAGGCGCGGCGTATGCCACGCTCATTTCTTATACACTCGTTCCGCTCTCTCTGCTCATACCAAAAAACACTCGCAGCGAGGCCCTATTCGTGCTAAAGTCTATCGTAAAATATGGCCCCAAACAGTAAAGCGACAACCGAACAGACCGACGAGAAACCTGACCGTGCAGTCATGACTGCCGCCTCTGACAAGTTTTTCCCCTCTCTCCTCAATCTCATCGGATCAATTCGGAAATTTCATCCTGCGCTTCCGATCTTCGTATACGATCTCGGGCTTTCTCGAATATTTCGAATGGAAATAGCATCGATGCCCGATGTGACCGTCTGCGAAATTCCGCATGAAACAAGCTTCTGGCGTGCATGCTATACATGGAAAGCATCCATCTTCATGAATCCCAAGGCGAAACTCTGCATATATCTCGATGCAGGAAACCAGCTATTGCGCCCGCTCGATGATATATTTGCAACCATCGATGACAAGGGATATGTCGTGGTTGAGCAGCAGTCTCCGATATCAGACATACTTCCGACTGATTATGTGACGAAATTCAATGTGCCAAAAGCCATACTGGATCAGAATGCCATCACTGCAGGAATATTCGGATTCAAGGTATCACATAAGCCGATACAAAGTGTCATACAGAAACTGCACGAAGCATCACTTGCCGGACTATGCTTGGGGTTTTCAAAGCTCGATTCATGGAAGAACAAAGGCGTAAATAAGACAGAATTCGTGCGTGACTGCAAGATCTTCAGACACGATACGACATTATTCAGCATGTTCTTACGCATGGATATCCCCGATCTTCAGGTTGGCAAATTTGAATTGTATGGCGGATCCCATTCGAAAGATTATCCCGGACAGTATCTGTGGAACATGCGCATGAATTATGACAAACTCGATCATGTCGCATTCGCTCATTCTCTCGCAAATTCCAAGATGGCGACCCGGATAAATCGAATGATCATTGGCTTGTTCTTTGCCCTAAAGAAAACACGCCTGCGTTTAAAGCGCATGTTCTCCCTCATTCCCGGAGATCTCTATTCGAAAGCATTCGGTCGCGAGTTGGCATTCATGGATTCATTCCATGATTATCCCGCCCATTCGAATGTCCGTTATTATCACTACAAAAAGGCCTATGTGGTCAACGGGTTCATGCGAAAAAATGCGAGAAGACAAGCAAGATTCCTCGATGCAGGCGCCGGGACGGGTCCATATAGTCACATCGCAAGCGATTTCTATGGAAACGTATATCTTTTCGAGTACGACGCCAGCGAGCTTGCCCGAGCAGAGAAAAACCTTGCTCAATTTGATCACAAGAACATAGCGATGAAGCAGGTTGACCTGCGTGAAATCCCGCTTGGCGACGAATCAGTGGATGTCGCCGTATGCTCGGAAGTATTAGAACATGTTCCAGGCGAAGAAAAAGCAGCGGCAGAACTGTATCGCATAATGAAGCCGGGCGGAAAGCTCTTGCTTTCCATGCCAAATAACCAGAGTGTTTTTTACAAGAGGGCCAAATCGCATCTCAAGGACTTGTTGGCTAAGCCGATTGACTCCCTGCCATATCCGGACTGGGAGCGCGTTCGGCATGTGAGCTTCAGCTCACATGCGATAGAAAAGATCGCAATGACGGCAGGATTCACCATCTCAAAGCGAATAGGCGTAAACATACTGCCGCTTCCCACAAAACTCCGAGAAACCCTAGAGAGCCGATTACCATGGGCGTTCCGACTCTTTGTCGCATTCGATCGACTTCTGTCACATGTCATTCCCCGATTTGGCTCGTTTTATTTCGTAGAGTTGGAGAAGCCTTTTAATAAAAAATCATGAAAAAACAATCAAAACCAGAGCAGTTCGTGCGAGCAATTCTCCGGAAAATTCGCATCATCACTTACAAGACCATCGACGCGTTCACGCCCTATATCACCCATAGGAAGTACCTCGGATACGATTTGTATTATTCGAGAGGCACTGGCCTGATCGATCGACTTCGATTCATGTCCCCAAACCGCATTTATGAAAGCGACCTGTGCCGCAAAATCTGCGATGCGCTCAAGGAAGCAAAGAAGACGAATCCTGTCTTTGTGGACATCGGTGCAAATGTCGGCCTGATCAGCCTATTTGTCTTGAAGAATGCACCGGGCGTACATATATATGCATTCGAACCGGGATCGCATCAGCGCTCGCAATTAGAGACTACGGTATCGGCGAATAAAATCGGAGACAGGCTCAATGTCTTCCCATATGCCCTATCAAATCAATCTGGCATAGGCGAATTTCATACAAGCATCGATGACAAGCACGTGGGAGGCGACGGCCTTCTCGATACGGGCAGGTCTCATGGGGCCAAGAAGCAGATCGTCGAATTGCTAACATTGGATGAGTTCTCTGCTCGTCACAAGCTATGCATCGACGTCATCAAAATCGATATCGAAGGCGCTGAATTATGGGCCCTTGATGGAGCTGAGAAAACAATCGCAGCCAATCGACCCGTCGTCTTCTTTGAAATGTCCCCTCTCAACCTCAAGGCATATCCATACAAGGCAGATGACATAATTGACTTTTTCCTAAGCAGAAAATACCGAATCACGGCTCTTAATGGAGAGGAATGCACTAAGGAAAACTTTGCCATGCTGGCAGCCAGAGACGATATGTTCATCGCTCTTCCTTAGCCCAATATCCATACAATAAACCATATGCCAGACATCACCTTTACAAGCTCGCTCTATCGAACGGAAAAGCATATTGCCACGTGGGCAAAGCGCCTCATCAGATTTTCAAAGGACGCAGAAAGACTCGGCTTCACCTTTCAGATAAACGCAGTGGCCAACGATCCGTCGCCTGTCGAGCTTGCGACCTTGAATGAGCTCAAGAAATCCACTTGGTTCAACCTCGTGGAAGTGCCTCGGGAGACTATCTATGCTTCATGGAATCGCGGCACGAGCATGGCCCAGTCGACTGCATGCGGTTTTTGGAACGTAGACGATGATCGAAGTGCGGATGCAGCCCTTGATGGCATTCGAATGATTCGCGAAAATCTGGCACAGGGCAAGGATAAGACGATCGTATATTTCCCTTTCACATTCAAGCGCTATGTGCGAATATGCGGTTTCCCTGTCTTGGCAAAAATAAGACATATTGACTTGCCGCCTTTCGATCGAAACGAATTCATGCGATCGATGAATACAGGTCCCTTTTTCATCTTTTCAAAAAAGACATTTGACCAGATCGGGCACTTCGATGATACGTTCAAAATTGCCGGGGATTTCGAATGGTGTGCTCGGGCAGCAGAAAAAGGCGTTGAATTCGCACTGTCAAAAAAGAACGGGGGCGTATTCACAAGCGATGGCACGACCCTGAGCGGCAAGATTACGCCAAACACAATGCGAGAGAATATGCGCGTATTTGAGAAATATGGCGCGTTCGACCGTCTCGAAGATGAAAAGAAAAAGTTGGCAGCAACAGAGCAGAAATACACATGAAAAAGATAGTCTTGTCACCGGTAAAAAATGAAGCATGGATCATCCGTGATTTTCTAAAGAATCTCGCTTGGGCTGATATGGTCATTTTGGCGGATCAGAATTCTACAGATGATACGTGCCGGATCGCGAGTGAATTTCCCAATGTGCGCATTATTCGCAATGACGAGGAAGGCCATTCGAACAAAGTCAGATGGCTGCTCATTGATGAGATGCGCAGCGAGATGCAGAGACTTTTTCCCAATGAAATGGTGCTCGCATTCTGCCTTGATGCCGATGAAATCATTTCTGCCGGTGCGCTCAAGAATACGATCGAAACGGTCTTGAATTCCGAATGCAAGGATCGGCCTTTGCATTTTTCATATCCATGGATCCAGCTATGCGAATCCGCAGACCGACACAGGACAGATGGGGTATGGAAACACAATATCAGGAATATCGCATTCACCGACTCACTGTCATTTTCGGAGCGCCTTGAATACCCTAAAGAACTGGTCATAAATGACCATACTGAGCGAATTCCTCAGCGAGAGAAAAGCCTTCCTGTAATTCACATCGATCACCCCGTATTGCATCTACATTTCTTGGCAAAAAAAAGATCTGAAATAAAGCAAGCTTGGTATATGTGCCAGGAAATAATCGCAGGCAGTCGTTCTGCGAAAAGAATCAATCTCGCCTATTCACCTTCGATAGCACAAGGAACGGTTCGCACTGCCATGGCGCGGAAAGATTGGTTTGAAGGAGTCGCCTTACCCCCGATATCGACATTCGAATCAACTGATGAAATCAGATTGGGCGAGATCTATGGCATGTTTAATCGGCATGGAATCGAGAAATTTGAATCTCTAAATATTTGGCACTTGGCCGAATTACGTCGAGAATTCGAAGATCGAACGGGTCGCAGGCCTTCGCCTGATACCTATCCGCGAATGTTTATTGCGCTATATGCTCTTTGCCCTTTATGGATCAAGACGATCGCCAAAAAGATAATCAGTCTTTTTATCTGATGCTTTCCTCGATGAATTCCTGAAAAGCCCTTATGTTCGAATCAATATGGAATCTGTTCATTGCCACGACGCGTGCAGCTTCCCCCATCTTTGTCAATTCACCCGATGCTTTCTTTTCGGCAAATTCAAGCATGAATCGTGCATAAGCCTCCACGTCATTGCGATCCGCGACCCGGGAGAATGAATTGTCGAGATATTCCAGATGCGCATTCCATATATGCGACTTGTGAGAAATGATCGGCTTTCCAGAAAGCATTGACTCAACGATATTGAGACCGAATGATTCTCCGTCCAGCCTGAAATGTGCCAGTGCGTCAATTGCCCCATGAAATGCCCAGACATCATTGTCATCGGCACTCGGATCTATAAAGTGCACATTCCTTATGTTCTCATCCGCTACTATTTTCTTGAGACTCCCCGGTGCGGACATAATTACATAATGAACATCGTCTCTTTTTTTCAGCACCTCCCGAAAAGCCCTTATCCCTATGGGATCGAATATGCCCTCATCGCTTCTCCCTATTCTTCCAAACACCATCTGATCATCTGAGATGCCGAGTCGTGCCCTCAGCGCGCGGCCAAGGACAGGTGCATTCGCGGGCGGATTCTCCGAAGGAACGGGAAAGACACGTGCCTTGTCTCCAGGAACGATGGGTGCCAGCCTGTCTACAACTTCTTGCGAGATCCCCAAATGATATCGGATATTGCGCTGCACATTGGGCTGACCGAAAATGTTAAGCAAGATGATCGGTATGCTCCGTATGACGCTAAATGGGTAATCTGCATGGCCTGATGCTGGCGTAACGAGAAGATCTATGCCGAGACCCTTGATAACGCTCGCTACGTCGGGATTCATGCCTTCGGCAAAATACGGAGGATGACCCCTGACATGATCATATTCGAACGGAATAGGAATAACGTGTCCCGAGAGAATATAGTCAAGCCTGTCTTGATATTGCTTTTTCGATGAATCAAACGAGGGGTGCATATAATACACTTCGTATTTTTCTTTATCGATGTGCTTGGCCAGAATCTGTATGAATTTTTCAGTTCCTGCAAAGCCCAGGCTGTTTATGTGATAAAAGAGGATTCGTTTCTTTGCATGGATCTTTTTTCGGTCAAAGAGCGCCGCAATGCGCAGATACGCGACAACATACGCTTCTCGAGCCGCCCAATACAGACGTCCCCTACCTTTGATCCTCTTATTCAGCTCAGAGATCGATAGCATGATACGTCTATTTCGTATATTTCGCCGAATACTTCGCAAGCCTGTCGGCATTATCCTTATACCACTTGATCGTCTTGTCTATGCCCGATTCAAAATCCTGCTCAGCGACAAAACCCAAATTGCGAATCTTCGAACCATCCAAGTACTGGTCCGGAATCTCGATGAAATTCTCAGGTTTCCCGATTACTTCGGGTTTGATATCGTTCATTTTGCCACAGATCAAAGAAATGACATCACTCACGCTCCTGATGTTCTTGCATGAAGCCAGATCCTGCGTCTCATTTCCATCGTATGAAGCAAAGTTGAATGCCGGCCAGCCATATGCCAACGGACCTCCTTTTGGCATATTTGAACAGTCAGGTCCGTAATAATCCGCTATTTTTTCTCCAAGAAGAAGATACGCCTTCACCACGTCTTCAACGTATATGTACTCGCGAAGCACTTTCTCATTTCCCATATTGATAACGGGAGCCTTGCCTTCGAGTAGCCTCATGATCGTACGAGGGATAAGTCGGGTAAAATTGAAATCCCCCGGCCCATATATGTTGCACGATCGAGAAATCATGACTGGCAACTTGAATTGAAATGCGTATGTCTGCGCAAGCATGTCCGTACATACCTTTGACGCGCTATATACATCTAGTCCGCGCAGCGAGTAATGCTCCTTGTATGGAAGAGGCTCCGACTCTCCTGTCGCATGATCGCCATATGACTTATCCGTCGATGCCACGATGACCCTTGGCACATTGCTCACCCTTGCCGCCTCAAGAATATTCAGGGTTGGAATTATGTTGTTTTCCGCCGTAGAGTACGGAGAATTTGCGGCATTACTCACGATGGCCGTTGCTGCCAAATGAAAAATCGTGTCGATTTGATGTCGGTCAATAACCCTCTTCACCTCGTCATAATCGAGCAGGCTAAGCTGCTCTATGTCAGGCTTTGCAAAGACGGCGCCTTTTTCATGAAGCAACGTGAGCGTATCAAGTGGTCGCATATGTCGCATCGTGGCGACAACTACCGCTTCTTTGGATAGCAAAGCCTTTATGAGATGCGCGGCCGCGAATCCGTCGCCTCCAGTCACCAACACCCTCTTTCCGAACCAAAAGTCCTTTGTTTGTGTCATATGCGTATGGTATATTATGCAACCAACTGTAGCATCTTTTGTCTAAAAAAACACCTTGCGCAGCCAAGGGCATGTCCAAAAAAGGCATTCATGCTACTATGTAAGCCATACTATCGACTACTTCATGACAACCCTAAAAAACCTCGTCTTCAGGGCACTCAGGTCATTGCTGAAATCAGCCGGCATTGATTCCGTATTCAGATACGCCTCAAAACGCACATCAAATCCTGATTCGGTGGCAGTACGCTCAAAATTCGGATTTTGGTACATAGGCAACATATTCGATACTGCGGATTCAGCATACGGAATCCTCCAAAATGGCTGCGTGGAAGAATCTGAGGGCAAGGCTTTCACATCCCTCCTTCATGCGCTGATGGAGACAAAAAAAGATGCGACTGTATACGATCTTGGAGCTCATACAGGCTATTATAGCCTTCTTGCCGCAAGCGAGATACGCAAAAATGACTCAGAGCCGCGCATAGTCGCTTTCGAACCAATGCCAGCGTATGCCGAGACAATTCGCAAATCAGTTGCGTTGAACCGACTAGAGAGCGCAATACGCGTAGTAGAGATCGGAATCAGCGACAAACGCGCTGATCAGACATTCTATCTAGCTGGTTCAGGAAGCACGCTTGATCAAAAAGTCGCTCAAGAAGCTTCTTCTACGATAACAATAAAGACCGACCGCCTGGATGACATTATCGCAACGCAGCACTTGCCCATTCCTTCGATACTCAAAATCGATATCGAAGGACATGAAATGGAAGCCATCGACGGAATGAAAGGACTGCTCAATGCCCAAAAGCCAGTTTTGTTCCTGGAGATAATTAAAAAAAGCGGCAAGTTTGAAAACCAGAGGTTCTTTGCGACATTCGAACGCGTGATTTCAATGGGATATCGCGCCTATATGACAGAGACTTCTGGGAGCATATTGCGCCTTCGGGAGATTGGCGACTTGAAACAGGAAAAGTTCCCGAATGTCGACATGTATACATTTATCCCGTCCGACAATCCCGAATTTGCATCCCGGGCCAATGTCATACTGCAAACACTGTGAGTGTGTATAGACGAATTTTAAAATACTAATCGCATGCGACAATTCCTGAAACATCATCTCCCTAAGAACATCGGATCTAAATTGCTCATGATCGAGCGACTGGCGAAACTGCTCGTGCGGCCTAAGGTGCTGCGCGACCTCTCTACATACAAGAGTTCTGAAAAAAAGACCGGCAAGAAGGCTCGATTCTCAACAAATACCAGGGACATGTTCCCTATCACCGGGGAAAATACCAAATACACAAGCTTTGATCGACATTACGTATACCATACGTCATGGGCAGCCCGCGTCGTATCAGAGCTCGCATCCGACGCCAGAAAGGCAGACATCGACAACTGGAGGCATACGGACATCTCATCAAGCCTGTATTTCGGCGGAATCGTATCGGCGTTTGTCCCCGTAGACTTCTACGATTATCGACCAGCCGATCTGAGACTTGACGGACTGACAACGCATGCGGGCAACCTCATGCACCTTCCGTTTGAAGACAAGAGCGTTCATTCCATCTCATGCCTCCATACGATTGAGCATATCGGCCTTGGACGATACGGCGACCCGATCGATCCAGACGGCGACATAAAGGCGCTAACCGAACTGAAGCGTGTCGTGAAAATCGGAGGATCATTGCTCATCGTCGTTCCGGTCGGTAGGCAGCGGATTGAATTCAATGCCCATCGTATTTACAATCCTTCATCCGTGAAGGATCTTATATGTGATTCGTCTGAATTCGAGCTCAAAGAATACGCATACGTGCCGGAAACAGACAAAGAGGGCGGAATTGCCAGGAATGCCGACATATCAAAAGGGTCATCAGACAGATATGCATGCGGATGTTTTTGGTTTGTAAGGATACGATAAGCTTCACGACACAATGCTAAACATTCTCACCAGACCGCCCAGAGTCTTTTTTCCTGGGGCGGCGACATATTATCTGAAATCTGTGACAAAGAAAATCCTCGGAAAGAAACGAGGGCCAGATGCCGTTTTGGAAAGCCTGAAGAGAGGCCTAACCGAACTCGGAGTGCCTTTTGTCATAAATGCAAAGCTAGAGAGAGGCCAGACGGTCAACGTCATCAGCAATATCGAGGCTCTCAAATATGCCATCAAGAACAAAGAATCGTCTGGCGTGTGCAAGCTTATCGCAGGTCCAAACCTGGTCATATTGCCAAATGAGCACAACAGCCTGATCGCTTCCCCGCATATTGATGTCATCCTTACTGTTTCGCCATGGGTTACTGATTTATACGGAAAGATAATTCCGACGATTATTCCAAAAATGCGTGTATGGCCTGCCGGTGTCAAGATTCCACAACGTGCCTCTGAGTTCGCCAATAAGCCCATCGATGGCAAAACCGCAGATGACAACGAGATACAGTGCCTCGTATTCAAAAAAAGCGTGCCTGAGAATTTGTATGAACGCGTAATCCTCACGCTTACCAAGAAAAATATCAAATATCAGGTCTTCGAATACGGAAAATTCGGCCAGAAGGGATATTTTGACGCTCTCGAGGCGAATGGGCGACATTTCATGATCTACCTGCAGGAATCAGAAAGCCAGGGCATTGCCCTTCAGGAGGCATGGATCCGTGACGTCCCAACCCTAGTCTGGAACAAGGGGTCATACACGAGCTCGACTGGCATTACGGTGACGGGCAACGTAGCGGCACCATTCCTCTCCGACGAAGCAGGCATGCTCTTTAAAGATGCCGATGACTTTGAAACCGCGCTTGATGCGTTCATGCACATGATGTCAGGCGGCAAATATCACCCCCGCGAATACTGCTTGCGGGAACTGACGGACAAGATTTCAGCCGAAATCTATGTGCAGGCAATTGGTCTTAGATAACCAATACGAGGGAGGCATGCCAGGGAGAGACAAGGGCAAATAATGCCAAAGTGTTATACTATACCCCTATGTTTTATATTGGGATCAAAGGAGGCCTAGGAAACCAGATGTTTCAATACGCATTCGGCTATGCGGCCAAACTGAAATCAGGCCTTTCTGCCGCATTGGACACAAGCGCATACGAGCGACAGTCGCCCAAAGACACGCCCCGTACGTTCACTTTGCAGCATTACAATATCAGCCTCCCTATCGCGTCACAAAAGGAAACCAGAAAATTCCATACTCCCATGCGACGCCTTATTCGCGGATTGATATACAAGATCTTCCCTGCAAAGAATCACGTGTTCGATGCAAAAGAATTCAATGTCAGAAACGGTGAACTTAAAACCGGATATTGGCAATGTGCTCGATATTTCGAAGACTATGCAGATGACATCCGAAAGGAATTCACGCTCAGGGACGGATTTGGCAACGAAGCCATGGAGGCAATCGGTGAGATAGAATCCTTAAAATCCCTGGGAATCGTAACCGTCCTCGTCCATGTCCGTCGTGGCGACTATGTGACAAATCCATACGCCGCCGCAGTCCACGGCACGGCAACAGCGGAATATTTCGAGACTGGAATAAGCCTCATTCAAAACAGACTCATCCTGTCCGATACCGCAAAAAAGACGGTCTTGACCGAGAGCGCGACAACGAGGATTCATGTTTGCTTCGCAACCGAAGACATTGCCTGGACCCGAGAACACCTCACGAACAGGCTGCCAGCAGGCATTACCTCCACCTTCATCTCTCGACCCGGAATCAGGGATTATGAGGAACTGTTGATAATGTCCGCATGTGATCATTTCGTCATATCCAATTCCAGTTTCAGCTGGTGGTCTGCATGGCTGGGATCAAATCCAAACAAGATCGTCGTCGCTCCCAAGCGCTGGAAGGTCAATCCGAAAGAGAGAACGGACGATGTCACTCCCCCGAATTGGTTGCGCATATGACATCGGATACAATTTGAATACCCTAAGCCATGACCACATAACACTCACGATCATGAACCAAACAATATCAGCGATAATACCGACTCGGAAAGGCAATGCGACGATTGCTCGCGCCGTAAGAAGCATCCTTGCACAGACAAAGCAACCTGTCGAAATCCTCATCATATCTGACCATCTACTCGACAAGGCAGACGACAAAGCACATGCCGACCGACTGACCGAAGTGCTTCGATCCTCCTTTGCCGCTGACATGGACTCAAAGAAAATACGGATCATCGACGGAAAGGCAATGGGTCCCGGAATAGCCAGGAACCTGGGTGCGCGCGCCGCTGCCGGGGACCTTATAGCATTTCTTGATGATGACGATATCTGGGCAGACGAGACAAAGCTTGAAAAACAAGCCGAGTATCTCGACATGCATTCGAATATCGATATTGTCGGGACCGAGATTACCTATTTCATACGAGAAGAAACGGACAATGGAAAGACCGTTCGATTTCAGACTATCACCCAGCCCACCAACCCAGCCGATGTGCGCAACCAGATGCTCCTCAAGAACCCCCTCATGACATCATCCGTCCTGATGCGCAAGAAAGCCTTGCTGGATGCTGGAGGATTCAAGCATATGTATTTGGCAGAGGACTATGAGCTATGGCTCAGGATCAATAGGCACAAAAATCGAATCGCCAATGTGCCAGGAACATATATCGAATATACCGTTCGGTCTGGAAGTGCTTCTCAAAAAAGACATGTCAGGATCGCCTGGAATGTATTTTTTCTCGTTGTAAAGAATTTCATATTCTATCCGAATAGATTCGGAATCGTTAAGACAAAATGGCCGATATTCAAGAGGCTGATACGAAGACTTCTATCCAAGTAATTTCGAAAGGGTATCGACATCGACTTCCGCCGGCTTTGATTTTTGTTCAGCGTCAGCCATGGAGCCCTTTGCGACATGTGATCGGGTCTCATGGGTACCTCCCTGATGTTCCCGCGCATGCGGAGCGCGATGATGTTTTTCCTCTGATTTTACGGGATGCGCATGGGTTGCATGGGATGAAGCAGATGAAATGTGAGGCGAACTGACCTGTCGATCTTGACCATGCTGGTGCTGTCGTTCGGGATGAACAGACGCATGCCGCGAATGCTGCTGCGCAGGTTGATGTTGATGTTGATGCGGAACTGGATGCGACGGCCGTGCAACGGGTTTTTCTGTCATCGCAGATTCAGGTTTTGCCACCTGAGTCTCAGATGTTGCTGCTGCCCCTTGCGCCTGCTCGCCTAGAATTCCAAGCAATGCATTCTTGAGAGCGAGGATATTCTGAGGCTTTGCCTCCTTTTCGGCGTTCTTTGCGCGCAAGTCTTCTTCCTTCTTGTCTTTCAGATAATTCAAATTGATGGCGTCACGCAGCGACTTCTCCCGGTCGACAGGCCTCTCGGATGATTGAGGCTGAAGATTTGTAGACAAATTCTCACGCTCATCCTGACCGCGATCCTCAACGCTATCTTGACTGTCGCCAGTCAACAATGCCTCGAATGCCTTGGCGAATGGTTTTTCGGTTTTTATGGCAGGGGCATCGCGTCGCTCGCCTCTGTCTCTTGGGGGCTGATTTGGAGGAACTCCATCCCTTTGTACTCGCGGAGGGGCATTTCTAAATCCGTCTCTGCTTTCACGACCATCGCGACCGTCACGCATATCGCGTCCATCCCGTGAAGGCTCTCGCGAGACATCACGCGGACGTGACGACTGTCCGCCATTCATTCCACCGCCCATTCCTGAGCCCTGGCCCTGATCTGGACGCCTTGGTCTGTCAGAACCCGCAGGACCCGCAGAAGAACGCTCTGGGCCACGATCAGGGGCGCGAAAAGGCCTTTGGCCACCCATCTGACCCCCATTGCCCGAACCCCCATTTGAGCTTCCAGACGGTCCGCCATAGCCGCTTTGGCTGGCGCCATGACCTCCTGAATCACCTCCGCCTGCAGCATTGGGACCAGGTGGAATCTTGTCCAAATGCCATTGCCTGATGACATCCTCGACATCAGCTCGCGGCCTAGCGAACTGAGCCCGTGAAGAGTCTATGATTTCCTTTACGTACGTGGTTGGCTGCTTTGCAATCGGCGTCATGCCCATGGCAGAAAAAGGCGGCGACGTCACGCCATCGATCATCAGCTTCAGATAGAGCTGATATTGCTGCAAATTCACGAGATCTTCAGCGGTGAATTGCGGCACGAATTCCTTTTCGAAGACTGCTGCATCATATGCGCCAACGCGGTATACGGCCATCGTTCCGACGTTTCCGAATACGGCCGCACGAACCTCTTCTGTCATCTGTTCGATATATTGATGAGCAATGACGAGTGCCAGCTTGTATTTGCGGGCCTCGGACAATATGTCGGCGAATGACTCATTAGCAAAAGACTGGAACTCATCCACGTACAGATAGAATTCCGGAGCCTTCTTGAGATCGCTTTCCGACATGTCCGCGCGGGACATCGCCGCAAGATAGATCTTGGTAATGATCATTGCTCCGAGCAAGTTCGCATTCGCCTCTCCTACTCTTCCTTTCGAGAGGTTGATGATGAGAATCTTCTTATTATCCATGATCTCGCGGATATCGAAAGAAGACTTTGGCTGACCGATGATGTTTCGTACAAGCGGATTGGCAACGAATTGACCGACCTTGTTCTGGATCGCTGGCGCCGCCTCCGCTGCGAATTTGTCGGTATATTTTGCATACTCATCAACCCAAAATGATCGCACTGACGGGTCAGTGATATTGTTCACGACCGTGTTTCGGAATTCCTTGTCCACGAGCATTCGGTTTACTCCCATCAGCGTCGAATCGGGGTACTCGAGAAGCGCGAGCATGATGTTCGAAAGGATGTACTCCATTCGCGCAGAGAAGGCGTCCACCCAGATTCGCTTGAATGCGGACATGAGACCGTTTACGACGAGATGTCGCTTTTCCGCCCCTACGTCTTCGAGCACGTTGAACGAGACCGGATGATCAAGGTCGAACGGAGCGAAGTATATGACATCCTTGATGCGATGCTCGGGCACGTATTCCAAAAGCAGATCTGCCGTCTTGCCGTGTGGATCGATAAAGGCAAGCCCTTCCCCATTCTGGATATCCTGAATCGCGAGGTTTTCAAGCAAGGTCGACTTACCCATACCCGTCTTGCCGATGACATACATGTGCTTCGATCTGTCTTTTTTCTTGATGCCAAAACGCACCCTCTTGTTGCGGGCATCCGTCTCTGCGAAATATGTTACTCGTTCAAGGTCTTCGTTCATGAATGTGCTGAAAGCTATGCATGAAGTATATCAGACAAACGCATCCATTGTCTGCACCCTTTCTCAAGTGATATAATTCGCTCGTACAAGGGCTTTTTACAAAATACCACATCTCAAAATCTCAATGAAAAAAATAGCAATCATAATAGCGATGCTGATCGTGATAGTGATCATCATAGAGCAGAGCATTGTCAGGCAATCGTCATCGAGCCGAGACGGGGCCGTCGTCATGAAAGGAATAGATTTCGAAGCGAAGACGCTGACAGGCAAGACGACAATTACAGGGCTCGACGGAAAACAGGTCACATTCCCCAACCCCCTCAATCTTCCGATCATAGACGATGAGAATGACTGTCCTATCTGCCTTGATAGCGGTGTCTCATCTGCTGCGCCCGTTGATCAGTTTGGGCCAAAAAGGACCGAAACAGACGCGCGAAAGAAACTGGGCGATGCGGGAGTAAAGGTAAACAAGCCTTCGCCCGCAACGCAGCTCAAGGACATGCCTGACAAGGCTCTCGATGCGATGATTGCAGTCAAGGCCAAATCCGGTGCAGAAATAATGGTGACAGGCGGAACAGAACCAGGACATGCAACCCATGGCTGCGGGCTCCCCATATTTGATCTTAGAAAAAATCCAACCCTAGACGCATATCTTCGAAAAGGCAAAGCGGTCGGCATGACGAAGTTTGGAAATACGAAATATGATCTGGGAGAAGTAATTCCCGGATATACCCTCGAATGTACCGAGGAATTGAACAAGCCAGGAAGTGCCGGATCTGGATGGGCCAGCCATTGGCACTGCCGATTGATTGCGAAATCTTGCCAGGCTCCAGCAAAACCCGCTCCAACCGGAAAAATCAAGGCTCCGATCAAAAGCCTTGCCCCGACGAATCTGACAGAACAAGTAAACAAGGGCCTATAGGAAAAACGAAGACGTAACAAAGCCCGCGGAGAAATCCGCGGGCTTTTCGTTTCGCCTTGTACCGGGCGATGCGGTGACTGGCCTCACTTCGGCCCGATCTGTGGCTGGCGATCAGACGTCTCCGATCCCGTCACAACCGGCGGCTCAGCCGGCCCCTCCGACCCGCCGACTCGATCGGCAGGAAAGGAGAATAGCCGTGGCTCGCCCGTCTCCGGGTCGCGCATGACGAAGACGTCAACGCGCTTGCCCACGGGATTCGTCCAGGCATAAAACGGCACCCCGTCCCGGGTCGTCCCATGTGGAACGAAATCAAGTGTCTGCCCTTCGGCAAGCGGCATGCTTGCCGCGGGCGCGATCCCGGATGGGATCTGTATGATTTGCGTCTGTGGGCCTTTGGGTTCCCACAAAAAGTTGGTAACCAGAGGTACAAGTGCCAGGACAAAAATGCCCAGGATTATAATCCAGCACCTCGGAGGGATCGCCCCCAATGGTGTAGATGCGGACGTTTCTGCTTTCATATTTTTCCTTTCTTCTTTCTTTTTTGTTTTTCTGCAAAGGAATCAAGCTGCGATCTAAGGGAAACGGCCCTAAAATCACGTGCTTGTCCGTACATATTATACAGTTATAGTAATATATTGTCAATATATTACGGGTGGTAATGTGCACCACACTATCGCCTATCCGAATCTAACCCTCATACGTACATGTGTCATATCCGAGGCCTTAATTAGGCGCTGAAATGGGCAATGCCCCGCCTGCTGTATACGTATTCGAAGCATCCCAGAGCATCCATCCCGTAAGGCCTACGTCATACGTGGCCTTGATCTGGGCACGAACAAGGTCGGCCGTATATGTCGCTCCGAGGTTGAAATCCTGAAGCCATGGTCTAAGCTTTAGCGGATTGAGGCCGACGGCCTTCATCTTCTTTATCCCGCCTGACATCGTATAGTTGATCACGTCATATGGATGAGCGGCAGGATTCGCAAATCCCATGAAATTCTTCGGATAATGCGAGGGGTATACCATGGGGCCGATGAAATCGACATAGGGAGCGACTTTTTCGAGAATCTGCCCTATTCCCAAATCGTCATTGTTGGTCGTGACAAAACCGAAGAGGTCTGCCGAGATGACCGGACGCGGTGCCTTGTCCCAATCAACGGTGATCTTTTTTCCATCAAGAGAAGAGTCGACAAGTCTCGCAGCCGCAGGATCAATGTCGAGTCCATATTCGCGTGCAAGATCGTCAAATGCCGGATCGGAGGCTGTCGTATATCTTGGCAATGCCGAAGACGGGACCTTTGCTGTCGGTGCAGCCGTCGAAGTGGGACTCTCTCCTGGAGATGCAGGCTGAGGAGGAACGAATTTCGAAACGCCCACGGCCTTCCCTCCTCGCAATTCCTTGTCTATGTATTCAAAAAATCCGCGCAATGCCTCCGATCTCTCTCGGTCGCCACTTACGGGAAAAGCGATGTCTTCCATATTGCCATCCGAAGGATAGCGTATGTAATCAAAATTTATCTCATCGAAGCCAAGCTCATGCGATGCGCGGGCGATCTGCACATTGTAATTCCATGCATCCTTCGATCCGGCGTCGATCCATGTGATACCCTTATGGTCTTTCCATACCGCTCCCGTGCTTTTTGTTTTCACAGCCCATTCCGGATGCTTCTTTACCATGCAAGGATCCTGGAATACTGCGACGCGTCCTATGACATAGATATTCTTTTCATGCAAGGACTGTATGAAATCTCCGGCGTCCTTGATCCTATTCTCAATGCAACCTTCTGCGATAACGGCGGCCGCAGCTCCGCTTGTCGGACCAGTTGCCTGGCCAGCGCCCACACCTGCCCCAGCTGCCGCTCCTGACAATGGCTGGAATGAGACCATCCCGGTATAATCCTTGATATCGATGACGACCGCATTGAGCTCTGTCTTGTCGATCAGGTCAATTATCTTATTCCTAATGCTTGGCGTTCCGGCAACCCAGCTTGAAATATAAACCGCCTTGACTGATTTTGGCACGGTTACATGTGTCTTCTGCACTACGGGCAAAGCCACGGCCTCTTCTTCGGCCTGATTTTTATTTCCCAAAAAAGAACCCGATACCGAACTGCTCGCCGAAGATTCTTCCTTTGCCGACGGAACGACATCGCGCGGAACGCATACAATGATGACGAGTATGGCGACAAGCGACAAAGCGACCCATATCGGCACGAAACCGGCGGTCTTTTCTTTTTTTGTTTCGCGCATGCGCACGTGCTGCATATTGCAGACATTGTATCACATGAGCGAAACAACGGCGCATCGATATCGCTATTTTTCAATCCGAGGAACCAGCACTACGAACTCGCCGCGCTTTTTGTTCTGATCAGTATTGATGCGCGCGATATGATCAAGAGGAAGAAGGCTTTCGACTTCTTCGAACATCTTGGTTAATTCACGGGCGATCGTGACAGGACGCATTGTGCCTGATGCCTCCATATGATCATGGAGCGACTGGAGTGCCTTTTCTATCCTATGCGTTGATTCATAGAAAATAAAAGCGCGCGGAGATATGGCGATCTCCTTGAACAATGTTTCCCTCCCCTTCTTGTGAGGCAAAAAACCGATGAATACGAATTCGTCGATAGGCATGCCCGCAATCGATACCGCAGCGGTGAGAGCCGACGGGCCTGGTACGGCCGCAATATGTGCGGATCCCAACGCCTCTCGAACCCTGGCGACGAGCACCGAGCTCGGATCAGATATGCCTGGCGTGCCGCTATCCGTCGCATACGCTATGTTTTTGCCCTCATTCAAAAGCTCTATGATGCGGTCGATCTTGGAATCCGCGCTCTGAGCATGATAGCTCTCGGTCTTGGCATTTATTTCATAATGAGAAAGGATCTTGCGCGTATTTCGCGTATCCTCGCAAAAGACGATATCAGCCTCACGGAATATGCGAAGGGCGCGATATGTGATGTCTTCCATGTTTCCGATCGGAGTTGCGACTATGTATAGCGTTCCTGGATTCATAATAAGGGAGATTGCGTATGTTATGCGTATAAAGGATAAGACGGCGAGGCCATATCGGGCAGATCAATCAAATCAATCATAGTCAGCCTCGACGCTCTGGAAAGAATCCTTCGCAATGACAATGTGATCGAGAATGCGGATGCCTATGATCTTGCCCGCCGAGATAAGCTGCTTCGTAATAGCGATGTCCGCATCGCTTGGAGTGGCAATGCCGGATGGATGGTTATGAGCGAGTATGACCGCAGCCGCTCCGTATTCCAAAGCCGGACGGAACACTTCGCGAGGATGCACGATATTGGAATTGAGAGTACCTATCGATATGGTTTCATCATGGATGACCCGATTATGCGTATCGAGATATATGCCTTTCAGCTGTTCCTTGGGCAATGAATGCATGTCCTTTGCATATTCATATACGTCCTGAGCGGTCCGTATGACGGAAAGGCCGAACTCGTTTTTCTTGTAGAGGCGCCTGCCAATCTCGCTGCAGGCTATGATCTGGCATGCCTTGCCAACGGGTATCTGCAATTCCTCAGCCATCTTGATTGGATCATGCTGCGACACGAGAGCGCTATGGCCATATTCCCTGACTACCCGCTTTGAGATCGAGGTCACGTCTTCTGACTTTGTGCCCGTCGTAAGCACGACAGAGATGAGTTCTTGAAGCGTAAGCGATGCGGGACCGCTTTCAGTCATCTTTTCACGCGGACGATCCGCATTCGGAAGGTCGCGGAGCTTCAGCGAATATGCCCGCATCGACGGAATGCCGCCAGCAGAGATATCAATCGATGTGCCGGCGCCAGAGTGCGTGCCTGAATATGACAGTCCCGTATCCGGCTCGAAATGAATGTCCGAATCGAGCAGCGAATACTCCTGTCTTGCTGATTTCACAGCAACGGAACCGGTCTGTTTTTTGATCTTTTTCCTTGGTGAAGACGTGTTCATTTGGCAATTATATCATAGGGGGTTTCTTGCAATTGCCGGAGATCTCAGCGATACCTATAGCGCAATATCGGTAAAGACCGTCGGATTCTGCATGTCGAGCATGATGCGTGCCGGAATATCGGACAGTTCCGTATCGGGATTCAATGCCTTGGCCAATGCATCACGCTTGTTCTCCCCTCGTATATGGAATAATGGATAATGTATTTTTTTCATAAAAGACAATGTCGTAGTCACTCGGAATTGGAACTCTTCGTTTGGAGCGCGATGTGCTTCATCGATCTCGACGACTGCCGTATCGCGGTCGCTCAAGAATCTTTGTTCAAATTCGACGCCATCGTATATTCCTGGAATGACGCCAGCGACATGGCCATCGGCACCCATTCCGAATAAGGCGATAATCGTGCCCGTCTTCTCGAAATCCCCCATCCAGTCACGAATATGCTTCTCGAACCGATCGGCATGGATAGATGCGCCTTCGCTCGCGCCATATTCCTCATATGCGATTTCACCACCTACGACCGAGGTGTTTATGCAGTATGCATCAACCGACATTAAATCCTGATAAAATTCCGTTGTCTGCAAGACATCGAAGTTGTTTTCCCCCATATCATCCGTAAAGCGCTCATCCGTTACCGTAACGGTCACTTCGGGCGTGAGGTATTCGGGATTGATAAAAGACAAGACATCGCGTGATGAACCCCCTCCGAGCATGAGGAGAATCGGCTTGTCGATATGGGCAGAAAGCAGGTCGTTTATGTATTTGCCCGCTTCGGCAGCAGGGTTTGAAGAGGTTTCTATAAGGGGTTTATTAGACATAGGGGTATTATAGCCATAAATGAAGATATTGAAACCGGGCCACATGACAACCGTTTGGCATTCTTTTCTTTGGTGCGAGTAGTAGGATTCGGTCCTTACAGGACCAGTACCCCAATTGGGTATTTTATCTCGCTCGCAATGCTCGCTCATAAACTACCTCAATCGGGCTTCGAATCCTACACGCTGCTACGCAGCTTACTCGCACAATATGAAAAACGCCCCGGAAGGGCGTTTTTCATATTGTGCGAGTAGTAGGATTCGAACCTACGACCCCATCAGTATCAGTGATGTGCTCTACCAACTGAGCTATACTCGCATGTACGGACCACTTTATCAAAGAAAACCCATGAAAACAAGGCTTCCCGACTCCAGCCAGGCATGAAAAAGGCGCCCCAGAAGGGCGCTTTTTTCCTAATATGACCTCAGCCTATGACCTATCGGATGTCTCCGAAAGCAACAGTCTTGAATGATACCGGGCCACCTTCGTCAGAAACGACAGTTATTTTGTCGCTTGGAGCGAAGTCAGAAGTATCGATCTTGCCGAGCAATGCAGCAATAGTCGGAGTCTCGATGAATACAGGTCGGATGGCATAGTACAAAACAAGCTGGCGCGTGCTGATCTCAGTATTGACGGCAGCTACGACTACCGCAGAAGGCCTCCATGCTGCCAATGCATAATAGAGTTCGTCATCGGCAACGGCTGCAAAGATCGCCTTTGCGCCCTCAGCCTTGGCATGAGCTGCGATTTCCTTTGCCTTTGCAAAGGCAGGAGTATCGACTTCCGGAGAAAATCCATAATGCGTAAGCTCGTCGATCTTGCCTTCCGTATATTTCATAACGTCGCTCATGAGCGTAGTCGCCTCTACCGGGTATTCGCCATATGCGGTCTCTCCTGACATCGAAACGGCACCGCTTCCTTCGAGAATCGCATTCGCGACATCCAATACCTCGGCTCGAGTCGGTCGAGGATTCTTGATCATGCTGTCGAGTACCTGTGTCGCGACCACTGATGACTTGCCGGCCTTGAATGCCATCTCCACCATCTTTTTCTGCATGTATGGCATTTCGCAGAATGGAACTTCGGCACCCAAATCCCCTCTCGCAACCATCATGCCGTCACACCACTTGAGAATTTCAGGAAGATTGTCGAATCCTTCTCGGTTTTCAATCTTTGAGACGACCTTCGGCTTGTATCCTGGGAATTCGTCAGTAATGGCCTTGATATCCATGAGGTCCTGCTTGCTTCGAACGAATGAGTGAATGATGTATTCGATATTGTTCTTTCCGCAGAATCGGATAAAGCTCTTGTCTTTTTCAGTCAATGCAGGCAATTCGATATGGACGCCCGGCGTATTGACGCTCTTCTTGTTCTTGATCGTTCCATTGTTCTGGAATACGCATCGGAGCGCATCGCCTTCCTTTTCCTGTACGATTATTCCGACTGTTGCATCATCGTATAGAATTACAGTGCCGGCAGGAACTTCATTGTGAAAATTAGGATAGTCTACGTGAATGACATTCATACCCTCTTTTGAGTATTCAAGGTTTCCAGAAACGTATACGGTCTCGTCACGCTTTGCCTCGAAAGGCGCAGCGACGTTCTTGGTTCGAACCTCAGGACCCTTGGTATCAATCATGATAGCGCAATGAGGGGCAACCTTTCGGATTCGATCGATAAGCACGGCCGCTTCCTCCTCCCCCTGATGCGCAGTGTTCAGCCATGCGATGTCCAGGCCAGCCGCAAATACGGATTCGAGGAAAGGTACCTCTGCCTTATTGTCAGCGATCTTGCCCAGGATCTTTGTTTTTCTAAAATTGATCTTCATAAATGATTGCAAATGAATGCGTTTTTTAATGCTATTCGAAATAATGAAACGACAGTATATCAATAAATACGTCCTGAAACAAGGCTTTTTTGACATGTGCCCTACGAAAAAAGCCACCGTTTGACGCGGTGACTTTTTCCAAGTTTGAAAATTTCATGCATAAGACCGATATTCGGTACTGAGAAAGCCTCTCCATCAAATCAATTCCCCAAACGTCACAATTTCATTTTTGTTCTGTTTGAACCCCTGTCTTTCCAGAATGTCCATGGATTTAGGTCCCATATTCCTCCAAGATTCGAGGCTCTTGAATGCCTTGTGCACAGATTTCAACTACAATGAAGAGCTGAAACCTATGCGCGAACGACCGTAATAAGGAGTACAGTACTATTTGCGAGTACGTACTACGTGCTTCACTTGAATGATTCCACGAGCAGCTTCCGCTACCCGTGCCTTGTTACGACTTACTCCCTGTCGCTGAGCTTACTGTAGGCCCGCGCATGGCGAGACTTCGAGTATTCCCAACTCCCTTGAGTTGACGGGCGGTGAGTACAAGACTTGAGAACGTATTCACCGCAGTATAGCTGACCTGCGATTACTAGCAATTCCGGCTTCATGAAGTCGAGTTGCAGACTTCAATCCGAACTGGCGCAGTTTTTCTGACGATTTGCTCCGGGTCGCCCCATTGCGTCGCGTTGTAACTGCGATTGTATTATGTGTGTAGCCCAGGGTATCAAAGGGCCATGCTGATCTGGCGTCATCCTCGCCTTCCTCCCCCACTCAAACTCACAACCATCCTTCTTTTTTCCCATCTGTCCTCGCACTAATTTTCAGTTTTCTTTCGAAAACGAAAATTAGGCTGTGGAGGCTGAGAAATAAAGAAGGATGCTTGTTCGTAAAACTTGCAAATTCCACGCGCCGATGTACGGCATTTGGTATTTGCAAGTTCATGATTTCTTTCTTATTCCGTGGCCTCCGCAGCCCAACTTTCATTGTCGTTAGACAATTGAAAGTTGGTGCGAGGACCAGACACGGAAAAGAAAGAAGTTATGAACTTGAGCGGGGGCAGTCTCGTGTGACACTTATAACACACGACGAGGGTTGCGTTCGTTACCCCACTGAAGGGAACAATTCAAACCACGAACTGACGACGACCATGCAGCACCTGCCTACTAGTCTTGCGAGGGCTCCGGTTTCTCGGAGCTTTCACGTAGGATTCAAACCCTGGTGAGGTTCTTCGTTTATCATCGAATTAAACCACATAATCCACTGCTTGTGCAAGTCCCCGTCTATTCCTTTGAGTTTTAATCTTGCGATCGTACTACCCAGGTGGTTCATTTAACGCGTTAGCTACGCCTCTCAGAGGGTCGATACTCCATAAAGCAAGTGATCATCGTTTAGGGCGTAGACTACTGGGGTATCTAATCCCATTCGCTACCTACGCTTTCGTGCCTCAGTGTCAGGAATGTGCC